>JGI26527J51213_1003019_pt1 | contig 9672 bp, 7 predicted proteins | sample ThiBiot_300_biof_FD_51213 | JGI IMG/M metagenome (IMG submission 51213) | reverse complement strand
GCCGTCTCGTTCGCCCGTCCCGGCGCCGCTGCCCCGGCCGACTCCCGGTGCCACAGCGCGCGTCACGCCGGCGGCGCCCGCCGAGCCGTGGGGCCGCGTCGACGACGACGGCACCGTCCTCGTGCGCGAGGGTTCCGAGTGGCGCGTGGTGGGCGAGTTCCCCGATGGGACCCGCGAGGAGGCCCTCGCCTACTTCGAGCGCAAGTACGCGGACCTGGCGAGCGAGGTCACCCTGCTGGAGGTGCGGCATCGCCGCGGTGGCGCCGCCGCGTCCGACCTCCGATCCACTGCGGCCAAGGTGCAGGCCAAGGTTTCAGGCGCCGCCGCCGTCGGAGACCTCGCAGCCCTCGAGGCTCGACTCGCGGCCCTCGTCGACGAGCTCTCCGAGGCGACCGCCGCCGAGACCGCCGCAGCGCGCGAGGCGGTCGATGCCGCGATCGAGGAGCGCACGAGGCTCGTGGAGCGCATGGAGGCGCTGGCTGCCCGCGATCCGCGCAGCATCCAGTGGAAGCAGACCACCGCCGACGTCAATGCGCTGTTCGAGGAGTGGCAGACGCAGCAGCAGCGCGACCCCCGCCTGCCCAAGTCCACCGCTCAGCAGCTGTGGAAGCGTTTCCGCGACGCGCGGGGCGCGATCGACAAGCACCGCCGCGAGTTCTACGCGGAGCTCGATGAGACCCACAAGTCCGCACGCGACCGGAAGACGCGCCTCGTGGAGCGCGCCGAGGCGCTCGCGCCGAAGGGTGAGGACGGCATCGCGGCGTACCGCGACCTCCTCGAGGAGTGGAAGTCGGCGGGTCGTGCGGGCAAGAAGGTCGACGACGCCCTCTGGGCTCGCTTCAAGGCCGCGGGAGATGCCCTGTACGGTGCTCGCGCCGATCGCGCGAACGCCGAGGTCGAGGCGTCGCGCGAGAAGATCGAGGCCAAGCGTGAGCTCCTCTCCGAGGCGGCGGCGATACCGGACGAGCGGGACCTCGCCAAGGCCCGCACCCTGTTGACATCCATCCAGCGTCGATGGGACGAGATCGGTCGCGTGTTCCCCCGCGAGCAGGAGCGCGCCCTCGATGACGAGTTGCGGAAGATCGAACAGGGCGTGCGCGGGCGGGAGGACGCCGACTGGAAGCGGAACAACCCCGAGACCAAGGCTCGTGCNAACGACATGACNCGCCAGCTGACGGATGCGATCGCCAAACTCGAGGCGGAGCTCGCAAGCGCGGAGAAGACGGGNGACAAGAAGGCCATCGCCACGGCGGCGGAGGCTCTCGAGGCGCGCAAGTCGTGGCTCAGGGCGCTGGGCGGCTGACGGCGGCACTTGTCCACAGAACCCGGCGNCCCGCGAAGACCGCGGGGNTGCGTCGGGCACACTGCGGTGATGGGCTCACCCTTCCTCTACTTCGCGGACGATCGGCTGTCGACGGCGGAGCTGTCGGCNGCCTGCCTGGACGGACATCTCGTCGAACTCGGTGAGGCGTACATNCCCGCGGACGCNGTCGAGACGGCGGCTCTCCGCGGCGGCTCGCTGGCNCGGCTGCTGGGCGACGTCCTGGCAGCGACCCACCTGAGTGCCGCGTGGGTGCACGGAGCGCTGCCCGNGCCTCCGTCGCGGCACACCGTGCAGCGCGCCGTGCCCCGTCGACTGCATCACCTGATCGGNAGACGCTTCCANTACCGCGACCTCTGCGTCGCCGCGCACGACCTCGATCGCATCGGCGGTGTGCTCGTCACGACGCCGGCACGCACCCTGGCGGACCTNAGCCGTGTGGCCGACCGCGNGCACCGGAACGCGGCGCGGCTCATGGTCGCCGANGGGATCGTCGATCCCGGCGCCGCGATCGACTGGCTCGAGCGTTCGGTTCCCGTGCCGCACAAGCGGCAGGCGCTCGCGCTGCTGCGCGGGTGGGCGGTGGAGGGTCCCNGTCAGGACGAGGTGACGCGGTACACGTCGTAGACGGCGTCGATGCGCCGGACGGCGTTNAGGACGCGGTCGAGGTGGACGGTGTCGCCCATCTCGAAGACGAATCGGCTGAGGGCCAGNCGGTCGTCCGTCGTCGACACCGTCGCGGAGAGGATGTTGACGTGGTGCTCGCTCAGGACGCGCGTGACGTCGCTCAGCAGNCCGGAGCGGTCCAGCGCCTCGACCTGGATCTGCACGAGGAACACGCTCTTGGAGGTGGGCGCCCACTCGACGTCGATCACACGGGCGGGGTCCGCCATGAGCGCGTTCACATTGGTGCAGTCGGTGCGGTGCACCGAGACCCCGCTGCCGCGCGTGACGAATCCCATGATCTCGTCGCCGGGCACCGGCGTGCAGCACTTCGCGAGCTTCACCAGGATGTCGGGCGCGCCGCGCACGAGCACGCCCGAATCGCTGCCCCCGCGCTGCGCCCGGGCACGGCCGACGTGCGGGAGGTCGATCGGCCCGGTCGAGGTGTCGCTCGCGCTGACGAGGGCGGTGANCTTCTCGATCACCGACTGCGTGGACACNTGCCCTTCGCCGACCGCCGCGTACAACGCCGANACGTCCTCGTACTTGAGCTGCTGCGCGACCTCGGTGAACGAGTCCTGGTTCATCAGNCGCTGGAGCGGCAGGTTCTGGCGGCGCATCGCTCGCGCGATCGCCTCNTTGCCCTGCTCGATCGCCTCCTCGCGCCGCTCCTTGGTGAACCATCCGCGGATCTTGCTGCGCGCCCGCGTGCTCTTCACGAAGCCCAGCCAGTCCTGGCTCGGTCCGGCGTCCGGGTTCTTCGAGGTGAACACCTCGACGACATCGCCGCTGTGGAGCTCCGACTCGAGCGGCACGAGGCGACCGTTCACCTTCGCGCCCATCGTGCGGTGCCCCACCTCGGTGTGGACGGCGTAGGCGAAATCGACCGGGGTCGCNCTGGCNGGCAGGCCGATCACGCGGCCCTTGGGGGTGAAGACGTAGACCTCTTTCGCACCGATCTCGAATCGCAGTGAGTCGAGGAACTCGCCGGGGTCGGCNGTCTCCGCCTGCCAGTCCGAGATGTGGGCGAGCCACGCCATGTCGGCGTCNACGGCCTTGCTCTCCTTGCCGCCGTTCATCCGCTCCTTGTACTTCCAGTGCGCGGCNACGCCNTANTCGGCCTGCTGGTGCATCTCNTTGGTGCGGATCTGGATCTCCACGGTGCGCCCGCCNGGGCCGATCACCGTGGTGTGGAGCGACTGGTAGAGATTGAACTTNGGTGTCGCGATGTAGTCCTTGAACCTCCCAGGNAGCGGCGTCCACCGCGCGTGGATCGCTCCGAGTACGGCGTAGCAGTCGCGCACCGTGTTCACGAGCACGCGGATGCCGATGAGGTCGTAGATGTCGTCGAACTCGCGGCCGCGGACGACCATCTTCTGGTACACGGAGAAGAGCTGCTTTGGTCGTCCCATCACGCGCCCGCGGATGCGCAGCTCGCGAAGGTCCTCCTCGACCGAGCCGATCACGCTCTGCACGTACTGCTCGCGCTGCGGAGTGCGTTGTTTCACGAGACTGTCGATCTCGGCGTAGAGCTTCGGGTGCAGGACGGCGAACGACAGGTCCTCGAGCTCGGACTTGATGGCCTGGATGCCGAGCCGGTTGGCCAGNGGAGCGTAGATCTCCAGGGTCTCGGTGGCCTTCCGCTGCGCCTTCTCCGGGGGNACGAAGCCCCACGTGCGCGCGTTGTGCAGGCGGTCCGCGAGCTTGATCAGCAGGACACGGATGTCGCGCGACATCGCGACGATCATCTTGCGGACGGTCTCCGCCTGCGCGCTCTCGCCGTACTTGACCTTGTCGAGCTTGGTGACGCCGTCCACGAGCATCGCGACCTCGTCGCCGAACTCGGCGCTGATGTCGCCGAGCGCGTAGCCGGTGTCCTCGACCGTGTCATGGAGGAGCGCCGCGGCGATCGCCTTCGGGCCGAGTCCGAGGTCGGCGAGGATCTGCGCGACGGCGAGCGGATGCGTGATGTACGGCTCGCCGCTCTGACGCTTCTGACCGGCGTGGGCCTTGTCGGCGACAGCGTACGCCCGCTCGATGATCGAGAGATCGCCCTTCGGATGGTGCGTGCGCACNGTCCGCAGGAGCTGCTCGACNTCGTCGCGCCGNGCTGCGCGCGAGAAGATGCGCGGCACCAGCCGACGGAGCGACGAACTCTGCGGGGCGGCAGGGACGGTCTCGGTCATCCCCTCACCCCCTCCGCCGNATCAGACAATCCTACGCCCGCGCCACAGACGGCCGGCCGCGCCGACGCGCGTCAGGCGGGGACCCCTGCGCGTTCTCTGGCGATCAGCACCTTCTTGTCACGNGCCCGCACCTTCGGCTCGTTCTCGCGGAAGAGCGAGTANAGGGGCGCAGCGACGAACAGCGTCGAGTATGCGGCCACGATGATGCCGACGAAGATCGAGAGCGAGATNTCGCTCAGGGTCTCCGCGCCGAGCCAGATCGCACCGATGAACAGNATCGCACCCACGGGGAGGATCGCGACGACGGTNGTGTTGATCGANCGCACGAGCGTCTGGTTNACGGCCAGGTTGACCGACTCGCCGAACGTGCGACCGGAGACCTCGCCGTCCTCCTGGGTGTTCTCACGCACCTTGTCGAACACGACCGTCGTGTCGTANAGCGAGTANGCNAGGATCGTCAGGAAGCCGATCACCGCNGCCGGCGAGATCTCGAATCCTGCGAGCGCGTAGATGCCGATGGTGATNACCAGCACGTCGACGAGTCCGATGATCGACGCCGCCGACATCTTCCACGTGCGGAAGTAGAGCGCCAGGATGATGAACGTCAGCGCGAGGAAGATGGCGAGGCCGAAGAGCGACTGCCGCGTCACGTCCGCGCCCCAGCTCGGGCCGATGAACGAGGTCGTCACCTCCTTGACGTCGACGTTGAACCTGTCGGCGAGGGCGTTGCGGACCGCCAGTGTCTGCTTGTCCGTCATCTGGTCGGTCTGCACGCGGATGCCGTCGGTGCCCACGGTCGTCACCTTGGTGTGCGCGTCGGGCACCACCGAGAGGACGGCCTTGCTGGCTTCGTCCTGATTCGGATTGCTGACGCCCGACACGGTGAACTGCGATCCGCCGGTGAACTCGATCGAGAACTGGATCGGCCGGAACAGCGGCACCAGCACGGAGCCGAGGACGAGGACGGCGGCGATGATGAACCACAGGCGCCGCCGGCCCACGAAGGGGAACGAGCGCTTGCCCGAGTACAGGTCGTTGCCGAAACGGCTCATGACGCCCATCAGTCGTCCGATCCCTTCTGCTTCGTGTCAGCGGCGGTGTTTCTGCCCGCCGCTGCCAGCTCTTCGGCCTTCTTGCGCTCGGCGATCGTCTGTCGGCGTTCCGCTTCGCCGCGGGACCGGCCGGTCCGCCGCGCGGCGGCGCCCTTCGCCTCGACCGCGGCGGGCGTGCGGAACTGCGCCCTGCCGCGATAGACGGCACCGAGTGCGTCCGGGTCGAGGCCCGAGAGCGGGTGCCCGGACCCGAAGAAGCGCGTCCGAGCCACGAGTTGCATGACCGGGTGCGTGAAGAGGATGAAGATGATGATGTCGATCGCCGTCGTGAGCCCCAGGGTGAACGCGAATCCCTTCACCGTGGCGTCGGCGAGGATGTAGAGCACCACTGCGGCGAGGATGTTGACCGACTTGGAGATGTAGATCGTCCGCCGCGCACGACCCCAGCCGTCCTCGACGGCACCCGTGATCGATTTCCCGTCGCGCAATTCGTCTCGGATGCGTTCGAAGTAGACGATGAAGGAGTCCGCTGTGAACCCGATCGTCACGATCAGGCCCGCGACGCCGGCGAGCGACAGGCGGAAGCCCATCCGCCACGCCAGGATGCACAGCAGCAGGTAGGTGATGATGGCCATCACACCCAGCGACGCGATGATCACGAAGCCCAGCGCGCGGTACACGATCAGGGAGTACAACGCCACCAGCGCGAGACCGATGAGGCCCGTGATGAGGCCGATCTGCAGCTGCTGCGAGCCGAGTGTCGCGGAGATCGTGTTCGAGCTCACGACGGTGAAGCTCAGCGGCAGCGCGCCGTACTTGAGCTGATCGGCGAGCGTCTTGGCGGACTCCTGCGTGAACGATCCCGAGATCGAGGGATTGCCGTCGGTGATGACGGCGTTCATCTGCGGGGCCGAGATGACCTCGCCGTCGAGCACGAACGCGAATTGATTGCGCGGCGACTCCAGCCCGTAGAGGCGGGTGCTGACGTCGGCGAACTTCTGCGTGCCCGCACCGTCGAACTTGAGCTGGACCTCCCACTGCCCGTTCTGGGTGTTCTGTCCGTACGAGGCGTCGGAGATCGACGAGCCGTCGAGGGCGACCGGGCCGAGGATGTATTTCACCGACCCGCTCGTGTCGCACGTGATGAGCGGCTCGTCCTTGGGCTCGTCCGCCGGATTGTTGTCCTTGCTGGAGCAGTCATAGGCGAGGAACTGCGCCTGGAGCTTCGGTGTGATCCAGTTGAGGTCGCTGCCGTTGCTCGGCGAGGCCGTAGGCGTGGCGTCGAGCGTCGGCGCGGGCGTCGGGTAGGGCGTCTTCTTGCCGTCGTCGCCGACGAACGTCGTCGCGGGGCTCCCCGTGTAGAGCACGGGTCGCAGCTGCATCTGCGCGGACGCCTCGATGCGCTGGCGCGTCTCGTCGTCCGCCGGGCCGGGGATCTGGACGACGATCTGGTTGCCCGCCTGCGTGGTGATGTCGGACTCCCCCACGCCCGACGCGTCGACGCGCTGACGGATGATGGTCGCCGCCTGCGTCATCTGGTCGGACGTCGGCGCGGCGCCGTCGGGCGTCTGCGCCTGGAGGATGATCTGCGTCCCGCCCTGGAGGTCCAGCGCGAGCTGCGGTGCCCAGGAGCTCTTCTTGAAGACGATCACTCCGAGCGCGTTGAGCCCGGCCAGCACGGCGATGATGATGAGGAGTCCCAGCAGGGCACGCCAGGCATGCCGGACAGGGGTCGATGTGGCCACGGAGGGTCAGCTTTCTCGCGGAAGGGCCGGGTCAGGCCTCGGGCTTGTCCTTCTTGCCGTCGGTCTCGTCCTGGAGCCGCTTCGCGGTCTCCTCTGCGGTCTCGATGTGCGGAGCCTTCTCGGCACGCTCTGCGGCGCGCTGGGCGTCGTCGGAGACCGAGCGCTCCCAGCCGGAGGCGACATCGGCCTGGTACTCGGCCTGGTCGACCTCCGCCTCGATGAACTCGTCTTCAGTGACGTTCTCGTTGGCGACGACGCGGAGAATGGCCTGGCTGTGCACCTTGATCTGGACGCCGGGCGCGATCTCGACGAGGGCGGGCTGATCGAGGTTGTCGGGGTCGTACGCGACGATCGTCCCGTACAGCCCGCCCTGCATCAGNACCTCGGCNCCGGGAACGGTCTGCCGNGCCTTCGCCTCCTGCTCGAGCTTCTGCTTGGCCATGCGNCGGCGCGAGCTCCAGAACATGAAGAGCAGAAGGATGACCAGCAGGATGATCAGGCCGTACTGCTGGAAGAACGTCGAGAAGTTCATGGAGGTGGGGGCACCTTTCGATACCGGCGTGCGGCGGGGCGGCACTGCCTGGAGGAGATGACGGCGAAAGCCTTCAGCGATTATAGGTCATCGAGTCTCAGCGCCCCGTCCGCGTGGGGGACGCCCAGGTGTGCGTAGGCCTCCGGCATCGCGATGCGACCGCGCGGCGTGCGGCCCATGAAGCCGATGCGCACGAGATAGGGCTCCACGACCGACTCGATCGTCTCGGACTCCTCCCCCACGGCGACCGCGAGGGTGTTGAGCCCGACCGGGCCGCCGCGGAAGCGGCGGACGAGCATGTCGAGCACAGCGCGGTCGAGCCGATCCAATCCGATCGNGTCGACGTCGTACAGATCGAGCGCGGCGTCCACCGTCGCCAGCTCCACCTCGGCCGTCTGCGCCCCCNTGGAGGAGCCNTGGACGATCACGTAGTCCCGCACACGGCGCAGCAGTCGGTTCGCGATGCGCGGTGTCCCGCGGGATCGGCGCGCGATCTCGGCACGTGCGGNGGNGGGCAGGTCGACGTTCAGCATCGCGGCGGAGCGCGCGATCACCCGTTCCAGTTCCTCGGGCTCGTAGTACTCGAGATGCGCGGTGAANCCGAAGCGATCGCGCAGCGGATTGGGCAGCAGCCCCGAGCGNGTGGTNGCGCCCACGAGGGTGAACGGCGCCAGATCCAGCGGGATGCTCGTTGCNCCGGCGCCCTTGCCGACCATGATGTCGATGCGGAAGTCCTCCATCGCGAGATACAGCATCTCCTCGGCGGAGCGCGCCATGCGGTGCACCTCGTCGATGAAGAGGACCTCTCCNGGCGTGAGGCTCGACAGCAGCGCNGCCAGGTCGCCGGCGTGCTGGATGGCCGGACCACTNGAGAGTCGCAGNGCCCGGCCGCTCTCGTGCGCGACGATCATCGCGAGCGTGGTCTTGCCGAGGCCCGGGGGGCCGGACAGCAGGATGTGGTCAGCCGGTCGCTGTTGGATCCGGGCCGCGTCGATCAGGAGCTGCAGCTGACCGCGGACCTTCTGCTGACCCACGAACTCGGCGAGCGAGGCGGGCCGCAGCGCGCCCTCGATCGCGAGTTCGGACTCGTCCTGCGCCTCCGGGTCGAGCTCAGCCACGGCCCGCTCCCTGGCGTGCCGGGCCGAGGTAGGCCAGCACATGGCGGAGGAGCGCCGGGACTTTCGCCGCATCCGCGGGCGGGACGTCCGCCGCGACCGTGGTCACCGCCTCCGCGGCCACCCGCTCCGACCAGCCGAGGCCGACGAGTGCGGCGACCACCTGTGCCGGCACGGGATCCGACGCGCCGGACGNGGGCGATGCGGTGGCGGANGGCGGGGCGAGCTTGCCCGCGAGCTGCACGACGATGAGCTTGGCCGTCTTGGGCCCGATCCCGGACACGCGGCGGAAGGGTGCGTCGTCGTCGTCGGCGACGGCCTGGGCGATCTGATCGACGCCGAGCGTGGCGATCACCCCGAGCGCGGACTTGGGCCCGACGCCGGTCACGCCGAGGAGGACCCCGAAGAGCGCGGATTCNGCCCGGTCNGCGAATCCGAAGAGCGACAGCGCATCCTCGCGGACGATGAGGGTGGTGTGGAGCTCGATGGCGTCGCCGACGCGCGCGGTGCGCGCCACGTCAGGGGTGACGGCGACGGTGAAGCCCATCCCCCCGACGAGGACCTCCACGACGTCGGTGCCGGCGTGGAGCACGGTTCCATGCACGGAGGAGATCATGCCGCCAGCCTAGGCGTCCGTTCGGACGTTTGTTCGACCGACACGCACAGGTCTGTCAGCGNCGCGCGAGCCGCTCCGCATCGGNCCACGCNCGCTGTGCGGGGGTGAGCCGGCCTGTTGCNGCCGTCGCGACGGCCCNACCACGCCACGCGTGGCACAGCGCGAGAGCGAGNGCGTCCGCGGCATCCGCNGGCTTGGGGAGCTCGTCGAGGCGCAGGATGCGCGCGACCATCGTCTGGACCTGGCGCTTGTCGGCGCTCCCGTATCCGGTGATCGCCGCTTTGACCTCGGTCGGCGTGTGCGTCGCCGCCGGNATCCCCCGTTCCGCTGCCAGCAGCAGNGCGACGCCGCTCGCCTGAGCCGTCCCCATCACCGTGCTGCGGTTGTTCTGCGCGAACACGCGCTCGACGGCGAGCACGTCGGGACTGTGCTCCTCGAGCAC
>JGI26527J51213_1003009_pt1 | contig 9700 bp, 8 predicted proteins | sample ThiBiot_300_biof_FD_51213 | JGI IMG/M metagenome (IMG submission 51213) | reverse complement strand
TAATATCCCAAGTGCACGTTATGCTGAGTTGGTGTGGTCAATGGCTTGATTCGACGTGTCATTGGCTTGCCTCCGCTTGGGATGATCTGGGTTCTCCCGCTCTCTCTGCCGGAAGGACCTCATGACCACCCCTCAGCCCTCTGACTCTCGCTCGGACGCGACGCCCGGTGCGCTTGCCTCACACGCTCAGCTGATCAGCCGGTTTCTGTCGGGCTGCCTCCCACGATCCGCCACCTCTATGGCGCAGGCGGGCAGCGCGGCGCGGCATCTCCTGCGATGGACGAGCATTCGTCACATCCCGATCGAAGCCATCGACGACCATGTCGTGGAGCGCTTTCGCCGGCATCGCTGCACCTGCCCGCGCTATAGCGCCTGCCAGCTGCGCGAGCCGGCCTATCTCAATCAAGTTCGCCGCTTCATCAGCTTCCTCGAGGACCGGGGCGCGATCGTCGTGCCGAGCGATCCCGTCGATGTTGGCTCGCATCTCGACGCCTTCGCCGAACATCTCACCGAGCTCGGCCACAGCCGTAGCGCCAGGCTCGGCTATTTTGCGCAAGCACGGCACTTCGCGGCCTGGCTGCGCCTGATGCGCATCCGCTGGTCCGATGTCGACGAGGGCGTGATCGATTGCTTTGCCCTTCACCATTGTCACTGCCTGATCCGGGCGAAGCGCGGAGTGCGCGTACCCGGGACCGGGCCGGCGCAACGGCGCCGGGGTGCGCGGCGGTTCATCGCCTGGCTGCGCACGCGGGGAGTGCTTGCGCCCTATCTGGCGGCTCATGATCGGCCGGAGGATGTTCGCCTCGCGGCCTACCGGAGCTGGCTCGCGCGCGAGCGCGGCGCGACCGAGGCGACGATTCGGCGATACCTCCACGAGGCGAGGCGCTGGCTGCCGACACTCGGGCCCGACCCGGCGCGCTACACCGCGGTGATCGTTCGATCGATTGCGATCGAGCAGGGGGCGAGCCGCTCGCGGTCGTCCGCCCGCATGACGGTGACGGTGCTACGCTCGTTCCTGCGCTTTGCGGCGAGCACGGGAGCGTGCCCTGCGGCGCTCGCCGAGGCGGTTCTACCCGCTGTCCGGCGCCGGCTGGCGACGCTGCCCCGCTACGCCGCGCCGCCGACGATCGAGGCGATCATCGCTTCATGCGGCGGCACGGCCGCCGTCACGGTCCGAGACCGCGCGATCATCCTGCTGCTCGCCCGCCTTGGGCTGCGCGCCGCCGACGTCTGGCGGCTGCGTCTCGAGGACATCGATTGGCACCATGGCCGCCTGCGGCTGCACGGCAAGCAGCGACGCTCGGTCGCCATGCCGCTGCCGCAGGATGTCGGCGACGCGCTGCTCGCCTATGTCGAAGGAAGCCGCCCGGCCGTTGCCGAGGGGCGTGTGTTCCTGCGCGCACAAGCGCCGTTCACCCCCTTCCGCTCGGCGTCGGAGATCGCCGGCATTGTCGCCCGCGTGCTGAAGCGGGGCGGGATCACCGATGTGCCGACCGGCGCGCACATGTTCCGGCACTCGCTAGCCACCGGCCTGCTGCGCGCTGGCTCGACCCTGGAGGCGATCGGCGCGGTCCTCAGGCACCGTTCGCCCGACAGCACCGCGATCTACGCCAAGGTCGACCTCACCATGCTCCTGGAGATCGCCCAACCCTGGCCGGGAGATGCATCATGCTGATCGCCCAGGTCGAGCGCTACGTCACGCTGCAGCGCAGGCGCGGTCTTCGCTTCAAGGAGCAGGAGCGTCTTCTCATTCATTACGCCCGGTTCGCCTCGGCGGCTGGCGATGGCTTTGTCATGACGGAGCGCGTGCAGGCCTGGTCGAGCGCGGCGAGTTCGCCAGGGCAGGCTCGCGTGCGTTACGACACGGCTCGCCGCTTCGCTGCCTTCTTGAAGGCTGAAGACGGCCGCCACGAGGTTCCGCCCCAAGGAGCATTCGGACGTGGCCGGCGGGCCCGCCCTGCGCCCTACCTGCTGTCGCCCAATGAGATCGCGGCGATCATGGCCGCAGCGCTTGACCTTCCGCCCAAGGGAAGCGTCAGCCCGATGACCTATCACTATCTGTTCGGGCTTCTGGCCGCCACAGGCTTGCGCATCTCCGAGGCACTGGCGCTGAAGCGGCGGGATCTCACCGACGACGGCCTGATCGTGCGCGACGCCAAGTTCGCCAAGAGCCGCCTCCTGCCACTGCACCCCAGCACACGGGCGGCGCTCGACCGCTATCTCGCTGCACGCGATCGCCTGGGCGCAGCGGGCGAGGACCTGTTCGTGGTCAAGCACGGCCGCGCACCCAGCAAGGTGCGCGTGTATTGCGTCTTCGTGCGTCTCGCCCGTGCGCTCGGCATCCGCGGCGCGCCCGGCGCACGCGGACCGCGGCTGCACGATCTCAGGCATTCCTTCGCGGTCAGGTCCCTCACGGCCTGTCCGTCCGACCGCACGGCCGTGACGCGGCACATGCTGGCGCTCGGCACCTACATGGGTCACGTCGATGTGGCGGCCACCTATTGGTATCTGCAGGCGACGCCGATCCTGCTGAACGGCATCGCCGCCCAGGCCGAGCAGGCGTTCGCGGGAGGCACGGCATGACCCCGCTCGCGCCCCACCTGACGGCCTTCCTCCGAGACCACCTGCCGCGCGAACGCGGCGCAAGCCGGCACACGATCGCGTCCTACGCCGACAGCTTCGCCTTGCTTCTACGCTTCGCCAGTGACCGGCTGAAGTGCGGGCCGAGCGAGCTGCGGATCGAGGATCTCGACGTGATGCTCATGCGTACCTTCCTCGACCACCTGGAGAGCGACCGCGGCAATGGCGGCCGTTCGCGCAACGCTCGCTTCTCCGCCATCCGGACCTTCTTCCGCTACATCGAGTACCGCGTTCCTGCCTGCCTCGAGCAGGCGATGAGCATCCGGGCGCTGCCGCTCAAGCGAACCGACACGCGGCTGATCGACTATCTCACTCGCAACGAGATGAAGGCGCTGCTCGACGCGCCCGACTCGCGCGCCGACAGCGGTTTGCGCGACCGCGCCATGCTGCATCTGGCCTATGCCGGGGGCTTGCGCGTGTCCGAGCTTCTATCGCTGCGGCTCGAGGACTTTCCCGACCGCTCGCTCACGACGGTGCGCATTCTCGGCAAGGGCCGCCGCGAGCGCGTGCTGCCCCTGTGGCGCGAGACGCAGGCCGCACTACGCGCTTGGCTCGCGGTTCGTCCAACCGGCCGGGGGCCGGAGCTGTTCTTTAATCGGGATGGCGAGCCCATGACGCGGGACGGCTTCGCGTACCGGCTGGCCGGGCACGTCGCGACGGCGATGCGCAAGGCGCCCTCGCTCGCTTCCAAGCGCGTCACGCCTCACGTGCTGCGCCACAGCTGCGCCATGCACACGCTCGCGGCGACCGGCGACGTCCGCAAGGTTGCGCTGTGGCTCGGTCACTCCAGCATCCAGAGCACCGAGCATTACCTGCGCGCCGACCCGGCGGAGAAGCTCGCGGTGCTGGCTGCGCACGGTCCGCCTGCCATCAAGGCCGGCCGCTTCCGGCCGCCTACCGACAAGCTGATGGCTGTGATCGCAACCGCACGCAATCAGCGTGCAGCGGACGTTCATGAGGTTGGGGCGAGTTCCCGCCTCGATCGGCATCTTCAAGAGAGAGGTCGAGGGCTGAGGAGTGATCGCGAGGGCATCCGGTCGAAGAGAGAGCCGGAGGGCTCTCAGATTATGCCAAGCGGAGGTAGCCAATGACGCGCCGAATCAAGCCATTGACCACACCAACTCAGCATAACGTGCACTTGGGATATTATGTGCTCGACTACCTGGCGCACAGCTTTCCGACTCAACTCTTCGAGCCCTTCACCGATGGCGACGGCAATCTCTCCTCGCGGCCGGTCTATCGCGATGGCCAGCCTGTGCAGTGCCGAGACGCCGTCGAGCGCCGTGACCGGCTGATCGAGCGGCTTGCCTCCCTTGCGCCTGTCCAGGGTGCGCTCGACCAGATCGTGCAGCGCTTCGGCACGGACATGGTCGCCGAGGTAACGGGCCGGTCGCGTCGAATCGTGCGCAACGGTGACCGCCTGTGTGTCGAGAACCGTCCCGGGTCTGCCAACCTCGCCGAAGCGCAGGCCTTCATGGACGACGACAAGCGCATCCTGGTGTTCAGCGACGCCGGCGGCACAGGGCGCTCGTATCATGCCGACCTCGGCGCTCGGAACCAACGCCTGCGTGTGCACTATCTGCTGGAGGCGGGTTGGAAGGCGGATACGGCCATCCAGGGCTTGGGGCGCAGCAACCGGACCAACCAGGCCCAGCCGCCCTTGTTCCGGCCGATCGCCACCGACGTGAAGGCCGAGAAGCGCTTCCTGTCGACCATCGCCCGCCGGCTCGACACGCTGGGCGCCATCACCAAGGGCCAGCGCCAGACCGGTGGTCAGGGCCTGTTCCGAGCCGACGATAATCTCGAGTCGCCCTATGGCCGCGCAGCCTTGCGCCAGCTCTACCTCCTGCTGTTCGCGGGCAAGGTCGAAGGGTGTTCTCTGGTGGCCTTCCAGGCAGCCACCGGGCTGCATCTGACCGATCAGGACGGCAACTTGCGCGAGGAGCTGCCGCCGATCACGACGTTCCTCAATCGGCTGCTGGCCCTCACCATCGTTCTTCAGAACACGTTGTTCGGTGTGTTCGAGGATCTGCTGCGCGCGAAGATTGAAGGGGCGCGGGCCTCCGGCACTTACGACGTCGGCGTCGAGACGTTGACCGCCGAGAGCCTGACGGTGACCCGGCGCCAGGTGGTCTATGTCCATCCGACGACTGGCGCCGAGACGCAGGTATTCACGGTCCGCCGTCAGGAGCGCAACCAGCCTGTCGCCCTGATCGAGGTATTGGACCGAGCCGCCGATCCTCGTGCGGTCCTGCTCGTCAATGCGCAGTCGGGCCGGGCGGCGGTACAGGTCCCGGCGCCTAGCGTCATGCTGGACGACGGCGAGGTCGAACGCCGCGTCCGGCTCGTGCGTCCGCTGGAGCGGACAGCCCTTTCGGTGGCGGCCCTCGAGCAGTCCCACTGGCAACGGTCGGATCAAGCTGCGTTTGCCCAAGCCTGGGCACAGGAACTCGCCGAGATACCGCCTTTCACAGAGAGCGAGCTCCATATCGTCACTGGCCTGCTGTTGCCGATCTGGAAGCGCCTGCCGGACGAGTCCATGCGGGTCTACCGGCTTCAGACCGATGCAGGCGAGCGGGTCATCGGCCGGCTGGTCTCGCCTGCCTGGGTCGTGCAGGCCGTCGGCGCCGACGACGTGAGCCTCGCGCCGGCGGATGCCTGGACCGCCGTGCTCGACGGTCGAACCATCCTCGAGCTGCAGGACGGGCTGAGCGTGCGCCGCTCCAAGGTGATGGGCCTGTTCCGGGTGGAGCTCTGCGGTTTCAGCGACGGCATGGTCGATCGCCTGAAGGCGATGGGACTGATCTCCGAGATCATTTCCTGGAAGCTGCGCCTGTTCGTGCCGACCGGCGCCGACGGGCCTTCGATCCTCGCAGAGCTGATGGAGCGCTACCCGATCGTGCGCATCGCCGATCGGGCCGCGGTCTGAGGGCGCGGCCATGTCGTCGCACGCCGCCGACCTGGCCCGCCTCCTCGCGCGCAACGCCGAGGCGGTCTGCCGCCACTACCTCTCAAACGGCCATCGCGAGGGCCGCTACTGGCTGGTCGGCGATGTCGCCAACACAAAGGGCCGCAGCCTGTTCGTGCGCCTGAGCGGCCCGGACTATGGCAAGGGTGCTGCCGGGCATTGGACCGACGCCGCCACGGGGCAGCATGGCGATCTTCTGGACCTAATCGCCCTCAATCGCGGCGTCAATCGCTTGCGAGATGCCCTCGACGAGGCGCGTACGTTCCTCGCCTTGCCGTCCGACCGGCTCGTTGCCCGGCAGGATCGATTCCCTGCACCTCGCGGCTCGCCCGAATCTGCACGACGGCTCTACGCCATGTCTCGCCCGATCACCGGCACCTTGGCGCAGACCTACCTGCACAGTCGCGGCATCACGACTGTGTCCCAAGGCGATCCGCTGCGCTTCCATCCGCGCTGCTACTACCGCCCCGACGAGCACAGTCCGACGGAGACCTTGCCGGCACTGATAGCCGCCGTCACCGATCATGACGGCACGATCACCGGAGCACACCGCACCTGGCTCGATCGGTCAGGTCACGACAAGGCGCCGATCGCTTCACCGCGACGGGCCATGGGCCATCTTCTCGGGCACGGCGTGCGCTTCGGCGTGGCCGACGACGTCATGGCCGCCGGGGAAGGGATCGAGACCATGCTGTCGCTGCGCATGATCGTACCGACTCTGCCGATGGTGGCCGCGCTCTCGGCCAACCACCTCGCCGCGCTGCTGCTTTCCCCGACACTGCGCCGTCTCTATGTCGCCCGCGACGCCGATTCAGCCGGTGATGCTGCGATGGCCAGCCTGTGCAACCGCGCAGAAGCCGCCGGGATCGAGCCGTTCGTCCTGTCGCCCTGCTTCGACGACTTCAACGAGGATCTCCGCCGCCTGGGAATCGAATGGCTCCAGGCATCGGTGCGCCGGCAGCTCGTCCCGCAGGACGTGGTTCGCTTCCTGGCCTCGGCCGTGACGGGATGAGCACGGGCACGGTGAACCGCTTCGTACTCGGTCGCTCTTCTGCCCTTGGGATCGGACGGGAGCGCGCCCGGCCTTCTAGAGGGGCGATCGGACGGCAGGCAGCCCGCTCCCGCAACGGCGGTCCTGCGGCTTTCTTCCCCTGCCGGCTGCGCCGGCATTCCTCGCGAGGCAAGAAAGCCTTGGTCCGCCGTCCTCCGCTCTGCTCCGGCCGCAAGCGCGGTGCGGGACCGTTCCGCCCGCCGTCTGTCGACGCCCACGAAGGCCGCGATGGGCGCGGCCGATCCGACAAAGGACAGCATCATGGCGACCGACCGCGATCCCGAATTCGAGCCCGTGCACGCATCATCCCCGACCGATCACGTACTCACCGAGCTGCAGCTCCATGGCCACCGTCCCTTCCAGGACGAGCCCGACCCCCGGCCATTGCCGGAAGCCAACACCATCACCGGCGCCGTCGTCGACATCTTCGATGCGATCGTTTCGACCCTCACCGACACCCGTCTCGAGCCCGATCTCGAGGAGCTGCTATGGTCGACCGTCAACTTGTTCCATCGCGCCGTCGACCGTATCGAGCGTGAGCTCGATGGCAACGAGCAGGCGCAGCGTCGAAGCCAGAAGGAGCAGAACGGCTCGGAGGTCCGTTCCGTCGAGCTGGAGCGTCTCGTCTCCGAAGGGCTGACCCTTATCGAACGCCGCAACGCCCTGGAGCTCTTCCGCGACCAGGCCGCCGATCGCTTCGAGGTCCAGACTGGCTCAGCCTGGCGGCCGCGCACCGGGTCGATGGTTAACCATCGGGCTCTTACCGCCGCGATGATCGACAGCCGCGAGTTCCTGGCCGCTCGTCGCCGCGCCGAGACCGAGCTGCTCGTTCCAGCCGGTCCCAAGATCGCCTTCACCGGTGGCGCCGACTTCAACGACCATCCGCTCGTCTGGGCCACGCTCGACAAGGTCCGCGCCAAGCATCCCGATATGGTCTTGCTGCATGGCGGCTCGCCGACCGGCGCCGAGCGCATTGCCGCCCGCTGGGCCGACACCCGCAAGGTGCCGCACATCCCGTTCAAGCCGGACTGGACCCGTCACGCCAAGGCCGCACCCTTCAAGCGCAACGACCAGATTCTGGAAGTCCTGCCGATCGGCGTCATCGTGTTCCCGGGCTCAGGCATCCAGGAGAACCTCGCCGACAAGGCACGCAAGCTGGGCATACCGGTCTGGCGCTTTGGTTCGGGTGGCGCGTGAGCGCCATCTCTTCTCTTGCTCACGGCGATAGCCGGACCCTTGAGAGCAAGAGGAAGGCCGGGAGCGGGTGAGCCGCTGGGCCTTCAGAGAGAGCGGGCGGCGGCTCGCCCTTTACTGCTCTCCGGGACATGATCCATGTCTATATCAACTTTGACTTCTACTTCCGCATCGTTGAGCCAAGGTCCCGTCATGCAGGGCGGTCTTGCCGTTCTGCCGGCGCAAGAGACGGAAGAGCAGGATTTGCTCGCCGGATTGCTGGCGTCACAACAAGGCAAGGCGTGCGCGTCCGCCCTCTTGCAGCACTTTCCCAGCATTGGCCATGTCATCAGCGCCGAAGCGGCGCAGCTTCGCGCATTCGGATTGTCAGGCCGTGACATCGCCGCGTTTCGGCTGGTCCGGGAGATCGCGTGCCGCATGGCCAAAGCCGAGGTGCGCAGCCGGCCGGTGCTCGGCAACTGGCAGGCGCTGATCGCCTACCTGCAGACGGCAATGGCTTACGAGCAGGTCGAACAGTTTCGAATCCTGTTTCTTGATACCAAGAACAATCTCATCGCCGACGAGGTGCAGCAGCACGGCACCGTCAATCACACGCCCGTCTACCCGCGCGAGGTCCTGAAGCGTGCCTTGGTCCTCAACGCCACTGCGCTCATCGCGGTGCACAATCATCCCAGTGGCGATCCCAAGCCGTCCCGGGCCGACATCGAGATGACGCGCGAACTGAAAGCAGCCGGCAAGGCTCTCGAAGTTGAGCTGCACGACCACGTCGTGATCGGGCACGGAACCCATGCCTCCTTCCGGTCGCTTGGACTGCTCTAGAACGATGCCGGGAACGGCGGTGCTCGCTTCGGCTCGGGCGGTGGGCAAAGCGCCGCCTTTTGGCCAACTTCACATCCGAAAGTTAATCGATCGCGCCATGGTGGTGGTGGAAGGCGCAACCGTTTGACCTTCGTCACGGAGTTCCACCATGCTTGGCATCGGCATCGTTCTCAGCATTTTCGGCCTCGGCTTCTTCTGCTGGTTGCTGTTCACGCTCGCCGTCTATGCGCTCCCCTTCCTTGCCGGACTGGCGGCGGGCCTCGCTGCCCTTCAAAGCGGAGCTGGTGTCGTCGGCGGGCTCGTCGTGGGATTCCTTGTAGGTGGCGCGACCTTGGCACTCGGGCAGATGGCCTTCGCCACTGCCCGTAAACCGCTGATCCGCATCATCATCGGCCTGCTCTACGCCGTGCCGGCAGCGGTCGCCGGCTATCAGGTGTCGTTTGCGCTGGCCGGAATCGGCATGTCGAATGGCGGGTGGCAGACGGCATTCGCCGTGATGGGTGCCGTTCTCTCTGGCTGCACGGCCTTCTCGCGCATGGCGCTGTTTGCCACGCCGCCGGACGGACAGGGCACCGGGGGCGCTTACTCGCCTGCTGACGAGCGGCTGCACCACCAGGGCCGCTGACGCTCTCTGCGTTCCCAATCATCGAAGAAATTGACGAAGATCGGCGCGGTGATTGTTCGTCTCGACCCAACAGGAGACCGCAGCCCTGGATGACCGCTTCGATCCTTCCTCCGACGCCGCCGACAGTGAGCCGGTGAGGCGCATTGCTTTGCGACCAGTTGGGCTGAGACGATGCCGTCCTTTTTCTACGCCACGGCCGCCTTTTCTTCGCCCGTGATGCCGGTGCTCTTGCGCAGGACCCTTCAGGTTGGCCACGACTTCTCCGGAGGATGCTGTTCGGCGCACGACCCACGGCCTCTCCTTGGCTGATCTGGCCAGAGGACGGCTGCGCCTCGATCGCCTGAGCCGCAACGGCGGCGGTTCGACTTTCTTCCCCTGGGCTTCGCCCATTCCTCGCGAGGCA
>JGI26527J51213_1003008_pt1 | contig 9701 bp, 9 predicted proteins | sample ThiBiot_300_biof_FD_51213 | JGI IMG/M metagenome (IMG submission 51213) | reverse complement strand
GGCACATACATCAGCCACCAGCTCACATTCTTGAAGAAGTAAGCTGGATGCTTCATCAGCGCGTAGGGACCCGTTGTCACGATGCCGCGCTTGCTCAGATTCGAGAAACGCAATCCGAACGAGAGGTTCGCGCCGATGTAGATCGTGCAGACGACTGCGATCAGCGCCATCCAGACAAGCCCAACGAAACTGTCGACGGCAATCACCGAGTCCCAGTAACGGACCTGGTAGAAACCTGTGCCGGTGAAGAAGACCGTGTTGTATGGCGGATAGCAGATGCCGGTGACGAACCACGAGCCCGCTCGGCGATAAACTCCCCGATAGTGGGTGTCGAGGAGACGGGAGGCGAGGAGATAACCGATGCTGGCGAAGATCGAGTCGAGTAGCCACAGCTTGTCGAGATAATAGTACAGCATCCGATGTGTCGATTGGCTTGCCTCGGAAAAGCTGATCGCCTCCGATGCCAGGTAGAGTTTCGAGATCGACCCAAGCAGGAATGGAAGGAAGAAGGCCCGCAGGCCCGAAGCCAGAAGGTGAGTACGCGCCTTGTCGGCATCGTGCGGGCGCCCCAGCAGCCATTGCCCGAAATGCCAGACTTCGTCATGCGGGTCGGTTTGGAGCCGGTCGACAACGGCAACGTAGAGCGGCGTCAGCAAGACCGCCAGTGTGGCGATCCCGGCCGCAAGGCGCAACATGTGGCCGGATCGATAGGGTGCGTATTCCTTGAGCAGCCAGTAGAGGAGGGCTATGCCGGCCCAAACGGCATAGAAAGCCAGCACCTTCACAGCGATCCGTGAAAGCGAGGTCTCCCCACGACGAAAGCGGCTGAAGTCCAGCCCGGTGGTTGTGCGCCGGTGCACACGGACGAAGGCGATGTCGACGACTATCATCGCCAGCATGGGGACGCCGACAAGCAACGCGACGGTTTGCAATGGCGAAATGGCCCACCATCCCGACAGCCACCATGCCCAGGCCACAGCCAGAAGTCCGGCGATAACGGTTGGCGGGGAACTGGCGCTTTGCGGACATGCGAAGATGGTCGTGGTCGGGCTTTCGGTGGCCTGTCCCGATGGTCGCGCTCGTATGGAGTTCGTCAGGGACAAGGTGCCCTGTCGACGAGATCATCGGGCGCGGAGGCTTCCGAGGACCAGCGTCCCCATACCAATCGTTCGCCGAACTGCTCGGCGCCGCAAATGCCCGGCACCCTGTTGGCAAGGCCCACCACCGCGGCGATCCCGGCAAGCAACGCGCAGAAGCCGCAAAGCAGCCGACGTGGCGCCCAGCGCTTTCCCAGGAGGATATTCAAGGTCGGCTCCGGAAGGCCCATGAGAGACTATTCCAATTGGGCCTGACGTTGGTTTTTCCACTCGTAACCGCCGTTGGAACTTCCATTGGCGCTGCCGTTCGAACTTCCGTTTGAGTGGCCATTGCTGTTGCCGTTCGAATTACCGTTGGCATTGCCGTTCGAATTGCCGTCGCCGCCGCCATTCGAGCTTCCGTCGCCGCTGCCGTTCGAGCTCCCATTGGCGCTGCCGTTCGAATTTCCGTCGCCGCCACCATTCGAGCTTCCGTCTCCACCGCCATTCGAGCTTCCATTGGCGCTGCCGTTTGAATTGCCGTCGCCGCCACCATTCGAATTGCCGTCGCCGCCATCCGCCCTCCAAAGCGGCCGATCCTTGGGCTCTGTGCCGGGCTTGTTGGCGCGTCTCTGGAATCCAAGCGCGACAGGCACGTCTCCTGTGTCTTCGAACTGGATCGATATCGTCTCGCCGGGCGCCAGCCCAAGCAACACGCGCGGGTTCTTGAAGTGGTAGGCGTCGCCATTGTCCAGGATAACTTGGCCCGTCATCGCGTCCGCGATGAGGATGCGCCCGGCAACCTGTTCCGAGGCATGAGCCTGAAGCGCCGCGAGGACGATGGTGCTGGTTGCTGCAAGGCGGGAGATCAAGGGCATATTGTCCGTCCGATCACGTATCGACGGTTGCAATCATTAGGCGAGCGATCGCGCCGTCGCGTACTCCAAACGGGTGAAGCCCGAGAGCCGCCATGCGCAGGGCGACCGCAAGCGAGGGTCATCGCGATTGTGAACACGATGTTCGCTTCTTGCTGTCTTGTGTGAACGATGGCGATGGACGATCTGTGTGAGGAGACAGAAATTGCCGTGGGACGGGATGTTGAGCCTGACACGACGCGAAATGATCGGCGGCGCGGGACTCCTTGCCTTTGGAGCTTCGACGAGCGCCGGCCGAACGGAGACTTCGATGAGTGAATTGCCCTTTGCCGCGACCACCCCGGTCAGCGTTTCGCGCGTCGGCCTGAAGGCGCGCGACGCCGAAAACCTCGCCGCCTACTACCGTGCCGTTGTTGGACTGCAGGAACTGAGCCGCGCCGACGGCGCCATNACCCTCGGCGCCGCCAACCGCCCGNTGCTGGTGCTGGAGCCGGACGCTTCCGCCAAGCCGGACGATCCNCGCAGCGCCGGCCTGTTCCACACGGCTTTCCTGCTNCCGTCCCGCGCCGATCTCGGCCGNTGGATCAACCACGCCATCGCNAACAAGATCGGCATTGATGGCGCGTCCGATCATCTGGTCAGCGAGGCTCTCTACCTGACGGACCCCGAGGGCAACGGCATCGAGATTTATGTCGACCGCCGCCCGCAGGACTGGAAGTGGAACGGCGACAAGGTCGCGATGGCCACTGAGCGCATGAACATTCCGGCCGTTGTCGCCAGCGTGCCGGCGGGTGACGCCGGCTGGCAGGGCGCGCCGGAAAACAGTGTCGTCGGACATGTGCACCTGCGTGTCGGCCGGCCCGAGGATGCCGAGGCCTGGTGGCGCCAGGAGTTCGGCTTCGACACGGTGGCGAAATACGGCAGCCAGGCGGTGTTCCTGTCGTCGGGTGGCTACCATCACCACATCGGCGCCAACACCTGGCAAAGCGCCGGCGCCGGCCGCCGCGATCCGGCCCGTTCAGGCCTCGCCTGGGTCGAGATGCGTTCAGACAATGTGAAGGCCGAACAGACCCGCGAAGACCCGTGGGGGACCGTGATCAGGACCGTGCCCGGCAAGGCCTGATCCGGCATCGGTGACAGCTTGTTTCTCCCCGTAGAGTGACGGGGGGAAGGAAGCCTGATCTCAGGCCTCGCCGAACACCCGCCTGAAGATCGTGTCGACATGCTTGGTGTGGTAGCCAAGATCGAATTTCTCGCGGATGTCCGCCTCCGGCAGCACTGCAGTCACGTCCTTGTCGGCCAGCAGCTCCTCAAGGAAGTCGGCGCCGTGCTCCCAGACCTTCATGGCGTTGCGCTGGACCAGCCGATAGGCGTCCTCGCGGGACACGCCGGCCTGCGTCAGTGCCAGCAGCACGCGCTGCGAATGCACCAGGCCGTGGAACTTGTTGAGGTTCCTCAGCATGTTCTCGGGATAGACNAGCAGCTTGTCGANGACGCTGGTGATCCGCGCCAGGGCGAAATCCAGCGTCACCGTGGCGTCCGGGCCGATCATGCGCTCGACCGACGAATGCGAGATGTCGCGTTCGTGCCATAGCGCCACNTTCTCCATCGCCGGCATGGCGTAGGAACGCACCATGCGGGCGAGGCCGGTGAGGTTTTCGGTCAGCACNGGGTTGCGCTTGTGCGGCATCGCCGAGGAACCCTTCTGNCCCGGCGAGAAATACTCTTCGGCCTCCAGCACCTCGGTGCGCTGCAGATGGCGGATCTCGATCGCCAGTCGCTCGATCGACGAGGCGATGACGCCGAGCGTTGCGAAGAACATGGCATGGCGGTCGCGCGGGATCACCTGCGTCGAAACCGGCTCCGGCTTCAGGCCGAGCTTCGCAGCCACATGCTCCTCGACATAGGGTTCGATGTTGGCGAAGGTGCCGACCGCGCCTGATATCGCGCAGGTCGCGATGTCCTCGCGCGCATGCACCAGCCGTTCGCGGCAGCGTGAAAATTCGGCATAGGCCTGCGCCAGCTTGACGCCGAACGTGGTCGGTTCGGCGTGGATGCCGTGGCTGCGGCCGATGGTGACGGTGTCCTTGTGCTCGAAGGCACGCCGTTTCAGGGCGGCAAGCAGCGCGTCGATATCGGCAAGCAGAAGGTCGCTGGCACGGGTCAACTGCACAGCCAGGCATGTGTCGAGCACGTCCGACGAGGTCATGCCCTGGTGGATGAAGCGGGCATCCGGCCCGACGAATTCTGCCAGGTGCGTGAGGAAAGCGATGACGTCGTGCTTGGTCACGCGCTCGATCTCGTCGATCTTGTCGACGTCGAATTTGGCGGCGCCTCCCTTTTCCCAGATCGTCCTTGCCGCTTCCCTGGGGATGACGCCGAGCTCGGCGAGCGCGTCGCAGGCATGCGCCTCGATCTCGAACCAGATGCGGAAGCGGGTCTCGGGCGACCAGATGGCGACCATTTCGGGCCGGGAATAGCGTGGGATCATGCGGGTCGGTTTCCAGCGTCGCGTTGCGTCGGCCGCGTCCTATCAGAGCCGGGCGCGATGCTCAACGCCGGTGCTGCTCGAACCTNGCAAGGAAAGCGATAGAAGNGACAGGACTGAAGCAGTATCACGTTCCGCATGCGCCGTACGGAGNGGGTCGTCACATCTGNCCGGTCACCGCGATCCAGCGATAGTCCGGCCCTTCGAACCCGTACTGGCGCACCGAAATCACCACNGCATAGGCGCGCAGGCCCGGCGAGGAGAAAGTCTGCACGGCGCCGATCCTGTATCCATTAGGGCAGCCGCGGCTTTTGGGGATGGACGCGTCCTCGTGCAGCACGCTCGCCTTGCCGCCGTCGCCTATACGCAGCAGCCGGAATCCCTTGATCTCCCCTTGCGTCTGGCAGAGTTCGCTGCCCGTCAGCCCCGTCTCGTCGAGCCGGAACTCGAGGGGTGTGTCGATGGGAGGAAGGATCGGCCTCGGATTGACCACCATGCGGTGGGCGTCAGCGGAAAGTTCCGTCACCGGATTGTATCCGGCCGTGTAGCCGCGATTGGCGTCGAGCTCGCTTTGAGCGATGATCGTCTCGCCCTTCCGACGCGCCTCGGCGCGCGCGGCGTCGATCGTGGCGCTTTCGTCGTCAAGCCGCACCCGGATNGGCGTTCCCTTCACGAAGCTGTCGCTGGCGGTATCGATGTAGTAGCGATTTGCGTAAGGGAAGCCCGAGCCATCCTGCACGCCGTACTCCTCGAAGGCGAACACAGCGCCATTGTGGCTGAATCCGAGAATTTCGAGCCTGGCAATATCCCCGGCGCGGACGGCGCTCGACCAGCCGAGCAGTCCGACAAGCACGGCGAGGAGAAACGGCAAGCGGTATCGTGCGGGCTCGGGCATGTTGGCTCCCTGTCGGTCGTTGCGGTTCGAAGGCTGCCGCAGTGAAACGCGGAAGATGATAACCGTGCGGAATTTTCCGCCGACCAATCGATAGTTTCTCCGCCACATCCCGGCAACCGAACTGTTTCGTCTTTAAGGTTTGCCCGTGCTATCAACCCGTCCATCCGAAAAATTGGCGGCGGTAATCGCCTGGCTCGCGGGAAAGGAAATGTCGATGGAAAAGGTTGCGATCGTCACGGCGGGTGGCAGCGGCATGGGCGCGGCGGCGGCCAGGCGCCTTGCCGCCGATGGTTTCAAGGTCGCGATCCTGTCGTCGTCCGGCAAGGGCGAGGCGCTGGCGAAGGAACTGGGCGGCCTTGGAGTGACCGGCTCCAACCAGTCGAACGAGGACCTGAAACGGCTTGTCGACGCAACGCTGGCGCGCTGGGGGCGCATCGACGTCCTGGTGAACAGCGCCGGCCACGGCCCGCGCGCGCAGATCATCGAGATCAGCGACGATGACTGGCACAAGGGCATGGACACCTACCTGATGAACGTCATCCGCCCGACGCGCCTCGTCGCGCCTGTCATGCAGAAGCAGAAGGCGGGCGCCATCATCAACATTTCGACCGCCTGGGCGTTCGAGCCAAGCGCCATGTTCCCGACCTCGGCTGTGTTTCGCGCCGGGCTTGCCGCCTACACCAAACTCTTTGCCGATACCTATGCCGGCGACAATGTGCGCATGAACAACGTGCTGCCGGGCTGGATCGACAGCCTGCCCGCGACGGACGAACGGCGCGACAGCGTGCCGATGAAGCGCTACGGCACCAGCGAGGAGATCGCCGCGACGGTGGCCTTCCTTGCTTCCGACGGTGCCGGCTACATCACCGGCCAGAACATCCGAGTCGATGGCGGCCTGATGCGAAGCATCTGACATCGCGGGCACGACGCGAATACGTTGCCAGGGCGAATTGTGCTTCAAGAACAATTTCTTGGAGCCCGGTGTTGATTCAGCGATATGCTGGCCGCTCCGGCGCTATTTGTCCGCGAGAAATCGTCCGACGATGTCGAGCACCCGCTCATCGTCCTCGCGATGGGGGACATGCCCGACGCCGGGCAGTATCTCCATCGCACCGCGCGCGCCGGCGATGCGCCTTGGGTGTTCGGTAGAGCCGTATTCGTCCGACGCGCCGTGGATGGCGAGCACCGGGCAACGGACGCGGCCGAGCGCATCATCGAGCGTCCAGTCGGCGAATTCCGGGTCGAGCCAGGTTTCCGTCCAGGCGTCGAGAACCCATCTCGCCTTGTCACCGTGGTACTTCACCAGCCGGCCGAAATTCTCCGGCTCGGCAAACTCCGCCTTCGCCAGCTTGATGCCTTCTCCCGTCCGGGCCTCCACGAAAGCCTGCGCGCCCATGGTGATGGCGGCGCNGCAGTCGNCGGGNAAGCTGGCGGCGGTATGGATCGCCATGCCACCGCCAACGCTGTGGCCGCAAACGACGAACCGGGAGANGCCTAGCTGCGCGCGGATCGCCGGAACATTCACNACGGCCTCGTCGGCGATGAAGCTGCNTTGCAACGATCCGTGACGCGCATNGGATCGTCCGAAGCCAAGGCGGTCGTAGGCTATGACCGGCCTGCCGGTGGCGCGTGCGAGCTTTTCAGGAAAACCGCGCCAGAGTTCGACGCAGCCCAGCGAGTCATGGAACAGGAGGACCGGAGGCTTGCCGTTGCCCAGTCCGTCGCCTTGCGACCACGAGCGCGCAAATAGCCGGCCGCCTTCCGTGTGGACGGCCCAGTCGCGCTCCACAAGCTCGGTCATGCTGGCGTCCTCCATGGGTTGCGGGCTGAAAACTCAGTGGCCGGATCGGTCATGGCTGGCTCGGATAGAGAAGTCGTGATCTTGAATTGCGCGCACAATGCATCCAATCCGGCTTTTGTCGGTTATTGTCGGCAGCTTCAAGGGAGACCTGCCATGACCGATGCAGCAAAGATCCGTGAGCATATGGACGTTGTTGGCGCCGATGGCGTCCATGTCGGCACCGTCGACAAGGTGGATGGAGACAGAATCAAGCTTACCAGAGCCGACAGCGGCATGGGCTCGCACAAGGGACATCACCACTACATCCCCCTGAGCCTCGTGGCCGAAGTCGACGGCAAGAAGGTATGGCTGTCGGCCAATTCGGACGTGGCGGTCACCTTCGAGGAAGAAAAGTCCGATCCGACCTGATGTCGCAAGCCGCATTTCCGCGGCGACGGGCAAGACTGCCTGGATGCAAGATGCGGGAGCAGCCGTCAGCGCACGGACCAGACTGGAAACAGGTCGCCTTTGGCAGGCTTTGCCGCGTGCACGCCACGGCTGATGGCGCGCGCCATCGTCGCGCCGGCGGCGGCGTAGAGGTCGATCGCGGCGTCCGCATCCAGCGCGAAGCCGCTCTTGCCGGTGGCCAGCGCGAAGACGAGGTCTCCGTCGACCGGTGTGTGCGCCGGCCATATGGCGCGGGCAAAGCCGTCATGCGCGGCGATGGCCAGCCTCTTGGCGGCCGCCTTGGTCAGGATGGCGTCGGTGGCGATGACCGCGATGGTCGTGTTTCCCTGCGACGGCAATCCGGCATCGGCCTTGTCGCGAAACTTCAGCCGTACCTTGCTCGCGTCGGCCGGCATGGGCGAGGGGTAGCCGAGACCACCGAATTCGTCGCCGATCTCGAAGGGGGCCGCCCAGAAATGGCGCGTTCCTGAGACCGTCACCGAGCCCGTCGGATTGACCGCGGCGAGCGCGCCGATGGTGACGCCGCTGTCGAGGATCGTGGAGGCCGAGCCGAGCCCACCCTTGAGGCCCGCGGTGAGGGCGCCGGTGCCCGCGCCCGCCGTGCCGATGGCAAAGTCCGCGCTCGCGGCACGGGCGGCTTCATAGCCGAGTTCGCGGTAGGGCGGATAGCGGCCCCACTCCTTGTCGCCGCCGTTGCGCAGGTCGAACAGGATTGCGGCCGGCACGATCGGTACGCGGAAGCCGCCGACGTCGAAGCCTATGCCATCCTCCCTCAGCGCCGCCTGCACGCCGGACGCGGAGTCCAGGCCGAAGGCGGAGCCACCCGAAAGCACCACGGCGTGCACGAATTCGACGGAGTTGTGCGGCTCGAGCAGATCGGTTTCGCGCGTGCCCGGCGCGCCGCCCAGCACCTGAACGCCGGCGACGGCCGGGTCGTCGCAAAGCACGGCCGTGACGCCGGATTTGAGGTTGCCGTCGCCGGCATTGCCGACCCTCAGGCCCGCCACATCGGTGATCAGATTGCGTGGTCCGGTACGAAAGGTCATGGGGTCTCCGCCGGTACGAAACGTGTGCCGTCGAAACGAAACACCCGGTAGGGGCTCAGGCTGAGATCGCCCTTGGCGTCGAAGCGGGTAGGGCCGATCGCAGTGCTGAATTCCCCCGCGCCGAGCGCCTCGGTCAGCGGCTTGCCCTGGCTCCGGGATTGTTCGAACGCCGCCCCGGCGATCTGCACGGCGGCATAGGCCGGCAGCACATAGCCATCCGGCGCGATCTTCCGCGCTTGCAGGGCCGCCAGCGAACTGGCGTCGGCGACGTCAGACCATTCCGGTGTCGCGATCATCAGCGTGCCCGTGGCGTAGGGCACATCTGGCTGCGGCACGCGCAGCGCTTCGCCGCCTGCGAAGACCATGCCNGCGCCGAGCTTCTCGGCGTCGCGCCCCATGATGGCGATGTCCTCGCCGTCGCCGCCGGCGAAGACACGTGTCGCTCCGGCTTTCTTCAGGCGGCCGATCAGGCCGATCTGGTTGTCGAGTTGAGGCCGGAACGTGTCGACGAAGACCGGTTTCAGGGCNGCCTGTTCGGCCGCGGCGCGGAACGTCTCGGCGATTTCGCGGCCATAGATGGTGCCGTCATCGACAATGGCGAAAAGATCGTTCTGCCAAAGGCGGGTCAGATTGGTGGCGACGGCGTTGCGCTCGTCATCGCCGCGCGGGCCGAGCCGATAGACCAGCCAGCCGGTCTTGGCGCGCCGGTCGGTAAGGCTTTCTGTTCGGACGCCAACCGTAATGGTCGGAATGCCCGCGTCCTTGAGGATCGGCAGAGCCGCCTCGATCGCATCCGTGCAAAGAAAGCCGACGACGACATCGACCTTGGCGGCGACGAAATCCCTGGCTGCCGCGGCGCCGCCATCGGCGTTGCACCCGTCATCGACTGTCTTGAGGCTGGCGTTGGCGAGCCCCGCAGCCACGCTGGCCCCGGCCTCGATCTGGCGGCCGAGAATCTCGGATGGTCCGGAAAGCGGCGCCGCCACGCCGATGAGCGGCGTCTGGGCATAGGCTCCGGCGGCCGGCATCAGCCAGGCCAGAACCGCAATTGTCGTCGCCCTCGCTGCCATGCC
>JGI26527J51213_1003005_pt1 | contig 9709 bp, 8 predicted proteins | sample ThiBiot_300_biof_FD_51213 | JGI IMG/M metagenome (IMG submission 51213) | reverse complement strand
GTGCCGGTGGCGATGATGTCGCCCGGCTCCAGCCAGGTCACGGTCGAAAGATACTCGATGATGGTGGCGACATCGAAGATCATGTGATCGGTCGTGTCCTGCTGCACCACGTTGCCGTTCAGCCGCGTCGTGAGCTCCAGCCGCTGCGGATCGGCGACGACGTCGGCCGTAACCATCCAGGGGCCGAGCGGGCCGGTCGCCGGGAAGTTCTTGCCGGCGGTCACAGAATGTTTCTGGAAGTCGCGCACGCTGCCGTCGAGGAAGCAGGTGTAGCCGGCGATCACCGACAGCGCGCTGGCCCGCGAAACATGGCGGCAGCGTTCGCCGATCACGACAGCCAGCTCGCCTTCGAAATCGAAATCGATCGACGCGCGTGGCCGCACGATCTTGCCGCGATGGGGCACGAGCGTGCTGTGCAGGCGTGAAAAGACGCTGGGCTGCTCGGGCACCTTCCGGCCGACTTCGCCGACATGGCTTGCATAGTTGAGGCCGATGCACAGGATCTTTTCGGGATCGGGAATGACCGGCAGCCATTCGATCTCGTCGAAACCGAGATCGGCCCCGACATCCTTCGCTGCCGCGGCGAGCTCATCCAGACCCTTGGCGGCAATGGCCGCCCGCAGGCTCGGCCAGCGCTCGCCGGTACGCTGTGAGAGATCGACGACACCGTCCTCTGTGGCCGCGCCGAACTTGCGCGTGCCTGCATGGCGAAAACTGACCAGACGCATACGCGGACCCTAAGGCGATCCGAGCAGCTTCGAAAGGCCCTTCGAAAGAGTGACGCTCGGGACCGGCGCAGGTTTGGCNAGAGGACCCGACGTCGCCTTGGCAAGCTTCTGTCGGGCCAGGCCCTCGGCCATGGAAATCGCGCAAGCAACCCCATCGAGCAGAGGGACATCGACCATGCTTTTCAGCTTCGCTGCAAGACCGGCCAGCCCGGCGCCTCCCAGGATCACGACGTCGGCGCCATCCTCGCGTACGCACGCCTTGCAACCCTTTACGAGTAACGCCATCGCGGCTTTGGGGTTGCGCGCGATGGCGGCACCGGTCGGCGCGACGGTGCGCACCGAGGCAAGACGCGAGGACAGGCCGCGGCCGGCGATGAATTCCTCGAGCATCGACTTCCAGCGCTCGCCGCCGGTGACGATCGAGAAACGGCCACCCAGCGCGCAGGCTTGCAGGATCGAGGCATCAGCCATGCCGATCACCGGCACGTCGCTCACCTCCTTGAGGGCGGCGAGGCCGGGATCGCCGAAGCAGGCCAGCACGACCGCATCCTTGCGGCCCTTGTCGTTGGCGAAGGCGTCGAGCGCGGCGTGTCCGGCAACGGCATAGGCGGCCCGCGAGGCGATGTAGCGCGGCCCGAAGGCGCCGGTGACCGCCCGCAGCCTCGTATCCGGCGCGGCGAACCCGCTCGCGACCTCGAGGACGAGGTCGGTGATCGAGGCCGTGGTGTTGGGGTTGATCAGCAGAAGCTCGACCATCGCCTATTCCTGCATGTTCTGTTTCAGGCGCGCGGCGTCGTGNTTCTCGCCGATCGACATGGCGCAGATGCGCGAGATGTGGGTGAGNGGCAGGCCGGTTTCCTTGGCCCATTCGTTGATCTGCCCCTGGGCGAGCTTCATGTCCTTCTTCGAGGTTCCCTTGGCGCTGATCGGCAGGCCGCAGTCACGCAGGCAGAGCATCAAATCGTTGGTCAGGATGAAGGAGTCGCGACCGAGGAAACGCAGCAGATACTGCCCGCTGAAGCCGCCCAGCCGCGCGCCGCGCTTGTCCAGGATCTCGAGCAGGCCGAGCTGATCGTCGGCCGGCCAGGTGGCGAGGAACNTGCCGAAGCTGCCATGCTCGGCGGCGATCTCGCTCACGAACCTGGCGTTCTCGCGCACCGATTTGATCTTCTGCGGGTTGCGCACGATGCGCTTGTCGGACGCCAGCTTCTCCCAGAACTCGGCCGGCTGGAACAGCAGCCGCTTGGGATTGAAGCCGAGAAAGGCTTCCTCGAAGCCCGGCCACTTGTTGTCGATCACGCTCCAGACGAAGCCCGCGGAAAAGACGCGGCGGGCCATCTCCGACAGCACACGATCGTCCGTGAGCTTGGCCAGGGCCTTGTTGTCCCGCTTCTTGGGCATGAGGCTCGCCAGCACCTTCTCGCCGCCCTTGCGCTTGGCGGCGCGCTCGCGAATGCGCTTGAACGGGACCCTTGCCATGGCCGCTACTCCAGCCAGCCATCGAAGAAGTCGAAGACGCTCGCCTTGAAGAGCGGGTGACCGATGCACGAGAAGTGATCGCAGCCCGGNAAGGTGACGGCCNTGGCGCCGGGAATGNCGTCGGCCANGCCTTGCGGNGGTCCGGCGAGCTGATCGCGCGCGCCGGCAACGACCAGCGTGGGACGACGGATCGCCATCAGACTGTCACGCGTGAGCGGTGTGCGGCCGCCCCGTGAGCAGGCGGCCAGCGCCAGCCGGTCTTCCTTCTGTTCGTCGGCGAAGTGGCGGAAGCTCTTGAGCATCGGGTCGGCGATCTCGTCCGGGCTGGCGGCCTCCATGGCGCTGGCCATGGCGCCTTCCTCGCGCGGCGGATCGAACATCTTGCCGCCCACGCCCGCCACCACGAGGTGATCGATGCGGCCGGAATCGGCAAGCGCGGCGGTGAGCGCGATGTGAGCGCCCATGGAGAAGCCCAGCAGGTGCGCGCGCTCGACGCCAGCGTGGTCCATCAATGCAAATAGGTCGCGTGCCATCGCCTGGCGGTCGTACTGCGCCGGGTCGTGCGGCTTGGCGCTTTCGCCGTGGCCGCGATTGTCGAGCGCGAAGCCGCGCAACCCTTTGGCGGCGATGGCGTCGTACCAACCCATGCGCTTCCAGTTTTCGTAGCGGTTGGCGGAGAAGCCGTGCACCAGCACGATCGCCTTGCGCGCATCGGCCGGGCCGAATTCGTCGTAAGCGAGGGCAAGCCCGTCGGACGTGAATTGAGCCATGACTTTCCCTAACCCGGGGCATGAATTGCGACAAGGTTGATCGCCGCAGCCAAGTGTCGGACAACCGGCAAAACGACGGACAAGACACACGGACAAGAGACAAGGGAAACGCATGACAGGCGCAGGACACGGCAAGATCGGCAAGACCGTCCAGGACTCGCAGCCCTACTGGCCCGACGCGCCGCGGCCGCCAAAAGGCGCGCCCAACATCCTCGTGATCCTGTTCGACGATGTCGGCTTCTCCGACTTCGGCTGCTACGGCTCGCCGATTGCGACGCCGGCGATCGACGCCATCGCCCGGCGCGGCCTGCGCTACACCGGCTTCCACACGACCGCCATGTGCTCGACCACCCGGGCGGCGCTGCTGACTGGGCGCAACCACCATTCGGTGGGTGTGGGCTGTCTCGCCAACTTCGACTCGGGCTATCCCGGCTATCGCGGCAAGATCAGCCGCGAGGCCGGCACCATCGCCGAGATGCTGCGCCCGCACGGCTATCGCAACTACATGCTGGGCAAGTGGCACGTGACGCCGCTCACCGAGTCGGGCGCCACGGGGCCGTTCGACGGTTGGCCGCTCGGCCGCGGCTTCGATCGTTACTACGGCTTCATGGACGCCGAGACCGATCAGTATGCGCCGGAGCTGGTGCGCGACAACACGCCGGTCGATCCGCCAGGCACCTTTGCCTCCGGCTATCACCTGACCGCCGATCTCGTCGACCAGGCGATCCGCTACCTCGCCGACCATGTCGGCGACAATCCCGACACGCCCTGGCTCACCTGGCTGGCCTTCGGCGCCTGCCATGCGCCGCACCAGGCGCCGTCCGACATGATCAAGAAGTACGATCCGGTCTTCGCCGAAGGCTGGGACGTCGAACGTGACCGCCGGCTAGCCCGCCAGATCGAGCTCGGCATCGTGCCGAAGAAGACGCACCTGCCGCCGCGCAACGAGCATGTCCGGCCGTGGGCGGAGATCGCCGACGGCGAGCGCCGCCTGTTCACGCGGCTGCAGGCCGCCTATGCCGCCATGCTCGAGCATGCCGACCAGCATATCGGCCGCCTGATGGGCTTCCTCGAGACGGCGGGCCAGCTCGACAACACCCTGGTCATCGTCATGTCCGACAACGGTGCCAGCCAGGAAGGCGGGCCCTTCGGCATGATCAACGCCATGGGGCCCTACAATCTCCGCCGCGAATCGCTGGAGGAGAAGATCGCCCGCATCGACGATATCGGCGGGCCCGATACGCACAGCAACTTCCCCTGGGGCTGGGCGATGGCGGCCAACACGCCGCTGCGTCGCTACAAGCAGAACACCCATGGCGGCGGCATTCGCGATCCGCTGGTGATGGCCTGGAACAACGGCGTCGCCGCGCGCGGCGAGCTGCGCCACCAGTTCTGCCATGCCAGCGATCTCGTGCCGACCCTGCTCGATGTCGTGGGCATCAAGCCNCCCAAGGTGGTCAACGGCGTGAAGCAGATGCCGCTCGAAGGCACGTCCTTTGCGCCGAGCCTCGCCAACGCCAAGACCCGTTCCAAGTCGAAGGCGCAGTATTTCGAGATGTTCGGCCATCGCGGCCTGGTGCAGGGCGGCTGGAAGGCCGTGTCCTACCACCCGCCGGGCAGCGACTTCGCCAGCGACAAGTGGGAACTCTACAACCTCGCGCGCGACTTCAACGAGGTCGACGATCTCGCCGAGAAGGAGCCGGAGCGGCTCAAGGCGATGGTCGAGGAATGGTGGCGGCAGGCCGAGCGTCACAAGGTCCTGCCGCTCGACGACCGCTTCGCGCCGCGCTTCGCCGACAATGCCAAGCGTTTCCACGGNCCGCGCAACCGCTTCGTGTTCCACGCCGGCATGGGGCATGTGCCGACCGACGTCGCACCCGACGTGCGCAACCGCACCTACACGATCGAGGCGGACGTCAGGATCGACGGTCCGGCGACGGAGGGCGTGCTGATTGCCCATGGCGACGCCACGACCGGCTACTCGCTCTATATCAAGGACGGCAAGCTCGCCTACGACATGAATATCGGCGGCGAGCATCACCTGGTGGTCTCCGACCGGCCGGTGCCGACCGGCAACGCCCGGCTCGGCATGCGCATGCGGCGCAATCAGGGCCGCAACATCGCCACCCTGCTGATCGACGGCGAGCCGGCCGGCAGCTTCGAGACCCAGAACGGCTTCGTCAGCTTCATCTCCTGGTCCGGCCTCGATATCGGCCGTGACCGGTCGAGCCCTGTGTCGCATTACGAGGCGCCATTCGCCTTCACCGGCAAGCTGCGCAAGGTGACGGTGCTGATGGACGACGACCAGGCGCTCGACTCGGCGGCTGCAGCGACGGCAGCGCTGGCCCGCGAGTGAGCGCCGTTCCCAACCGATCCGGCATCGACGGGCCCTACGCCTGGCGGTTGGCATTGGTGTCGATGGCCTGTGTCGCCATGGGCGGCGGCGGCATCTATCTGCCGATGGTTGGGCTGAAGGAGATCGCCGCCGACTTCGGCGACCAGCGCGCCGTGCCGTCCTTCGCCTATATGGTCGGCTTCTTCGGCATGGGCGTGGGCGGCGTGTTCATGGGCTGGCTGGCCGACCGCACCAGCCCGCGCGTGCCTTTGTTCATCGCGGGTCTGTCGATCGCGATCGGCGGTTTTGCCGCCTCGCGCGGCGGCGAGATCGCGCTCTATGCCGGCTATGCCGTCCTGCTGGGGTTCTTCGGCAATGCCGGCACCTTCACACCGGCCATGAACAACGTCCAGGGCTGGTTCGACAAGCGCCGCAACACCGCCGTCGCCATCATCTCCGTCGGGCCGGCCGTTGCGGGCTCAGTCTGGCCGCAGGTCTACCGTCTGCTGCTGCCCGAGATCGGCTGGCGCGACACCCTGGTCATCTATGGTCTCGTCGCCGGAACCTTGCTGCTGCTGGGCGCGCTCTATGTCCGGCCGGCGCCGATCCTGCGCGGACCGGGCGGCCGGCGACGCGAGGAGAAGGTGGCGCTGCCCTTGCCGTCCTCGATGATCATGGTCCTGCTGTCGGCGGCCGGTTTCTGCTGCTGCGCGGCCATGGCGATTCCCTTCGTCCATATGGTCGCCTTTTGCGGCGACCTCGGCTATCCGGCGGCGCGCGGCACCGAGGCGGTGTCGCTGGTGCTGGTCTCCGCCATTGTCGCCACCTTCGTGATGGCCCGGCTGGCCGATCGCATCGGGCCATTGCCGGTCAGTTTGCTCTGCTCGCTGATCCAGATCGGCTCGCTGGTCGGCTTCCTCTATGCCCGCGACATCACCAGCATCTACGCCCTGTCGCTGCTGCACGGCATTCCGTTCATCGCCATCGTCCAGGGCTATGCGCTGAACCTGCGCTTCCTCTACGGGCCGACGATCGCGGGCTGGCGGCTGGGTGTGGTGATGCTGTTCGCCATGGCCGGCATGGCGTCGGGCGGCTGGCTGGGCGGCGCGATCTTCGACGCCACGCTCTCCTACCAGTCGGCCTTCCAGGCAGCGCTCGCCTTCAACCTGCTGAACCTGATGCTGTTGGGCATTCTCTACTTTGCGCAGCGGCGCCGGACAGGCGTGCCNTTGCCGGTGTAGGCTTGCCATCAAAGGAGCAACCATGAGCAAAGATCACGATCGCTATCATGGGCATGGCCATGATCACGATCATGGACACGAACATGGTCAGGACGTCCCGTCGGAAACGGCGTTGCGCGTGAAGGCGCTGGAGTCGCTTCTGATCGAGAAGGGCCTGGTCGATCCCGCCGCGCTGGANGCGATCGTCGACACCTACGAGAACAAGGTCGGACCGCGCAACGGTGCCCGCGTCGTCGCCCGCGCCTGGACCGATCCGGCCTTCAAGGCGCGCCTGCTGAAGGATGCGACCGCCGCCATTGCCGAGATGGGCTATACCGGCGCGCAGGGCGAGCACATGGTCGTCGTCGAGAATACGCCGCAGGTGCACAACCTCGTCGTCTGCACGCTCTGCTCCTGTTACCCCTGGCCCGTGCTGGGCCTGCCGCCGGTCTGGTACAAATCCTCGGCCTACCGGTCGCGCGCCGTGATCGAACCGCGCGCCGTGCTTGGCGACTTCGGCCTGTCCTTGCCCGACGACGTTGCCGTGCGCGTCTGGGATTCGACGGCGGAGATCCGTTACCTCGTCCTGCCCGAGCGGCCCCCCGGCACCGACAAGATGGATGCCGAAGCCCTGGCGGAGTTGGTGACGCGCGATGCCATGGTGGGCGTTGCCAAGGTGGCCGCCGCGACGGCGAAGGAGGGCGCATGAACGGCATCCACGACATGGGTGGCATGCACGGCTACGGCCCGGTCGTGCCCGAGGCCGACGAACCGGTTTTCCATGCCCCGTGGGAGGGACGGGTACTGGCCTTGCGGCGTGCCTCCGGCGCTTGGCGGCGCTGGAACATCGATGCCGGCCGCCACAGTATCGAGCGCCTGCCGCCGGCCGACTATGTGCGCATGAGCTACTACGAGAAGTGGCTGGCCTCGTGCATCAGCCTGCTGCTCGATGCCGAGTTGGTGACGCCGCAGGAGCTGGCCAGCGGCCGGCGCGATCCGGCGGTGCCGGTCGCTACTCCACCCTTGACGGCGGACAAGGTCGCCGCCGCCGTTGCCGCCGGCGGTCCCACGGAGCGGGCGACCACGGCCAAGCCGCGCTTTGCGGCAGGCCAGACCGTGCGGGCCCGCAACATCAATCCGACCGGTCACACACGGCTGCCGCGCTATGTGCGTGGGCGGCTGGGTACGATCGAATGCCATCACGGTGCCCACGTCTATCCTGACTCGAACGCCCGCTTCGACGGCGAGAATCCGCAGTATCTCTACACGGTGCGCTTCGCGGCGCGCGAGCTGTGGGGCGAGAGGGCCCCTGCCAGCGACGCCGTGTATGTCGATCTGTGGGAGGATTACCTCGATGCAAGGTGAGCGGCTCGCGGCACTTCAGGGCCTGCCCGTCGACGCCGAGGGGCCGGTCTTCGCCGAGCCCTGGCAGGCGCAGGCCTTTGCGCTCACCTTGAAGCTCTGCGATGCCGGCCACTTCACCTGGACGGAATGGGTCGAGACCTTGTCGGCCGTGTTGCGGGACGCGCCGCCCGACGACGGCTCGGGCTACTATACGCACTGGCTCGCCGCGCTGGAGCAGCTCTGCCTCGCGAAGTCCCTGACCGACTCCGCTGCGCTCCACGATCGCACCGAAGCCTGGGCCGACGCCTACCGCACGACACCGCACGGCAAGCCGGTCGAGCTGCCAGCGAGCAGACCGGGCTCACCCATCTTCTAAAAATCCGCCTGCAGCGACACCCACGCCATGCGCGGCATGCCGCTGATCACGTAGCCGGTGGGATTGGCGATCCAGTAGTTGCTGTCCAGCACGTTCGTCATGGTCGCGCGCAACACCACGGGGGTCTTGGCCAGTACGGTGCGATAGCGCAGGCCGAGATCGAGTGTCGCCCAGGCCGGCACCTGCTGCGTGTTGTCGGAACTCACATAGGCGTTGCTGGTAAAGAGGCCGCGCGCAATCCCTGTGAGGCCAGGCGCGAAGGGCATGTCCCATTCCAGGCCGAGATTGGCCTGGACCGCGGGGGCGCCGACCGCGACGTTGCCGTTGTATTGGCCGCCGGCGGTCTGTGTGAGACGGGCGTCGAGCAGGGCGACGCCGCCGAGCACGCGCAACTCGTTCCAGAGCTGGCCGAAGACACTGAGTTCCAGTCCCCGATTCCGCTGCTCGCCGTTGATGCCGTACATGTTGGTGAGCGGGTCGACGATGCCGTTCGGCTGGTTGATCTGGAAGGCCGCCAGCGTGGCGCCGAAGGTGCCGAAATCGAGCTTTGCGCCGACCTCGTACTGGGTCGTGCGGAACGGCGGAAAGACCTGTCCGGGATTGGCCACGCCGGGCGGCGGCGCGAAGCTGGGCGAAAGCCCCTGGATGTAGCTGCCATAGAGGGTCAGTTCCTTGATCGGCCGGACCAGCAGCGCCACCGACGGTGTGAGCGCGGAGTCGATGAAGCGGAACGTCGTCGCGCCGGTCGGCGCGTAGCTCGAGGATTCGACCTGCTGGTTCCGGGCCCCGACGATCAGCTGCACCTTGCCGTCGAGGGCGGACAGCGTATCCGCCAGGGCGATGCTGCTCATGAGGTTGGTGCTGGCGAGCGAGAAAGGGGTGTAGGCGGTCTGCGTGAGGCCGACGCCCAAGGTCGGCGCGTAGATGTTGGTCAGGTAGGCGTTGTTGTTCGTCTGACCCAGCCAGAACCGCTGCGACAGCAGGCTCGCCGAGACCGCCACTTCGTGCCTGATGGGGCCGGTGTCGAACTTGGTCCTGAGGCCCGCTTCGCCGGTGAGATTGCTCGTCTGGCCCGTCTGGTAGGTCGAGGTCGACGAGGCGGCGCCGGCAAAGCTCAGGATCGTCGCGCCAGGTGCCTCGCGCTTGTCGAAGTTGAAGAAGTTGGCGCCGAAGGCGCCATACACCACGGTGTTCGGCGATATGTCGTATTCGGCGCGCACGATGGTCGTCGTGCTCTGCTGATGGGCGTAGTCGTAGTATTGCGCCAGGTTGATGCGCTGGTTCGGGGCAGCGGGAACCTGAATGCCGGCAATCGGCGTGTAGCCGCGGGCGGATCCCGACATGTAGTCGTTCTGGTAGATCACGTCGGCAGACACGCGCAGCTTCTCGCCGCGATAGTCGAAACCCAGCGAGAGGGAGCCGTTCCTGACCCATTGGCGGTCGATCGGCGTGTCGCC
>JGI26527J51213_1003001_pt1 | contig 9723 bp, 11 predicted proteins | sample ThiBiot_300_biof_FD_51213 | JGI IMG/M metagenome (IMG submission 51213) | reverse complement strand
CATCATCCATCATCATCGGGATTCATTACCTGTCTAACACCACCATTCAGGTTCAAAAAGCGATTCAAAGTGTCGGTGAGTGCCGCCCTCGATGTCTCAATGTCTCATCGTTCTGAGGGTATGAGTCATGGTCAGCCGCCGAGAGGCGCGTAAATCCGCTCATACGCCCGTTTCAGCGCCCGCGCGGTAAATCACCCGCCTCGACCTCTCCAATCGCCTGTACGGGGCAAATACGCGCCGTTTCGGGCACGTTGTGTTGTGCGCCGCCTGGTGTTCTCGACCGCCTACGTTGGCGGCGATGGACATACAGACTCTTGGTTACTGGCTGAATACCCGCGACCGTGGCGACGCCGAGACCATCGCGGTCGTGCTGCATGCCGACGCGGGAAGGTTCGAAGGCACGGTTAAGACGCTCAAGATGCGCCGCCTCTCATACCACTACTACATACGCAAAGACGGCGCGGTGTTCAAGTTTGCGCCCGCAGCTCGTGCCGCCCAACATTGCGGCGCGACCTACCTGTACGGCGGGTTGAAGATTTCGAACAGCAACAGTATCGGCGTGTGCCTGGAAAACCTGAACGACGGCAAAGACCCGTACACCGACGAACAGCGGGTTGCCCTCAAGGAACTACTCGGCGAGATTGTCGCGGCGGTGCCGTCGATTCGCTACCTGACCACGCATCGAGACATCAGTTACCCGCGCAAGACCGACCCGAAAGGGTTTGAGGGTGTTGACCGCATTGCCGCCCTGTTCGACCTCGCGTATTGGACTCGACCAGGCGTACCCGCCGCCTGACCTTATTGCAACTTTGCGCCGACCCTCAGTCGGTGTTTCCGCGCCGCCATAGGGTGTTGCAACGTCACCCCCTCATGCGCGGCGACCGCTCACCGTATATGAAAACGACCGCCCCTTAACGGCGGTCGTCTCGTGCCCTATATAGGCGCGGGTTAACAGGCTATATCAAGGCGTCTTGACCTCATCGACGTACCAGTTGCGCCCGCCCGCCTTCTCTTTCAGAACGACCGTCACAACTCGGCGGTCGGCAAGGTGAACGCGGCACTCGGCGACATACGTGCCGTCTGGTGCGCGGGTTAACGCGATGTCGCGGCCTTCTTCGCAACCGTACGGCTGACTCTCGGGGATTGAGGCGGCGTCGCCCTGGTCGCTGACCCGCTCGGTCGCCGTGCGGAATGCCAGCGACGACGCAAGGGTTAGGTTTGGCGGGTTGTGGTCGGCGACGGGTGCCGCGACCTTCTCGTTAACCGTTGGCTTATCGGGCGACCAGTCTGGCCCAATCGCCAAGGCGACCAATAACAAGGCGAATGCGCCGATTGCGATTAGAAGACCTTTCATGATTTGCATTGTAACACGGGCCTCGAACCGTGACCGTTGCGCGAGACAACACGTGTCGCGCCATATACGCGTTCATAGAGTCGTTGATATGACGTGCATATATCGTTTTCGTAAACGCACCACGCGCGCGCGGTGCGCTTAATCATTTGCGCCCATATACGTATTGTTTACGCCCCAAGGCGACAACGACCGCCGCGATGAGTTTTGAACTTTTTTCATTAAGGGCTTGACAAGAGTGCATCACGTTGAGGTACAGGTTAAGGAACCCTGTCGGGCGTGGTGCCTTGGGCATTAACGATTTCATAAGCTGTTGGCGACGAATAGCCTATCAGCAATGAATAACTCGACGGGAACACCTACGGTGAGACATGCAATGTCTCAATGTCTCAAGGATTCGAGACACACCATAAGTGTTCTTCGGTAGCAGGAAGAAACACAATGAACTATAACAACGCAGACCTGAAACTTACGGCATACGCCGAACTCGTTGAACTGGCAACGGAAATCGCCGAAGGCGGCGTATATCCGCTCATCGCAATCGTCGGTCGCGGCGGCACTGGCAAGACCGAAACGATAACGTCAACGCTCGAAAACGAGGGTGTCGAGTTCGTGCATCTCAACAAGGCGCGACTCACCGCATTCGAACTTTACAAGAAGCTGTACGACAATCAAGACAAGTTGATTGTCATTGACGACTGTGACTCGTTGTGGCGCAACCCTGACACGGCCTCGATGTTGAAGGCGTTGGCAGAGACCAAGGATGTCAAAACGATTTCGTGGTTCAACAACCAGACGAACCCGAAACCCAAGACTCGCGTCGATGAAGACGGCGAAGTTGTCGAAGACAACACGCCCGACTACCCGCCGACGTTCACCACGACCAGCGAAGTCGTCATTCTCGCCAACAACCTCGGTCAGCTCACACAGGACATGGAAGCGATGCTTGACCGTGGCACCCTGGTTTGGTTCGACCCGACCAACGACGAAATCATTAACTACACCGCGACATGGTTGGGCGACAACGAGATAATCGAGTTCGCCCGCGAATGGTCTTCTCTCGCCGCTCAACCGTCGTGCCGCGACATGTGGAACGCCAAGAAGAAGAAGCAGGGCACGGGCAAACTCATCACGTGGCAAAAGGTGTTGTTGGGCAAATGGCGCGTCAGCGAAATGACCACGGTGCGAGACATTCTCAACGACCCGTCGTACAAGACCGAAGGCGAACGAGTCGCGGCCTTCATTGCCAAGACTGGCAAGAGTCGCGCGGAATGGTACCGAGACATGCCGCTTATCAACAAGGCGTTCAAGCCTCGACCGAAAAGCAAGGTGAACGGTTGAGGCGGTCTCGAACGGGCGAAAGAAAGGGCGGCAATCTTGCCGCCCTTCTTGCCGTATGAGGAACCCTTACAACGGTTCGACAAACACCATGAGTCGGTTTGAATATGGCAGTAGGTCGCGTTCAGCCGCGCCCGCCTCAAACCTCTCTGACCACGTGGCAACCTGGTCGCCGCCGACCATCTTAACGTGATACTCCAAACCGATGACCCTGAACCGCGTGAACTCGTTGGTGTGCGTGTCGTTCAACACCACGATTGAACCAGGGATAGGCGGCGAGTGCATCGTTGCTTGACCGTACATCTTGCCAACAGGGTCTTCGACGCCTGTTGGAACAAAGATGACCGACACGGGATGAAACATGAGTTGGTCGGGCGGCACCGAGAAGTAGTCGCCCATGCCTTACTTCTTGCGCCCTCGACGCCCGCCCGTTGTCGCTGGTGCCTCGGTGCCCGACCGCTTCTGTCGGAGTCGTTGCAACTTCGGTTCGCCGTTCTCATACACCAGTCGGTAACCAGCGGGAACCGCCGCCTTGAGTGCCTTTAACACGTCGTCGCCGAGTGCGGGCGTGTCGGCACCCTTCGGTTCGTTGGCCTTCTTCGCCCTCGCGATTGTCGTTCGGAGTGCGCCCATTGCCGCGCCCTTCTCGCCTTCTTTGATGACTTCATGACCGTCGCTTGTGACGCCGAGAATTGCGTTCGTCGCGGGCAACGATATGAACGTGAACAATCCCTTCTCATCGTCGGTTGTGAGTACGTGCGCCTCAACTGGTAGGTCGTAACGCTTGCCGCCGATGCGCACCGATATACGGTCAACGGTCTTTGCGCCCTTGCGCAACGACAAGAGTTCTTGATTGCTTAATGGTGTGAGGTTTTGGTTTGAACGCGCCATTGCATGATAATACGCGATTCCAACACCATAAGACGCGAAACACGTGTTGCAAACGAAAACGGCGCGGGTTATATGCCCGCGCCGTTTGTTGTTGTCGTTGAACGTTTAGAGTTGTGCGGCGACCTGTTCAAGCATCGCCTTTCGCCGCTCATCGGGCGTCTCGGTAACTCTCGGTCGAGACCGCTTCGCCCGCGCCTCTCGGCGGTCGGTGTCGAACTTGCATATCGCGTTGTTGTAGTCGTACGGCGTCTTGATGATTGCCTTGTATGGTTCGTACTTGGTGCGGTCTTCGAACCGCGCTTGCGCATACGTCTTCTTCGAAAGGTTCGCGTCGGTGTGCCTCATACAGAACATCAACTCAACGTCACCAGCGCCGAGAACAACGAGTTCGCTGCAATACGTGTATCGCCAACTATGCCATACCGTCTCGCGGGTCTTAACGTCGCCCATTTCCTCGGTGCGGAACTCGACGCCCGCCCTCGACATCAGCCTTTCGAACGCATATGTCGCGGTTGACTCCTGCCATATCTCGCCAAGTTGGTTCGGCACAACGAATCGGTGAAGACGTGCGCCCTGGTCAGGGTCGTCGTTGTATGCGCGAATCAGTTGCGGTTCTGCCTTCTCAAGAGACTCGCGAAGTATCTTCATCCATGCCTTCGGCACTCGCACTTTCGCGGCACTCGCGCTGGTCTTCGGGTCGCCGAGAAACGGTATCAACTTCTGTTTGTCGTCGGTGCCGACGTTGACACGTGTTTGCGCATATTGAACGCGTATGGTCTCATCGTCGAGAAGGTCAGCTTCGGTCAGACCCGTCGCCTCTCCGAACCGCAACCCAAGGCGGCACAACACGATGATTGCCTTCTGTTGCGGACTGTGCGCCGCGTCCCACATGCGGTCGATTTCATCGAGTGTCCAAGTGCGCCGAATCTCGATGTTCGGTCGAATGCTGAGTTCGGGCAACGACTCAAAGAGGTTGACGTTCCAGTACCGCGCCTTCACCGCGTACCGCCCGACCTCGCACAACCAGAACTTGTATCGGGCGGCGGTGCCTTCGGCGTGTGTCGAAAGGTAGCCGTGAAACCACGACATGATTTCGGGCAACCGCAACTTGTCCATCGGCTTGTTCGATATGGCGGCGGCATGCTTGACGTAGTTGTTGTTCGTGCGCCGCGTCGATGGTTTCAGCGGTTCGAACTTCTTGGTGCGGTTGAATCGCCCCTTGGTCGCCATGAACTCTTGCGCGACGGCGGTGAAGTTCGCGGGCGCAACGTGGTCGGTCTCATCCTCGGCGGCGTCCATGTTGGCGAGTGCGGGCGTCGCCTTCGGCTTGTCCCTGTTCTCACGCGCCTCTTTGTCGCCAAGCCAGTTCTCGAACGTGTCGCCTGGTTTGGGCGGGTTGCCGTCGCGCTCACACTGCCAACACCATTCTTCGTACTCAAGGTGAAGTTTGCCGAGTCGTTCGGCCTTCGCCTCTGCTTCTTCTTTGGTGTCGCCTTGGGCGTATAGACGCTTGCGGTCGAGTTCCCATGCCCAAAACTCTTGACTCACCCATTCGCCGCCCTCTCTGACCTTTCGGGTCATGGTCTCGCCGCTGAGTGCGAACCCGTAATACTGGCAACGCCACACCGTGTATGTCGAACCGTCTGGTCTCTTGCGCGTCGTCTCTGAGGCGGTCGATTTACCCCACTGCTTTCGTTGCGGCGTCGCCGCTTCTCGTCGTTTACGTGCCAATGTCTTGTACCTCTGCTACCAGGTTTGGCGGGAATGCAACACAATCGAACCGACTGTATGCAATTTCCTACCTGACATCATCCTACCACGTTTCTGTATGCAGTTTTCGATTTCTGTATGCAGTTTTCGTCACGCCTGACGCGTTTTCGTGTTTTTGGCGGGTCGATATAGGTTCAAACGCGCCCTACAATGAGGCGTTGAAGGTGTAGTTGTGAAAGTTAGATTCCTACACGACATCCGATTCGAGAGCGATTGCCGTTTATGGCGCGGATACCGCCGAGTGGGTGAAGTGGCAGCTAACAGGCATTTCGTCCACAAATGGAGGAAACTTTTCGGTGTGGTCAGGTACGACCGGGGTTGATCCGGTTTGGATTTCCACTGCCGATGGGATCGATGCGTCCGATGCCTTCTGGATGCAAACCGCTGGCCATGAGCACACCAACTTTGGCTTTAGCTCGGCGGGAGTCTATGACCTGACGTTTGATGTAAGTGGCATGGTCGGTGACTCGATGTTGACGAAAAGTGTGACTTACCGCTTTGGCGTGGGGGATCAATTCGATCCTTCCGCCGAACCCGTTCCGGAGCCCGCAAGCATGGCTGCCCTGGCGATCGGAACTCTCGCCCTTATTCGTAAGAGAAGGGCTTAAGCAAAAGGGAGATAGTGGCCGGACTTCCGGCCACTCCATATCTATGAAGAGACTTCCCGTGACCGTCCTTTCTGGCTTTCTTGGCGCAGGGAAGACGACGGTTTTGAATCACATCCTTGCTAATAAGGAAGGCATGCGCGTCGCAGTCATCGTCAATGACATGAGCGAGGTGAACATTGACGCCCAACTTGTAGAAGGTCAAATCAATCGGACGGAAGAGCAATTGGTTGAGATGACCAATGGTTGTATCTGTTGTACGCTTCGCGACGATCTTCTTCAAGAGGTCGGTCGTCTCGCGCGAGAAAATCGATTCGATTACCTAATGATCGAGTCGTCCGGTATTAGCGAACCGGCTCCTGTGGCGATGACCTTTACATTCGTCGATGAGCGCGGAGTTCATCTGGAATCGGTCAGTCGCCTGGATACCATGGTGACCGTGGTCGATGGCCTGAACTTTTGGAAAGACTATCGTGAAGCAAAAGAGCTTTCGGAGCAAGGCCTGGCGGTAGGAGAAGAGGATGAGAGAACCATCTCCGATCTTCTCATCGAACAGATTGAGTTCGCCAATGTCATCCTCGTCTCCAAGACTGATTTGATCGCAAAGGAGCAAACGGAGCGATTGGTCGCAACGCTTAAGAAGCTCAATCCTGGCGCAGAGATCATCCCGATGGCAAAGGGTGAAGTGCCGTTAGACCGAATTCTGGACACCGGACGCTTTGACCTGGCGGCCGCGCAGCGTTCTCCCTTATGGGTACGTGAATTGATGAATGAGCATATTCCAGAGAGCGAAGAGTTTGGCATCGGTTCCTTTGTTTACCGGGCGAGAAAGCCATTTCATCCACATCGCTTTTGGCAAGTCATTCAAGAGGAATGGCAGGGAGTGATCCGATCCAAGGGGTTCTTTTGGCTGGCCAGCAGTATGAATTGGATTGGGGGTTGGAGCCAAGCTGGCGGCGCTTGCCAGTATGAATTGGCGGGGACGTGGTGGGCGACCTGTCCTGAGCGGGATTGGCCGGAGTCCTCGGGCGTTCGTGACAAGATACGATCGCACTTCCAGGAGCCGTATGGGGATCGAAGGCAAGAGATCGTGTTGATTGGAATCGATATGGACATCAATGGGCTCCGATCCAAGCTGGATGGAGCGCTCCTTACAGACGAGGAGTTCGAAGAAAGCCCTTCAGGATGGAAAGGCTATCAAGATCCGTTTCAATTTCCTGAATAGGACTGAATTGAGGCGGGCTAAACGCCCGCCTCAATTGCTTCTGTGAATTCCAATGGGAATGGAGGCTTTGACATCGGCTTTGCCGCTATCGAAAGCAATAGCATTCCATTGTCATCTGCTGCGATTCGGTTGGAACTGAACATTCCGCACTCCGAGCATCGGTGAATGATCGCCCATTCTCCGTCTCGTCGTACCCAAACCGAAACGGGCTCCATCATGCCGCCGCAACTCGACGCCCGGTCTCCTGGTTTGACGTCCAAGTGGACGCTGTGCAGGCACCGCGGACAGTGGTTCCGGTGCTGAGTTCCGGCCCCACTGGTGGTCGAGGTCACGCCGCATTTCACGCAAACGAACCCCATCCCAGTCGCAACCTCGCCATCCAGCATCCGACGGTAGGTCTCATATCGAGTTCGAGGCACTGTTCCTTGTTGGACCGCTTCTCGAACTGCGCAGCCGTTCTCGTCGATATGGCGACAATCTCGGTATCGACATCCGGTCGCAATCGATTGAAACTCTGGAAATCCTTCGATGACTTCCTGTTCAAAGTCGATGGCAAAGGACCTCACTCCTGGCGTGTCTACGATCTCCGTTCCATCGTCGAGACGGAACAGGGAAGAAGACGTGGTGGTATGAGTTCCTTTTCCGGATTTGTCAGATACCGATCCAGTCTCCGCGATGGCGTTGTCTAGCAAGGCGTTGAGCAGGGAACTCTTGCCCACGCCGCTATGACCCACGAAGACAACTCGCTTCCCAGCTAGTTGTGCTCGCAACGCCTCCAGCCCCTTCCCGTGCACCGCCGATACGTTCACGCAAGGGATTCCCAGCGCTCGATACGGCTCCAGTCGGTCAAGTTGCTTTACTGCATCCATCTCCGCGAGAAGATCGAGTTTGTTGACCACAATGATTGGCTTAGCGCCGCCCTTATGGATTGCGAACAGATAGCGGTCGATCAACCGTGGGTGCAGGGGCGGAGTACCGACCGACACGACCACAGCTACGACGTCAATGTTCGCGACAACAGGGCGCGACAAACTTGGATTCCGATCATCCTGTCGCGAAAGCTCGGTTCGACGAGGGAGGATCTGGACTATTCGATTTTTCTCGAGGTCGACTTCAACCTCGTCGCCGACGACCGGCCTACTTTCTCGGCTCAATAGCATCGGCTTCACCTCCATTTCTATTTGCACATGGCAAAGGGTCGATTCCACTCGGACAACCAGACCGACCACCCCCTTGGGCTCATTGCAGAGGAGCCGATAAAGGAAGTCGTCGATGGTGCCGGCGGGCTTCTTTGAGTTCTTCTGAGCGGCTTGCCTCATTTCGGAGGCTTGTCGCTGTGCTTCTTTTCGCTGCTTAACCGTCATCTGGCCCAGACGGTCATTGAGGGCCTTTTTGTGAGTTGAATTCAACGCTGGTAACGATCCTTTTGGAGGACAGGCAGACGCAAGAGCGCCTGAAACTGTTAGAAAGGAATCCACCGCCCTTCGGTAGGGCGGACTAACCAGCGGAAGTGGCTAGATGGCCGAACCGAAGAGGGTGGTGGCAGCGGCGGCTGGTGTCTGAGTAATTACCATGAACATTCTCCTCTTCGTTTTAAGATCCGCGTACAAACGCGTCGCCATATATTAGCACAGTGGGAAGGCATGGCGTGTAGGTCTTTGGCAAGAAATTTTCAAAAAAGTATTCTGATTAGCGCCGTTGTGATGATCTGAGGAGGTCGTAACACACACAGATGACCGCCAAATTCTGCCCTGGAGAGTCGCCTCGATAGACGGGACCCACCACCTTGGCCAGTCGGCGCAACTCCTCTCTAAGACTGTCACCCAGGCCAGGTTCATCGAGCCACTCTTCCATCACTCGGGCGGCGGCATGGCGTCCTCCTACAGAGAGGACCATCTCTAGGGCAGTAACATCGTCCACGAGAGGTAAACGGTGGGACATCGCTCGATCTTCCAGACGAACCGGATCGCAGAGATCCTCGATCCAATCAAGGCCCTGACGATAGAGCATGTCGGCGATTACCTCGACATTTTCGTGATCTTCCAAGTTCCAGAGGATTCGGCAGGGCGGAGTCTCGAATTGTCCCAAGTTGGCCGACGCAACGAATGCCGGAACCATGGCGAAAGAACGCGAATACTTCTGACGGATGTCTCTCAGGGCGTGAAGTTGGACCAGGATCTCGATCGAGGCTGGGCAATAGACGCCGGCGATGCTGGTAGTGGGCGCGTGAAAGAGGATCTCATCACTCCACCCTTCGCGATCTCGACGCAAAAGGGGTTGGCCCCCATTGTTGAAGACACTGAAGCCAACATCATGGAGCTTTCCTCCCACGAAGTAGGCCGCGCGGTGAAGAGATTCTCGGACGGAGCAACGTTGGCCGCTATCCAGTTGCCTGACCAGCTTAGGAACCTTCGGGGCAAACTGCCAAGCTTCCTTCCACTCGGAGTCCGAGAAGGCTCGACTGAGTCTCGGAATGGCATCCATACATCTATTCTAACCGCCGAAAGCGCTATTCGTTTCCAGGAAATGGCGGTGGTTCGCTC
>JGI26527J51213_1002991_pt1 | contig 9747 bp, 9 predicted proteins | sample ThiBiot_300_biof_FD_51213 | JGI IMG/M metagenome (IMG submission 51213) | reverse complement strand
GCATTCGGCCTTGTCGGCGCGTCCGGCCTCGCATTGCCCTATTATTCGCGCGCTAACCAGCGCCCGAGCTTTACGCACGGCGTGCAGTCCGGCGATATCGATGCCTCAAGCGGCATGGTGTGGACGCGCACGGACCGGCCGTCGCGCGTGATGTTCGAAGTGTCGTCCACGGAGAGCTTCGCCAACGCGACAAGACTCGCGCCGCTCGATACCTCGTCCGCCAGCGACTACACGGTGAAGCGGCTGCTCACCGATCTCGCCTCCGACCAGGACATCTTCTACCGCATGACTGCTGCCGATCTTTCCGACATCAACGTGGTTTCGGAGCCGATCGTGGGGCGTTTCCGCACCGCGCCGGCCTCGAAGCGCGACGTGCGCTTCGCCTGGTCAGGCGACACGGCCGGTCAGGGCTGGGGCATCGACGAGGCCGGCATGAAGACCTATGCCACCATCGCCCGGCACACGCCGGATTTCTTCCTGCATTCGGGCGACACCATCTATGCCGATGGCGTCATGAAGGACGAGGTCGACCTGCCCGGCGGCGGCAAGTGGAAGAACGTCGTGCTCGTCGATGAGAAGCGCAAGGTGGCCCAGACGCTGGACGAGTACCGGGCGCAGTGGAAATACAACATGATGGACCAGCATGTGCTGGGCCTCAGCGCCATCTGCCCGACCTTCTACCAGTGGGACGACCATGAGGTGGTCAACAACTGGTCGGATTCGAAGGACCTGACCGCCGACGACCGCTACAGCGAGAAGTCGATCCACGTTCTGGCCGCCCGCGCGGCGCGCGCCTTCCACGAAATGACGACGATCCGCTACGAGCCGTCGGAGCCGGGCCGCGTCTACCGCAAGATCGCCTATGGCCCGTTGCTCGACGTGTTCTTCCTCGACATGCGGTCCTATCGCGGCGCCAACGGTCCCGACATGGAGGACACGCTGACGCCGAAGTCGCGCATGCTGGGCGAGCAGCAGACGAAGTGGCTGAAGCGCGAGCTGACGAATTCGAAGGCGACGTGGAAGATCATCGCCGCCGACATGCCGCTTGGCCTCGTCGTCTGGGACGACGCCGCCAGGAAAGCCGGCGCGGAGGCCGTCAGCAATGGCGACAACGGCGCGCCGAAGGGTCGCGAGCTCGAATTCGCCGATCTGCTGCGCTTCATCAAGAACGCCGGCATCACCAACACAGTGTGGCTCACCGCCGACGTCCACTACACGGCGGCGCACTACTACAATCCCGACAAGGCGCAGTTCCAGGACTTCAACCCGTTCTGGGAATTCGTGTCCGGTCCGATCCACGCCGGCACGTTCGGCCCCAACGACCTGGACATGACGTTCGGGCCGGAGCTGAAGTTCATCAAAGCGCCGACCGCCGAGCAGGGCCAGAACCTGCCGCCGTCGGCGGGCCTGCAGTTCTTCGGCCTCGTCGATATCTCCGGCGCCAGCGAGCAGCTCACCGTGCGGCTGATGGATCGCGATGACAACGAACTCTACAAGGTGACGCTCGATCCCGTCCGGTCGGCGTAACAGGCACGGGAATAGATGCGCGCGCATAAAGCGGCCTGTCTACTCAGGCCGCGCCCGGCAAAGGCCCTCCCGCTGGGGGAGGGCGAGGCGCGATCAGTCGGGATAGCAGACCAGCGGAATGTTCGGCCAGGAGGCGGTTTCGCAGCCGGCGGCGGCCTGGCGCTGCTTGAAGGCGGTGCTGACCGGACCGGTCACGATAGGATCGACCCCGTCGGGCGCGTCGGCATAGGCCTGCTGCGCCGGGGTGGCGTCCGTCGGCAGGAGGGTGTGCGTGTCGGTACGCGTCGCCGCGGACTGCGCGGCGTTGACGGCGAGCAGCACTGCGAACGACGCCGCCGCGATGAGCGGCCAGAAACGGGTTAGTCTATCGGTCATGATGTCGAACTGTCCGGCACCCCTGAAGGTCCCGCCTTGGTTAACGGTTTCATTTCACATCAGAAGGTTTAAGAATCGGTAACCGTCATTTGGGGGGTGGCGTCCCCTTTCGCAAATGCGAAAAAACCTGTAAGAGCCGCGCAACCGAAAGAGGCGGCGCCGTTTGGCCTGCCGCCCGCAACGCTCCCGAGACCAGGACATGAACCTCCGTAATATCGCGATCATCGCGCACGTCGACCATGGCAAAACCACCCTCGTCGACCAGCTTCTGAAGCAATCCGGCGCCTTCCGAGACAACCAGCGCGTTGCCGAACGCGCCATGGATTCCAACGATCTCGAAAAGGAACGCGGCATCACCATCCTTGCCAAGGCGACCTCGGTCGACTGGCATGGCACCCGCATCAACATCGTCGACACGCCCGGCCACGCCGATTTCGGCGGCGAGGTCGAGCGCATCCTGTCGATGGTGGATTCGGCCATCGTGCTTGTCGACGCCGCCGAAGGCCCGATGCCGCAGACCAAGTTCGTGGTCGGCAAGGCGCTGAAGGTCGGCCTCAGGCCGATCGTCGTCATCAACAAGATCGACCGTCCCGACGCCCGCCATGTCGAGGTCATCAACGAGGTGTTCGACCTGTTCGCCGCGCTCGACGCCACCGACGAGCAGCTCGACTTCCCGATCCTCTACGGTTCCGGCCGATGGCTGGGTGTCGGAAAATCCGGAAGGCCCGAAGGACCAGGGCCTCGCGCCGCTGTTCGACCTCGTCGTCAAGCACGTGCCGGCGCCGACCGTCCATCCTGGCCCGTTCCGCATGATCGGCACCATCCTGGAAGCCAACCCGTTCCTCGGCCGCATCATCACCGGACGCATCGAAAGCGGTTCGCTGAAGTCCAACCAGGCCGTCAAGGTGCTGCACCATGACGGCACCCAGATCGAGACCGGCCGCGTCTCCAAGATCCTCGCCTTCCGCGGCCTCGAGCGCCAGCCGATCGAGGAAGCGCAGGCGGGTGACATCGTCGCCATCGCCGGCCTGTCCAAGGGTACCGTCGCAGACACGTTCTGCGATCTGTCGGTGAGCGAGCCGCTGCACGCGCAGCCGATCGATCCGCCGACCGTCACCATGTCCTTCCTGGTCAACGATTCGCCGCTCGCCGGCACCGAAGGCGACAAGGTGACCAGCCGCGTCATCCGCGACCGCCTGCTGCGCGAGGCCGAAGGCAATGTCGCGCTGAAGATCGAGGAATCGCCGGACAAGGATTCTTTCTTCGTGTCGGGCCGTGGCGAACTTCAGCTTGCCGTGCTGATCGAGACGATGCGCCGCGAAGGCTTCGAGCTTGCCGTGTCGCGGCCGCGCGTCGTCATGCAGAAGGGCGAGAACGGCGAAACGCTGGAGCCGATCGAGGAAGTCGTCATCGACGTCGACGAGGAACATGCCGGCGTCGTCGTGCAGAAGATGTCGGAGCGCAAGGCCGAGATGGTCGAGCTGCGTCCTTCGGGCGGCAATCGCCAGCGCCTGGTCTTCCACGCGCCGACGCGCGGCCTGATCGGCTATCAGTCGGAACTGCTGACCGATACGCGCGGCACCGCCGTGATGAACCGGCTTTTCCACGAGTACGGCCCCTACAAGGGTGAACTCGCCGGTCGCACCAACGGCGTGCTGATCTCCAACGAGCAGGGCGAGTCCGTTGCCTACGCCATGTGGAACTTGGAGGATCGCGGCCCGATGATCATCGATCCGGGCGTCAAGGTCTACCAGGGCATGATCATCGGCATCCACTCCCGCGACAACGACCTCGAGGTCAATGTGCTGAAGGGCAAGAAGCTGACCAACATCCGCGCCGCCGGCAAGGACGAGGCCGTCAAGCTGACGCCGCCGATCCGCATGACGCTGGAGCGCGCGCTGGCCTGGATCCAGGATGACGAGCTGGTCGAGGTGACGCCGAAGACCATCCGTCTGCGCAAGCTCTATCTCGACCCGAACGAGCGCAAGCGCTTCGAGAAGTCGGCCAAGGCCGTCGGCGCGGCATAAGATAACGCTACAGGTCGCATTTTTCGAAGGGAGGAAGCATCGGCTTCCTCCCTTCTTCGTTTCAGCCGCCGGCCGCGGTGAAAATGGCCGCCCGGTCGGATTCTCCGGCAAGGTCGATGCGAACGACCGTCCCATGCCGCACCGGCTTGCGCAGGGCCTTGCCGCCTTCCGGCGCGATCGCCAGCCGGCCTTTCTCGTCGAGCGCCTGAAGGCGCGAGCGCGACATGCCGAGTTCGCCGGCCAGCATCCGATCGAGGCGGGCGGAGACGGGAAGCTCGAGATCGAGCCGCAACTCCAGCACNGTAGCCGCTTCCGCTCCGTCGAGGCCGCGCTTGCGCACGGTCACCTCGGGGAACTCCTCGACATNGCCGACCCTGCAGCGNAGGGCCGCCGNGTCGAAGGCATGGCGGCGGGCAAATGCCGGGTCATTGCTTTCCAGCGCGGCAAGCATGGNCGGCTCGATGTCGCGGCGGTTGCGGCGCTCCAGAATGGTGAAGTTCCAGGAATTGTCGCAACCGATGCANCGGTAGATCAGCCAGACGTCGATGCGCTTGCCGTTGGCGTTGACGCGGAATTTGTCGCTGCACCGGTACGGCCTCGGGCCGCCGCAGCGATTGCAGTTGATAAGGGGTCGAGGCGCGGTGACGGGCGCGATGGCCCAGTGGGTGCGCAGAAGTCCAGACATGCCGAAAAGCCCTTCCCGTTGGGAAGTTCGTCAGGACGGCAATGTCGAGATGCCCTTATCTGTCGGGCATGATCGCTTCCGAAAACCGGGTACCACTTTTCGGGATCATGCCCAGGCGGGCGCGGCGTGGAACTGCGTCTGTGAAGATCGGGCCTCGCGGCGAGTTGGCGCGCGGCAGCGGTTCAGCAATGCCAAACCGGTCTCGAACCGCCGCCTGAAGAACACGTGAACAATGCAGGCGCCGCCACTGCGGAGCCTTGCGGTGCATTCAGAGGAGTTGACGAGACCGGCGCTTACTGAGGCAAAGTGAAGCTCGAAATGGATGTCGGGGCGGCCCTTCTAGCCGCAAGGCGGCTGCCGGGCAAGGGCAGCGACCGGTGGAACGGCACGGCACGTGTAATCCCCGAAAGGCTGATGCGACCCATGGCAAAGGCCATCAGCCGGTGCGGGATGCCAAATGTCCTTCGATCGGGTATCGTCGAGAACATTCCGGACGCTGGAATTGCTCCGGGCGCACCGCCGCAGGACGGACCATGCCATGCAACTCACCTCGCTGATGATCTTCGCCGCCGCGCTGTTCGTCGCCGCCGGCTCGCCGGGGCCTTCGATCGCCGCGCTGGTCGCGCGGGTGATCTCGAAGGGTTTCCGTGATGTCTTTCCCTTCCTGCTCGCCATGTGGATCGGCGAAGGCATCTGGNTGTCGCTGGCGGTCTTCGGCCTNGCAGTGGTGGCGCAGACCTTCCATCTCGCCTTCGTCATCGTCAAATGGGCCGGTGTCGCCTACCTGGCCTATCTCGCCTGGAAGATGTGGACCGCGCCGGTCGAGGCCAGGACGGGCGAGATGCCGCGCGAGGACTCACCCCTCAAGCTGTTCTTCGCCGGCATGGCGGTGACGCTCGGCAACCCCAAGATCATGATGTTCTACCTGGCGCTGCTGCCGACGATCATCGACCTCGCCAAGGTCACGGTGGTGGGCTGGGTCGAGCTTACGGTCACGATGGCCGTGGTGCTCATCGCCATCGACCTCGCCTGGGTGCTGGCCGCTTCCCAGGCGCGCAAGCTGCTGCGCAGCAAACGGGCGATGCGGATCGCCAATTGCGTCAGCGCGACCACCATGGCCGGAGCGGCGGCGGCGATCGCGGCGCGCTGATCAGCGGTCGGAGCGAAGATCATTTCGTACCGAAAAGTCCGCGACTTTTCGGGATCAAACTCTAGGACAGGAAGCGCATCGGCGCGCCGATCTCGACGCGCGCCGGGCGGTCGACGGTGCAATAGACGCCGATGTTGTGGGCGTTGTGGCGCACCAGATTGCGCAGGATGCCCGGATCGTTGTCGAAGCCGTCCTGGGCGATGATGGTGAAGCCGCAGCGGCGGCATGGCTCGGATACGGTCACCAGAAGGTCGCCGATCGCCAGCTTGCGGCCGATCCACTCGGTCTCGGGGAAAGAGCCCTCGACCGGGTCCATGTCGACGAGGATGTTGGGGCGGAAGCGCCGCGGGTCCGGGGTGCCTTCCGGATGCAGCGCCTTGAGCCGCGCCAGCGATGCCGTGGTCAACAGGTGGATCGGCGCCCTGTTGTAGCGCTCTGTCGTCAGCGGGCCAACATAGTCCGGCGTCGCGTTTTCCTGGAAATAGGGCCGGATGGCGGCTCCGAAGCCGAGGAATTCGGAAATGGCGCGATCGCTTCGCGGGTCGGGCGCCGGCATCCAGTCGCCGCCCGGCACGGCCACCTCCAGCCGACGATCCTCGCTGAGCCGGGTGCGGATCAGCGGCACCTTGTGCCATTTCGGTCCGCGATCCGGCCGGGCGATCTCGCCATCCGAGGCATCGACCAGCCCGAACAGNCGGTCGCCATCGACGGTCGCCGTGTCGACGGAAATGGCGTCCNGGCGCTCGCCGGCGAGCGAACTCGCCGGATAGCGCCAGAGCTGGCTGACGGAGCCGAGTGCCGCCGCGCCGGNCATCCTGCGCTAGGCCTTCTTGTTCTGCCGGTTGGCGACGAGNTCGTCGACGACGGCGGGATCGGCNAGCGTCGAGGTGTCGCCCAGCGCNCCGAAATCATCCTCGGCGATCTTGCGCAGGATGCGGCGCATGATCTTGCCCGAGCGGGTCTTCGGCAGGCCCGGCGCGAACTGGATCTTGTCGGGCGTCGCGATGGCGCCGATCTCCTTGCGGACATGGGCGACGAGTTCCTTGCGCAGTTCCTCGCCCGTCGCCACGCCGGACATCAGCGTCACGTAGCAGTAGATGCCCTGGCCCTTGATGTCGTGCGGATAGCCGACAACGGCGGCTTCCGAGACCTTGTCGTGGCTGACGAGCGCCGATTCCACTTCCGCCGTGCCCATGCGGTGGCCGGAGACGTTGATGACGTCGTCGACGCGGCCGGTGATCCAGTAGTAGCCATCCTCGTCGCGGCGGCAGCCGTCGCCGGTGAAGTACTTGCCCTTGTAGGTCGAGAAGTAGGTCTGCACGAAGCGGTCGTGGTCGCCATAGACGGTGCGCATCTGGCCGGGCCAGGAATCGGTGATGCACAGGTTGCCGTCGGCCGCGCCCTCGAGCACCTTACCCTCGCCATCGACCAGTTGCGGCTTGATGCCGAAGAAGGGCCGCGTGGCCGAGCCTGCCTTGAGGTCGGTCGCCCCCGGCAGCGGGGTGATCAGGATGCCACCGGTCTCGGTCTGCCACCAGGTGTCGACGATCGGCACCTTGCTGTTGCCGACCACCTTGAAATACCACTCCCAGGCTTCCGGGTTGATCGGCTCGCCGACCGAACCCAGCACGCGCAGCGACTTGCGCGAGGTCTTGGTGACATGGCTGTCGCCGGCGCCCATCAGGGCGCGAAGCGCCGTCGGCGCGGTGTAGAAGATGTTGACCTTGTGCTTGTCGATGACTTCCCAGAAGCGCGACTGCGAGGGATAGTTCGGCACGCCCTCGAACATCAGCGTGGTGGCGCCGTTGGCCAGCGGCCCGTAGAGGATGTAGCTGTGGCCGGTCACCCAGCCGACATCGGCCGTGCACCAGTAGATATCGCCGTCATGGTAGTCGAAGACATACTGGTGCGTCATCGAGACGTAGACGAGGTAGCCGGCGGTGGTGTGCAGAACGCCCTTCGGCTTGCCGGTCGAGCCCGAAGTGTAGAGGATGAACAGCGGGTCCTCCGCCTTCATCTTCTCCGGCTTGCATTCGGCCTTAACCGTGGCGACCTCGTCATGGTACCAGATATCGCGGCCCGGCGCCCAGCCGATCTTGCCGCCCGTGCGCCGCACGACCAGCACCTTGCTGACCATCACATGCTGCCGGGCGGCGATGTCGATGGCCTTGTCGGTGTTCTCCTTCAGCGGGATGGGCTTGCCGCCGCGCAGGCCCTCGTCGGCGGTGATGACGAAGGTCGATTCGCAGTCGACGATGCGGCCCGCCAGCGCGTCGGGCGAAAAGCCACCGAAGACCACCGAATGGATGGCGCCGATGCGCGTGCAGGCCAGCATCGCATAGGCCGCTTCCGGGATCATCGGCATGTAGATGGTGACACGGTCGCCCTTCTTGACGCCGTGCTTCTTCATGACGTTGGCGAGCCGGCAGACGTGCTCGTAAAGCTCGGTATAGGTGATCTTCTTGTCGTCGTAGGGATTGTCGCCTTCCCAGATGATGGCCGTCTGGTTGCCGCGCTTCTTCAGGTGGCGGTCGATGCAATTGTAGGAAACGTTGGTCTGGCCGTCCTCGAACCACTTGATCGACACCTTGCCCTCGAAGGAGGTGTTCTTGACCTTGGTGAACGGCTTGAACCAGTCGATGCGCTTGCCGTGCTTGCCCCAGAATTTGTCCGGCGACTTCACGCTGTCGGCATACCATTTGAGGTAGGTGTCGTTGTCGATCAACGCGTTCTTCTTCCACGCCGGCTGGACGCGGTGGACATGAGCATCGGACATTCTTCGCATTCCTCCCAAACCTCGCCGCCGGTCTGAATGCCGGCGCCGACGCGGCCAGACAGCCGCGAATTCGGGGGCATTATTATCAGTTCCACGCGGACGGCAACATTAGACGTTGGATTTGCGTGGCGGGATGCCGCAGGGGCATCCAGAAAGCTTGTCAGCACTCATGCCGAGCCGCTGCTAACTTCATGTTTTGGAACGGNAAATGTCGTCCGCGATAAGAAAAAATCAATAGACGATTAAGCAACGGCGCGCACAATCCATGCCTGGGAGGACAGGAGAATCAACGCGAGGGGATCGCCATGCGCGACCATTCGGAAATGGAGCTGATGCTCAAGGGCTATGGACTGACCACGGCCAAGATTCTTTATCACTATCCCGACCATCCGCACCTCCTGCAGGCCTATATCTGGCAGGACTACGACATCGCCCCGAAGTTTCCGGTGCTGATCCGCTTCATCGAATTCTGGAAGACCAAACTCGACGGACCGCTGCATTCGGTCACCTACACGCACCAGAAGCTGATCGCGCCGAACGAGTGGCGGAAAGTGGACGGCGAGTTCGTGCTGCATTGAATGCCGGTTTGTTGACGGCCTGTTTCCATTCCGGGCCGGCGACAGCGGTTCCTTNGTTGAATAACCTTTGCGTGGTGGCGCGGCGAGGCAAGGGGCCGACCGCAGCGTCCACGATGTGGAGAACGGTCATGACCAGTGTCGACTATGCNGCGCTGCTGCTCCGTGTCAGCGTCGGTGGATTGTTTCTTGCGCATGCCTATCTGAAATACGCTGTCTTCACGCCAAAGGGCACGACCGACTATTTNCAGTCGCTCGGCGTTCCCGGCTATTTCGGCCTCATCGCCATAGCGGCGGAGACAGCCGGCGGTCTTGGCCTGATCTTCGGNGTCGCCACNCGGCTGGCGGCGATCCTGCTGATCCCGCTNATGGCCGGCACGATCGTGCTCGTCCACGGCAAGAACGGTTTCTGGTTCACCAACCAGGGCGGTGGCTGGGAGTATCCGGCGCTGTGGATCGTGTGCCTGATCGTGATCGCGCTGATCGGCAGCGGCTCAGCCGCGCTCTGGCCGATCTGGGGATAGGCCGCGCCAGGTTTCGGCCCCGAGCCGCGCGACGCGGCCCGGGGCGAAGCGTCACACCGCCGGCCGGTTCAGCCGGGCGAAGCCTTCCTGGCGGTGGTAGGGGAAATA
>JGI26527J51213_1002987_pt1 | contig 9766 bp, 5 predicted proteins | sample ThiBiot_300_biof_FD_51213 | JGI IMG/M metagenome (IMG submission 51213) | reverse complement strand
CCGAGCCGCTGCTCCTGCAAGGTCTCCAAATCGGCGGGGCAACCCGGATTTCAGGTCCGGTGGGCGCTGCCGGCGTTCTGGGTCGGTGCTACCCGACGGCTTTCAAGGCCGCCTGCCTCCGCTGGCGAAGAGGATCCAGGTTTCCGACCTGGAGGCTGGTCTGCAGCTTTCTGAGCTGCCGCTGGCCGACGGCTTTCAAGGCCGCCCCCTTCGTTTGGTTCAGGAAGCCCGGTTCCCCGGTTGATCGCGCTCCGACTTTCTGGGCCGGTGCGATCTGACGGTCTTCGAAACCGCCTTCCTGCTTTCGAGGAAGAGAGCCCGGGGGAACCAGGTTGGCTGCAGTCGACCTTCCGAGCCGCTGCATGCCGTCTCTTCCTATCTCGTCGGCGCCGAAGCGCCTCTCCTCAGCATGCACGGAGCGCTTCTGCGCTCAACATGCTCTGAAGAAATCTGGTGGATGATGGAAGGATTCGAACCCCATACCTTTCAAAGGAGCTGATTTACAGTCAGCCGCGGGCTCGCCAGTCCCGACGTTCATCATCCGAAGGATTGATCCTTCAAAATTCGGTGGCGGTCGGCGCGAGATTTGAACTCGCGGCGGACGGTGACGCCCGCTGCTGCTTAGCACGCAGCTGGTTTAAGCCTCTCACCCAGCCGACCTTCCGATTGAGGATCGCGGCACACCCTGGATGGGGCAGCGCAACTCCTCAGCTTGGGCTTTCGCCCAACATGAGCACACCGGTGTGGCGACCGATGCGCGAGCCAAATTGTCAAACAGCGGTGGGTCGAACGATGACCCGGAAATGAAAAAGGCGAAGCCCCCGATCGGTGTCCGACGGGGGCTTCGCCTTGATCTTCAGTCTGTTGGGAGTTTGGGGCCTCAGGGGCTCCCGTCATCCGCACAGTTTCGACCATGCCCCGTCGCGCTGTCCGAATAGGACAACGAGGAGAGTGAGAGACTGGACGACGACAGGCGAGCGGCAGCGATCGTGCGCTGGGCACGAGGCTTGAAGCCGTCCTTTCTGTCGAAGTGCGTAGCCATCGAATTCACTCATCTCGTCCGGGATTGGACAATCCGCCTATCGTTGATCTCCCCCATTGCTGTCAACAGGGGCCTCCAATCCATGCCAGCGAAGGACCGCGCTTGGTTAATCTGAGCACAATTCCTTATCTTCCCTCTCGCGCCTTTTCGCGCCTGAGAAACGGCTTTTGAGGCCCGTTTTCCATATCGCGCGATCCTGAGGCAGATCATGAAACCGTGCGCGACGGGAGACAGGCCGTTGCTTCATTCCGGCGATCGGGAGAGGATCGCTCGGTGATTTGCCACGTCCTTCAGGCAATATTCCGCTCGAACCTACGACTCCGATCTCAGATGTACACGCCACCCCGTCTCCCTCGCACCCAGCACCTTCGGGGCAGCAAAGCCGCCACAGGCGAATGCGCGCGCGACCAGGTCTCGGTGATGAACCTTGAAGGCGGAGAGCTTGTGTTCGAGGAGAAGCTCGACGGCGGCGAGGTCGGTATTTACCAGGACGACGGCAATCTCCTGCTCCGTCACCGGGGCACGGTGCTCGGCGGTCACTCGCGAGAGCCGCAGTTCGATCTGCTGAAGGTCTGGGCTGCCATTCACGATGGGTGGCTGCGGGATCTCGTTCGCGATCGCTATGTCCTCTATTGCGAATGGCTGCACCGCGTGCACTGCGCCTTTTACGACCAGCTTCCGCATTTCCTGTTTGAATTCGACGTGTTTGACCGCGAAACCGGGCGCTATCTCGCGACTGATGAACGCCATGCCCTGCTGGACGGCGCTCCGATGCCATCGGTTCCGGTGGTCCACCGTGGACATCTGAAAGCTGATGCTGAAGTCCAGGGCCTGGTGCAGCCCAGCTTATTCAAGAGCGATCACTGGCAAAGGAGCCTCGCCGAGCAATGCGTAGCGGCTGGCGTCGCGGCGGCCGATGCCTCGACCTGGATCGACATGACCAGCCTTCCCGAGGGCCTCTATGTGAAGCATGAGATCGATGGTTGCGTCGTCGGTCGCTACAAATGGATCCGCGCCGACTTTCTGGCGACGATCACCTCAGGAGAGCACTGGTCGCAGAGACCTGCACTTGAGAATGGTCTCGCTCCCGGCATCGACATTCTGGCCGCCCCGCATTCCGACGCGGGGCTTCGAGGTAAGCCGTGACCACCTCTCCCAAACAGACGAGCTTCGAGGGGCTCGTTCAACTGCTCGATCGTCCGGCCGGTTCGCCCCTTGACTGGGACGCGATGGCAGCGCGTGTCCCATGGCATGCGGAGATGGCTGCGTCGTCGCAGGATCCCATCTATCATGCGGAGGGGGATGTCTGGACGCATACGGTGATGGTCGTCGAGGCCCTGCGCCAGGATCCAGCGCTTTGGGATCTCGCTGATTTCGATCGGCAGGCGCTCCTAGTCACTGCTCTGCTTCACGACGTCGCCAAACCAGAGACCCGCGTCGAGGAGTTCTCGACCGAGCTCGGAAGGGTCAAGGTGTCCAACCCGCATCATGCCTTAAAGGGCGCACGTGCGTCCTGGGCATTCCTATGGAAGCTCGGGGCTGATGTGGAGATGCGCGAACGGGTCTTTGCCCTCATCGCCTGGCATCAGAAGGTCTTCCATGCGTTGAGCAAGCCGGAGCCGCGGGACGAGTTCATCGCCTTTTCGCATCTGGCGACCTGGCGCGACCTCGTGATGCTTGCACAGGCCGACAACCGCGGGCGCATTAGCCCAAACACCAAAGAGACCGCCATCGAGCTCGAATGCGTCCGTCTCGCGGCCGAGGAGCTGGGCTGCCTGGACACCCCTTGGGCTTTCAGCAACGACGAAGCACGGGTCATCTTCTGCCGGGAGAAGGGGAAGTCTCCCTTCTACGAGCCGCGTCCGCCGGCGGGAAGCCGCGTCATCGTGCTGAGCGGCATTCCCGGCTCTGGCAAGAACACCTATGCCGCGAAGGCATTTTCTGGCCTTCCTCAGGTTTCGTTCGACGATCTGCGCGAAGATGAGGACGATCCGGGCCGCGTGATGCAGCTCGGCTACGAGCTCGCGCGGGAGCATCTGCGGAAAAAGCAGGCCTTCGTTTGGAACGCGACGAACACGAACAAGCTGATGCGAGACCGTATCATATCGCTCGCGCGCAGCTACGATGCCCATATCGAGATACACGCGCTCGACACCCCCTACCCGACGGTCCTCAAGCAGAACCGGGCGCGCGAGGCTCAGGTGCCGGAATCGGCGATCGATCGGTTTATCGACAGATGGCAGCCGCCGACCCCGCTAGAAGCGCATCAGGTGTTCTGGGTCTCGCCCGATCACACCTTGAGGCCGGCTTTCGCCAATCTCGGCGCGATCAGCGGGCCAGAGCTGGCGGCACGTTGAGGCTGTCGGGCCGCTCGCCCTCGGCGCCGAGGATACGTTCCAGCCGCAGTGTGCCACCAGGCACGGCCCGGGCTTTGAAGCCAGCCTCGTCACCATACGCGGGGTAGAGCACAATCGAGTTTGGCAGCTCGCCGCGCAGCCAGAACCCGTGCGCCGTGCAGAGGTCACTCAGCTCGGACAGAAACGCCTTCAGCTTCTGCTCGCGCTCGCGCGCCTGAGGAAGATCCTCGAAGAGCTCGCAGAGATGCGATCCCGCGCGCTCAATCATCTTCTCGGTGGTGTCCGGGACCTCCGACAGCAGGGCAGCTTCCGTCGTTGGGACCAGCCGCAGCGGCCCCATGCCTCCGTAGGGCCGTCGGAATTCGAGCTCGGGGACGATGCCCCGAATGTCCCGCAGCTCGCCGGATGCCGTTCGTACACCCGCGTGGACCAAGCGGCCTTCCTCCGTTCGCAGGATGACGAGCTCGGCTCCGGTGGCGCGCGCCAAGGCTATCGCAAGAGGGACGCAATGCCCGTGAAGATAACCGTTCTCGTAATAGCCGGCGAGGATGTCGCGATCCTCTTCGGTGAGCGGCTCGATCTCGATCTGAGATGGTTGACGCGGCATGATTGGGCCCGGTTGGTCTCCACAGATGCCCAGATCAGAGGCTGGGCCATTGTCGATTGCAACCTGGAAGCCCAATCTCCGGTGGACGCTCGGGCGCGCGCCTGGATTTTTGGGGATCGACTTGAACAAGCGGATCGTAGACCTGCCGGCGGCCTATCGGGCCGAGGTGATCCCGCCGCGGCACCGGAATCCGAAGCCTGCGATGTTCCGCGAGAACGTCACGGTCGCGATTCCGGACCTGACGTCGACGGAGGCCCCGCTGGGGTGCGAATGGATCCAGAACAGCCTGAAGACACGCTACAACGTCGAAGGGCCTGCTCCGCGGATCATTTCGCGCTTTCACGATGGGCGGCATTACGGAGCCGTCCTCGCCAATGGCGAGCCCCTCCCCGTTGAGCACTTCCTGGATGACGTCGTGAATCCGGTTCACCGCAACGGATGGATCGGATCGCGCAACTGGCGTCGCTCGGATTACCCGGCGATGCCCGGGCTCGACGTTCGCTCCAGCTTCTACCGGGACAATGCACTGACGCTCCCGACTCTCTCGGATGCGGGAAAATTCGGACGCATCGCCTCGTCGAGACGGGCGAGCGATCTCGCCGACGGGCAGGCGTATCTGAGCCAGAACCTGATCTTCGTCGACGGTACGGTCTGGAGTACCGAGGTTGCGGACGAGATGTGGTGGGGCGTCCGCCGTTCCGCGGACGAAGTCGAGCTCATGGTTGGCTATCGTCAGGAGATGGCGAGCTCTTGCACGCCGTTTCGCCTCGACCGCCTCGAAGAGGCCCGCGGGTTCGCCGCGACGATCTCCGAAGCTTCAGGCCTGCCCCTCAATGAGACCACGGACGAGATCGTGATCCACACGCCTGCGGCAATCGTGCGCGACGACGTGGTAATGCTTGCCGGCCAGATCACCTCCGGCGCCGGGCTTACGGTCATCAACGGACAGGAAGGGTGGCCGATCGAAGTTTCGGAGGCGCGCCTCGGCCTGCTGCAGCTGCGGCAGACCCCAAAGCCGGAGCGCGACCGAACATGGGCAGCGCAGGTCATCCAATACGCGACAACGCTTCGCCGCGGCACGCCCGCCGGTTTGGAAGAGAACTCGCTGCTTCGGGACACGATGCGTGGCATCGAGCTCGGCATGCTCCGCTGGGAGCTCATCGAAAGGGGACGTCACCCCGACATCGAGGCGACCATGGCCGCTGAAGCCGATCTCGCCTCCCTGACCTTCTGATCGAGGCGAGATCGGTTTCAGGCGTCAGCGCCGGACTCCGATAATTGCCGCCGTTGCGGTCGTGCCGTTCCCGGCGCGGACCGTCAACGTGGCGTTTGTGGTGCCGTTTGTGGGCCGATTCAGCTGCAGGCCGACGCTGCAGCTCGACTTTGCCGGTACGTCAGATGAGCACTGGTCGGGAACCGAGCAGAACTGCATCGCCGTGGAGCTGATCGAGTAGGTGACGTTCGCACCGTCAAGCGATCCGATATTGTTGACCACGATCGGCCGGCACATTCCCGGGGAGGCTGATGTCTGATCGTAGAGATAGATCGACCCAGTGGATGGCACCTGCATCATCGCCGTTGGGGTGACGACAAAGGTCGTGTCCTTCTGGATCGTGCGATCGTCGAAGGTGTCGCGCACCGTGATCCGCGCCGGATAGGTTCCCGGTACCGTCGCTGTGCCCGAGACAACACCTGTTGAGGAGATGTAGAGGCCATCGGGCAGGCCCGAGGCGGACCAGACTGCCGTGCCCTGCAGACCTGATGCGGGGAACGACGTCGAACCCGCGATGAGCTCCCCGTAGGTGTAGCTTGCCGCGACCGTCAGCGTCAGCGGCACCCTCACGGTATAGGTCAGCATAGCCGTCGATTGCGATCCGTCTGACGAGTCCGTCGCCCGGATCGTGATCGTCGACGTACCGACCTGGCTGACCAGCGAGCCGGAGAGCCGCCCCGTCGAAGAGTCCAGTGCCATGTTCCCGAGCGACCCGCTTGCGAGCGTAAAGGTCGGGCTGCCAGAGATGTTGGTTGTCGTGGGCAGGCAGCTCACGACGTCGCCGACGCGGAACTTGGTCGAGCAAGAAGCATAGCTGACCGTCGGGCCGATGGCCGTGTTGATGGTGAAGCTCGCCGTCGTCGAACTTCCGGTCGCGTCGGTGATCCTAATCGTAAGGGAGTAAGTTCCGACCGTGGAGAGCGAGCCGGTGATGACACCAGTCGAGCTGTTCAGAGACAATCCGCCGCTTGACGTGACCCACGAATAGGTCGCGTTGCCAACCACGTTGCTCGCCGTGGGCGCAAGCGAAATCGGCTGCCCCTGCCTGACGTCGAGATTCTGGTAAGTGAGAGCAAGGGGTGCCACGCTGCGGACGGTGATGTCCTGGGTCTCGGCGCTTGTCCCGTCGACGTCTGTCAGACGAATGCGGAAGACCCAATCACCAACGGATGTCGTCTGCACCTGGAAGTAGCCGTTGGCATGGCTGAGTGTTCCTGGGCTACCGGAGCTCGTCACCGCTTCCCAGGGAAGCGGGCTAGACATCCAGTTCGCATAGGTCATTGCGCCGAGGACGGTGATCGCCCCCGTATGGGCGTCATAGCTCGTCTTGGCGATCGAGATCACTGGTGTGGCTACGATAGTGACGGGCACACTCTGGGTGTAGGTCGCCCCGTCGAAACTGTCGGTGACTCTGACCTGATAGGTGACATTCTGAGGCGTCGGCGGATTGGCGGCCGTGATGACACCGTCAGCACTCAGCGTCAGCCAGTTCGGCACCGCCGTCGTCCAAGCGAAGCTTGCCGTTCCCAGCACGTTCGCGGCGACGATTGTGGTGGTCGCATTCGGATTGCCCACATGCACATTAATCCGCTGGGCGCTGGCGGAGAGCGACCCCGCCGCAATAACCGTGATGGCGAATGGTTGTGACGCCCCCGTACGCCCCGTAGCTGTCTCGGTTGCGATCACCTTGAGGTTCGCCCACGTTCCGACCGCGGCAGTGCCGGAAATTGCGCCGGTTGTCCTGTTCAGGACTGCCCAGCTCGGCCAGCTTCCTGACTTGTCATAGGTGACGGCGCCGGAAGCGTTGGTGACGCTGACGTTGCGATTGACCGCGACCGACTGACGGACGTCGATGTTGCCGACCGAGACTGTGAGGCCCTGCTCAACCGTAATCGTCAGAGTGTGCGTCGCCGTTACGTTGTCCCAGTTGTCGCGCAAGGTGAGCGTGACCGCATAACTACCTGCCGAACCAGGCGAAGGCGCGCCGGTCAGTGCGCCGGTCGCCGCATTGATCGAGACCCCAGCGGGCAGTCCGGTTGCTGACCAGCTCGCTGTCCCCTGGACGCCCGTTGACGAGATCGAGCTCGTGACATCGATAGCCTCGTAATAGGTCGCGACCGACGGGGCAGTGATGCCAAGGTCCTGAACCACGGTCCAGTTGATAGTGCTCTGGCCGTAAGCGTCGTCGAAGCTGTCGGTGACAATGTAGCCTGTCGAGAGGGAGCCAATTCCCGTTGGCGAGCCAGCGACGCGGCCATTGCTCTGCATTGCAAGCCCGGCCGGCTGGGTGCCTGTGACGCTGAACGTCGCCGTCCCCTTGATGTTGCCCGCAGTCGGGGCGAAGTCGTAACTGCGCCCCTGACGGACGCGCCCGCTTGTACCGGCATAGCTAAGGGACGGCCTGGTGTCGACGATCAGGTTGATGGCGTTCGAGGTGGTCGTGCGCCCGAGACTATCCGTCAGCACCACCGATATCGTCGAGCTACTCTGGCTGGTGGAGACGGTCCCGAGCAGTGCGCCAGTCCCTCCGGCGTTGTCGAATGTCCATCCCGACGGTCCCGTTCCGCCAAGGAACGAGAAGGTCACGGTGCCGGCAGGCCGGTTCGTGATCGTCGGAGTGATGGCATATTTCGCCAGGTTTCCGGTGTGCCGGATCGTGACTGGGTTCGGATATGCCAGGGCTGGCGTCAGCACTGCGGAGACCGAGATTTGTTGGGTATCGGCGGTCCTGCCGTCGATCGCGTCTCGCAGGCGCAGGAAGAAGACCCAGCTGCCCGCTTGCTGCATCCGGAACGAAGCCGTTCCGTTCGCGGCGATCGTTAGCCCGGCAGGCTGGACGCCAGATACCGTCACCGCCTCCCACGAGGCCGCCCCAATCTTTCCACTGACCGTAGGAGTGGCCAAGGTGACCAGGTCATTCGTCCGGGTCGTCACCGGGTCCTGGGAGATCGCGACTGTCAGCGAGGGGTTCACGGTGATCGAGAAGCTCTGGCTGGCGATCGTGGCGCCATCGACGTCAGTTGCCCTGATCGAGATTCCGGAGAAAGTGGCCGGTGACGCGTAACCACTGGGTTCGCCGACGAGCTGTCCGGTCGTGGAATTGACGGAAACACCGTTGGGTAGGGTGCCGCTGTTGAGCGTCCAGGTGATGGATCCCGTTGCTGACGCGTTCTGCAGCGTCGGAACGGGATGGACGAGTGAGGCATCGACCCCGTTCCGCATCGATAGATCCGACATCGTCGACAGGACCAGCGGACCCAGGATGGTCACACGGAAGGAAGCCGACCGGGTTCGGTTGTCGAAATCGTCGGCGATTGTCACCGTCACGGTTTCATCGGAATAGGCCGACCCCGGTGTGCCGCGCAGATTGCCGTTCGCATCGAGGGCCAGACCAACGAGAGTGCGGTCTACCTGGAACTTCAGCGCACCCTGTTGACCAGAAATCGAGGCAGGCCCGGTTTCGAAGAACTGCCCGACCCGTCCGCGATAGCTCGTCTGGTACCCCGTGATGGCAAGCGTTGGACCAACCTGGACCGAGATGGGCGGCGAATCTGCATGTGCTCCGTCCTGGCGATCGGTCGCACGAATGGCGAGGGTCGAGTTGCCGACGGCCGTGGCCTGGCCGGAGAGCCTGCCAGTGTTCTGGTCAACGGTGAGGCCCGGCGCTGTTCCCGAAAGGCTCACAAGGGACCAGACAGGCGTACTGACGATGCCCTGGACCGAAGCGCCGACCGAGACGGTGTCGCCCATGCGCAGTCGCAGGATGTCGTTCTCGACCGTCACGACGGGCTGCTGGAAGACGTTAAGCTGGAAGGGGACAGACAGACCGCTCGCTCCCGTCGCATCCGCCCCTCGGATCTGGAGGTTTGGATAAGAGGCAATCGCCGTCGGCGTCCCGCTCATGCGTCCAGTCTTCGGGTCGAGGGTGACCCAGCTCGGTGGCGCGGAATCCGAGCTCCAGCTCCAGCTCGGCGCGCCGATGCTGTTGAGCAATGTGGGGGGTGAAGAAAGGAAGGCAAATCCGACGCGGGCGGTATAGCTGGTCGCCATATCGATTGGCGCCGGCGCGTCGATGATCGTGATCGTGAAAGGCGTCGAGCGCGCGGTGGCGCCATCGAAGGAGTCGGTGACTTCGAGCACAACGCCCTCGATCGACCCGACCTCGGTTGGAGTTCCGGTAATGATACCCGTTTGGGGGCTCACCGATGCCCAAGGCGGCAGGTTTCCGGAGGCGAGGCGCCATGTCGCCGAACCCTTCAAGCCGCCGACTCCGTATGCGCTTGTCGTCAATGGCGACTGGGCGTGGACGAGTGGTGCATTGCTCCCGGTCACGGATAGGACAGGAACGACCTCGAGGACGATCTGGCGGACTGCGGCGGCCTTGTCGTGCTGATCGACGGCCCGTAGCGTGACACTCCAGATACCCGTCCCAGTGGGTGTTCCAGAGATCACACCGTCCTTGAGGACGAGCCCGCCGGGAAGGGTTC
>JGI26527J51213_1002953_pt1 | contig 9872 bp, 8 predicted proteins | sample ThiBiot_300_biof_FD_51213 | JGI IMG/M metagenome (IMG submission 51213) | reverse complement strand
CACTGTCGGGCGTGTGGAGCGGCTGTTCGCCGTGGCTCGCTCCCTCCTAGACGGGGGCGCCGCCCTGCTGTTCATCTCCCACCGCTTCGAGGAGATCACCGCACTCTGCGACCGCGTCACGATCATGCGCGACGGCCGGCACGTCTCCACCGACCCGCTCGACGCGATCGGGGTGGACGAGATCGTCCGCCGGATGGTCGGCCGCCCGCTCGACACACTGTTCCCCAAGCGCGAGGTCCCCGTCGGCGACGTGGTCCTGGAGGTCGAGGGACTGTCCCGTGCGGGCGTGTTCCGCGACGTGTCGTTCCAGGTCCGCGCGGGTGAGATCGTCGCGCTCGCCGGTCTCGTCGGCGCCGGGCGCTCCGAGGTGGTGCAGGCCGTGTTCGGCGTCGACCCGCGCGATGGCGGCACCGTCCGCGTCGGCGGCACGGTCCTGCGGGCCGGCTCGCCGCGGGCGGCCATGGCCGCCGGCCTCGCGCTCGTCTCGGAGGACCGGCGCCAGCAGGGCCTGGTCCTCGAGGCCTCCATCGAGCGCAACGCCACCTCCACCCGCTGGCGCTCGCTCGCGCGCTTCGGGCTGCTGGTCGGCGGGGCCGAACGGCGCTCCGCCGCGGAGTGGACCGCTCGCCTCCAGACCAAGTACGCCCGCCTCGACGACCCGGTGGCGCGGTTGTCGGGGGGCAACCAGCAGAAGGTCGTGCTGGCCAAGTGGCTCTCCACCGCGCCACGCGTCCTCATCGTCGACGAGCCCACCCGCGGCATCGACGTCGGCACGAAGGCCGAGGTGCACCGGCTGCTGTCGGACCTCGCCACCGACGGCGTCGCGATCGTCATGGTCTCGTCGGAACTGCCCGAGGTGCTCGGCATGGCCGACCGCGTGCTCGTGATGCGCGAGGGCCACCTGGTGGCCGAGATCGCCCGGTCGGACGCGAACGAGGAGTCGGTCATGCGGGCGGCGACGGGGCAGGTGGCGGCATGAGGGACACCCGGCCGAGGTTCAGGAAGGCCACGTTACGGCCACGTGACGACAGCAAAGTGGCTTTGCTGGCACCGGGGGTGGCGCTGTGAGCACACCCACCTCCTCCCGCGTCGCGGTCGCGCTGCGGGCGCGTGAGCTCGGCATCGTGCTGGCGCTCGTCGCGCTGGTCGTCGTCACCGCGGTGGTCAACCCGCTGTTCCTCTCGGGCCAGAGCCTCCGGGACCTGGTGCTGGCCGCGGCGATCCTCGTCGTGATGGCCGCGGGTCAGACCGTCGTCGTCATCACCCGCAACATCGACCTGTCCGTCGGCTCCGTCCTCGGCCTCTCCGCCTACGCCGTCGGCTCGCTGCTGGAGGCCGCGCCGGGCACACCCGTCGTGGTCGCGGTGCTGGTCGGGATCGTGATCGGCGGCGCACTCGGCCTGGTCAACGGCGCGCTGGTGCGGTTCGGCAACGTGCCGGCGCTGGTGGTCACCCTCGGCACGCTCTACGTCTTCCGCGGCGTCGCGTTCCTGTGGGCGGGCGGGCAGCAGATCAACGCCGACGAGCTGCCGGGCGGCTTCCTGGCCTTCGGCACGGCCACGGTCCTCGGTGTGCCGTGGCTGATCGTCATCGCCGCCGTCGTCGTGATCGTCACCGGCTACGTCCTGCGCAACCACCGCTCGGGGCGCGAGCTCTACGCCATGGGCTCCGACCCCGCCGCCGCCCGGCTCGCCGGCATCCCGGTGGGCCGGCGCACGCTGGCGGCGTTCGCGGTCAGCGGGGCGTGCGCGGGTCTGGCCGGCGTCCTGTTCGCCGCGCGCTTCGGCACCGTCGACGCCGCCGCCGGCACGGGTTACGAGCTCAACGTCGTGGCCGCGGTGGTGGTCGGCGGGGTCGCGGTGTTCGGCGGCAGCGGCACGGCCTACGGCGCCGCGATCGGCGCGCTGCTGCTCACCACGATCGGCAGCGCGCTGCCGGTGCTCGGCATCGACCAGTTCTGGCAGCAGGCGATCGTCGGCGCCCTGATCCTGCTGGCCATCGGCACCGACCGGGCCGTAGCGGCCCGGGTCGCCGCGCGCCTGCGGAAGGAGTCCTCGCGTGTCTGACCTGATGAAGAGGTTCACCGGCTGGGACGCGGCCATCCTCGCGGTGCTCGTGCTGTTCGTGATCGTCGCCGGCCTGGTGGTGCCCGACTTCGCCACCGGCCGCAACGCCTCGTTCATGGTGCTCGACCTCGCGCCGGTCCTGCTGATCGCGCTGCCGATGACCCTGATCATCGTCACCGGGGAGATCGACCTCTCGGTGGCCTCGACCCTGGGGCTGTCCAGCGCCGTCATGGGCGCGCTGTGGGACGGCGGGATGTCGATCGAGGTGATCATCCCGATCTGCCTCGTGCTCGGCGCGGTTCTCGGCGCGGTCAACGGGCTGTTCATCACCGGGTTCGGGCTGCCCTCGCTGGCCGTCACGATCGGCACGCTCGCGCTCTACCGCGGGCTCGCGTTCGTCGTGCTCGGCGACCGGGCCGTGGCGCAGTTCCCCGGCAGCTACACCGAGTGGGTGATCGGCAGCTCCGCCGGCATCCCGAACCTGGTGTGGCCGTTGCTGGTGCTGCTGCTCGTGTTCGGCACGGTCCTGCACGCGACGCCGCTGGGCCGGTCGCTGTTCACGATGGGTGCGGGCGTCGACGCCGCGCGGTTCTCCGGGATCCGTGTGGCCCGCACGAAGTTCTGGCTCTACGTCGTGTGCGGCGCCGTCGCGGCGCTCGCCGGCGTGCTGTGGACCCTGCGCTACTCCAGCGCCCGCGCCGACAACGGCACCGGGCTCGAGCTCGCCGTGGTGGCCGCGGTGCTGCTCGGCGGGGTCTCGATCTTCGGCGGGCGCGGCACGCTCTGGGGGGTGCTGGGCGGCGTCACGCTGCTCGCCGCCGTGCAGAACGCGCTGCGCCTCGCCGACGTCTCCAACGAGGCGCTGCAGGTCGTGACCGGCCTGCTGCTCATCGTCAGTGTGCTCGCCCCGAACGCGGTGGGCGCGATCCGCTCCGCCGTGGCCCGTCGTCGCCGGCGCCCCCCGCCGCCGGCGCCCGCGGCTTCACCCGAGCCGCTCCCCGTTTCGTCCGACCCGTCACCGTCGCCGGCTGTCCGGTCCTCCTGAGAGGCATGCTCATGTCCCTACGCTCACGTCTGATCGCGCCTGTCGCGCTCGGCGCCGTCCTGGCCCTCGGGCTCACCGCGTGCGGTGGCACCACCAAGGACTCGGCCTCCACCGACTCCGGCTCGGCCGCCGCCGGCGGCGTCGCGAACCCGAACGCGCCGCTGAAGGACGGCCTCAAGATCGCCTTCCTGCCCAAGCAGCTCAACAACCCCTACACCGACATCGAGGTGGGCGGCGGCAAGGCGGCCGTCGAGGAGCTCAAGGGCGAGTACAAGCTGGTCGGCCCCAACGACGCCAGCGCGTCGTCGCAGGTCAGCTACATCAACACGCTGATCCAGCAGCAGCAGAACGTCATCGGGATCGCCGCCAACGACCCCAACGCCGTGTGCCCGTCGCTCAACCAGGCGCGCCAGGCCGGCATCAAGGTCGTCGCGTTCGACTCCGACGCCGCGAAGGAGTGCCGCGACGTCTTCATCAACCAGGCCACCACGCAGGGCATCGGCGAGCAGCTCGTCAAGATGGCGAGCCAGCTCGCCGGCGGCAACGGCGAGATCGCGATCCTGTCGGCCACGCCCAACGCCACGAACCAGAACGCCTGGATCGCCGTGATGAACACCGAGCTGAAGAAGCCGGAGAACGCGGGTCTCAAGCTCGTCGACACCGTCTACGGCAACGACGACGACCAGAAGTCGTTCCAGGAGGCACAGGGCCTGCTGCAGCGGCACCCGAACCTGAAGGTGATCGTCTCGCCGACCACGGTGGGCATCGCGGCGGCGTCGCGCTACGTGTCGAGCTCCAGCTACAAGGGCAAGGTCGCGATCACGGGCCTGGGCACGCCGAACCAGATGCGGCAGTACGTCAAGGACGGCACGGTCAGCCAGTTCGCGCTGTGGAACCCGGCCGACATCGGCTACCTCGCGAGCTACGCGGGCGCGGCGCTGGCGTCGGGCCAGATCACCGGCAAGCAGGGCGAGACGTTCAAGGCCGGCAAGCTCGGTGACTACACGATCGGCGTCGACGGGGAGATCGTCCTCGGCCCGCCGACGGTCTTCACCGCGCAGAACATCGACCAGTTCAACTTCTGACACGTCTCGAGGAGCCACACCGTGCGGTACTGCTTCCTGCTCCAGGTCCGGCCCGACCGGCTCGACGAGTACCGGCAGCGGCACCGCGCGGTGTGGCCCGACATGCTCGCCGCGCTCCGGGACGCCGGTTGGCGCAACTACTCGCTCCATCTGCGGGACGACGGCCTGCTCGTGGGCCACGTCGAGTGCGACGACCTCGCCGCCGCGCAGGCCGCCATGGCCGCCACGGACGTCAACGCCCGGTGGCAGGCGGAGATGGCGCCGTTCTTCACCGGTCTGTCCGGCCGGGGACCCGACGAGTCCTTCCTCGTCCTCGACGAGGTGTTCCACCTCGAGACACAGCTGGAGCTCATCGCATGACCGCCGCAGTCAGGGCTGCTCTCCGCGAGCAGCGCATCGAGACCCCCTCGTGGGCCTACGCCAACTCCGGCACCCGGTTCAAGGTCTTCGCCCAGGCCGGCGTGCCGCGCACACCGCAGGAGAAGATCGCCGACGCCGCGGTGGTGCACCGGCTGACCGGGGTCGCGCCCACCGTCGCGCTCCACATCCCGTGGGACCGCGTGGACTCCTACGAGGACCTGGCCACGTTCGCCCAGGACGAGGGCGTCGGGCTGGGCGTGATCAACGCCAACGTCTTCCAGGACGACGACTACAAGCTCGGCTCGGTCACCAACCCCGACCCCCGGGTGCGCCGCAAGGCCACCGACCACCTGCTCGAGTGCGTCGACATCATGGACGCCACCGGCAGCCGGGACCTCAAGCTGTGGTTCTCCGACGGCACCAACTACCCGGGCCAGGACAACATCCGGGCCCGCCAGGACCGGCTCGCTGCGGCCCTGCGGGAGGTCTACGACCGGCTGGGCCCGGACCAGCGGATGCTGCTGGAGTACAAGCTCTTCGAGCCGGCGTTCTACACCACCGACGTGCCCGACTGGGGCACCTCCTACGCCCACTGCATCGAGCTGGGCGAGAAGGCCGGCGTCTGCATCGACACCGGCCACCACGCGCCGGGCACCAACATCGAGTTCATCGTGGCGTTCCTGCTGCGCGCCGGGAAGCTCGCGGCGTTCGACTTCAACTCCCGCTTCTACGCCGACGACGACCTGATGGTCGGGGCGGCCGACCCGTTCCAGCTGTTCCGGATCCTGCACGAGCTGGTCTCGGCGGACGCGATCTCGCCGGCGTCGGGCATCGCGTTCATGTTGGACCAGTGCCACAACATCGAGGCCAAGATCCCGGCGATCGTCCGCTCGGTGCTCAACGTGCAGGAGGCCACGGCCAAGGCCCTGCTGGTGGACCAGGACGCGCTGGCCGGTGCCCAGGAATCGGGCGACGTGCTCGGCGCCAACGCGGTGCTGATGGACGCCTACAACACCGACGTCCGCCCCCTGCTGCGCGACCTGCGCGAGGAGATGGGGCTGGACCCCGACCCGGTGGCGGCCTACCACCGCAGCGGCTACCAGCAGCAGATCGAGGAGTCCCGCGTCGGCGGCCAGCAGGCGGGCTGGGGCGCCTGAACCCCCCGTGCGCGGAAATCAGTGCCGGAGCACTGATTTCCGCGCACGACCTCTGAGCAGTACCGACCCCCGGAAGGGACCATGAGTCACCAGGTAGTCCAGGACCTCCTCGCGCGGAGCAACCGGCTCGGCGCAGACCCCACCACCACCAACTACGCCGGCGGCAACACCTCCGCCTCCGGGACCGTCACCGATCCCGTCACCGGCGGACCCGTGGATCTGTTGTGGGTCAAGGGATCCGGCGGTGACCTCGGCACGCTGACCGAGTCCGGGCTGGCCGTGCTGCGCCTCGACCGGATGCGCGCGCTCGTCGACGTCTACCCGGGCGTCGAGCGCGAGGACGAGATGGTGGCCGCGTTCGACTTCTGTCTGCACGGCCGCGGCGGCGCGGCCCCGTCGATCGACACGGCCATGCACGGGCTCGTCGAGGCCCCGCACGTCGACCACCTGCACCCCGACGCCGGTATCGCCATCGCCACCTCCGCCGACGGCGAGGCGCTGACCAAGGAGATCTTCGGCGACCGCGTCGTCTGGGTGCCGTGGCGGCGCCCGGGCTTCCAGCTGGGGCTCGACATCGCCGCCGTGCAGCAGGCCCACCCGCAGGCGATCGGCGTCATCCTCGGCGGGCACGGCATCACCGCGTGGGGTGCCACGAGCGACGAGTGCGAGGCCCGGTCGCGCTCGATCATCGCGGGCGCGCAGCGGTTCCTCGACGAGCGTGGGGCGGCGGAGCCGTTCGGGCCCGTCCGGCCCGGCTACGCGGCCCTTCCCGACGACGAGCGTCGCGCCCGGGCCGCCGCGCTGGCGCCGGTGGTCCGCGGGCTCGCCTCCACCGACCGTCGCCAGGTCGGCCACTTCACCGACTCGGACGTGGTGCTGGACTTCCTGTCGCGGGAGAAGCTGGCCCCGCTCGCCGCGCTGGGCACGAGCTGCCCCGACCACTTCCTGCGCACCAAGGTCGCGCCACTGGTGCTCGACCTGCCCGCCGACGCCCCCCTCGACGAGGCGATCGCGCGGCTGAAGGAGCTGCACGCCGAGTACCGCGAGGCCTACGCCGCCTACTACGCGCGGCACGCCACCCCCGACTCCCCGGCGATGCGCGGCGCCGACCCCGCGATCGTGCTCGTCCCGGGCGTCGGCATGTTCAGCTTCGGGGCCGACAAGCAGACCGCGCGCGTCGCGGGCGAGTTCTACGTCAACGCCATCAACGTCATGCGGGGCGCCGAGGCGGTGTCCACCTACGCGCCGATCGCGGAGTCGGAGAAGTTCCGCATCGAGTACTGGGCGCTCGAGGAGGCGAAGCTCGCGCGGCTGCCGAAGCCGAAGGCCCTGGCCGGCCGCGTCGCGTTCGTGACGGGCGGCGGGTCGGGCATCGGCCGCGCGATCGCCGTGCGCCTGGCGGCGGAGGGCGCGTGCGTCGTGGTCGCCGACCGGGACGCGACCGCCGCCGCGGCCGTGGCGGCGGAGCTGGGTTCCACCGACGTCGCCGTGCCCGTGACCGTCGACGTCACCGACGCGAACGCCGTGTCCGACGCCGTGGCCGCCGCCGCGCTCGCGTTCGGCGGTGTCGACCTCGTCGTCAACAACGCGGGGCTGTCGATCTTCAAGCCCCTGCTGGAGACGACCGAGGCCGACTGGGACATCCAGCACGACGTCATGGCGCGGGGCTCGTTCCTCGTCTCGCGGGCCGCCGCCCGGGCGATGATCGCCGACGGGCACGGCGGCGACATCGTCTACATCGCCAGCAAGAACGGCGTGTTCGCCGGCCCCAACAACGTCGCCTACGGCGCGGCCAAGGCCGACCAGGCCCACCAGGTGCGGCTGCTCGCCGCCGAGCTCGGGGAGCACGGCATCCGCGTCAACGGGGTCAACCCCGACGGCGTCGTGCGCGGCTCGGGGATCTTCGTCGGCGGCTGGGGTGCGCAGCGCGCCGCCGTCTACGGGGTGGCGGAGGAGGACCTCGGCGCCTTCTACGCGCAGCGCACATTGCTCAAGCGGGAGGTGCTGCCCGAGCATGTGGCGGCGGCGGTGCTGGTCCTCACGGCGGGCGACCTGAGCCACACCACGGGCCTGCACATTCCGGTGGACGCCGGCGTGGCGGCGGCGTTCCTGCGCTGACGTATCCCGTGCGCGGATAACGGTGTTCCCACCCTGATATCCGCGCACGACCGACGAAGGAGGAGACATGACCTCGGTCCTCGAGACCCCCGCCGGCCTCACGCGGGTCACGCCCCGGCGCACCACCGTCGGGCTCGTCGCCGGGGGCCTGGGCGCGTACTGGCCGCAGTTCCCCGACCTGCTCCCGCAGCTGCAGCGCTCCGCCCGTCGGGTGTCGGAGTGGCTGTCGGCCCTCGGGGACATCGACGTCGTCGACGTCGGCTTCATCTCCGACGCCCAGGAGGGCGCGGCCGCGGCGGAGAAGCTCCGGGTGACCGGTTGCGACCTCATCGTGGGCTTCCTGACGACGTACATGACGGCGTCGATGCTCGTGCCCGTCGCGCAGCGCAGCGGCGCCCCGGTGCTACTGATCAACCTGCAACCCACCGAGAGGATGGACCACGCCACGTTCGACACCGGTGCCTGGCTCGCCTACTGCGGTGCCTGCCCGCTGCCGGAGATGGCCAACGCGTTCGAGCGCGCGGGTGTCGACTTCCGGTCGGTGTCGGGCTACGTCGAGGACGAGCGCGCCTGGACGCGGATCGCGCGCTGGGTGCGGGCCGCGGGGGTCACGGGTGCGCTGCGGCACGGCCGGCACGGGCTGATGGGGCACTCCTACCCGGGCATGCTCGACGTCGCCACCGACCTGACGTCCGTGTCCACCCAGCTCGGCGGGCACGTCGAGGTCCTCGAGTTCGACGACCTGCGCGTCCGGGTCGAGAAGGTCACCGACGCGGAGACCACCGCCCGGATGGACCTGGCGCGCGCGGTGTTCCAGCTCGACGACTCCGTCGTGGAGGAGGACTTCGCCTGGGGCGCACGGGTGTCGGTCGGGCTGGACCGGCTCGTCGACGACTTCGCCCTCGACTCCCTGGCCTACTACCACCGCGGCCTCGACGGCGAGCAGCACGAGAAGCTCGGCGCGGGCATGATCCTCGGCGCGTCGCTGCTCACCGCCCGCGGCGTCCCGGCGGCGGGGGAGTACGAGCTGCGCAACTCGATCGCGATGCTCGTGATGGACCGGCTCGGCGCGGGCGGCTCGTTCACGGAGCTGCAGGCGCTGAACTTCGTCGACGACGTGGTGGAGATGGGCCACGACGGTCCCGCCCACCTCGCCATCAGTGCGAACCGGCCGCTGCTGCGGGGGCTCGGGGTCTACCACGGCAAGCGGGGCTGGGGGTGTCGGTCGAGTTCGACGTGCGGCCGGGGCCGGGGCCGGTCACGCTCCTGGGACTCGGGCAGCGCCGCGACGGCCGCTTCGTGATGGTCGCGTCGGAGGGCACGGTCGTGCCGGGTCCGTTGCTGCGCATCGGCAACACGACGTCGCGTGTCGACTTCGGCTGCGATCCCGGCGAGTGGACGGACCACTGGAGCGCCTCGGGCGTCGACCACCACTGGGCCCTGGGCACGGGCCATCGCGCCGCGGAGCTGAAGGCCGTGGCGGAGCTGGTGGGCGTCGAGTTCGTGCAGGTGTAGGTCGTGAGCGGAAATCAGGGCCAGGGCACCGATATCCGCGCACGGGCGCCGGAGGCGCGGGTCGCGGCCGTCGACCTCGGCGCCTCCAGCGGGCGGGTCATGGTGGCCGAGGTCGGACCGGACCACCTCGAGCTGACCGAGGTGGCGCGCTTTCCCAACGGGCCCGTCCGCGTCGGCGGCACCCTCCACTGGGACGTGCCCGGCCTCTACCGCGGCATCCTCGACGGCCTGCGCGCCGCCGGGGACCTCGACGCCGTCGGGATCGACTCGTGGGCCGTCGACTACGGCCTGCTCGACGCGTCCGGGGCGCTGCTGGGCAACCCCGTGCACTACCGCGACGCCCGCACCGACGGGGTCGCCGACCGGCTGCCCCTGCCGGCGTCCGAGCTGTACGTGACCACCGGCGTCCAGGTGCTGCCGTTCAACACGATCTACCAGCTCGTGGCCGCGGCCGGCACCCCGCAGCTCGACGCGGCCCGCGAGCTGCTGCTCATCCCCGACCTGATCGGCCACTGGCTCACCGGAT
>JGI26527J51213_1002885_pt1 | contig 10043 bp, 10 predicted proteins | sample ThiBiot_300_biof_FD_51213 | JGI IMG/M metagenome (IMG submission 51213) | reverse complement strand
CGGGTGCGTCCGCGAGCGTCACCACGCTGACGCTCGGCGGCAGGGTCTGCACGATCTTGTGCGTGAAGGGCTCCAGTCCATCCGACGTGCGGATGAAGATATCGGCGTCGTTGATCGCGCGCGCGGTTGAGGGTCTGAGCGTAAACGTGTGCGGCGACGCGGCGCCGTCAACGAGCAGCACCGGCACGCCGACGCCCGCCATGACCTCGCTAACAAGCGCATGGATCGGTTTGATGGTCACGACGACCTTCGGCGTCTCCGCGGCCGCTCCGGCGCCGGAAAAGATGGCGGCCAGCAGCATGATGCCAGCACCAACGCGCGCCGGACTGAATTTTGCCATCGAAACCCTGTCGAATGCTATAAACATCGTATAATATAACAAGACGAACAAAACGCCCACAAGCTCAAACCGCGTCGGCACCATAGGCTGCGGATTGATCCTGGTGTCGCATTGTCGCCACGTTCGCAATGCGACGGTAATGGGCGACACCGAAGCGTCGTCGCGTTGGGGCAGGGATAGAGGTCGACGAGTGATTTTAAGCAATAAACGGATCGGCGTGCTCTTCGCTCTCGCAGCCTGGCTGATGCTGCCGGCGGCGGCGTGGTCCCATCCGCATATGTGGATCACTTACGAGATGACCATCAACTACGATAAGGGCATGGTCACCGGCGTCGACCATATCTGGTCGTTCGACGACGCTTACTCGGTCATGGCGCTCGAAGGTCTCGATACCAACAACGACGGCAAATACGATCAGGCCGAGCTTGAGCCGCTGTTGAAGGTCAACATGGATGGCCTCAAGGACTTCAACTACTTCACCGTCGCGAAGCTCGGCAGCGAGACGCTGCAGTTTTCACCACCCGAGAATGCCCGGCTCGAATACACGAACAAGGTTTTGAAGCTTCATTTCCACCTGTCGCTCGTGAAGCCCGTGTTCTCCGATGCGCAGGGNCTGACGATCGCCGTNTTCGATCCGTCCTATTTCATCGCCTTCGAGCCGGAAGCAACCGATGCGGTNAAGCTCGCGGCCGCTCCGGCAGGATGCAGCGCGACGATGATCGACCCCGAGGCCGAAAAGGTCGATGCACAATCGCAAAAGCTCGGCGATGCGATCGCACAGCAGTTCGGCGGAGCCGCAATCGGATTTGGCTCCTACAAAACCGTGGCGCTCAGCTGCAAAAAATCATAGTTGCTGAGGAAACCAGCGCGCCATGGCGCGCTTATTCCTCTATCGCCGGACCGCGAAAATCGCTGCCGTTTCATTTTGAGACAGCGATTAACTAGCTCTTTAATTTTCGCCGCCGCCCGGCCCGATTAGATTTAAATTTGAAGCATCGCGGTTCGTACAATCGGATTACGCCATGCGCAGATTACTCGTTGGCTTTTTCTTTGCGCTCCTGATGAGTTTGCCCCTCGGAGCATCGCGCGCCGACCTCGACATCGCCAGCACGCCCTCGAACGTCGATTTCGAACTGGTCGTCGTCGAAGCCGATGGCTGCATTTACTGCAGGCTCTTCAGACGCGACGTGCTCCCGGCCTACGAAGCCTCCAAGCAAGGCAAGGACGCGCCGGTACGCTTCCTTGATGTCAACGACATCGAAACCGCTCGCCTCGATCTGAAATCGACCGTCGATGTCGTCCCGACATTCGTGATTGTGAAGTCGCAGCATGAAGTCGGCCGGATCTCAGGATACATGGGGCCTGAGAACTTCTTTCATTCGATCAAGTATCTGATCGCCTCAGCGCCTTGAGCTTGCACCGGCTGCGCATCCCGCCATTCGCTGCGATGCGCTTGAGAGACCACGATCTTTCCTCTATTTGACTGAACTGTCGCACCCCTGGTGGAACAGTCAGAAGGAAGGTCGATATGAGCGTCAATTATGCCGATGACATCAAGCGCTATCAGCCGAACGTCGACGACAAAGCCGTTGCGGCGATCGTCAAGCACCTTGGCATCGCCCTGAGAAGCGCGGATGCATCACTCGTCTCGTGCTCAAGCAAGGACGAACTCGCGACGGTACGCGAAAGCTGGCTGAAGAAGAAGCTCGGCCTGACGGATGACGACGCCAAGCTCGACAAGGTCATCGCCGACGTTTGCGCGACGATGAAAGCCGAGACGCGCAAGAGCCGCGTCACGTTCTATTATCTGATCGCCGAAAAGACCGGCAAACTCGCCAGCCTCGCTGGGGCGTAATCACGTCCCCAGCGCACCGGCACAATGTAGAAGAGCAGTGTCAGGCCGCGACGGCCTTGGCCTGCTCGGCCGTCTCCGCGATGTAGCTCATCGCCGCCTGAACGCCGCCCTTCTTGTAGGGAACGCCCGCCAGTTCGAAGCCCATTTCGACGCCCGTCAACGCGCCGAGAACCGTCAGCTCGTTGGTGTCGCCGAGATGGCCGATGCGGAACGCCTTGCCCGCGAGCCTGTTGAGCCCGGTGCCGAGCGACATGTTGAAATTGTCGAGCACGATCTTGCGGTAGGCGTCGGCATTATGCCCGTCCGGCATAATCACGGTGGTCACCGCAGGCGAATAGTACTTGGCCTCGCGGCACTGCGTTTCGAAGCCCCAGGCGGCAACCGCCCGGCGCGTCGCTTCCGCAAGACGCTCGTGCCTTACGAACACGTTCTCGAGGCCTTCCTCGTGGATCATATCGATCGCTTCGGCGAGGCCATAGAGCAGGCCGGTCGCCGGGGTGTACGGGAAGAAGCCGTTCGAATTGTTCGCCAGCATATCGCTCCACGAGAAATACGAGGTGCGAAGCCCGGCCTTTTTCGACGCCTCGAGCGCCTTGGCGCTGATGGCGGTGAACGACAGGCCCGGCGGCAGCATCATGCCCTTCTGCGAACCCGAAACCGTAACGTCGATGCCCCATTCGTCGTGCCGAAGATCGGCGCACACGAGACCGGAGATGCTGTCCGTCATCAGCAGCGCGGGATGCTGCAGGGCATCGAGCGCCTTGCGCACTTCATCGACACGCGTCAGGCAGCCCGTCGACGTTTCGTTATGCACGACGCAGACGGCCTTGATCTTGTGACCCTTGTCGGCCTTGAGCGCCTTTTCGATCAGGTTCGCGTCGGCGCCGATGCGCCAGTCGGTCGGAATGACTTCCGTTTCGAGTCCGAGCCGCGCAGCCATCGCTGCCCACAGCACGGCGAACTGACCCGTCTCGCACATCAACACCTTGTCGCCGGGCGACAGCGTATTGGTCAGCGCGGCTTCCCACGCGCCGGTACCGGACGACGGATAGATGATGACGTGGCTCTGCGTCTTGAAAAGGCTTTTGATGCCCGAGAGCACACGGCGGCCGAGCTGCTGAAACTCGAGACCGCGATGATCGAGCATCTGACGCGACATGGCCGCCAAAACCCGTTCCGGAACAGGCGTCGGCCCTGGAATCTGCAAGAAATGTCTGCCGGGGCTGCGAGGCTCTCTCGTCATTGTCGTCCTCAAAAAGTGGGAATGCGCTGCTGGGTGTCCTAGTACGCCCGTCCGCCGGATACAATTGGCAGAAATGCCCAACTGGCCCCTGGCACGGCGCGTTTTGTCTCGGCTGGCTATAANCCGNGAAAAATCGCTTCCTCCCACGCACAAGGCANGAAGCCGGCCGCTACCTTGCAACTTTTCGAGCCCTGGCGCATCAAACGGCGACCTNGCGTCGACCGGTTTGTGGGGAAGCGGTGCACATGAACCATACACTTTTTGCAGCCCGTACGGCGAGCGAAGCGAAACGGCTGCTCGATTCAGGTCAGCTGACCTCCGAAGCGCTTGTTTCGTCTTGCCTTGCGCGAATATCGGACCGCGACGCGGCAGTCGGCGCATGGACGACGGTCAATGCTCAGCAGGCGCTCGAAGCCGCACGCGCGAGCGATAAGCTGCGCGCCTCCGGTGCATCTCTGCCGCCGTTGTCCGGCATTCCCGTCGGCATCAAGGACGTCATCGACACCAGGGACTTCCCAACCGAGTACGGCTCCGAAGTCTTCGCCGGACGCCAGCCCGATACGGATGCTGTCCTCGTGACGCAGCTGAAAGCGGCGGGCGCAATCGTTCTCGGTAAAACGGTCACGACCGAGCTTGCCTTCTTCGGACCGGGCAAAACACGTAACCCGCACGATCCGGAACGAACCCCCGGCGGATCGTCATCGGGATCGGCTGCTGCCGTCGCCGATGGCCAAGTGCCGCTCGCGCTCGGAACCCAGACCGCTGGCTCGACGATCCGCCCGGCATCCTATTGCGGCGTGATCGGCTTCAAACCGACATTCGGATACACCTCGCGCACGGGCGTGCTCGCGCAATCGGCGCCGCTCGATACGATCGGCGGCTACGCACGCTCGATCGAAGACATCGCGCTTCTGTTCGACGCCATGAGCGCGTTCGATGCGTCCGACACTGACATGCAGCCCGGCGAGAAACCGTCGCTCGTTGCCGCCCTCGCCGAACCCGACCCACGCGTTCCGAGATTTGCCTTCATCAAAACACCCGCATGGCCGCAGGCCGAGCCCGCAACGCGCGCCGCTTTCGAAGACTTCGCCGGCAGCTTCGGAGCGCGCGCCGAGATCGTCGAAACGATTCTGCCGCCGGAATTCGAAGGCATTCTGCGCCTGCCGCAGATCGTGCAGTTCTACGACATCGCACGCAACTACGGCCCGATCGCCGACGCCAATCCCGATCGCATGTCCGGCAAACTCAAGGAAATCATCGCCGAAGGCCGCACGTTCTCGTCCGCCGATTACGCCGCCGCCCGCGCCGATCAGGACAGCCTTTACGAAATCCTGAAGCCGGTGATCGCCGATTACGATGCGATCCTGACGCCCGCCGCCACCGGCCCCGCGCTCGTCGGCTTGAGCGGCACAGGAAGCCCGATGTTCAATGCACTATGGACGTACCTCGGCATGCCGTGCATCTCGCTACCGCTGCTCGAAATCGACGGCCTACCCGTCGGCGTTCAACTCGTCGGCGCTCGCGGCAACGACGCCCATCTCCTCCGCGTCGCCGACTGGATGATGCGTCAGCAGCGTAAGGCCTAGCGATCCAGAATTTGCTTCGCGCAGTNGCCAAGGACAGTAAGTAGATGGAGCGACNGTTCTACATCTACATCATGGCGAACAAGCGCAACGGAACGATCTACATCGGCGTAACGAACGATCTGGCCCGCAGGGTATACGAGCATCGAGAGGGCCTCGTTAAAGGCTTTACATCGAGATACGGCTTGAAATCGATTGTGTACTACGAAGTCTTCGATTCCGTTTCTCTAGCCATTCAACGAGAAACGAGCCTCAAGCGCTGGCCGCGCCGATGGAAGTTGGCGTTGATCGAGAAAGCCAATCCGCAGTGGAAAGACCTCGTGGACGAAATTGTCTGAAAATTCGATCGCTCACCTGACAGCGAGCGACCCTCTCCTGGATAGCCGGGTCAAGCCCGGCCAAGGAGTTGGGGGGTGTGCTGTCATTGAAGTACCCTAATATCTACCCCCACGTCATGGCCGCCCCACGAGGCGGCCATCCAGGGCGGCAAGACGCCCCTCTCAAAGCCTAAAACGAAAATGGCCGGGACATGCCCGGCCATTGCAGAAGCTCGAATGCGAAGCCATCAGGCCAGCTTGAACGGCATGTCCTTGCCCGCGAAAAACGCATCGATGTTGTCAAGCGCTTCGAAGCCCATCTGATTGCGCGCTTCGATCGCAGCCGATCCCAAATGCGGGAACAGGAACGTGTTCGGCAGATCGTAATAGCCTTCGTTGATCTTCGGCTCGCCCGCGAAAACGTCGAGACCGGCATATCCGAGGCGGCCCGACTTCAGCGCCGCGATCATATCGTCGTCCTTCACGAGATCGCCGCGCGCCGTGTTCACGACGATCGCGCCCTGCGGCAGCTTTTCGATCGTTTCCTTGTTGAAGAAGTAACGCGTCTCGGGCGTCGACGGCGCGTTGATCGAGAAGAACTGCGAAACCTTCAGCAGGCTGTCCAAGCTGTCGTGGTACGTCGCGTTATACTTCGCTTCGACCTCGGGCTTCGCGCGGTAGATATCGAAGTAATGAACGTTCATGTCGAAGCCGCGGGCGCGCTGCGCCAGGGCCTGTCCGATCTTGCCGAAGCCGTAGATGCCGAGCGTCTTGCCGTCGAGACGCTGGCCGACGAGCTGCAGCGGCTGCCAGCCCGGCCAGGACCGCGTGCGGATCATTTTCTCGCCTTCGGACGCGCGGCGCGCAGAGCCGAGAAGAAGCAGCATCGCGATTTCAGCTGTTGCGACCGTGACACCGTGCGGGGCGTTGCCGACCTTGATGCCGCGCGCCTTGCACGCTTCGAGATCGATATGATCGAAGCCGATCGAATACGTCGAGATGCACTTGATGTTGTCCGGGATCCTGTCGATGACGTCCTTGCGGCACTTCTCGTTCAGCGTGATCAGCAGCGCGTCGACCGACTTCGCCGTCTCCAACAGTTCGTCGATGGTGATCTGCGGTTTGTCGCCGTGCGCGATGACGTCGTAAGTGGCGCGCGCACGCTCCATGGCTGCTTCGGGAAGAGGCCAGGTAATCAGGATTTTCTTTTTGGACATCTGGGGAAGGGTCTCCGGCATTCGAACTTTAGTCGCATGATCCCGCTTGTGCCCGACCGGAGCGGACCTGACAAGTCCGTCAGACGCTGGGAGTGCGCCGCGAACGCTCGTTACGCAACCATTTCTTCATCACGTTTGCCGCAATCTATCCGGCTAAAGAGCCCCCTAGAGGCCCACGTTTTCAGCCCGGTTCGATCATGCGCTTTGTTGTCATCATTCTGGTGCTGCTCGCCAGCCTGAAAGTCTGGACTCAGGATCGCATGTATCGCTCGGTCGTCGGCGAAGCCCTCGTCGAGGCCTACCGCGATCGCGCCATCGAGGTTTGCCGCAAGCAGACGGCGAAGACGGTCCCCGTCGCATCGCAGCGCACGGTCGCGGGCCTTTGGAGCGTCGCCTCGGCGGCCGAGATCACCCTCGGCGCATCCGACGTCAACGTCGCTCTCTGGGATACCGAGAACCCGCTCTGGCAGCAGCGCTTCCGCAACCCGCACCTCGTCCTGACCGGCACCGGCGACTCGAGCGCCCACTGCGCCTACGACCTCCAGGCCGGCGTCGCGACGCTATCCCCCTAATGTCCCCCTGATGCCTGCGAGCGCGCGCCGCCCAAGTGAACGCATTCGTTAACGGCGCGTTAATCATCACAAACGCCCTGTTCACTTTTGCCCGCGACAATCAGAGCGCGAATCACAGAGGCGTGTCGCTCGGGCTACGAGCCATTCGCCTTTCGAATGGCGCGATCGCGCCGGATCGGCGCTGCAAACCTATGGATCAACAGCACCGGCAAATCGAACGGCACAACGGCGACGAGTCGATCGCCGCGTTGATGCGCGTCGCCGTCTACAAACGCGCGAAAGCCGTCGCAGTATTTCCGATCGTCGTCGCGCTCTGCGCTGCCGCCGTCGCACTGGCGCTGCCGGCGCGTTACGACGCGACGGCCGTCATCCAGATCGATCCGCGACAGAAATCAAAACCGGCGACGCCGGACACAAGCGGCCATGAACTGAAACAGGAAACCATCGACGCCGAGGTCAGCGCAGTCACATCCGCGCCGGTTCTCCGCACCGCCATCGATGCGCTCAATCTCGACCACGATCCCGAGTTCACTTCGCGCGGNCCCATATCCTGGCTGTCCCGAANGCTCGGCACCTCCCCCACCCAGAATATCGAGGCCGCCCTCGCGAGCCGCCTGTCCATCTCGCGAATGCGCAATACGCTGCTNGTCGGCATCCGCATGTCNTCGAGCGATCCCGCCAAGTCCGCCCGCATCGCCAACGCGGTCGCGGCCTCGTATCTGAAAGAATGGTCGGCGACGAAATCATCCGCCGAAACCGCCGCCACGATGCTGGGCCAAAGACTGAAAGACGACTTGGACGGAGACGGNATCGTNAGCCAGTCNGAGCGCGTTTTCGCGTCTTTTCTCGCGCAATACGCCCAGAATTCCGAAGTTCCGGGCCCGAGCATCGTGACCGCCGCCGTGCCTCCGCGCGAGGCAACGGCAACGCGGCCTGCGCGCACCGCCGCCATCGCGTTTGCGTTCGCGACCCTTGCCGCTGCCGGCCTTGCCCTGTTGCTGGAAATCAGAACATCGACGCGAGCTTCGCGCGTCAGATCCGCATTCGCCTGCCCCCGGATGACAGCGCTGCCCATGATTGAAGTTCGCGACGCCACGTCGTCACGCGCCTGCCGTTTCGTCCTCGCCGAACCAGAGGGCGCCTATGCCGAAGCCGTGCGCGAAACCTGCCGCGAACTCGAAAAGCGGCGCAGCGGCTCGCCATCGCGCTTGACGCTCGTCGTCTCCGCGCTTCCCGGAGAGGGCGCCGAATGCCTCGCCTCCAACATCGCCCATCAGTATGCCGTTGCCGGACATACCCCGCTGCTGATCGACGCCGACTTTCGCACCGCGGCGTTGACCCAGCAGCTTGCCGGCAACAGCGCGTCAGGGTTTCTGGACCGGATAGCAGGCCGCAAGCCGGTCGCCAGCGCCATACTCCGCGATTGCGCGACCGGGCTGCATTTTCTCCCGGCCTGCGGACCCTCGCTGATCCCGATCCCCGTGCGCGACATAATAGGGTCGAAAGCGTTCGCGGATGCGATCGCCGCACTACGCAAGGACTTCGTCACCATCGTCATGGCGGCGCCGCCGCTGCTGAAAGCGGACGATGCCCGCATCCTCGCCGATCTGGCCGACGACATCGTATTCGTGACCGCCTGGCAGAAGACGCCCAAGCGTGTCGCCAGGCAGGCTTTAAGCAAGATCGCCGCCTGTCAGCCGAAGATCGTAGGCGCCGCCTTGACCGATATAGCCGCACGGGAAGACACAGCGATCATGAGCCTTTTCGAGGTTCTCGCAGAGATGAAGGCGGTTGCGCCGCACCGCATCTTCAAGGCGCATGCCGCCTGACGCCGCTGCGCGAGCGGGAGAAAATCGCGCAAAATCCGTTCGAATTCTAAGTTGCAGATGAGGCACATGTGGCGCAGCCCGCTAGGAAACTGGACTTATTGCGTCGGGAATTTTTCTCGATGCGGTGCGGCAGCGTGCGGCGCTGATGGGGCAATCGCCGCCTTTCTAAAAATCGTTCTAAAACAAGCAGTATCAAGCCTCTGATTGCGACATCACAGAGCGAATAGTTATGCAAATGATACTGGCAACCGACCGCCAAAATCGCTACACGCTTTTGGCAACCATGCTCATTTTCGGAACAGAAAGTTTGACCGTGATCAGAAATCTGAAGCGTGTCCTATTACCATGCGCAATCCTGGCATCGACGGCAGCCGGCGCATCGTTTGCCGTCGCTGAACCGCAAGCGACCGAGCCCGCTGCAGAATCTGTAAAGATCGAATTGAACAAGCTCGATCCCGTCGAAAAAGGCTGCCGCGCCTATCTCGTCGTCAAGAATGAGACGCCCACGTCGTATCAGTCATTCAAGGTCGATCTGGTGCTGTTCCAGGCCGACGGCGTCATCGGCAAACGGTTCTCGCTGGAGCTTGGACCGCTCCGCACGAAAAAGAAGTCGGTCAAGCTGTTCGATATCGACGCGATCGCCTGCGACAGGATCGGATCGCTGCTGATCAATGACGTTATGGAATGCAAATCCGAGTCAGGACCGGTCGAACACTGCCTTCAGAATCTGACCACGTCGACACTCACAAAAGTTGAACTTTCAAAGTAAGCGGTGACCGTCTTGTACTTATTGGCAGAAGAAATTGCCGGCCGTGATCTGACGATACTCGGACTGTTCCAGCATGCCGACGTCGTCGTTAAATGCATCATCGTCGGTCTCCTTTCGGCGTCCGTGGTGTGCTGGGCAATGACGTTCGAAAAGCTGATCCGCGTCTGGCTCGTCAATCGCGAGATCAAGCAACTGGAAAAAAGCAGTCAGACGGGAACGCTTCCCGCCGCGAAATCGTCGGGCCTGATCCGCGCCATCATCGATGCCGCTCGCACCGAATGGACGGAAGGCGCGCACGACGGCTCGACGGGCGAAGTC
>JGI26527J51213_1002874_pt1 | contig 10068 bp, 8 predicted proteins | sample ThiBiot_300_biof_FD_51213 | JGI IMG/M metagenome (IMG submission 51213) | reverse complement strand
CGCGTGATGCGATAGCACTCGGCCTCGGCAATCACCGGCTTGCCCGGTTCGGCGGGCCGCACATAGTCGATCCGCAGGTCGAGCGTCGCGAAGGGTTCAGGATTCTTCAGCATGGTGGCGACGGCCATGCCGCAGCATCCGTCGAGCATCGCCGTCAGCGGCCCGCCGGCCAGCACGCCGGTCTCGGGGTTGCCCACGAACTCGTCGCGCCAGGGCAGCTCCATCACGGCGAAACCCCGCCGGGCGTCGACGACCTTCAATCCCAGCGCCTTGTTGTGCGGAATGGTGTCGGAGAACCATTGCTGGAACAGCGCGATGCGGTCGGCCTTGTCCATCGCCTTGTCGCCCATCACAGCCCCATCTGTCGCGCGGCGAGGTCCTTCATGATCTCGACCGAGCCGCCGCCGATCGACATCACCTTGGTCTCGCGATAGATGCGCTCGACCTTGGAGCCGCGCAGATAGCCTGCACCACCGAAGACCTGCATCGCCTCGTTGGCGCAGAACTCCATGGTCGAGGTCGCGAGGTTCTTCAGCATGCAGATCTCGGCGACCGGCTTCTCGCCCTGCCCGACCCGCCAGGCCAGGAGCTCGAGTGTCGACTTCACTGCGTTGATCCGCATCGCCATGTCGACCAGGCGGTGGCGCACCACCTGGTTGGCGATCAGCGGCTTGCCGAAAGTATGGCGCTCGCGGGCATAGGCGATCGCCTCGTCGAGGCAGACCTTGGCGAAGCCGCAGGCGCCGGCCGACATGCCGAGCCGCTCCGAGTTGAAGTTCAGCATGATGCCGATGAAGCCGCGATTTTCCTCGCCGATCAGGTTCTCGACCGGAACCTTCACGTCGTCGAAGAAGAGCTGTGCGGTGTCCGACGCCCACCAGCCCATTTTCTTGAGCTTGGTGCGCTGGAAACCCTCGCGATCGCGCTCGATCAGCAGCAGCGACACGCCACCGGCGCCCGGGCCACCGGTGCGCACCGCGACCGTGTAGTAGTCGGCGCGCATGCCCGAGGTGATGAACATCTTGCTGCCGTTGACCACGTAGTGGTCGCCCTCGCGGCGCGCCGTCGTCTTGAGGTTGGCGACGTCCGAACCGCCGCTCGGCTCCGTGATGGCGAGTGCGCTGATCTTCTCACCCGCCAGAACCTCGGGCAGGACCTTGCGCTTCATCCATTCCGGGCCCAGGGCCGCGATCGGCGGCGAGCCGATCGTATGGCTGTTGAGGCTGGCATTCAGTCCGCCGCTGCCATGGCGCGCCATCTCCTCTGCCTTGATGATGCCGAAGAAGGGATCGGTCGGGACGCCGCCATAGGCTTCGGGAAATCNGAGCTGCAGAAGACCTGCTGCAGAGGCTTTGCGATAAAGCTCGCGCGGGAACTCCTCGGCTTCGTCCCACTGGTCGACATGCGGCATGATCTCGCGCTCGACGAAGCGCCGAACCGTATGCCGAAAGGCCTCATGTTCCTCTGTGTAGAACGGCGACGGCGGACTGCCCGACGGGATCGCCTGTTCGGCGAGCGACATGAAATTCTCCACGACCCTAGGGTGTTTCGAACACAGTAAAGCACCCTGGATGAAAATCCATTGACTCCCGGATAGGCGGCCAGTCTTATTGCCGCGCCTCGCGAAATCCAGAGCCGCAACCAAAAAAGCGAGGCATCAAATAAGGCCGTACGACAGGGTAGGAGAATGCTCGATTTCATCCAGCAGCTGGTGAGCGGAATTGCGCTCGGCTGCGTCTATGGCCTGATCGCTTTGGGCTTCGTGCTCATCTACAAGGCGACCGAGGTCGTGAACTTTGCCCAGGGCGACCTGATGATGCTGGGCGGGTTCTTCGTCTTCACCTTCATCGGCCTGCTCGGCCTCGATTACTGGCTCGGCTTCCTGTTCGCCGTCTGCGGCATGGCGGTGTTCGGCATGGCGACCGAGCGCATCCTCGTGCGGCCGATCCTGGGCTATCCGCAGTTCTCCATCGTCATGGCGACGATCGGGCTCGGCTACTTCCTGCGTTCCGTCGCCGGCATGATCTGGGGCACCGACGATCTCAAGATCGAGACCCCCTTCTCGGCCGGTGTGCTGAAGATCGGTGACCTGGTGCTGGCCCACGACAAGCTGTCGGTCATCGTGGCCACCGTTATCCTGTGCGCCGTCCTCTACGCGTTCTTCAACTATACGCGGCTCGGGACCGCCATGCGGGCGACCTCCGAGAACATGCTGGCAGCCTATTACATGGGCATCCCGGTGAAGCGCGTGGTCTCGCTGATCTGGGCGATCAGCGCCGCCGTCGCCGCCACCGCCGGCGTGCTGCTCGCTCCCATCACCTTCATCCATTCCAATGTCGGTCTCGCCCTCGGCCTCAAGGCCTTCCCGGCGGCGGTGCTCGGCGGGTTCGGCTCGATTCCCGGCGCGCTGGTCGGCGGGCTGATCATCGGCATCATCGAGACCCTGGCCGGCTTCTACCTGCCCCAGGGCTGGAAGGATGTCGCGCCTTACATCGTGCTCCTGGTCGTGCTGCTGGTCCGGCCGCAGGGCCTGTTCGGCCCCAGCATGCGCAAGAAGGTCTGAGCCATGCGTTTCATCTTCAAGACCGACTACGACCAGGATATCCGCATCCTGAAACACAGCGGCTACTGGTGGTCCTACGGACTGCTGCTGGCCGCGCTGATCGCGCTGCCCTTCCTGGTCGGCAGCTATCTGCAGAGCCAGGTCGTATTCGTGTTCATCTACGCGATCGTGGGCGTCGCCCTGATGATCCTGACCGGCTTCACCGGCCAGGCCTCGCTGGGTCACGCCGCCTTTCTCGCGATCGGTGCCTATACCGGGGCCTATCTGCAGAAGCTCGGCGTGCCGTTCATCGTCTACTTCCCGGCGGCCGCCCTCCTGACCGGAATCGTCGGCGCCCTGGTCGGCTTTCCGGCACTGCGGCTGACCGGCATCTACCTGGTGATCGCCACCATCGCCTTCGCCTTCATCGTCGAGGAGATCCTGGCCCGCTGGGAGAGCGTGACCCACGGCAACGAAGGCATGCGCGTCAAGACGCTCGACATCGTCGGCCTGCCGCTGCCGCGCGACGGCGAGCTCTTCTANTATCTCTGCCTGGCNGTTCTGGTGGGCTCGATCNTGCTCGCGCTCAACCTGCTGCGCTCGCCGACCGGCCGCGCCTTCATCGCCATTCGCGACTCGGAGACCGCCGGCAAGTCGATGGGCATCGACCTCGCCGCCTACAAGGTGAAGTCATTCGGCATCAGCGCGGCCATCACCGGCCTCGCCGGCGTGCTGTTCGCCCACAAGATGACCTTCATCTCGCCCGAGATGTTCACCCTGCTGCTCTCCATCGAGTTCATCATGGTGATCATCATCGGCGGCGCCTTCGGCGTGCACGGTGCGGTGTTCGGCGCGATCTTCATCGTCATGGTCGATCCCTTCCTGACGGCGCTCAAGGACGACGTGCCGGTGCTGGTCGCCAACCTCGGCTCGTCGCTGGGCATGGCCTCCGATGCGGCCGGCAAGCTGCGCGACTCGCTGTCGGCGATCGGCTCGGCGGCCGGCCTCAAGGGCGCGATCTACGGCCTCATCATCATGATGTTCATCCTGTTCGAGCCCTACGGCCTTTACGGCCGCTGGCTCAAGGTGAAGCTCTTCTTCCAGCTCTTCCCGCTCTACAAGAAGGCGACCTTCAAGCGACAGAAGACCTACGTGAAGTCGGAGCGCAACCGATGAGCTTCTTCACGGTAGACGGCATTTCGCTGCAGTTCGGCGGCCTCAAGGCGGTCGACAGCGTGAGCTTCAGCGTCGCCAAGGGCGAGATCTTCACCATCATCGGCCCCAACGGCGCCGGCAAGACGTCGATCTTCAACCTGATCTCGCGCCTCTACAATCCGACCTCGGGGAAGCTNTTCTTCGAGGGCCGCGACATCACCGAGGTGCCGCCGCACCAGATCGCCAAGCTCGGCATCGCGCGCACCTTCCAGAACATCGAGCTGTTCGAGAACGCCACGATGCTGGCCAACCTGCTGGTCGGCCGGCACTGCCACGCCACGACCCAGCTCTGGCAGGAAATGCTGTTCCTGCCCTCGGTCAGGCGCGCCGAGAAGGAGCACCGCCACAAGGTCGAGGAGGTCATCGAATTCCTCGACCTGCAGGCCTATCGCGACAAGCTGATCGCCGGCCTGCCCTACGGCGTGCGCAAGGTCGTCGAGGTCGCCCGTGCCCTCTGCTCCGAGCCCAAGCTGATCCTGCTCGACGAGCCCTCCTCCGGCCTCAACGTCGAGGAGACCGACGACATGTCGTTCTGGATCCGCGACATCAGGAGCGAGCTCGGCATCACCGTGCTCATGGTCGAGCACGACATGTCGCTGGTGAACCGCGTCTCCGACCGGGTGCTGGCGCTCAACTACGGCAAGGTCCTGGCGACTGGCACGCCCTCCGAGGTGCAGGCGCATCCCGACGTGATCGCCGCCTATCTCGGCGCCTGAGCGGAGTTATCGATGTCCACCGACGCCAGCGACGATATCCTCAAGGTCTCCAACATCGAGAGCTACTACGGCCCGATCATGGCGATCCGCGGCGTGAGCCTCGCCGTGCCGCGCGGCAAGATCATCACCGTGCTGGGCGCCAANGGCGCCGGCAAGACCACCATCCTGAAGACGATCTCCGGCGTGCTCGACCCGCAGAAGGGCTCGATCGAGTTCGAGNGCAAGCCGATCCAGCGCATGGACGCCGACAAGATCGTGCGGCTCGGCCTCAGCCACGTGCCGGAGGGCCGCGAGGTCTTCCCGTTCCTGTCGATCCGCGAGAACCTCGCCATGGGCGCCTTCCTGCGCACCGATCGCGACGGCGTCGCCCAGGATCTCGAGCGCGTCTTCGGCTATTTCCCGCGCCTCAAGGAGCGCATCGACCAGCCGGCGGGCTCCCTATCGGGCGGCGAGCAACAGATGCTCGCCATCAGCCGCGCCCTGATGAACCGGCCCAAGCTGCTGCTGCTCGACGAGCCGTCGCTCGGCCTGTCGCCGCTCCTGGTGAAAGAGATCTTCAACATCGTCAAGCGCGTCAACGCCGAGCAGGGCGTGTCGATCCTGCTGGTCGAGCAGAATGCCAAGATGGCGCTGGAGACGGCGCATTACGGCTACGTGCTCGAAGTCGGGCGCGTGGTGATGGACGACACTTGCGAGCGCCTGATGAACAGCAAGGACATCCAGGAGTTTTATCTCGGCGCCAAGGAAGAAAGCGCACGCGGCGAACGCCGCTGGAAGCGCAAGAAGAACTGGCGCTGACCGGGAGGTGACACCATGAGCCAGCCGGCGATCCTGACCGTCGCAGAGACCCTGCCCAAGAGTTTCGTGCTTTCCTGCAAGACGCGCGGCGACAAGCCGGCGATGCGCGAGAAGCTGTTCGGCATCTGGAATGCCATCACCTGGACGCAATGGCTGGAGCGCTCGCGCGCCATCACCTACGCCCTGCATTCGATCGGCTTCCGCCCGGGCGACGTCGCTTCGGTGCTGGCCAACACGGTGCCGGAATGGAACTACGCCGACTTCGGCATCCTCTGTGCCGGCGGCGTCTCCTCGGGCATCTATCCGACCGATTCGGCCAAGCAGGTCGAATACCTGATCAACGATTCCAGCACCAAGGTCCTGTTCGTCGAGGACGACGAGCAGCTCGACAAGGCGCTGGAGGTCCGCGAGCGCTGCCCGACCCTGCAGAAGATCGTGATCTTCGACATGGAAGGCCTCACCACCTTCAACGATCCCATGGTGGTGTCGCTCGACGAGTTCATGGCGACCGGCCGCAACTATGCGCAGGGCAAGGAAGGCCTGTTCGACGAGCTGGTCGCCTCGCGCAAGCCCGGCGACCTCGCCGTCCTCGTCTATACGTCAGGGACGACCGGGCCGCCCAAGGGCGCGATGCACAGCCATCACAACATCGTCTTCACGATGAAGAACTGCATGCATCCGGAGCTGTCGCTGTCCTGGTACGAGGGCGACGAACGGCTGGCCTTCCTGCCGATGTGCCATGTCGCCGAGCGGGTGGCCGGCAGCTACTACTCGGTGGCCACCGGCGTCTGCAGCAACTTCGCCGAAAGCCCCGAAACCGTGCCGGACAATATCCGCGAGGTGCAGCCCACGCTGTTCGGGGCCGTCCCGCGCGTCTGGGAAAAGTTCTACGCCGGCATGATGATCGCCTTGAAGGACGCCACGCCGCTGCAGCAGTGGGCCTACAAGAAGGCGATCGACGCCGGCTATGCCGTCGCCGATGCGCGCATCGACGGCCGCTCACCGACCGCCCTGCAGACACTCAAGTTCCAGGCCGCCTACTGGCTGGTGCTGAAGAACATGCGCAAGATGATCGGGCTCGACCGCTGCCGATGGCTGTTCACGGGTGCCGCGCCGATCTCGCCCGAGCTGATCCGCTGGTACCTGGCGATGGGCCTCGACATGTACGAGGTCTACGGCCAGACGGAGAATTGCGGCCTGGCGACGGCGATGCCGGCCGACGGCATCAAGCTCGGCACAGTGGGCAAGTCGGTGCCCTACGGCGAGGTCAAGATCTCGCCGCAGGGCGAGATCCTGATCAAGGGCGACTTCGTCTTCATGGGCTACCTGAACCAGCCCGAGAAGACCGCCGAGACGGTCGACAAGGATGGCTGGCTGCATACCGGCGACGTCGGCGCGATCGACAACCAGGGCTACATCAAGATCACCGACCGGATGAAGGACATCATCATCACGGCCGGCGGCAAGAACATCACGCCGTCGGAGATCGAGAACCAGCTCAAGTTCTCGCCCTATATCAGCGACGCCGTCGTGATCGGCGACAAGCGGGCCTACCTCACCTGCCTGGTGATGATCGAACGCGAGACCGTCGAGAAGTATGCGCAGGACCGCGACGTGCCCTTCACCAACTATGCGAGCCTGTGCCGCTCCAAGGAAGTGCAGGAGCTGATCTGGTCGGAGATCGAGAAGGTCAACGCCAACTTCGCGCGCGTCGAGACGGTCAAGCGCTTCTACCTGATCGAGCAGCAGCTCACGCCGGAAGACGAGGAGCTGACGCCGACCATGAAGCTGAAGCGCAGCTTCGTGAACAAGAAGTACAAGAACGAGATCGACGCGATGTACCGGCCGCAGGCCGCCTGAGCGTATCTGTCGTTTCGTGTGGGAGTAGTGGAGGAAGAGTGGTCATGCGTTCGTTTGGCGTAAAGGCCGCCCTGTTGGGCGGTGTATTCGGGCTCGCGGTCCTGCCGGCGGCAGCCCAGCAGACAAAGGTCACCAACCAGGGCATCTCGCCGACCGAGATCGTGCTCGGCACCCATCAGGACCTCTCCGGTCCGATCAAGTCGTGGGGTGTGCCGGTCACCAACGGCATGAAGATGGCCGTCGAGGAGATCAACGCGGCCGGCGGCATCAACGGCCGCAAGCTGAAGCTGATCGTCGAAGACGTCGGCTACGATCCCAAGCGCGCGGTGCTGGCGACCCAGAAGCTCGTCGAGAAGGACAAGGTCTTCGCCATGGTGGGCCCGCTCGGCTCGCCGACCGTTCTGGCGGCGCAGGACATCCTGCTCGACGCGGGCGTGCCGCAACTCTTCCCGGTCACTTCGGCGGAATTCACCTACAAGATGGATCCGAAGAACCCGCAGGAACGGCTGAAGTTCAACAACGTGCCCCCCTACACCGAAAGCGTGCGGGCCGGCGCCCGCCACCTGATCCAGGAAAAGGGCCTGAAGAAGCCCTGCGTCCTCTATCAGGACGACGAATTCGGCAAGAACGTGCATGACGGCTTCACCCAGGCGCTGACCGACACCAAGCTGACGGCGGCCGCCACGACGAGCTACAAGCGCGGCGCTTCCGACTTCAGCTCGCAGGTCGCCAAGCTCAAGGCCGAGGGTTGCGACTTCGTCGTGCTGGGCACCGTGGTGCGCGAGACCGTGGGTGTCATGGCCGAGGCCAAGAAGCTCGGTTTCAACCCGGTCTACTTCGGCAGCACGGCGACCAACGTCGTCGAGGTGCCGGCGCTCGGCAAGGAACTGACCGAGGGCTTCTACGCCGTGGGCGGCATGGAGATCCCCTATCGCGACACCGCGACAGGCAAGGCCAAGGAGTGGGCCGAGGCCTACTTCAAGGCCTACAACATGGAGCCCAACACCCAGTCGGCGCTGGGCTACAACGACGTCATGACGTTCGCTCACTACGCCAAGCTCGCGGGCAAGGACCTGACCGGCCAGAAGTTCCTGGCCGCGATGGAATCGGGCGACGTATTCCAGGACATCTTCAACTCGCCGGCGGTGAAGTTCTCGCCGACGCAGCATCTCTCGGCCACGGTGTTCCTGCTGCAGCAGATCAAGGATGGCCGCTGGGTCGTGCTGAAGCGTGACCTGACGAACTAAAGCAGATTGCCGGCTGATCGAGGGCCCGGATGGGTTGCCGTCCGGGCCCTTTTTGCTGCCCGGAATCCGGCGTTTCGCCGTGCACAATCTCTGCGAAACTGCTTTAATTCCTCCCAAGTCGCACAAGCGACGTCGTCGGGAAGGCGCCCCCCGCCGGGACAAGACGGGCGCTGCAGTGGAGGAACATCGCAATGCACATCAAGTCCATCGTCGCGCCCTTGGTCGGCGCGGCGGCAACGCTGGCGGTGCTGCCGGCGCTGGCGCAGACCAAGGTCACCAACCAGGGCGTGACGCCGACCGAGATCGTGATCGGCACCCACCAGGACCTCTCCGGCCCGATCAAGGTGTGGGGCGTACCGGTGCTGAACGGCATGAAGCTCGCCGTCGAGGAGATCAACGCCAAGGGCGGCATCAACGGTCGCAAGATCCGCATGATCGCCGAGGATTCGGGCTACGATCCGAAGAAGGCGGTGCTGGCCAGCCAGAAGATGGTCGAGAAGGACAAGGTCTTCGCCATGATCGGCCCGATGGGCTCGCCCACCGTGNTGGCGGCCCAGGACATCCTCTTCGAAGCGGGTGTGCCGCAGCTCTTTCCGCTGACGGCGGCGGAATTCACCTACAAGTTCGATCCGGCCAAGCCGCAGGAGAGGCTCAAGTTCAACAACCTGCTGCCCTATGTCGAGAGCACGCGGGCGGCGCTGAAGTACATGGTCGACTGGAAGAAGCCGAAATCGGCCTGCATCATGTACCAGGACGACGAGTACGGTAAGAACGTCTACGACGGCTTCACCCAGCAGCTCGAAGCCATGAAGATGAAGCCGGTGTCGGTCACGACCTACAAGCGTGGCGCTTCCGACTTCTCGGCTCAGGCCGCCAAGATGAAGTCCGATGGCTGCGACCTCGTCGTGCTGGGCACGGTCATCCGCGAGACCATCGGCCTGATGGCCGAGGCCAAGAAGATCGGCTTCAACCCGATCTGGCTGGGCGCCACGCCGGTGAACGTCCTCGAGATCCCCGCACTCGGCAAGGAGCTGGTCGAAGGCCTCTACTCGGCCGCGGGCTTCGAGATCCCCTACCGCGACACGGCCAAGGGCCCGGTCAAGGAATGGGCCGAGGCCTACTTCAAGATGTTCAATTCCGAGCCCAACACCCAGGCCGTCATCGGCTACAACGCGATCATGACCTTCGCGTTCTACGCCCAGCTCGCCGGCAAGGACCTGACGGGCAAGTCCTTCCTGGACGCGCTGGAGTCGGGCAAGGAGTTCCGCGACATCTTCAACTCCCCGCCCAGCAAGTTCACCAAGACCAACCACCTGGCGACCACGATCACCCAGGTGCAGGAGGTCAAGAACGGCCGCTGGGTCGTGGTGAAGGACGGCCTGTCCTTCTAGGGACGAGCGACTTCGAGAAACACGAAAGCCCGGACGGCCAACCGTCCGGGCTTTTATTTTCCTCCCCATTTGAATGGGGAGGACGATGATCAAGCCGGCGGCGGCGGGACGTCGATCTTGTTGTTGCGCAGCTCGCGCTGCAGCACCGGGATGCCAGCNCCCGTCTCACCTTCCTGGCACTGGGCGATGGCGAGGCGNGCATCGATGTCCGGCTGGCCGCCGCCGCGGCCGACGCCGCCCATGGCGCTGCTGACGCCGGCGACATACTCGGCGTAGAGATTGGTGAGCTTGGTGCAGTA
>JGI26527J51213_1002868_pt1 | contig 10086 bp, 5 predicted proteins | sample ThiBiot_300_biof_FD_51213 | JGI IMG/M metagenome (IMG submission 51213) | reverse complement strand
ATGACGCGCCGAATCAAGCCATTGACCACACCAACTCAGCATAACGTGCACTTGGGATATTATGTGTTATGCCGAGCTCGGCATAAAACATACTCGCGCGGGGTGATGTCGACCTGGACGTCGCCCCATTCCTCGGCCGGGATGTCGGCCAGCCGGCGCTCCATCAGGGCCTCGCCGGTGGAGACAATCTGGATGACGGCGGCATGGCCGGCTAAAAGGTCACGCTCGATCGCCGCGATCAGGGTCGGCGTCTTCATCGAAGTGATGAGGTGAGAGAAGAAGCGCTGCTTGGCCGACTCGAAGGCCGACCGGGCCGCCGACTTCGCCTGGGCATTGAGCGTCCCGCGCTCGCCGGTGACGTTGGCGGCCTGCAGCGCGGCGTCGAGATTGTTATGGATGACCTGGAAGGCGCCGGCATAGGCGTCGTAGATGCGGACCTGCTCGTGCGTGAGTGCGTGCTCGACCAGCTCGTACGCGACGCCCTCGTAGGACAGCGACCGGGCTGCATAGAGGCCAAGAGACTTCAGATCGCGGGCGAGCACCTCCATGGCGGCGACGCCGCCGGCCTCGATCGCAGCCACAAACTCGGCACGCGTGGCGAAGGGGAAGTCCTCGCCGCCCCACAGTCCGAGCCGCTGGGCGTAGGCAAGGTTGTGCACGGTCGTGGCGCCCGTGGCGGAGACATAGACGACGCGGGCATTGGGCAGCGCGTGCTGCAGCCGCAACCCCGCGCGGCCCTGCTGCGACGGCGCCTGGTCGCCGCGTTCCCCCTTGCCGCCGGCGGCATTGGCCATGGCATGGCTCTCGTCGAACACGATCACTCCGTCGAAGTCCGGTCCCAGCCAATCGACGATCTGCCGCACCCGCGAAACCCTTTCCTCGCGCGCGTCGGTGCGTAGCGTGGCGTAGGTGGCAAAAAGGATGCCCTGCTCGAGCCGGATCGGAGTGCCCTGGCGGAAGCGGGCGAGCGGTGTCACCAGCAGCCGCTCCATGCCCAGCGCCGACCAGTCACGCTGGGCATCCTCGATCAGCTTGTCGGACTTCGAGATCCACACCGCCCGACGCCGGCCCTTCAGCCAGTTGTCGAGGAAGATACCGGCGACCTGGCGGCCCTTGCCGGCGCCGGTACCGTCGCCCAGCATCCAGCCACGCCGAAAGCGCACGGCGTTCGGTGCATCGTCGGGGGCGGCCCAGACGACGTCGAAGGTCTCGTCGACCACCCACGATCCGGCGAGATGGCCGCTGTGCGCCTCCCCGGCATAGATGACGCTCTCGAGCTGGGCATCGGACAGCAGGCCGGCACCGACGACATTGGCTGGAAGGTGAGGCCGATAGGCAGGCCTGGGCGGCGCGACGGACGCCATCGCCGCGGATTGCACGAGCCGCGTCGGGTGCGGACGGGCGCCGGCGATTCGGATCGACTGAAGGTCGTATCCTTCGTACAGGGCCTCGGTGAGGCTGCCGCCCTCGGCCGGCTTCCAGTCGACGGTCTCGTACGCGAGTTCGGTGCCCGCTCGTTCGAGCGAACTGCCCGCAACGGCGAGCGGGTGTCGTGCGGGCCTGCGGTTCGGTCTGACCGCGACGGGACGGACGGGTGCCGGAAGCGCTGGCGTGCCGTCGACAGGCAAGCGCGACGGAACATTCGAGGTCACCCACTGGAGCAGCGTGCCGACGTCGGGGGCCATGCCTGGTGATGCCGGAAAACAACTCGGGTCGTCCGCGGGCACACGATCGATGACCGTCAGCCTAGTCTCGACCGTGGTGCCGTGGCGGGCATAGACACGCCCATCGACGGCGGCGCTAAACACAACACGGCCGCGCTCCTGCAGGCGGACGAAGGCCTCACGCCATGACGGATGGTCCGGCGAGAAGCCGGCGCCGGTAACCGCGACCAATCGTCCGCCCTCGGCGACGCGGGCAAGTGCGGAGGCGACATGGCGGAGGGCGGCGTCCGCGACAGTACCGTCGACATGCGCCGCGGCCGAGAACGGGGGGTTCATCAGCACGACGCTCGGGCGCACGGCATCGTCGAGATGGTCGTGGATGTGAGCCGCGTCGTAGCGAGTCGTTGCAGCACTGGGAAAGAGCTGCCCAAGCAAGGCCGCGCGAGTTTCCGCCAGCTCATTCAGAACCAGCCCGCTGCCGGCAAGCTCGGCGAAGATGGCGAGCAAGCCCGTACCGGCCGAAGGCTCGAGCACGAGATCGACCGGCGTGATCGCAGCCGCGCGGGCGGCGACAAACCCGAGCGCGAGCGGCGTCGAGAATTGCTGCAGCGCCTGGCTCTCCTCGGAGCGTCGCGTATGTGTAGGAAGAAGCGCCGCGATCTTGCTGAGCATGGACAGTTCGGCAGCCGGTGACCCAGCCCGCGCCCGAATGACCCGGCCGTACTTGCGCATGAACAGCACGGTCGCCGCCTCGCAGGCGTCGTAGGCGGTCTTCCAGTCCCAGGCGCCGACCGCGTCCGAGCCGCCGAAGGCGTGCTCCATGGCGGCGCGCAGGATGACGGCATCGATGCGGCCACCGCGTTCGAGGTGAGGGAGAAGAAGATGTGCGGCGGTGACAACGCCATCGGACAGATTGGCCGTAGAGGAGCGGAACGGGCGCAGCGGCGCCCGCGCGGCCACAGAGGCGGAAAGATTCGACATGGAGGAGACCTCGGGAGAGCAGGAATGGTTCGAGCCAGGAGGTGCTCTCTCTCGACCCCGCCGGCTCAAACCCGTTCCGGCCGTCCTCTCCCTCTCCCTTGGGAATCGGTCAGGGCGGTTCATTCAATGGAAAAAGCCCGGCGCGGTGGCCGGGCCTATCCAACGATTGGCGGCGAGAGCGCGGGGCGGCAAGAGCCGCCCCGCGGGTCCGCGCTATTCGGCGGCGATGGGATGCGGCTCCACATCGTCCGTGACGACGCCCTGCTCCTCGCCACCGGCGAGGAAAGCGGGAAGTTCCTCGACCTTGTCGGTCGGCGTGTCGGACACGTCCTCGCTGTCGACGAGCCGCAGCGGCTCGGGCAGCCAGCCCGTCCCGTCGAGCAACCGCTCAGCCTCCGTCGCCATTTCGGCCTTCTTGAGATGGTCGATGAGCTGCGCCGCAGGCTCGCCCTTGGCCTGCCGCACCGCTTCGAGGATGCGGGGCTTGGTGACGCGGCCGAGATAGTTATCGACCGTGGGCCGCCAGCCGGCTTCCACCATGTCGAGGCCGACGGCGCGGGCGAGCCGGTCAGCCTGGGCGATACGGTGCTGGACGCCGTGCGCCGAGACACCCGGACCGCCGTAGCGGTCCCCCTTCTCGTAGAGGGCATTCACCCCGAACGAGACGCAGTGGGCGAGCAGCGCAACCCGGCGGGTGTCGTCGAGGGTCGCGAGCCAGTCCCAAAGCGCGTCGTCGTCCTTGGGCAGCTCGGCCTTCCACGCCTCGTGCCGCTCGGCGACCGCCTTGGCGGAGGGGCTGTCCTTCAGATCGGCTGCCTGGACCGGGAAGAACACATGCCGCACCGAGGCTTCCAGGCAGGCGCCGGGCGCGCTGTGGTGGAAGGTATCGAGGCAGAGCTTGTGCAGCAGCGCGGTCAGGGCGACCTGCGGGTCGTTCGCCACCGCATTCCGCAGCGCCAGGGTGCGGTGGGCGGTCAGCTCGCTGATCACCCGCTCAGGCAGCGGCTTGACGACGTTGTCTCCGTCGTCGTCATCATCCGGCTCGCCGCCGCCGATGGTGATGACGGTGCGCTGCACATCAGAGGCGGCAGGTGCCGTTCCGTCGGCGCTACGGGCTTCCCCTTCCGCCAACCCTTCGCCGCCGACTGGCATTGGCGGCTCGTCCTCCGCCCGGACATAGCCTCGATCGACATCCAGATGTCCGTCAGCGTCGATGCTGACAAACACACCAGCGCGCGCGATCTCGGTCGGCTCATAACGCACCGGCCGATTCTCGAAGGCTGCGAGCGCCGCCTCGATCTCGCCCAAGCGGGCATCGACCTCGTCCGGCAGCTCGTCGGCGCCTTCGTATTCGCTTTCGAGCTTGGCGTACTCGACGGTCAGCGCATCGAACTTCGCCTGCTCGGCCGGAGTGAGCTCGAGTGTCACGCCGTCGAATCGCCGAAGATTATGCGTATGGCCATAGCGGAAATCGACGGCGACCTCGATCCACTTCCAGCCTTCGGCGGCGACCGTCTCGGCTGCCGCCGCCAACCTCTCGGTCGCCAGCCGGTCGAGCAAGGCGACGTCCTCAAACCAGCCGCCGCTGTCGTCCTCGAACAGGTCGCGCAGGATCACGCCGCCAGCGGCTTCGTAGGCCTCGGCACCGACGAACCGCGCCCGCCGGTCTGAGCCGCGGACGGCGCTCTCGGTGAGCTGGCGCCGGATCAGGTATGGGTCCTTGTCGTAGGATTGCTGAAGCGCCGCCCAGACCTGCTCCTGGCGGGCGTGATCAGTGGTGACAGTGAAGGCCATGAGCTGCTCCAGGGTCATGCCGTCCTCAGCGTAGACGTCGAGGAGCTTCTGCGACACGGCAGCCAGGCGCAGCCGCTGCTTTACTACGGCCGGCGGAACGAAGAAGCGGGCGGCGATCTCCTCCTCGCCAGCGCCCTGGTCGCGTAAGACCTTGAAGGCACGGAACTGATCCAGCGGATGCAGGGCGACACGCTGGACATTCTCAGCCAGTGAATCCTCTTCCGCCGAAACCTCGGCGTTGGGATCCCCCACGATGCAGGGGATGAGCGCTGTCTTCGCTAGGCGCTTCTCCCTGACCAAACGCTCGAGGGCCCGGTAGCGGCGGCCGCCGGCCGGAATCTCGAACTGGCCGGTCTCGGTGCCGTCGGCGTCGACGACCGGCCGGACGTTGAGGCTCTGCAGGAGCCCGCGCCGGCCGATGTCCTCGGCCAGTTCCTCGATCGAGACGCCGGTTTTCAGACGCCGGACGTTGGACTGGCTGAGCACCAGCTTGTTGAAGGGGATGTCGCGCGACGTGCTGAGGGTGATCTTCTGAACCGCCTTTGCCATGGTGGTGTACTCCGCGACGGACGGCCGGAGACTCTCTCTCGGCCTCCAATCCGTCATGGACTCGGCCCCGCCCTCTCACTCTCGAGAAAACTGGGGAGGCCCGTAAGAGGTGGCAGCTCTTATGTACGGTCTGATTAATGTAGAAGCTTCACGCCACTGCCAAGCGACGGTGCTGCTTCTGTTGTCCTGCCCGTGTTTTCGCGTCATTGCGCGGCGGTTGCGCTGGTGGTCGGCCACGTCGAACCCGGCCCTTCGAAAATCCGCACCTCCGAGCGCCCCGCGCCGCGCTTCTCGACACGAACCTGTACGGCGATCCGGTCGATCATTGCGGCGACATGGGTGACAGGCGGCGCCGAATGCCGCCTCAGCTGAGGTGCGCCGACGCTTTGCAGCTGCCAACGCCGATACGGCCTCCTCGCAGCGAGCACCGGCGGCCTGCCACGCTGCGGCGGTGTTCGATTTCGCCTCACGCACCGCCGCGAGAGTCTCCCGGGCTGTTTGCCGGGCTTCGTTGATCCGCGTGCGATGAATGGCCGTGACCTCACCATCAAGGAGCTTGGCCCGGGCAAGCGTCTTTTCGTCTACTATTGAACGACGTTGATCAAGGCGGACTGTGGTCTCCGCTGCTTGCGTCCGAGCATGCTCCAGAGAAGCTGCCGCCGCGGCACGATCAGGAACCAACCGCCGTAATGTCAGATCGAGGTCGCCGATCTGCTTGCGCAAGGCGTCGTACTCCTGGGCGACCACCGATAGGCTAGAGGTCACCCCCACGGGATCGACATCGAGCTCCTCAGGTGTTCGATCCGCTGCGGCGAGAAACGGCGCGATCTCGCGGTCGATGGAGCCAAGACGTTCAGCAAGATCCGCTCGCCGAACCGTATACTCGCTGAGCTCCAACTGGGCAGCGTGTAGCCCTGATCGCCGATCATCGAGGTACCGGGTCGCCGATTCGATGGTCACGCCGAGGACGTCATGTTGCCGCTGCAAATCATCAATCTCAGCCCGAAGGCGCCCAGCATCTGCAAGTGGAGCACCGACGAAAGCGCGCGCCGCCCTCACCGTCGCAGTAAGCGTCCCCAATGCGGAGGCACTTTGGTCATTCGGCGCCAGCGGCACACTCGCCACCAACCCCGCCTTCACGCAGAGATCGTTCAGCAACGGTCTCTGCGCTGCATAGACACCATCGGCCGCCGCCACCCAGCCGCGCGCGGTGTCGATTGCGCGGCTCGCCTCGGCCTGTCTCACCTCTGCGGCAGCCAGCGTGCGCGTCCCTGCGTCTAGACGCTGGCTCGCCGCATCCAGCGCCGTATCCAGCTCCTGGCGGCGACGGCGAACGGTGGCGACCAAGTCATTCAGAACGCTGGGGCGCGCAAAATGGGGATGATCTGTACTGCCGCATACTGGACAGGCTAAATCCGGAACCAACATGCTACGGAGGTGTACGGCCTCCGGTGTCACGGCTTCGTCGGCGAGATCGGCTAGAGGCGCGATCTCGGTGCGGGCCGTCCGATCGCGGAGTCGGTCTGATTCGGCGCGGGCGATCTGGCCTCTGGCCACACTCAGCTCCTGCGCTGCGGCGGCGAACTCGGCCTCCCCGTGCGCCAGATCCGTCGACGCACGAATCTGCTGTTCACATGCTGTATCCGAACGGGAAAGCTTTCAGCAATGCGGTCGACCTCCTCCCGAAAACCATGCGGGAGTCCTTCGCGGGCGAGCCGGACCTGGACGAATGGCCGCTCGCCGATCGCCAGATCTCTCTGCAGATCGAGCGCCGCCAAGTGGTCGCCAAGTTCGGTCAGGCGCATATCGCCTACCTCTGGGAGCCGAAGGAAGGGAACAGGTCGGACGATGGGGATGTGCTCGGACACAACCTGCGGCCCGCCGATACTCACAAGCGTGACCCCATGCTGATACGGCTGCTCCGTGGCGGACAACGGGATGAGTGACCCCGAATAGCGGACGGTATCGCGACCGATGGCCTGGGCCTTGTGCAGGTGGCCGAGCGCCACGTAGCTCGCTTCCGCCGGGAATACATCATGGGGTACCGCATGCTGACCGCCGACCAGTATGCGGCGCTCGGCACCCTCCGACTCAGTGCCACCCGCGACATGGAGGTGCCCCGTCAAGACAAACGGCAAGCCATCCATCTGCGTCCGTAACGTGTCGACCATTTCCGCGTAGAGACTTCGCACTCCAGCGATTACGGGCGATCCTGCCTCACTATCAAGTCGTGTGAAATTTGGTAGGCACGCGGCTGTTGGGTAGGAGACCGCGAGGACATGAGCGACCACAACACCGCTTGCGTCGGCGATCGGCACGAGGTGGCGTGCCGCGTCAACCTGCCCGTTGCGGCGCCGCACGTTTCCCACGACTCGGATGTTGAATGCTTCTAACAGAGGCCGCGGTGCTTCCAACCGGCCGGCGGCATCATGGTTACCGGCAACGATTACGGTTGTCATTCGTGGCTGAGCGCGGCTTAGCCGCGCGAGCGTATTGTAGAAAAGCTGCTGCGCCTCAGCAATGAGACCTGCGCTTCTCGCGTCTTTTCAACAAAGGCCTGAAGTCGATCATCAATCGAGTAGGCCATGATCACCAAATGAGTCGAAGGGATCGTAAGCATATCGAGCAGCACTCGATTTACGTGATCGTCACCGAAACCATAGCCATAGGTCACGACAACCGCGTTAGGTCGACATGCTGCAGCGGCGAAATCGCGAAAGAGCTCTGCGTATGGATATTGGGTCGTTTCGACGTCCTTCGCGGCATTGGGATAGATCATGACCGTATCGACAGGCTTCCGGGGAATGTCGGTATGATCCGCAGGGGCTCCGAAGGGGATTCCTTTTCGGTAGATTCGTCGTTCGTCTTTGTCGAAGAACCAGTCCAATGAGCCGAGGAGCTTGGTCAGGCGGATAACGCCTTCCATGAACCGGGGCTCTCCTCGAATGCCCGGTGGATTATAGTGGACATCAACTTCGACGCGCGACGCACGGAAGACCGGATTCAAAGCGCCGACAAATCTGTCAATAATCCGAAGGCCCGCAAAGTCGCAGCCATGTTCAACAAGGCGGTCGTAATTGGTCGTGAAGACGTGCAAGCGTTCGCGAGACGCAGCGCGGCTCGCAAAGCTCAGTAAGAATGATTGCAGAGCTCCTTGGGCAGTATCTTTCGCCGTGGCGTCCTTTCCAGCCGCAATCCCGCTCTCTGTCTTTAGTAGAGATGTAAGAAATCCCGACATCTGAGTATCGATCCCTTCCTTAAGGATCTTTTCGGCGCCCCTGTCGATGACTCCCAGACCGTCCAGCAGAGCGAATGCGCTTCGGAATTGATCTTCAATGTTTGCCGTGCCTCGCTTCATGGCCGTCGCACCAGCCTGCGCATGCGCATCGATGGCGGCATCATGCGTAGTCCCAAAAACAATCTTCGCCATTCCCGTGGCCTTGACCCCGGCGATGCTGCCAGGGGCCAGCTCGATCGAGGACTTGCCCGGGGCCAACGGAAGCCGACCCGCAACTAATCGACCAGAATTTAGCGACGTGCTGTTAAAGAACGCGCTTCGACGATCGCGTCTGCGATCGCGAACCCCTGGATTGATTGTGGCCCGGTCCCTTCTCGAAGGTCGGCGACGTGACGATCTCACCCCTCGAATCAGTCGGGGTATGCCGTCTGCACACCTAGATCGAAAACTGCTTTGCTCTGTAGTTAGCGACGCGCGCTATCCGACCGATAAGATATGTTCGATAGTCGCCCAAGAGCCCTTCCGAATCAGACTGACCATCATTTAACATCTCATCGGTGGCGCGCAGCGCTTGTTCGAGGGTCAATCCGCCTGCGCCATCATCCACTAGGCGATCGCTCAAGGTACGCTCGAGGTCGCGTCGAAGATCTTCAGTCAGAGTCGATCGCGCTTCGAAGTACATCAATCGCAAACCGAATGTCCGAAGGCGCTCGTCATCGAACCTCTGGACGATCGCCAATGCTTCTGGCCAACTCGCATCATGGAAGGCGACCATGCGAGCCTCGTCATTTGGACTAGGAAATCCGTCATAGATCTGTTCTTCTACATGAGGCGACGGCCGACGCGGCTCGCGCGCGGCGACGTAAGCCGAGACAAGTCGAGCGCAGAACAATGGATCATCTCTAACGCGGCGAGCTCGGGCCTCGATCTCATCCAGGTCAGCGCCGCCCCGGATCTGATCTGGTGCGTCGTAGAGCGCCGTCAGTGTGGGCGCGGCGTTGATTCTTAAGCGACGAACAGGGCTCGGTTTCAGAGCGAGCTCCGCCCGCAGATCATCGTCCGTCATCGACACGAAACGATCGACAACGCCATCCACTCTCAAACATAACCGACCATTGGCCTGGTCTGGATCTCGCCCCAGGCAGACGACGGGTGCGTGATGAGCCTCGTTTCCAAAGAACTCTGTGATAAAGAAACCATGCTCAGAATCGACGAAATCAGCGACGGTTGCCTTGTTCGAAAAGCGTACAAACCGCTGCCAGAGATCGGGGGAGCGCTCATGTATGCAGCGACACAGACCAAGCGTTGCGAGGACATCAGCCATGGCGTCATGAGCTTTGGCGTGACCGATGTCATTCGCCGACGCCAACTGCTCCAGACGGAAAATGGGGCGACCTTCTGGTCCGACAGGCACCGATAGGCAGGCCGGGGAAAGCGCCGCCGCTGCCATAACCAAGCCCAAGACATCCGCGCGGCAGTTGCCGTGGTTGCTCGTGAGATAGGCAGGATGGAGTGTCTGAAAGAATGCGTGTCTCAGCATCTCCTCGTCGAAACGAATGGAATTGTAGCCGACAAAGATTGACGGAGACCAAGACAGGAGCTTCCGCCGGATTGCTTGGACCATTTCATAGTGTGATGGCAGACCCTGATCGGTCAGTCGCGCAATGGGCAGACCGTTTGTGCGCAAAGCGGTCGGATGGGGTACCACGTGCGGGAGGAGGCGGGAGCGCACTTCGAATTGATCGGTTTCGTTGAGGTCTGCATCGGTCCGAATAGCCGCAAAATGCACGATCTGGTCGAAACCGTACTTAAGACCTGTCGTCTCTGTATCGAAGAAGACGAAGCTCAACGGTGTCACCT
>JGI26527J51213_1002793_pt1 | contig 10262 bp, 9 predicted proteins | sample ThiBiot_300_biof_FD_51213 | JGI IMG/M metagenome (IMG submission 51213) | reverse complement strand
CCCACCAGCACGAAGGCGACCGCCGCGAGATTGGGCCGCAGCCGGAAAAGACCCGCCCGGTGATAACGCCATGTGGCCAGCGCCGTGCCGCTGCAGGATTGCAGCTTGTTCGTGCCCAGCACCATCGCCGGGGGCAGGCCCGCGTAGATCAGCGCGGGCACGGTGATCAGCCCGCCGCCCCCCGCCACCGCATCGACAAAACCCGCCACCGCCGCAACGCCGGTCAATGCGGGATACATCACATCCATCGTCACTTGGCCGCCTCGCGGGCGAGGGTGGTGTTCAACCGTTCCTCGAACCGGGCGACCGTGGCGGCGCAGGCCCCCTTGTCCTCCCAACTGACGCTGCCCGGCGCGTGCATAGCGGCGGCCACTTTGTCGTCGGTCTGGCTGTGTTCGGGGTGGCCGGTGATGAGATAGTCGCAGGGGAAGGCTTTGGCCTTGGCGAAGGACTGGCGGAAAGAGGCGACGACGGCGGCATGTTCGGGCGCCGAAAAGCGATAGGTATCGGCCGCCGTGGCGCTCAGGCTGGCCATGAAGACCATGGCGCGGCATCCGGTTTTGGGCGCGCAGGTTTGCCATGTCCAGCTGGTCGATCCGGCGGTATGGCCGGGGGTGAAACGCGCGGTGACCACTGTATCGCCAAGTTTGATCTGGCCGCCATCTCGGATGGCCCGTAGGCGCGTCGGCGCGGGAAAGGGTTTGAGATCGCCGTTCTGCGGGTCTTCCACCCCGGTCTGTCCATTACGCAGCGCGGCCACCGTATAGGGGCTGGCGATCACGGTTGCGCCTGTATCGCGCGCCAAAGCCGCCACGCCGCCCGCATGGTCGAAATGCGCCTCGGTCACAAGGATATAGCGCACATCCGAGGGCTTGTGGCCAAGGCTGCGGATCTGGGCCTTCAACTGCGGCTCCAATTGCGGCAGGCCTGCGTCGATCNCCACCAGCCCCGCGCCTGTGTCGATCACCGCCGTGTTGAGATGGACCGAACCTGCCATCCATGTCTTGCCATAGATGGGGATCGGCGCGCGCGGCTGCATCCAGCGGTCGGTATAGCTGGTGGTGATCGGGCGGGTCAGCGGATCGTCAGCAGCCAGAACGGGGGAGGCCAGAAGGGCGAGGAGCAGGGCGGCTTTTTTCATGTGCGCCACGCTAGCGGCGAGCCGGGCCCGCGTCCAGTTTGCGGGCCAATTGCAGCCTATCGCATTTCCGCGTAAGGCGCGGGCCCATGACCCGTTTTCAATTCAACATCCACGCGCGCGACGGCAAGGCGCGCACCGGCACCATCCAGATGCAGCGCGGCGAAATCCGCACGCCCGCCTTCATGCCGGTGGGCACGGCGGCCACGGTCAAGGCGATGAAGCCCGAGACGGTGCGCTCGATCGGCGCCGACATCATTCTGGGCAACACCTATCACCTGATGCTGCGCCCCGGCGCCGAGCGCGTGGCGCGGCTGGGGGGATTGCACAAGTTCATGAACTGGGATCGCCCGATCCTGACCGACAGCGGCGGCTATCAGGNGATGAGCCTGTCGGATCTGCGCAAGATCACCGAGGAGGGCGTGACCTTTGCCAGCCATATCGACGGCAGCCGCCACAATCTGACGCCTGAGCGCAGCATGGAAATCCAGCGCCTGCTGGGCAGCGATATCGTGATGGCTTTCGATGAATGCCCCCGCGCCGATCAGCCCAAGGATGTGATCGAGCGCTCGATGCTGATGTCGATGCGCTGGGCGAAGCGCAGCCGCGAGGGCTTCGATTCGGGTGAAGAACATGCCGCGCGCTCGGCCTTGTTCGGCATCCAGCAGGGCGGGCTCAATGAGGATCTGCGCTCGATTTCGGCGGGCAAATTGCAGGAGATCGGCTTTGACGGCTATGCTATCGGCGGGCTGGCCGTGGGCGAGGGGCAGGAGGCGATGTTCGCCACGCTGGACTTTGCGCCGGGCCAGTTGCCCGAGGACAAGCCGCGATACCTGATGGGCGTGGGCAAGCCTGACGATCTGGTGGGCGCGGTCGAGCGCGGGGTCGATATGTTCGACTGCGTGCTGCCCAGCCGCTCCGGCCGCAATGGGCAGGCGTTTACGTGGAGCGGGCCGCTGAACATCCGCAACGCGAAACATGCCGAGGATACCGGGCCGATTGACGAGGATTGCACCTGCTCGGTCTGCGCCACCTACAGCCGGGCCTATCTGCACCATCTGAACAAGGCGGGAGAGATTCTGGGCGCCATGCTGATGACCGAGCATAATCTGGCGTTTTATCAGCAATTGATGGCAGGCATGCGCGCCGCGATTGCCGAAGGGCGGTTTGCGGGGTTTGCGGCAGGGTTTCGGGCAAGGTATTTTGCCGGGAAGTAACGAAGGTGATGCGAGGGACTCGTCCCTCGCGCTCCCGTTAGTGTCTGCGTTGTGTGCCGGGTTCGGCCAGAGGGTGTCGGGCGCGACCTTAGGGAATTAAAGCTTGCGGCGCCTTTAGCGCAACTTCAACCCGCCGCAGGCAGTCAAAATCATCTCGATCAGCGCTTAGCTGCGAACCGGCCTCCACTCATGGGATTGCAAAGGGTGTAACACCCTTTGCCCGCCAGAGGCCTGTTTCCGGTCTTCAGGCCGTCACCAAAACCCGCCCATCAGGCAGCAGCACTTCCAGCCGCGTTCCCATATAGCTGGAAAACTGCCCGCTTTTCTCCGCCATGAAGCCAGCGCCGATCTTGAAGGCGAAGCGCTGTGCGGTGACGAGGTCGGGGTACCATTTGCCCACGCGGTGGGCGGTGACATAACGATAGAGCTTGTTCATGGCGATGATACGATTCTGGTTCGCGTTGGTTCCGTTGATCGCGGTGAGATGACGGACCAAGGCGACGATCTGATGACAGAAACGTGCCGGAAAACCTCTGTTACAAAAAAGAAAAAGGGCGGAAAGCCGAAGCTCTCCACCCTCTGTCTGTTCCGCGAGGAAACGCGAATTAGCGCGAATAGAATTCGACGACCAGATTCGGTTCCATCTTCACCGGATAGGGCACTTCGTCGAGCGTCGGAACGCGGACGAAGGTCACCTTGTCGGCGTCCTGCGACACATAGTCGGGCACTTCGCGCTCGGGCAGAGCCTGGGCTTCAGCGATGAGGGCCATTTCCTTGGCCTTCTTGCCGAGGCTGATCACGTCGCCGGGGCGAACGCGACGCGAGGCGATGTTGCACTTCACGCCGTTCACATAGATGTGACCATGCGAAACGACCTGACGGGCCGAGAAGATGGTGGGGGCGAACTTCGAGCGATAGACCACCGCGTCCAGACGCTGTTCGAGCAGGCCGATCAGGTTCTGACCGGTATCGCCCTTCATGCGCGACGCTTCCTGATAGGTGCGCTTGAACTGCTTTTCGGTGATGTCGCCATAGTAGCCCTTGAGCTTCTGCTTGGCGCGCAGCTGGATACCGAAGTCCGAGATCTTGCTCTTGCGGCGCTGACCGTGCTGACCGGGGCCATACGAACGGCGGTTCACCGACGACTTGGGGCGGCCCCAGATGTTTTCGCCAAGGCGGCGGTCAATCTTGTACTTCGAGGCGTGACGCTTCGACATAGTCTTCCTTACATTTGCTTCATGGCGCGGGGCGGAATGCCTCGTGCCTTCTGTTGCCGACCGTGATGATCGACAGGTTCCGGCGCGCACCCTGATGCGATTTGAGCATCAGGCGGCCACTGCTTCACCGGACATGCAGGGCCAATGGAATACGGCGCCGGGTGGGCGCCATCCTTGTGAAGGGGCGCCCTTGGCGGGAATGACGGGNTTTGTCAATCCCCTGTGTTGCCGGATTCGTCTTTCGGTTTAGGAGCGGGCTTCACGCGCGGCGGCGGCGGCACGCCGGGCTGGCGCATCAGTGCGGAGAGAACCCCGCGCATCGTGCGCACTTCCAGATGGTTCCACGCCGGTTTGGTCAGCATGGTGCGCAGCGTGCGCCGCGTGGCATCGGCCCGCGCCTCGGGGAAATAATAGCCGCGCGGCTCCAGCAGGCTGTCGAGATGATTGATCAGCCCCTCCAGCTCTTCCTGCGGGGCAGGGGGCAGGATTTCCTCAACCGGTGGCTGCTCCAGCGCGACATCTTTCGACCACTCATAGGCGCACAGGATCACCGCCTGCGCCAGATTGAGCGAGCCGAATTCGGGATTGATCGGCACGGTGATAATCGCGCGGGCCAGTGCCACATCGTCGGTTTCCAGACCCGAACGTTCGGGGCCAAAGATGATCGCGCTGCGCCCCGGCTGAGCGTGGATTTCGCGCGTGGCGGCCTCAGGTGTCAGCACTGGCTTTGTCACGCCGCGCTTGCGCACCGTGGTGGCATAGACATGCGGGCAATCGGCCACCGCCTCCGCCAGCGTCTCGAACACCTTGGCCTGTTCCAGCACGATGTCGGCGCCCGCGGCGGCCGGGCCTGCGCTGGGGTTGGGCCAGCCATCACGGGGGCTGACAAGCCGCATTTCGACCAGACCAAAATTGAGCATGGCGCGCGCCGCCTTGCCGATATTCTCGCCCAGTTGCGGGCGGACGAGGACGATAACAGGTTTCATTTCTTATGCCCCGCGTCGCGCACGTTGCCGGCAAATTCCTCGAAATCGCGCGCCTCGGAAAAGTCGCGATAGACGCTGGCAAAGCGAATATAGGCCACACTGTCGAGCGCGCGCAGGCCTTCCATCACCATTTCGCCAATCGCCTTGGACGGCACTTCGCTGTCGCCCAGCGTTTCGATCTGGCGCTGGATGCCCGAAACGAGCTGGTCCAGCCGTTCCTGTGCAATGCCGCGCTTGCGGCAGGCCAGCGCGACGGATTGCTCGATCTTTGAACGGTCGAACGGTTCGCGCTGGTCGTTGCTTTTCACCACGGTGATTTCGCGCAGTTGCACCCGTTCAAACGTGGTGAAACGCGCACCGCAGCCTTCGCATTGTCGGCGCCGACGGATGGACGTGTTGTCCTCCGTCGGGCGCGAATCTTTCACCTGCGTATTGTCACAGGCGCAGAACGGACAGCGCAAGGATCAGTAGCCCAGCTTGGGATAGATCGGGAAGCGCGCGCACATTTCGGCGACTTCGGCGGCCACGCGGGCTTCGACCTGCGCATCGCCCTCGGGACCATTCTTGCGAAGGCCGTCAACCACTTGCGCGATCCACTTGCCGATCTGGGTGAACTCTTCCTCACGGAAACCACGCGTGGTCCCGGCGGGCGTGCCCAGACGGATGCCGCTGGTCAGCAGGGGCTTTTCGTCGTCGAAGGGGATCGAGTTCTTGTTGCAGGTGATGCTGGCGCGGTCGAGCGCCTTTTCCGCATGCTTGCCCTTGGCGCCATAGGGGCGCAGGTCGACCAGCATCAGGTGGTTGTCGGTGCCGCCCGAGACGATGCCCAGACCTTCGGCCTGAAGGCTGTCGGCCAGAGCCTTGGCGTTCGCCTTGATCTGGGCCGCATAGGCCTTGAACGAAGGCTGGAGCGCCTCACCAAAAGCAACCGCCTTGGCCGCGATGATATGCATCAGCGGGCCGCCCTGAAGGCCGGGGAAGATCGCCGAGTTCAGCTTCTTGGCAATCGCCTCGTCGTTCGACAGGATGATGCCCGAACGCGGGCCGCGCAGGCTCTTATGCGTGGTGGTCGTGGTCACATGGGCGAAAGGCACCGGCGAGGGATGCGCGCCGCCCGCGACCAGACCCGAAATGTGGCTCATGTCGGCCAGCAGGTAGGCGCCCACTTCATCGGCAATCGCGCGGAAACCGGCCCAGTCCCATTCACGCGAATAGGCCGTGCCGCCGCAGACGATCAGCTTGGGCTTGCACTCGCGGGCGATGCGGGCAACCTCGTCCATGTCGATGAGCTGGTTGTCCTCGCGCACGCCGTAAGGCACCACGTTGAACCACTTGCCGCTCATGTTCACGGGACTGCCGTGGGTGAGGTGGCCGCCCGAGTTCAGGTCCAGACCCATGAACGTGTCGCCCGGCGTCAACAGCGCAAGGAACACGGCCTGGTTCATCTGGCTGCCCGAATTGGGCTGAACATTGGCGAAAGCGGCGCCGAACAGTTCCTTGGCGCGATCGATGGCGATCTGCTCGATCTCATCCACATATTCGCAGCCGCCATAGTAGCGACGGCCCGGATAGCCCTCGGCATACTTGTTGGTCAGGATCGAACCGGCGGCCTCAAGCACGGCGGTCGAGCAGATGTTTTCGCTGGCGATCAGCTCGATCTTGTCCTGCTGACGACCCAGTTCCTTGTTGATCCAGCCAGCGATCACGGGATCGCGATCAGACAGCGTGCCGGTGAAGAAATCGTCGGGGCGAATGTCGGTCATGGTGGCTTGTCCTTTTGGGGATCAGAAGGTGGGGTTGGTCAGCTTTTCGACGCGGCCGGTGTGGCGGCCGCCGCCGAATTGCGCGCTCAGGAATGCGGTGAGGCAGGCCTTGGCCATGTCGGGCCCGGNTAGGCGCGCGCCCATGGCGATGGCATTGGCATTGTTGTGCTCGCGGGCCAGCGCGGCCGAGAGCGGTTCGCCCACCAGCGCGCAGCGCAGCGCGGGGTGGCGGTTGACGGCAATGGAAATGCCGATGCCGCTGCCGCACAGGGCCACGCCAAACTCGGCCGCGCCCGATGCCACCGCCTCGGCCAGCTTGTAGCCATAGTCGGGATAATCGACCCGGTCCTCGGTTGCCGGGCCAAGGTCGTTAACCTCATGACCCTCATCGCGCAGGAACTGGGCGAGTTCGGCCTTGAGGCCGACGGCGGCATGGTCGGATGCGATGGCAATTTTCATGGGTCTGGCTCATTCCCGCAGAGTCGTCTTGGCGGCTCCTTAGGCGTCAAAGAGCGCCATGGCCACCCCCAACGGGGGGCAAAAGTGGCAGTTTTGCGACGCGCGTGGCCCGTTTGCGCCATGGCGGCATGTCTGACGCCGCTATCCATCGCGCTTCAACGAAAAAGGGCGCGATTCCCAATAGAATCGCGCCCTTTTTCATCAAGATTTCCGCAATTATTGGTCGAGGAACGACCGCATCTTGCGTGACCGGCTCGGGTGCTTGAGCTTGCGCAGCGCCTTNGCTTCGATCTGGCGGATACGTTCGCGTGTCACGCTGAACTGCTGACCCACTTCTTCCAAAGTGTGGTCAGTGTTCATACCGATGCCGAAGCGCATACGCAGAACGCGTTCCTCACGCGGCGTCAGCGATGCCAGCACGCGGGTGACGGTTTCCTTCAGGTTGGACTGGATCGCGGCATCGACGGGGATGATCGCGTTCTTGTCCTCGATGAAATCGCCCAGATGCGAATCTTCCTCGTCGCCGATCGGCGTTTCAAGGGAGATCGGCTCCTTGGCGATCTTCATCACCTTGCGCACCTTTTCGAGCGGCATGCTCAGGCGCTCGGCCATTTCCTCGGGCGTCGGTTCGCGGCCCTGCTCGTGCAGGAACTGGCGGCTGGTGCGCACCAGCTTGTTGATCGTTTCGATCATATGCACCGGGATACGGATCGTGCGCGCCTGATCCGCGATGGAGCGGGNAATGGCCTGACGGATCCACCAGGTGGCATAGGTGCTGAACTTGTAGCCGCGGCGATACTCGAACTTGTCCACGGCCTTCATCAGGCCGATGTTGCCTTCCTGAATAAGATCAAGGAATTGCAGGCCACGGTTCGTGTACTTCTTGGCAATCGAGATCACGAGGCGAAGGTTGGCTTCCACCATTTCCTTCTTGGCGATGCGGGCCTCGCGTTCGCCCTTTTGCACCATGTTCACGATGCGGCGGAATTCAGGCAGAGCCATGCCGGTCTGGCTGGCAATGTCCGAAACTTCGGCGCGGATGCGCTCGACGGCGTCGCCTTCGTTGACGGCAAAGGCCGTCCACTTCTTGTCCTTGCCCTGAACGCTGGCCAGCCAGTTGTCGTCCAGTTCGCGGCCGACATAGGCCTCAAGGAAGTCCTTGCGGCTTACCTTGTGGCGCTCGGCGAGGCGCAGCATCTGACCGCCAAGGGCGGTCAGGCGGCGGTTGAAGGCATAGAGATTGTCGACCAGATATTCGATCTTCTGGCCGTGGAACTGCACGCTTTCGACCTGCGCGGTCAGGTCTTCGCGCAATTGCTGATAGGTGCGTTCCTTGTCCGCCGGATAGTCATTGCCGACGGCCATGTATTCCAGCCGCTCTGCCTGCGCCTTTTCAAAGCTGTAGAACAGATCGGTGATGAGGGCGAATTTTTCCAGCGCCTCGGGCTTGAGCTGCGCTTCCATCTGGGCGAGCGAGAGGGTGTTGTCCTCTTCCTCTTCCTCAACGGGGCGCTTGGCGCGGCGCTCGATGCCGTCCTCATCCTCCTCGTCGGCGGATTCGGTTTCCTCAATGTCCTCTTCCTCCTTGAAGGAAGGACCGGCCGTGGCTTCGGAAATCTCGCCATCGGCTTCTTCGCCGTCTTCCGAGAGGTTTTCCGGCTGCGGCTCTTTCGACAGCATGGCGTCGAGATCGAGGATCTCGCGCAGCTGCATTTCGCCATTGTTGAGCGCTTCGGACCACTGGATGATGGCGTGGAAGGTGATCGGGCTTTCGCACAGGCCCAGGATCATCGTGTCGCGACCGGCCTCGATCCGCTTGGCGATGGCGATTTCGCCTTCGCGGCTCAGCAGTTCGACCGCGCCCATTTCGCGCAGATACATGCGGACCGGATCGTCCGTGCGCTCAACGGTTTCCTTCTTCTTCTCGATGGCAGGCTTGTCGGCCATCATCGAGTCGGAATCATCCACATCGTCGGCGGCGTTATCGTCCTGCTCGACAGCATCCTCATCGCTTTCCACGATGTTGACGCCCATCTCGCTGATGGCGGCCATGATGTCCTCGATCTGATCGTTCGAGAACTGGTCCTGAGGCAGCGCCTCGTTCAATTCGTCATAGGTGATGATGCCGCGACGCTTGGCGCGGGCAATCAGCTTCTTGATCGAGGCTTCATTGAGGTCGATCAGGGGAGCGTCGCCGCCTTCGCCCTTGCCGCCGTCCGACATGTCCGCGCCAGAAATCTCTTCGTCCATCCTATACGCCATCTAGAGGTGCGCGGCATCGGGCGATGCCGCCGCAGCATTATCCTGTGCAACCGCCATTTGGCCGAGTCGCGCCTTCAAATCCAGCTCTCTTTTTTCCAAATCGCGCAAACGCGCCAACAATCTCTGTTGTTCTGCCCAACTTTCCTCGGTCACCTCGCCGCTTTCGCGGGTTTGGGCCAGTGCTGCCTCCACCATCGGCTTTTCCGCCAGCACACAGAGCACGTCGGACAATTGGGTTTTCGCGCCTTCCCCCGATTCGCAAAGGAAGGCAAATCCCATGCCGGGACGCGCGGTGGTGTCGGGAGGCGTTAAGCCTTTCTCCGCCAAGATGGTGCCGATGGCGGCGCTTTCAAGGGGGGCGCCATCATCGAGCGCATCAAGAAGTGCATCGCATCGCGCATCCTCCTGCGCCAGGCGTGCCAGCAGGCTGGCATGGCGGGCGATTTCGCCGGGCATACGGATCAGGCCCGCCAGCGCCGCCTCGATCGTGGCCGCGCGGAACGGGTTGGCGGGGCGTTGCAGCCTTTGCGTGGTTTCCTCGTGGGGCAGGGGCGGGGGAATGTCGCGCCCGAACCGCCCGCCGCGCTGTTGGCGCACAAAAGGCTGGCGCGGTTGCCAGGGCGCGCGATTGTCCTCGCGCCGGGGAAAAGCGAAGGCGGAGAAGCGTTCGAGCAATTCGCGGCGATAGAGCGCCTTGATGTCATTGTCGGCAATCGTGTCGACATGGGCCATCAACCGCGCCTTCAGCCCGGCCTTTTCCTCGGGGCTGCCCGCCGGGGCGGCATCCATCTCATACTGCCACAAGGTGTCGAGCAGGCTCTGCGCATTGCCTAGCACTTCCTCCATCGCCGCCGGTCCGCGCGCCTTGATTAGGTCGTCCGGGTCCTGCCCCTGCGGCATACGCACGATGCGCAAGGAATGGCCGGGGCGCAACAAGGGCAGGGCGCGCGTCACCGCCCGCATCGCCGCTCTTTGCCCCGCGCTATCCCCATCGAAACACAGCACCGGCATCGGCACCATGCGCCAGATCATCTCGATCTGCGTCTCGGTCAACGCCGTGCCCAGCGGCGCCACCGCATCGTGAAATCCCGCCGCCGCCAGCGCGATCACGTCCATATAGCCCTCAACCACGATGATCCGCCCCGATTGCCGCGAGGCGGGCGAGGCGCGATGGTGGTTGTAAAGCGTGCGGCCCTTGTCGAACAAAGGTGTGTCGGGGG
>JGI26527J51213_1002785_pt1 | contig 10277 bp, 10 predicted proteins | sample ThiBiot_300_biof_FD_51213 | JGI IMG/M metagenome (IMG submission 51213) | reverse complement strand
GGCCGCGGCGGGTCATGGTGAGCAGTTCTTCGACCAGGCCCTTGGCGGCCGTCACCGCCGCGGCTCCCCCGGAAAGGGTGATCTCGTTGCCGCGCACGTGCACGTCGACCTCGGGGTGCTCCTTCTCGACGACGCGCAGCAGGCGGTCCTGCGGGCCGAGGAGTTGGACCATGGCGACGCCGTCGGCGTACAGACGCTCGACGACGGGTTCTTCGGGGGAATCAGCCACCCGTGCTCTTTTCGTTCAGTCCGCCCGCGAGAACGTGGGCGTGTACATGGAAGACCGTCTGGCCGGCAGCGGCGCCGGTATTGAAGACGAGCCGGAAGTCGCCGTCGGCGTGTTCTGCGGCGACGGAGTTCGCCAATCCCACGATCTCGGTCAGCAGGTCGGGGTCGCCGGCGGCCAGCTCGACGACGTTGCGGTACTGCTCGGTCTTGGGGATCACGAGCAGGTGAACCGGCGCCTGCGGCGCGATGTCGCGGATCGCGAAGACGTTCTCGGTCTCGGCGACGATCTCGGCGGGGATCTCGCCCTGGAGGATGCGCGTGAAGATCGACGGCTCGGTCATGGCATCCAGTCTATCGACGGGGTCCGACAGAGGGCCGGGCGCGGTCGTCCGCTACCAGCGGCCGGTCGACGCCGAGAGCACGGAGATCGCCGCCGCGCCCGCGGTCGACGTGCGCAGGACCGTGTCGCCGAGGCGCACCAGGCGCGCGCCGGCCGTGCGCAGGGCGTCGAGCTCCTCGGGCGCGATCCCTCCTTCGGGTCCCACCACGAGCACGACGTCGCGATCGTCGAGCGGATCGGATGCCACGGCGGTCAGCCGCTCGACCGCGGACGGCTCCAGCACGAAGACGTTCGCCGTGCGCGCCCGCGCGACCAGATCCGCCAGGCGCGCGACACCCTCGACCTCGGGGACCCACGCGCGGTGCGCCTGCTTCGCGGCCTCACGGACGATCGTGCGCCAGCGGGCGAGACCCTTCTCCGCCTTGGCATCCCATCGCGACACGCTCCGCGCGGCCTGCCAGGGCACGATCACGTCGACCCCCAGCTCGGTCGCCGCCTGCACCGCGAGCTCATCGCGGTCGCCCTTCGCGAGCGCCTGGACGAGCACGATGCGGGGGGACGGTGCGGGGATCTCGGCGCGACCGGTGACCCGAACGTCCACCTGCTTCGGCGCCGCGGCCGTGACCACNCCGTCGAGCCACACCCCGCGGCCGTCGCCCAGCGTCACCGGCTCGTCGACGCGGACGCGGCGCACCGCGGCGGCGTGGTGCGCCTCGGGTCCGGTCAGCACGACCACGTCGCCGACACCGGCGCCCGACGCGTCGTCGGTGACGAAATGCAGCGCCACGATCAGTGCCGGAAGCGGTCGCGGAACTTCGAGAACAGGCCCTGCTGGTGCTCGGCCAGGCGAGGCGCCGGCGCCTTCGTCCGCTTGGCGAACTCCTCGATGAGGGCGCGCTCCTTGTGGTCCAGACGGGTCGGGGTCACGACGTGCACGCCGACTTTCAGGTCGCCGCGCTGGCTGCCGCGCAGCGGCGTGATGCCGCGGCCCTTGATCGTGAGCACATCGCCGGACTGCACGCCCGCCCGCACCTCGAGGTCGACGCTGCCGTCGAGCGACTCGATCGTCGTGGTGGTGCCGAGGATGGCATCCGGCATCGACACCTCGAGGGTGGCGAGCAGGTCGTCGCCCTCGCGGCTGAACGCGTCGTGCGCCTCGACCGTGATCTCCAGGTACAGGTCGCCGTTGGGCCCGCCCGCGGGGCCGACCTCGCCCGAGCCGGGGAGCTGCAGGCGCAGGCCCGTCTCGACACCGGCGGGGATGTCCACCGACACCGTGCGGCGCGCCCGCACACGGCCCTGGCCCTGGCACGTCCCGCAGGGGTACGGGATGGTCGTGCCGTGTCCCTGGCAGACGCTGCAGGGCTGGCTGGTCACGACGTTGCCGAGGAGGCTGCGGACCGTGCGCTGCACGTGGCCCGAGCCGTGGCAGATGTCGCAGGTCACCTCGCTGGTCCCCGGTTGCGTGCACGCGCCCTGACAGGTCTCGCAGAGCACGGCGGTGTCGACCTCGAGGTCGCGGTGGACGCCGAAGACCACGTCGCCCAGCTGCAGAGTGACGCGGACGAGGGCGTCCTGGCCGCGCTCCCGGCGCGACCGGGGGCGCGGACCACGGCCGCCGCCGCCCTGGGCTCCGCCGAAGAACGTCTCGAAGATGTCGCTGAAGCCGCCGAAGCCGGCCGCTCCGCCGCCGCCGAAGGCGTTCTGGTCGCCGCCCATGTCGTAGCGGCGGCGCTGCTCGGGGTCGCTCAGCACGTCGTAGGCGTGGGTGACGAGCTTGAACCGCTCGGACGCGTCGGCGCCCGGGTTGACGTCGGGGTGCAGTTGACGGGCCAGGCGCCGGTACGCCTTCTTGATGTCTTCGGGGCTCGCGTCGCGTTCGACGCCGAGGACCTCGTAGTGGTCAGCCACAGTCGCCTTCCTGCCCGCTCATGCGGGGTCGATCCGTTTCGGTGCGGTGCCCGTCAACGAGCGGTCTCGTCGTCTTCGAGCATCCGGGTCAGGTAGTGCGCGACGGCACGGACCGCCGCGAGGTTGGAGGAGTAGTCCATCCGCGTGGGACCGAGGAGCCCCACGCGCGCGCCGCCGGCGGATCCGTCGTACCGACTGGCGAGGACGGATGCCTCCACCAGGCCGAACGGTTCGTTCTCCCGTCCGATGCTCGCCGAGAGGCCCTGCTCGTCGGCGACCATCTCGGTCATCAGCCGCAACAGGGTGACCTGCTCCTCGATGGCTTCGAGGAGCGGGTAGATGCTCCCCCGGAAGTCGGATTCGCGTTTCGCGAGGGTCGCCGCGCCGGCCATGACCAGACGGTCCTGGCGGAACTCCTCGAGTTCCTCCCCGACGACGCGCAGCACCGCATCCGCGATCGCGTCGAGAGCGTTTCCAGTGCGCGGACCGTCGGCCGTGGCGACCGCCTGCGCGCAGTCGGCGACACTCCGGCCGACCAGCAGCGCACCCACGCGAGCGCGCAACTGCACGATGTCGCTCTCGGTCGGCTCGATCGGCACGAGCGCGATGCGCTGTGAGACACGTCCGGTGTCGGTGACGAGGATGACGAGCACCCGAGGGCCGCCGAGGGCGACGAGCTCGACGTGCGAGAGGTTGGCGCGGGCGAACGAGGGGTACTGGACGATCGCGACCTGGCCGGTCAGCTGCGTCAGCGCCCGGACGGTGCGCGAGAGCAGATCGTCGAGGTCGCCCGCCTCATCGAGGAAAGAGGTGATGGCGCTGCGCTGCGCCGTCGACAGCGGTCGCAGCTCGGCGAGGTGGTCGACGAAGACGCGGTAGCCCTTGTCGGTGGGCACGCGGCCGGACGACGTGTGCGGCGCCACGATGAGGTCCTCGTCCTCGAGCAGCGCCATGTCGTTGCGGATCGTCGCCGCCGACACGCCGAAGGCGTGCCGTTCGACGATCGCCTTGCTTCCGACGGGCTCGCGCGTGTCGACGTAGTCCTGGACGATCGCGCGGAGCACCTGCAGGCCGCGTTCTGACACCATGGCCGGCTCCCTCCTTCTGGCACTCCGGACACCTGAGTGCCAATTCTAGAGCACCTGTCCGCCGCCGAGTCGGAAGCGCGCTCAGGCGGTGAGAGCCCGCACGACGGCGTCGGCGAGCAGCCGTCCACGACGTGTCAGGACGATGCGTCCGCGCACGGCGTCGGCGCCCTCGATGAGACCGTCGGCGATGAGGGATGCCACGGCCTTCCGGCCCTCGCCGAGCAGCTCGGACACCGGCAGGCCCTCGCGGATGCGGCTGCGCAGCAGCACGGACTCCAGGCGCCGGGCGGTCTCGTCGGGCCGCTCGCGTGCCGCCGCCGGGGACTCCCCCGCCGCCAGCCGCTGGGCGTAGGCCGCGGGATGCTTGACGTTCCACCAGCGGAGCCCGGCGACGTGGCTGTGCGCCCCGGGGCCGAAGCCCCACCAGTCCGTTCCCCGCCAGTAGGCGAGGTTGTGACGCGAGCGATGGGCGGGGTCGGTCGCCCAGTTCGACACCTCGTACCAGTCGTAGCCGGCGCCGGCGAGCAGGTCGTCGGCGAGCTCGTACATGTCGGCCTGGAGGTCGTCGTCCGGCATCTGCACCGCGCCCGAACGGATCTGCCGGGCGAGCTTCGTGCCGTCCTCGACGATCAGCGCGTACGCGGAGACGTGATCGGGCCGCAGCCCCGCGGCCGTCTCGAGAGACGCGCGCCAGTCGTCGAGCGACTCCCCCGGCGCACCGTAGATGAGATCGAGCGAGACGTCGAGCCCGGCGCGGCGGGCGGATGCCACCGCGGTCGCGACGTTGCGCGGGTCGTGCGTGCGGTCGAGCACCGCCAGGACGTGCGGCTGCGCGGACTGCATGCCGATCGACAGTCGCGTCACGCCGGCGGCCGCCAGCGTCTCGGCGACGCGGTCGTCGACCGTGTCGGGATTCGCCTCGACCGTGACCTCGGCTTCGTCGGCGATACCGAACTCGTCCCGGACCGATCCGAGCATGCGTGCGAGGTCGCCCGGCGGCAGCAGGGTGGGGGTCCCGCCTCCGAAGAACACGGTGGATGCCGCGCGCCGCGCGCCCGTGGCATCCATCACCGCGCCCGCCAGACGCACTTCGGCGGTGAGCGTGTCGGCGAAGTCCTCCTGCCGCGCCCCCCGCAGCTCGCTCGAGGTGTAGGTGTTGAAGTCGCAGTAGCCGCACCGGACACGGCAGAACGGCACGTGCAGGTAGACGCCGAAATCCGCGGCGGGATCGATGGACAGGTCGTCGGGCAGGTGTCCGTCGACGGGGGCCGGATCGCCGAGCGGGAGCGGTCCGCCCATCAGGACGTGTACAGCGGCGAGATCGCTCGCAGGTACCGCTGGAACAGTGCGCGACGGCGACGGCGGACGAGACCGAGGAACACGCGGTAGGACGGCGCCGTGGGACGGTCGAAAGCCCGCACCACGAACCACACCTCGTCGTTGTCGCGCCACTCGACCGAGAACAGCTCTTCGCCGCTGACGATCGAGTGTCCGACGGTGCCGAGGATGTATCCCACCCGTCGCGGCTCCTCGAACACCGAGATCACGCGCAGATGGGCGTCGGCCCGGTGCCCGTCGACCTTGCCGTGGACGCGGACGCTCGTGCCGGGGCGGACGAAGGGCGTGCCGTCGGCCGCGAACCGCTGCTCGGATTCGAGGCGACTGGGGGCGACCGGAGCGCCGTCGGCATCGAAAGCCACACCCGAGTAGCCGCCGTCGGTGGCCGGGCGCACGTCGCTGATGCTCAGCTCCTCGGACCGCAGCGGCGCCCAGGACAGCAACAGGTCGCCGGCGGCGGTGAACCGCTCCTCGCCGCTGCCGATGCGCCACGCCTCTTCCGCGGGCACCGAGTGCTCGGGCGGATACTGCATGAGGTCGTGCGCCTGGGTGGCGCCGACCGCCGCATAGTCGACCGTGTCGTCGGTGAAGTTCTGCCTGCGCATATCCACCCCTCTCGGTTGTGAGCGCTACTTCTTGGTCTCGACGTCGCCGGACAGGGCGGCGATGAACGCCTCCTGGGGAACCTCGACGCGACCCACCATCTTCATGCGCTTCTTGCCTTCCTTCTGCTTCTCGAGCAGCTTGCGCTTGCGGGTGATGTCACCGCCGTAGCACTTGGCCAGAACGTCTTTCCGGATCGCGCGGATGTTCTCGCGCGCGATGATGCGGGCGCCGATGGCGGCCTGGATGGGCACTTCGAACTGCTGCCGCGGGATGAGTTTGCGCAGGCGCTCGGTCATCATCGTGCCGTAGCCGTACGCCTTCTCGCGGTGGACGATCGAGCTGAAGGCATCCACCTTCTCGCCCTGCAGCAGGATGTCGACCTTCACGAGGTCGGCGGTCTGCTGACCGGCCGGTTCGTAGTCGAGGCTCGCGTACCCCTGCGTGCGGGACTTCAGGTGGTCGAAGAAATCGAAGACGATCTCGCCGAGCGGCATGTTGTAGCGGAGCTCGACGCGGTCTTCGCTGAGGTAGTCCATGCCGAGCAGGGTGCCGCGGCGCGACTGGCAGAGCTCCATGACCGTGCCTACGTAGTCCTTCGGAAGCAGGATGCCGACCTTCACGATGGGCTCGGACACTTCGGCGACGCGCCCGTCGGGGTATTCGCTCGGGTTGGTGACCGAGACGACCTCGCCGGTGTCGGTCGTGACCTCGTACGTCACCGACGGGGCGGTGGTGATGAGGTCGAGACCGAACTCGCGCGAGAGGCGCTCGGTGATGATCTCGAGGTGCAGGAGCCCCAGGAACCCGCAGCGGAAGCCGAAGCCCAGCGCGACCGAGGTCTCGGGCTCGTACTGCAGCGAGGCATCCGAGAGCTTCAGCTTGTCGAGGGCCTCGCGCAGCTCCGCGTAGTCGCTGCCGTCGATCGGGTAGATGCCCGAGAAGACCATGGGCTTCGGGTCGGTGTACCCGGCGAGGGCCTCGGTGGCGGGCTTGCGGTGATTGGTGATCGTGTCGCCGACCTTCGACTGCCGCACGTCCTTCACGCCGGTGATGAGGTAGCCGACCTCACCGACGCCGAGACCCCTCGTGGGTACGGGCTCGGGGCTGGAGACGCCGATCTCGAGCAGCTCATGCGTCGCGGTGGTCGACATCATCTGGATGCGCTCGCGCGGCGACAGCGCGCCGTCGACCATGCGGACGTAGGTCACGACACCGCGGTAGGCGTCGTACACGGAGTCGAAGATCATGGCGCGGGCGGGGGCGTCGGCCTTCCCCACCGGAGCCGGGATCTTCTCGACGATGAGGTCGAGCAGGTCTTCGACGCCCATGCCGGTCTTGCCGCTCACCCGGAGCACGTCTTCGGGCTTGCCGCCGATGAGTCCGGCGAGTTCGGCCGCGTACTTCTCGGGGTCGGCGGCCGGAAGGTCGATCTTGTTCAGCACCGGGATGATCGTCAGATCGTTCTCGAGCGCGAGGTAGAGGTTCGCGAGCGTCTGGGCCTCGATGCCTTGCGCGGCGTCGACGAGGAGGATCGCGCCCTCGCACGCGGCGAGCGAGCGACTGACCTCGTACGTGAAGTCGACGTGACCGGGCGTGTCGATCATGTTCAGGGCGAACGTCTCGCCGTCGACGGCCCACGGCATGCGCACGGCCTGCGACTTGATGGTGATGCCGCGCTCGCGCTCGATGTCCATGCGGTCGAGGTACTGCGCGCGCATGTCGCGGTCGGCGACGACGCCGGTGATCTGCAGCATGCGGTCGGCCAACGTCGACTTGCCGTGGTCGATGTGGGCGATGATGCAGAAGTTGCGGATCTGCGCCGGCGGGGTGGCGGACGGCTCGAGGGGCTTCAGGGCGCGCGGTGACATGTTCCGTCGATTCTACGGGCGGGAGCGGACATCCCCGTCCCCGAGCCGGTGCACAGGCGCCGTTCGTAGGGTGGATGCCATGACGGTCCAGGTCGTTCTCGTGCACGGCATCCGCACGTCCGCGACCATGTGGCGGGCGCAGGTCGCGCACCTGCGGGAGCGGGGGAATCCGGTCACCGCGGTGGATCTGCCCGGGCACGGCACCCGCCGCGGCGAGGACTTCACGCTGGATGAGGCGTTCGCGACGATCGATCGGGCGGTTCGGGATGCCGCGACCCGCGGTCCCGTGCTGCTCGTGGGGCACTCGATGGGCGGACTGCTGTCGATCGAGTACGTCGGTCGCGAGGATCCGCCGCCGGTCGCGGCGTTCATCGCCGCATCCTGCACCTCCGTTCCCCGCGGCGTCGGCCTCGCCGCGTACCGCTTCCTCGCACGGCGGTTCGACGGTCTGCCGGACCGGGGGCTGGGGTTGACCAACATCGTGCTCGACCGCACCCTCCCGCCCGAGACGCGGGAGGACTTCGGCGCGGGCGGTTACGCCTTCGACGCGCAGGACACCGCGCTCGCGTCGTTGTCGGTGCTCGACCTGTTGGCGGCGCTGCGGCGGATCGACGTGCCGATGTGGTTCGTCAACGGCCAGTGGGATCAGCTGCGGGTGAACGAGAAGCTGTTCACCTCGATCGCGCGCGACGCGGAGCTGATCGTGGTGCCGCGCACGACGCATCTCGTGACGGCCATGCGGCCCCGCGTGTTCAACGCGCTGCTCGACGTGGCGCTCACCACGGTGGAAGCCACGACCTGATAGACTCGGTCCTTGGCTTGCGTGTGGGGTTTTTCCCGACCTCCACGACCGCCGGTGCAGCGCCCCTCTACCGCTCGCCCGGCACTTCCAACACTCACTCAAACGAAAGACCGTCGACGTGGCGAACATCAAGTCGCAGATCAAGCGCAACAAGACCAACGAGAAGGCGCGCGAGCGCAACAAGGCCGTCAAGAGCGAGCTGAAGACGCACGTGCGTCGCACGCGCGAGGCCGTCCTCGCCGGTGACAAGGAAGCCGCCGAGAAGGCGCTCGTCCTCGCCGGCAAGAAGCTCGACAAGGCCGTGAGCAAGGGTGTCATCCACCAGAACCAGGCCGCGAACCGCAAGTCGGCCATCGCGAAGCAGGTCGCCGCTCTCTGAGCCGCCTCTCTTCGACAGCCCGTCCCGCAGCGCGGGGCGGGCTTCGTCGTTTGCGGGGGGATGGCGAGGCCGCGGGCCGGGTCGGCGGCCGGCCGGGGCGGTGAGCGGGCGGTGAGCGGGCGGTGAGCGGGCGGTGAGGGGAGGAGATTCGGCGAGCGGAGGACGCGGGAGCTCGATCGCGTCCTCCCCCGGCCGAATCTCCTCCCGTCGCGGCAGTCCCGCTCCGAGCGTCATGTCCGCGACCGGGCTCTCCGCGCGCGGCAGCACCGCGCAGGATCGCGGCGAACGGTCTGCAGCGGGTCAGCGGCCGTAGGGCTGGCGGGTGGCGATGATCGTGATCATGCGCTCAAGGGCGAACACCGCGTCGCGGGAGGCGCCCTTGACCTCGGCATCGGCGCGCGCGGTGGCGTGGATCGCCATGCCCAGCGTCGAGGCGCTCCAGCCGACGAGGTCGCGGCGCGCGCGATCGACTTGCCAGTCCTTCATGCCGAGGCGCTGCGCCAGCGCGGACGACGACTCGCGGTTGCCGGCCACTCGCGCCATGGTGCGGAGCTTCATGGCGACGGCGGCGACGAGGGGCACGGGGTCGGCTCCGGATGCCAGGGCGTGCCGCAGCGCGAGGAGGGCCTGGCCGTAGTGCCCGGCGATCGCCGTGTCGGCCACCGTGAACGCGGAGGTCTCGACGCGGCCGCCGTAGTAGCGCTCGACGGTGCGCTCGTCGATGTCGCCGGGGACGTCGGCGATGAGCTGCTGGCACGCGGCCGCGAGCTCGGTGAGGTCGTCGGCGAACGCCGAGACCAGGGACCGCAGGGCCACGGGGGCGATTCTCTTCTGCGCCGCCTTGAACTCGCCGACCGCGAAGTCGAAGCGGTCGGAGTCGCGCTTGATCGCGGGGCACGCGATCTCGATGCCGCTCCCCTGGCCCGCGCGGATGGCATCCAGAAGTTTCTTGCCGCGCACGCTCGCGCCGGTATGCCGCAGGACGACCGTCGCACCGTCTTGCGGGTGCTCGAGGTACGCGAGCGCCTCGGTGAGGAACGTGTCGGAGCACTTCTCGACGCCGCCGACGCGCACCAGGCGCGGTTCGCCGAACAGGGAGGGCGAGGTGACGGCGAGCAGGGTTCCTGCGGTGTAGTCGTCGGCGCGGACGTCGGTGACCTCGAGGCTCGGGTCTTCGCTCTTGAGGAACTCGCGGACCCCCGCGATCGCGCGCTCCGCACAGACCTCTTCGGGGCCCGACACCAGCACGATCGGCGCGGGTTGTGGCGTCCGCCAGCCGATCTGCGGGATGGCCGACTTCGCCTTCGCGGGGGCGGAGCGTCGGGGTGCCGGGGTCACTCCCCCAGCCTACCGACCGGGTCGGACACGGATGCCGGCGACCGCCGCCGCACGTGGGCGCCGGTTTGAGGCAGGGCGATCGTCCGTGCCAGGCTGTTCGGGTCTCGATGCCGACGGGGAGGGCGAGTTCTCATGCACGCATCGCAAAGGTCGAGGGGACTCCTCGCCCGCCGTTCCGCCGTGGGCGGTGTGTGCGTACTTCTTCTGTCGCTCGGTCTGAGCGTCTCCGCGTGTGCCGCGCCCCGCTCGGACGAGGGTGCGCCCGTGGCCTCTGCCGCCGCACCCTCATCACCGCAGCCGACTCCGGTCCCGAGCGCCCCCGCCGGGACGGATCGCGTCGAGACGTTCTGCGCGGCGAACGCCGCGGCGAGCGCGGCGG
>JGI26527J51213_1002772_pt1 | contig 10309 bp, 8 predicted proteins | sample ThiBiot_300_biof_FD_51213 | JGI IMG/M metagenome (IMG submission 51213) | reverse complement strand
CCTTCGATGTCGCCGATGAAGCGCAATGTCAGATGGTAGTTCTCGACATCGATCCAGCGGGCTCCGGGCAGGCCGCCCCGGAGCAGGGACAGCGAGAGGGCAGCGTCACGCGGAATTTCGAGGGCGGTGAAAAGACGCGGCATGAAGAGCCTCCTGTCCTCGAATCGAAATGCACCCCTAGCGAATCATCGATAGGCGAGCGGGGCAAGCTGTTTGTTGGCAACAGTCCGGCTGGCGCCTTTCCCCAACGTAAATTGCTCTCGCGCTCACGACCTGCCCTGCGCCGCGATGGCCTTCTCGACCGTCGGCAGGATGCGCTCGACCATCTGGTCGACACCCTTGGGATTCGGATGCATGCCGTCCTCGAGCTGCAGCGCCGGCTGGCCGGCGACGCCGTCAAGAAAGAACGGATAGAGCGGAACGCCGTATTTCTCGGCGAGCCTGGGGAAGATGGGGTCGAATGCCGCCTGGTAGTCGGGGCCGAGATTGGGCGCGGCGCGCATGCCGACCAGGAGCACCGCGATGTGGCGCTCCTTCAGCTTCGCCAGCATGGCGTCGAGGTTCTTTTCGGTGATGTCGGGCGCGAGGCCACGCAGCATGTCGTTGGCGCCGAGCTCGAGAATGACGAGCTGGGTGCCGTCAGGCACCGACCAGTCGAGCCGCGACAGTCCGCCGCTTGATGTATCGCCGGAGACGCCGGCATTGGCGATCACCACATCGTGCCCCTGCGCCTTCAAGGCGGCGGCCAGCCTGTCGGTGAACCCCTGATCGGGCCCCAGGCCGTAGCCCGCCATCAGGCTGTCACCCAAACCGACGATCTGGAAGGGAGCGGCGGCGGCCGACGAATTGGCGCCGCAAATGGCGAGGAAAAGCAGAAAGGCTGTGGCAACGCCGTGTTTGAAAGCCATGCGGCAGGCCCCATATAGCGAGAACATCTCTTGGCGGTGGCGGTCGTCTGTCGGGCGATCACCTTCGCTTCCCATATAGGACGATTTGGATTTGACAGAAGCCGTCATCGCGCTGAGGGACGTATCGCTGACACTGGGGAGCGGCGCCTCGGCCGTGCATGTGCTGAAAGGCATCAGCCTTGATGTCGCGTCGGGAGAAGCCACCGGCATCGTCGGTCCCTCCGGTTCTGGCAAGTCGACGCTGCTGATGGTGCTGGCCGGGCTTGAGCGCGTGGATTCGGGCACGGTGCGCATCGCCGGCGAGCTGCTCAACGACAGAAGCGAGGATCAGATCGCATCGTTTCGAGGGCGAAACGTCGGCATCGTGTTCCAGTCTTTCCATCTCATCCCGAACATGACCGCGCTGGAGAATGTCGCCGTGCCGCTGGAACTTGCCGGCCACGCCGATCCGTTCGCGGTCGCGGCGCGGGAGCTGGCGGCGGTGGGGCTAAGCGAGCGCGTCACCCANTATCCGGGCGAGCTGTCGGGCGGCGAGCAGCAGCGCGTGGCGATCGCGCGGGCGCTGGCGCCNTCGCCGCGCATCCTGATCGCCGACGAGCCGACCGGCAATCTCGACCAGGCGACGGGCAGACAGGTGGCGGACCTGCTGTTCGCCAAGGCGGCNGAGCGTGGCATGACACTGGTNCTGGTCACGCACGATCCGGCGCTGGCGGCGCGTTGCACGAGACAGGTCTCGATGCGTTCGGGGCGGATCGAGGATCCTGTGCCGGTGGAAGTGACGGGGTAGCCGCATGACGGACACGCCCTCATCCCGGAGCCAGCCCTTTCTCCCCGCCGGGCAAAAGGCGGCCGCCGAGCGGCCCGTCGAAGGAATTTCCCTGTTTCGAACCATAAGGCTTGCACTGCGCTTCTCGCTGCGCGAGATGCGCGGCGGGCTGTCTGGCTTCCTGATCTTCCTCGCCTGCATCGCGCTCGGCGTGGCGGCGATCGGCGGCGTCAACTCGGTGGCGCGGGCGATTTCCGCCAGTGTCGCCGACCAGGGGCAGACGCTGCTCGGCGGCGACCTGCGCTTCCAGATCAACCAGCGCGAGGCAACGACGGCCGAGCGTGCTTTTNTCGATAGNCTGGGCACGGTCTCCGAAAACACCGGCATGCGCTCGATGGCGCGGCTGGTCGACGGCTCCGACCAGGCGCTGGTCGAGGCCAAGGCGGTGGACGACGCCTATCCGCTCTACGGCACGNTCGNGACGGANCCGGCGCTGTCCCGGCAGGATCTGCTCGGCGAACGCTCCGGGGTGTTCGGCGCCGTGGCTCCGGATCTTCTGTTCGACAGGCTGCACCTTTCGGTGGGCAGCCGCATCAAGCTTGGCGGGGCCATTTTCGAGTTGCGGGCAAGGCTGGTCAACGAGCCGGATGCGATATCCGACGGTTTCGGCTTCGCCCCGCGCCTGATGATCTCGAGGGAAGGGCTTGCGGCCTCGGGCCTGGTCCAGCCGGGCAGCCTGACCGAGAACGCCTACAAGGTGCGCCTGCCCGCCGGATCGGACGACGCGCGCNTCAAGGCGATCCAGCAGCAGGCGGCGAAAGACTTTCCCGAATCGGGCTGGTCGATCCGCACGCGCGGCAATGCGGCGCCGGCGTTGTCGTCCAACATCGAGCGCTTCTCGCAGTTCCTGACCCTGGTCGGCCTGACGGCCCTGGTGGTCGGCGGCGTCGGCGTCGCCAATGCGGTGCGCGCCTATCTCGACGGCAAGCGCGGCGTCATCGCCACCTTCAAGAGCCTCGGTGCTTCAGGCGGCTTCGTCTTTGCCGTCTATCTCACGCAGATCCTGATGATCGCCGCGCTCGGCATCGTGGCCGGGCTGGCGCTGGGCGCGCTGATGCCATTCGCGGCGAGCGCGGCCCTGCAATCTGTCATTCCGGTGCCGGCCGAAGGCGGTTTCTATCCCGGCGCGCTTGCCATGGCGGCGCTGTTCGGCGTGCTGGTCACGCTGGCCTTCGCGCTGCTGCCGCTCGGGCGGGCACGCGACGTGCCGGCGACGGCGCTGTTTCGCGAAATGGGCTTCGAGGGCCGCGGCCGTCCGCGCCTCGTCTATGTCGCGACCGCGCTCGGCATCGCGGCGCTGCTGGCCGCGCTGGCCATCCAATTCTCCGGCGACCGGCGCATCGCCGCGATCTTCGTCGGCGCCACCCTGTTCGCCTTCCTGGTGCTGCGCCTTGTCGGCGCCCTGGTGCAGTGGCTGGCGCGCAAGAGCCCTCGCGTGCGTTCCACGGCGCTGAGGCTGGCCATCGGCAACATCCACCGGCCGGGCGCGCTGACGCCTTCGGTGGTGCTTTCGCTCGGACTCGGGCTGACGCTGCTGGTGACGCTGGCGCTGATCGACGGCAATCTCCGGCGGCAGATCGAGGGCAACCTGTCGGAGCGAGCGCCCAACTTCTTCTTCGTCGACATCCAGGCCAGCGACGTCGACGCCTTCGCCACGCTGGTCGGCCGGGAGGCGCCGCAGGGAACGCTGGCCAAGGTGCCGATGCTGCGCGGCCGCGTGATGGCGCTGAGCGGCGTTCCCGTCGACAAGGTCAAGGTGCCGGCGGCGGGCGCGTGGGTGCTGCGAGGCGATCGCGGCCTGACCTACGACGCCAGGCAGCCGGAAAACACGACGCTGACCGAAGGCGCGTGGTGGCCGGACAATTATGCCGGCGAGCCGCTGGTCTCGTTCTCGGCCCAGGAAGCCAAGGAAATCGGGTTGAAGCTCNGCGATACCGTCACCGTCAACGTGCTCGGCCGCAACGTGACGGCCAGGATCGCCAATTTCCGCCAGGTCGAGTGGGAGAGCATGGGCATCAACTTCGTCATGGTGTTCTCGCCCAACACATTCGCCGGGGCGCCGCATGGCTGGATGGCGACGCTGACGGAAAAGAACGCCACCACGGCGGACGATGCCCGTGTCCTCAACGCGGTGACGCGGGCCTTCCCGGCGGTGACGACGGTGCGCGTCAAGGACGCTCTCGACATCGTCAACCGGCTGGTCGGGCAGTTGGGCACGGCGATCCGGTCGGCGGCGGGCGTGGCGCTGATCTCGTCGGTGCTGGTGCTGGCCGGCGCGCTCGCCGCGGGCAANCGGGCGCGCGTCCACGACGCGGTGGTGCTGAAGACGCTTGGCGCGACGCGCAGGACGCTGATCCTGGCCTTCTCGCTNGAATATATGCTGATCGGCCTGGCCACCGCCCTGTTCGCCCTGGCGGCGGGCAGCGTCGCGGCGTGGTTTGTTGTCGCACGCATCATGATGCTGCCGTCGCACTTCATGCCCGAGGTGGCGCTGGCGACAGTGGTTCTGTCGCTGGTGGTGACGGTCGGCATCGGGCTTGCCGGAACGTGGAGGGTGCTGGGCCACAAGGCGGCGCCGGTGCTGCGCGAACTCTAGGCGGCCGCGGCGAAAGACAGCCGCGCGGCGTTAAATTCGCTTAATCTTTCGACCGCGCGAGCCGGGGAAACCGGGCTTCTTCGTGTTCACGATGCATTACATCCGGTTACGGTCTTGTTCTTGACGCGAAGAACCATCATATTTGCCGCAGGCATGCTGGAGCCTCGCCAGCGGCGCCTGGGTATTCGAAAGGACCCGACACCGGACGGGGCAGAAGCAACAGAGGATTCTCATGGCTGAACCCCTTCGCAANTATCAGACGCGCACCGTGCCCGGTGCCCGCGTCGATGCCGACATCGATCAGGGCCTGCGCGNCTATATGATCAAGGTCTACAATCTGATGGGGCTTGGCCTCCTCATCACCGGCCTTGCCGCGGTCGGNACGATCATGCTGGCCACCACGACGAATCCGGCCGCCGCCGTCGCGACGCTGCCGAGCGGCGAAATGCTCACCTCCTTCGGCTACGCCATCTTCGCGTCGCCGCTGAAGTGGGTCGTGATGCTCGCGCCGCTGGCCGCGGTGTTCTTCCTGTCGTTCCGCGTGCAGTCGATGAGCGTGTCGGCCGCGCAGACGACGTTCTGGATCTATGCGGGCCTGGTCGGCCTGTCGCTGTCGTCGATCTTCCTGGTCTACACGACCGCCAGCATCTCGCAGACGTTCTTCGCCACCGCCGCCGCCTTTGGCGCGCTGTCGCTGTTCGGCTACACCACCAAGCGTGACCTGACGGCGATGGGCTCGTTCCTGATCATGGGCGTGTTCGGCATCATCATCGCGTCCGTGATCAACATCTTCCTGCAGTCGTCGGCGCTTTCCTTCGCCGTCTCGGCGATCGGCGTGCTGGTCTTCGCCGGCCTCACCGCCTACGACACGCAGAAGATCAAGGAGATGTATTTCGAGGGCGACCAGTACGAAGTCGCCGGCCGCAAGGCCATCATGGGCGCGCTGACGCTCTACCTCGACTTCATCAACCTGTTCATGTTCCTGCTGCAGTTCATGGGCGACCGCCGCTAAGGCAACCGCCCGGCTGGGCTGGACCAGCGAGTCAGGAAAGGGCGGCCCAATGGGCCGCCCTTTTCTTTTGCCCGGCGCTCTGCTGTTATTGAAGGCGGATGATTGGACTGCATAAATTATGAGCACCATTACCATACGGCCGGCGATCTCGGCCGATCTGGAGCGGATCACCGATATCTACGCCGACGCGGTGCTGCATGGTACGGCCACATACGAGCTGGAGCCGCCGGGCCTGGCCGAGATGACCGTCCGGTTCGCCAACCTGATGGCGGGCGAATTTCCTTACCTTGTGGCTGAAAAGGGCGGCCTCGTGCTCGGCTACGCCTATGCCGGCCCGTTCCGGCCCCGGCCAGCCTATCGCTTCATCGTCGAGGATTCGGTCTATATCGCGCCGGAAGCCAAGGGCCAGGGCGTCGGGTCGCTGCTGATGCAGGCGCTGATCGAGGCATCGCGGTCGGCCGGCTTCCGCCAGATCATCGCCGTCATCGGCGACGGCCATTCTGACAGTGCCTCGGTGCGGCTGCACGAGAAGCTCGGCTTCCGTCACGCCGGCCGGCTGGAAGGCTCCGGCTACAAGCACGGACGCTGGCTCGACACGGTGTTCATGCAGCTCGAAATGAATGGCGGCGCCGGGCTGCCGCCCGATCCGAACTCGCTGCCGGAGCGGAATTTCCGGCAGAAATAGCCACACGCCGAGAGCGTTACGCAAAACCGCCGCGCGCTTGCCGGAACCGTTCTATCCATTTGTTTTTGCCGCATTTGTGCGACGCCAGACGTTTCCATCTGGCTGCAAAATGCTCTAGACCAGCTTGAGCTGCCGGTCGAAGATACCGAGCACCCGGCCGAGTTCGGCGCCGCGCTTGAGGATGCGCCCGCCGGCCGCGACGACCGAGAACGCGCCCTGCCGGCGCGCCAGCTTCGGGTCCTTGACGATCTGGAACAGCGGCACCTCGCTGGTGCGGCGGAAGACGGAAAAGACGGCCCGGTCGGAGAGATGGTCGATCGCGTAGTCGCGCCATTCGTTGGCGGCGACCATACGGCCGTAGACCCTGAGGATCTGGTCCAGTTCGCGACGGTCGAAGCGTACCGGCTGATCGAGACGTTCGCGTCGCGCCTCGTGCAGCGGGATCAATATTGCGGATGCGTCCCCATCCTCCGTGCCGCTGCCGCGATCGGTCATGCTCAATCCCTCGAAGTGAGTCTTCGCAACACCAAGGTTTGCGCTTTCCCCGCCCAATTGCAATACCCGGCTAAGCAGCGGCGGGCGGGCGGCGCTCTCGTGGCGGACACTCACATTTGTAAAACGTGATGTTGGAATTGGTGATGCTTCGCCACAATCCCGCCGTTTTTTATCCGCGCTCATGCCCCAATGTCCGACGAATTTACTCGCGTTGCCTGAGACGGTTCGGTCCGGCACCGGCTCGTAAACCCCAAGCCCCCCGCCCACGGGTCTGCGTCGGATCGAACCAACCTCGGTTTTTCCTTGGAAGAATCGGGTGCGACGATCCCAAAACTAAATGACCGGCGTCAGAAGCAAGCTGACGTCGGTTTTTTATTGCTCAGCGCTCGTTGTCCCTGGGGCGGAGCGACGCAAAGCGGCGCGCAGACCCCGGGATGACGACGCGCTAAAGGCCAAAGCTCATGGCTTGCGGATGAAGGCGGCACCGAGAATGGGGCCGGGCAGGCCGTCCTTGCCGACGGATTGCAGCAGCACCGCGCTGCCGGCGCCGCGCTTGGAGATTTCGCTCATCGGCAGTTCGTAGCGCTGTGCCTTGCCGTGCCACATGCCGGCGGTCTGGATACCGGTCACCGCGTTCCAATAGGTCATCCGGCGGCCGCTGTTCTCGCCTTTGCCGATCTTGATCGCCTGCGGCGCATCGAAATAGACGATGATGACGTGGGCGTCGCCGGTCATGTCGCCGGCATCGCCGGCATCGATCATCACCCGGTCGCTGGTGCGGCTGACGGTGATGGGGACACGCAGGCCGTCGCCGAGCTTCTGCAGGCGGCCGAGCGTGCCGTTGACCTCGCCCCGGTTGGCGCCGTTGACGTGGGTGCGCCCGTTGATCACCGCCTGAGGCGTGTAGACAGAGCGGCCACCGAAAGCGCGCATGTAGTCATACTGCCGCTCGGTGTTCTCCTTGCGGCTCAGCGTGTCCTTCCAGCCAAGATAGTCCCAGTAGTCGACATGATAGGAGAGCGCGACGACGTCGTCACGGCCGGCCAATTCGGCGAAGAACTCATCTGCCGCCGGACAGGAATTGCAGCCCTGGCTGGTGAACAATTCGACCACACCCAAGGGTTTTTCAGTCTGACCGGCAAGTCCTGCGCGGGGTAACATCAAAACGGCCAGCGCAAATGCCGCCAGCCGCAACAATTTTCGAAATGCCATGGCCGTCCAATTCCCGCCGGTGGCGCCGGCTTTATTCTGGTTGGTTTTTTTGTGGCAGAAGCAACACTCAACGGGAAGTCACGTTGCGGTGAAATTTTTACTGCTGTCACCTCCCGGAGACAGCGCACGGGACGGGGAGAGCGGGAGCGATGTCCAACTGAATGGATTGGCGCGAGTTCCTCGGGATTCCGGAGGTCGGTTCCGGCTGCGAAAGAGTGCCGTCTGGCGAACAAATTTTATGCCACGCCAGGCCGCGATCCTTGAATGTCGGTTGACCCTGGGTGAGAGACTGCACTTCAGGGTAGCAATCGATTCGGGACGGCAATCAGCATGTGGCAAACGTTTCTCACGCCTGTCGATCTGTATTGCGAGCGAACCGGGCCCGGTCTGTGGGCCGAGCCGGTCAATGCGCTGACCAACCTTGCCTTCATCGCGGCCGGCCTGTGGGGCGTGCGCGAGGTCCGCAGGCTGGGCACGGGAACCTTCGCCGAGGTGCTCGCCTGGTGGGTCGTGGCCATCGGCATCGGATCGACGATATTCCACACCTTCGCCACCAAGGGCACGGTCTGGGCCGACGTTCTGCCGATCGCCGGCTTCACGCTCGCCTACACGCTGTTCAACCTGCGCCGTTTCCTCGGCATGACGTGGGGCAAGGCGATCGCGGTGTTCGTGATCTTCTATGTGGTGGCAGGCGCGATAACATTCGCCGTGCCGGACTGGCTGCGCCAGGCATCCAACGGCACGACCGGCTACCTGCCGCCGTTCCTGGCGCTGGCCTTCTTCGGCGCCTGGGTGGCGGCCAGCGGCAACCGCGCCGGCTGGTACAATCTCACGGGGTCGGCGATTTTCGTCGTCTCGGTGATCTGCCGCATGATCGACCCGCTGGTGTGCGCGAGCTTTCCGCTCGGCACGCATTTCCTCTGGCACGTCTTCAACGGCGTGATGCTGGGCGTGCTGCTGGCGGCGACGGCGCGGTTCGGGGCGCCGAAGGTCAGACAGTAGTGAGTAGGGGGTAGTGAGTAGAGGCGCTCTTTCCCCTACTCGCCAATTCCTACTCACTACTCACTTTTTACGCTGCCAGGTCGCGCAGCACGTACTGCAGGATGCCGCCGTTCTTGAAGTAGTCGAGCTCATCCAGCGTATCGATGCGGCAGATGATCGGCACGTTCTTCACCGTGCCGTCGCCATAGGTAACCTTGGCCACCATCTTCTGACGCGGCTTGATCTGCTCAAGACCGTCGATCTCGACCAGTTCGTCGCCCTTGAGGTTGAGCGAGGCCCATGAGGTGCCGTCCTCGAAGACGAACGGGATGACGCCCATGCCGACCAGGTTCGAGCGGTGGATGCGCTCGAAGGACTGGGCGATGACCGCGCGGACGCCAAGCAGGTTCGTGCCCTTGGCAGCCCAGTCGCGCGACGAGCCGTTGCCGTATTCGACACCGGCGAAGATGACCAGCGGCACGCCTTCCTTCTTGTACTCCATGGCGGCGTCGTAGATCGACATCTCCTCCTTCGAGGGATAGTGGATCGTGTAGCCACCCTCGCGGCCGTTCTCGCCCAGCATGTGGTTGCGGATGCGGATGTTGGCGAAGGTGCCGCGCATCATCACCTCATGGTTGCCGCGCCGCGTGCCGTACTGGTTGAAGTCGGCGACGCCGACGCCATGGTCGGTGAGGTACTTGCCGGCCGGCGAGGCGGCCTTGATCGAACCCGCCGGCGAGATGTGGTCGGTGGTGATCTTGTCGCCGAAGAGACCGAGCACGCGCGCGCCCTTGATGTCGCCGACCTTGCCGAAGGTGCGGGCCATGCCGGCGAAATAGGGCGGGTTCTGCACATAGGTCGAGTTGTCGTCCCAGGCATAGGTCTGGCCTTCCGGCGCCTTGACCTTCTGCCAGTTCTCGTCGCCCTTGAAGACGTCGGCATATTTGCGGGCGAACAGCTCGCGGGTGACGTTCTTCTCGATGAACTCCTGGATCTCGGCCGAGCTCGGCCAGATATCCTTGAGGTAGACCGGCTTGCCGTCGCGGCCTTCGCCGAGCGGCTCCTTGGTCAGNTCNTTGGTCACCGTACCGGCCAGGGCATGCGCGACGACGAGAGGCGGCGAGGCGAGGTAGTTCGCCTGCACGTCCGGCGAGACGCGGCCCTCGAAGTTGCGGTTGCCGGACAAGACCGCGGCAGCAATCAGACCCTTGTCGTTGATGGTCTTGGAGATCGGCGCCGGCAGCGGGCCGGAATTGCCGATGCAGGTGGTGCAGCCGAAGCCGACCAGGTTGAAGCCGATCTGGTCGAGTTCCTTCTGCAGGCCGGACTTTTCCAGGTATTCGGCCACCACCTGGCTTCCCGGCGCCAGCGAGGTCTTGACCCACGGCTTCTGCTTGAGGCCGACGCGGTTGGCGTTGCGGGCGAGCAGGCCGGCGCCGATCAGCACGCTCGGGTTCGAGGTGTTGGTGCACGACGTGATGGCGGCGATGACGACGTCGCCATGGCCGAGGTCGTGATCGGTACCCTCGACGGCGTAGCGCTTCGAGATCTCGGCCGCCTTCTTGTACTCGGTCTCCATCGCCTTGGCGAAGCC
>JGI26527J51213_1002749_pt1 | contig 10359 bp, 10 predicted proteins | sample ThiBiot_300_biof_FD_51213 | JGI IMG/M metagenome (IMG submission 51213) | reverse complement strand
GGGGCGAACGAGGATCGATGAGCGAACAAGCCCCGCCTGGTCAGGCATCCGCTTCCCCGCCCAGCGGCGGGCGCGTCCTTCCTTCGGCACCTGTCCGCCATCGCCGCCGCATTCCGCTGGTCTGGATCGTGCCGTTCCTGACCGCGCTGATCGCCCTCTACCTCGTCTGGGATACCTATTCCAAGCGCGGCCCCACCATCACCGTTTCGTTCGACACCGCCGCCGGACTGACGGCCGGCCAGTCGCAGCTCAAGTACCGCAACGTCGTCATGGGCACGGTGAAGAGCATCACCATTCCGCCCGATCTCTCCAAGGTGCTGGTCGAGATCGAGACGGTGCGCGAGGCCGAGTCGCTGCTGACCGACAAGACCATCTTCTGGGTGGTGAAGCCGCAGCTCTTCGCCGGCAACGTGTCGGGCCTGGATACGATCCTCTCCGGTTCCTACATCGGCATGCGGCCCGACGCTGTCGGCGGCAAGCCGCAGCGCGACTTCGTCGGGCAGCAGGACCCGCCGATCCTGCAGGCGTCGGCCAAGGGCACGACCTTCAAGCTCGATACCCATCGGCTGGGCTCGATCGGACTTGGCGCGCCGATCTTCTTCCGCGACATCGAGGTCGGCACGGTCCTGGGCTGGGACCTGCACGATCTCGCCAACCGTGTCACCGTCCATGCCTTCGTGCGCGCCCCGTTCGATCGGTACGTGCGCGGCGATACGAATTTCTGGAACGCCTCGGGCGTATCGATCAAGTTCGCGGGCGAGGGAATCCAGTTCGAGCTGGAATCGCTGCGCGCCGTGCTGCTGGGCGGCATTGCCTTCGATACGCCGCAGGACTCCACACAGCCGGTCGCCAAGGCCGATCAGTCGTTCGAGCTTTACAAGGACCTCGATCAGGCCAAGGCGGCGGGCTTCGGCCAGCAGATCAAGCTGGTGTCGTATTTCCCGGGGTCGGTGGCCGGCCTGACACCGGGCGCCGACGTCACGTTCCATGGGCTGAAGATCGGAGAGGTGACCGACGTCGACCTGGTCTTCGATCCGCGCACCGAACGTGTCCTGGTGCCCGTGAAATATCGCGTCCAGGCCGGCCGGGTCGCGAACTTCGCCAGAGCGCAGGGAATGGACGCCGAAAAACTGGCGGAAATGATGATTGCGCGCGGCCTGCGCGCGACGCTCGAATCGCCCAGCCTGATCACGGGCCAGAAGATCGTCGCCTTCCAGATCATGCCCGGCGCCAAGCCCGACGAGCTGCGCAAGGTCGGCGAACACTACGTGATCCCGGCCGTCGAGAGCGGCGGCTTCGACAGCATCACACGGGCGGCGTCCGAGCTTCTCAGCAAGATCAACCGCATCGATTTCGACCGCATCGGCCACAGCCTGGTCAATACGATGGCCGGCCTCGACAACACGGTGAACGGCCCGCAGATCAAGGCGACCCTGGCGGCGCTCGAGAAGGCGATGCTCGACGTTCAGGATATCGCGCGCAAGCTCGACACCGATGCGACGCCCGCCCTGAAGCGGCTGCCCGAGATCGCCCAGCAGCTGCAGGACGCGGTCAGCAAGGCCAACCGCCTGATCGGCTCGGTCGATCGCGGCTATGGCGACCAGTCGAAGTTCCATCGCGACCTCGACCGGCTGATGCCGCAGCTCACCGACACCGCCCGGTCGCTCCGGGCGCTGACCGATCTGCTGACGCGCCATCCCGAGGCCCTGCTCACCGGCCGCACCAACACGGGCAAGGAATAATGATCTCCAGCACTCTCGGTCGCCGTCGTTTCGGCGCTTTCGCTCTGCCTGCGCTGGCGGTGCCTGCCCTTGCTGCCTGCGGCGCCTCGCCCGAACCCGGCCTCTACACCTTGGCCACGCGGCCGGGGTCGACCCTGCCGCGGGGACCGGCGATCGTGGCGATCCGCGATATCGGCCTGCCGGGCTACCTCGACCGCAAGGAGATCGTGCGCTCGACCGAGGATCTCAAGCTCGACGTCCGCGCCAATTCCTGGTGGGGCGAGCCGCTGGGAGGCCTCGTCAGCCGCATCCTGGTGCTCGACCTGTCGCAGCGCCTGCCCAACAGCAAGGTCTTCGGCGAAGCCGGCTCGATCACCCTCGATCCCAATGCCTCGGTGGGTGTCGACCTGCAGCGCTTCGATGCCGACAAGGCCGGCACGGTGATCCTGCTGGCGCAGGTCGCCATCCAGTTCAACCGTCCGACGCGCTCGGCAGCGCGCAACTTCTCGATCCGGAAATCTGCCACGACACCGGACACGGCGGGCCACGTCGCCGCCATGAGCGACGCGCTGGGCGAGCTGGCCGACGGCATCGCGTCGATGCTGCAGTAAGATGGTCGTCGTTCATTGGACCGCGGGTCTCCAGACCCGCTCATCATCATGAGGCGGGTCTGGAGGCCCGTGGTCCGATGACGGCTGCCGCCGCGCCCCTCGTCACCCAGCCGCACTTGCGTGAATGCCCGGGCTGCGGGCTGTTCCAGATCGTGCCGGCAATGGCCGCCAACATGCGCTCCGACTGCCAGCGCTGCGGAACGGCTCTGCGGGCGACCCGCGCCGATCCGACCGGCCACTGCCTGGCGCTGACCTTCGCCTCGCTGGTGCTGTTCGCGGTGCTGTGGCTCGCCATGCTGATGAAGGTCTCGACGGCCGGCATCGTGCACGAGACCACCTTGCTGTCGGGGCCGGGCGAGCTGGTACGGCATGGGCTGTGGCCGCTCGCCATTGCGGTGGCCTTCACCACCGCGCTGGCGCCGCTCGGCAAGTTCGCCGGCACGCTCTATGTGCTGGTCGGGCTGCGCATGAAGACGCCGCCGCCGAACCTGCGCGGCATCTTCCTGATCTCGCGCAAGCTCGGCACCTGGGCGATGCTCGAGGTGCTGCTGCTCGGCGTGTTCGTGGCCTACACCAAGCTCGGCGACCTGGTGACGATCGAGGTCGGCCCGGCGGTCTATGCGCTGGGCATCCTGACGGTCGTCATTGTCTGGGCCGAGCTGGCGCTCGATCCGCAGGCGGTGTGGGAGGCGATCGAGCGGCGCGGCCAGACCCATGCGCCGATGCCGGCCGTGGCGCCCCTGGAATATCGCCCCGGCGCCGCCGGCTGCGAGGGCTGCGGCCTGGTCTGCGTGCCGGCCGAGCATGACGGCAAGTGCCCGCGCTGCGGCTCCACGGTGCATGAGCGCAAGCCCGACGCGATCGGCCGCACCATCGCCCTGGTGACCGCGGGCGCCATTCTCTACATCCCGGCCAACGTCTATCCGGTGCTGACCGTGATCCAGCTCGGTGCCGGATCGCCCAGCACCATCATGGGCGGCGTCGAGGAGCTGATCGCGTCGAAGATGTATCCGCTGGCGCTGCTGGTCTTCTTCGCCAGCGTGCTGGTGCCGCTGTTCAAGCTCCTGGGGCTCGTGGCGATGATCTCCGCCACCAGCCTCAGCGGCACCGCCGAGACGGCCGGCATCCTGCTGCGCCAGCGCACGCGGCTCTACCATATCGTCGCCTGGATCGGCCGCTGGTCGATGGTCGATATCTTCATGGAATCGCTGCTCGGCGCCCTGGTGCAGTTCGGCAGCGCCGTCACCATCGACCCCGGCGTCGGAGCGCTCGCCTTCTGCGCCGTGGTGATCGTCACCATCTTCGCGGCCGAAGCCTTCGATCCGCGCCTGATGTGGGATGCCGCCGCACACAACGCCCATCGCAAGGCGCTGCCGACGGCCGCCGAACGGACTGCCCGAACGCAGCCTGCGGCGCTGGCGCTCAATTCAGGTCGAACACCAGGTTCAGCTTGATGTTGTGTATGTTGCGCACGCCGGTCGGTGTGCTGCCCGTCGGATCGTAAGTATCGAGCTCGTAGCCTAGCGACGCCTTGGCCCATGGTGTGAGCGCGCGCCCGAAGCCTGCATAGATGCGGTTCTGCGCCCAGCCCAGCCGCCGGTTCGGCCCGCTGTTGCCGACATTGAAGAAGACCTCGTCCGAGAAGGCGAGTTCCCATGTGTCCTTCAGCGGGATGCGAAGGCCGGCCAGGACGCGCGTGCGCACCAGGTAGGTGCCGTTGTCGTAGAACAGCTCCTCCCAGCGCCAGCGACCGGCGATCGGCAGGGTGTCGATGCGGGCTCGGTAGAGGACATCCTGGAAGGCGCCGCGCGACGTCGTCTGGCCGGCAAGATAGCGCTGGTACTGGACATAGCCTGCCGCCAGCCCCCAGTTTGGGGACATGTGGTACTCGATGCCGGGTCGGACCTGCACGTCCAGCAGGGTGCCGCTGGCGGCGTCGAAGCGGAACTGGGTGTCCATCTGGAACAACCAGCGCTCATCGATGTGGTAGCGCAGCCCGATCGCGGGGGACAGCCAGACGGCACCGCTCTGGAGGCTGGAGGGAGTGGCCTGCTGCTGCTGGCGGCGCTGTGCTTCGGCCGGGATCGAGAGGAGAGAGAGGGCTGCCGTCAGGGCGACGAGCGAAAGAACGGGCTGCGACACGTTTCGACGATATCGGCGCTGTAACCCGGGTGCAATGGAGCTCGTCTCGAGGCGTGCCGGCGGAACGGTTCTTGCTTTGGGCCATTGTTTGCAACAGCGGGAGGATGCGGCCATGACCAAGGAAATTCTGTGCGGCTTCGGCGTCGACGTGGACGCCGTTGCAGGGTGGCTGGGCAGCTATGGCGGCGAGGATTCGCCCGACGACATTTCACGAGGCCTGTTTGCCGGCGAGGTCGGTTCACCTCGACTGCTGAAGCTGTTCGAGCGGCTGGGCATCAAGACGACCTGGTTCATTCCCGGCCATTCGATCGAGACATTTCCCGGAGAGATGAAGGCGGTGGCCGACGCCGGCCACGAGATCGGCATCCATGGCTACAGCCACGAGAATCCGATCGCCATGACGCGCGAGCAGGAGACCGAGATCCTCGACAAATGCATCGATCTCGTCGCCGCGCTCTCGGGGCGGCGCCCGACCGGCTATGTCGCGCCGTGGTGGGAGTTCTCACCGGTCACCAACGAGCTCCTGCTGGAGCGCGGCATCAAGTACGACCATTCGCTGATGCATCACGATCACCTTCCCTACTATGTGCGTGTGGGCGATCGCTGGACCAAGATCGACTATTCGAAGAAGCCCCGCGAATGGATGGTGCCGCTGCAGCGTGGCCGCGAGACCGACCTGATCGAGATCCCGGCGAGCTGGTATCTCGACGATCTGCCGCCGATGATGTTCATCAAGAAATCCCCCAACAGCCACGGCTTCGTCAATCCGCGCGACATCGAGCAGATGTGGCGCGATCAATTCGACTGGGTCTATCGCGAATACGACTATGCCGTGTTCCCCATGACCATTCATCCCGATGTGTCGGGGCGGCCGCACGTCCTGATGATGCTGGAGCGGCTCTATCGGCACATGATCGGTCATCCCGGCGTGAAGTTCGTCACCATGGACGAGATGGCCGACGACTTCGCGCGGCGCTTTCCGCGCAAGAAGTAGCGATGTGCGCGCTATGCGGCGTGCTGGGCGGAGACGGCCACTGGACCGACGCCGCGCCACGGCCGGGTATCTTCACCCGCAATACCGGCCCGGTAGAACGGCGGCGCGAACGCATGGCGCGTGTCGCCGGTGCCAATCGCATTCTCAAGGCCTACGGGCTTTCCCTCGCCGACTGGCAGGGCGCCTCCTATGTGCTGTCGACGGCCACCGGCAAGAGCGAGCTGGTCGACAGCCTCGCCCATCTCTGGCCGCTCGCGGAGAAACTGGCGGGCAGGCCCTGCGATCCCTTGGATCCGGGGCTGATCGAGCGCCTGTCGCGAGAGGCCGGCGATGGCTGACGTGCCTGCTTTCACGCCGGTCAACCTGATCACGGGCTTCCTCGGTTCGGGCAAGACGACCTTGCTGCGACGGCTTCTCGACGATGCCGCATTGGTCGATACGGCCGTGCTGATCAACGAGTTCGGCGAGATCGGGCTGGACCATCACCTGCTCGGCCGCATCGACGAGACGATGGTGCTGCTGCCGTCGGGCTGCCTGTGCTGCACCATCCGTGGAGAGCTTTCGGCCGCGATCCGCGACCTGCATGAACGACGCGAGCGCGGCGAGGTTCCGCCGTTCCGCCGGCTCGCCATCGAGAGCACGGGGCTCGCCGACCCGTTCCCGATCCTGTCGACCGTCCAGGCCGATCCGGTGCTGCGGCATCATTTCCGCTGGGGCAACGTCGTCACGACCGTCGATGCCGTGAATGGCCGTGCCCAGTTCGAGCGGCGTCGGGAAAGTACCAAGCAGGCGGCGGTCGCCGATCGCCTGGTGCTCACCAAGACCGATCTCGCCGACGCGGCGGAGATCGAAGCCTTGATCGAGTGCCTGCGCCGATTGAACCCCTCGGCGCCGCTGGTTCGTCTGGCCGAGGGGCCGTTCTCGGCCGACAGCCTCCTTGCGCACGATCTGTTCGCGGCGGCGACGCGCGCCGATGCGGCCCGCCACCTGTTCGTCGATGCCGAGACGAACGATGGCCACGGCGCCGGCGTCCATGCCTTCGCGCTGTCGCTCGACGGTGTCGTCGATTGGACGGGCTTCGGCCTGTGGCTGACCATGCTGCTGAACCGCCATGGCGAGAAGGTGCTGCGTGTGAAGGGCATGCTCAATGTGGCCGGCAGCGACGCCCCGGTCGCGGTCCATGGCGTTCAGCATCTGGTGCATCCGCCGGTCCATATGATGGGCTGGCCCGACGACGATCGCCGGTCGCGGCTGGTCTTCATCGTCGACGGGCTGGAGAAAGAAGCCGTCGACCGCTCGCTCAGGGCCTTTCTCGGTCGCGCCTAGGCGACAGCCGGGCGGCATTGACTCGGTTCGAGTCAAATGTACTAATGTCATAACAATAGAAGAGCCGGTATCGAGCGATAGCGGCCGACATAGCCCCCGGGAGGGAACGATGAAGCCATTCAAGGCTGCCATTCGCGCGTTCGCGCTCGCCTGCATTGGTTTGGCGTCGCTGTCGGCGGCCCGTGCCGAGGACATCGTCGTCACCCACTATGGCTCGCTGCTCTACGGCGTGCCCTACGCGATCGCGCTGGAGAAGGGCTACTTCAAGGAGGCCGGCGTCGACATCACCGGCATCCTGACCTCCAAGGGCGGCGGCACCAGCGTGCGCAACATGATGGCCGGCGACACGCTGTTCGCCGAGGTCGCGCTGCCGGCGGCGTTGAGCGCGATCAAGGAAGGCTTCAACATCAAGATCATCAGCGGCGGCACCGACGGCTCGTCGAGCTTCTGGGTGACCCGTCCCGGCGAGAAGATCGAGAAGCCGGAGGATCTCAAGGGCAAGCGCTTCGTCTTCTCGCGGCCGAAGTCGGTCAGCGAAAGCACCATCCTGGCGGTGCTGAAGTCGCACAAGATCGATCCGTCCGAGGTGAAGATGGTGGCGATCGGCGATTTCGGCGCGGGCCTCACGGCGCTCGAGCACAACAAGGTCGATATCGCCATCATCCCCGAGCCGATCTACTCGGCCAAGGAGAAGGCCGGGGTGAAGTACCAGATCATTCCCTGGCTGGACGAGAAACTCCCCGACTACACGCAGACGGTGGGCATCGCCACGGACGAGGCGGTCGCCAAGAAGGGCGACAAGCTGAAGGCCGTCATCGAGGCCCGTCGCCGCGGCGTCGAGTTCCTCTACGCCCATCCCAAGGAAGCCGCAGCGATCGTCGCCAAGGTCTACAATCTCGCGCCCGACGTGGCGGCCAACGCGATCGCCAACATCATCAAGATGAACCCGACCTGGTGGAATCCGGGTGGGCTCAAATATCCGCTGATGGAGGCGATGGCCGAGTCGCTGGGCTCGGTCGGCGCCCTGCAGCTTCCCATCGACTGGAAGGCGGCGACCAACGAGAGCTTCATCCCGGCCGCGGCCAAGGCCAAGACGCAATGACGGCGGCGGCTCCGCGGCTTGCGGCCGTGCCGTCCGAGGCCGCCCCCAAGGTGCATGCGCGGCTGGATGGTGTGACGCGGGTCTACCCGCCGCGCGCCGGACATGGCGAGGTGCATGCGCTGGGGCCGATCTCCTTCGACCTGCGGGCCGGTGAGTTCTTCAGCGTGGTCGGCCCCTCCGGTTGCGGCAAGTCGACTTTGCTCGACGTGCTGGCGGGGCTTGCCGTGCCGTCGGCCGGCTCGGTCGAGTTCGAGGGCAAGCCGGTGCGCGGCGAGGTTCCCGACGGCGTCGGTGTCGTGTTTCAGGAAGATGCGAGCTTTCCCTGGCTGACGGTCGAGGACAATGTCGCTTTCGGCCTGCGCCGGGCCGGTGTCGATGCCGCAGAAAGCCGGCGCCGGGTCGATTTCGCCGTGGGCTTCATGGGGCTCAAGGATTTTCGCCGTGCCTATCCCAGCCAGCTCTCGGGCGGCATGCGCCAGCGCGTCTGCATTGCGCGCACCCTGGTGATGCAGCCGCGTCTCATCCTGCTCGATGAGCCCTTCGGTGCCCTCGACCAGCAGACCCGGCTGCTGATGGGCGACGAGCTGCTGCGGCTGTGGCGCGAGACGTCGGCCACGGTCCTGCTGATCACCCATGCCCTCGACGAGGCCAATCTGCTGTCGGACCGGATCGGTGTGATGTCGGCCCGGCCGGGTCGTTTCATCGACATCGTCGAGACCGGCTGGCCGCGCGAGCGCGATTCGCGCCTGGCGGAGCGCCCGGATTTCGGCGCNGTAACGTCGCGGCTCTGGTCCTACCTGCGCGGTGANTCCCTGCGCGCTCTGGGGCAGGGGAGTGCTGCGCGATGAAGGTGGGCAAGGCGAAGGCGGACAATAGGGCGACCTGGATCCGCGTCGCCGTGCTGGCCAGCGCCGTCGGCGCCTTGGAGATTGCCTGCCGTGTCGGATGGGTGCCCGCCACCATGGTCATCGCCCCCTCGGCCATGGTGAAGGCGCTGATCGAGACGTTGCAGTCGGACGATATCGGCGCCCACCTGCAGCAGACGCTGTCGGCGGTCGCCATCGCCATGGGCCTGTCGATCGTGGGCGGCTTCCTGATCGGCTTCGTCCTGCACTGGGTGCCGTTCCTGCGCCGGGCCTTCAATCCCTTCCTGGCCGCCTATTATGCGATTCCGCATTTCGCCTTCTATCCGCTGCTGATCGTGATCTTCGGCCTGGGGCCGGCGCCGCTGATCGTGCTGGCGACCTTGTTCGCCATGGTGGCGATGATCGTGGCGACCATGGCGGGGCTCGATCGCGTGCCGCGGGTGCTGCTGAAGACGGCAAGGATGCATCGCCTGTCGCTCCTGGAGGAGATCTGGCGCATCCGCTTGCCGGCTGCGGCGCCGCACCTGCTGTCCGGCGTGAAGCTCGCCGTCGCCTATTCCTTCATCGGCGTGATCGCCGGCGAGTTCATCCTGTCGACCAGCGGCATCGGCCACGAGATCGCCTATGCCTACGACAATTTCGACAACCCGCGCATGTATGCCCTGATCCTGTTCGTGCTGGCGATCGTCACCTGTTTCAACATGGCGGTCTATGCCTACGAACGCCGCCTGGCGCGGCGTCGCGGTGCGTGAGGTGAGGGCGATGGTCTCTCTACGCTCGTGGCGCGATCCGCTCCTGGTCGCAATCTCCCTGGTCGCCCTCTGGCAGGTGCTGCACGAGCTGGCAGGCGACGTGGCGGTGACGGCGCCGGCGCCGACGCTCGCCCATCTTTGGGAGATGATCGGCCAGGCGCGCTTCCTGCCACATCTGCGCGAGACCGGGCTCGCCTTCCTGCAGGCCTTGGCGATCGCCTGCGGCGGCGGCGTCCTGATCGGCCTGGTGCTGGGCGGCCACAAGCTGTCCGGCGAAGTCGCCGAGCCGATCCTGGTCGGCCTCTATTCGATTCCCAAGATCACGCTCTATCCGGTGATCCTGCTGCTGTTCGGTCTCGGCATGCCGGCCAAAGTGGCGTTCGGGGCGCTGCACGGCATCATCCCGGTCGTGCTGTTCACCATGAACGCAGTGCGCAACGTCAACCGCACCTATCTTCGGGCCGGCCGCGCCATGCGTCTCACGCCGCTGCAGACCGGCTGGCACATCCTCGTTCCGGCCACCCTGCCGGAGATCTTCTCGGGCCTGCGCATCGGCTTCTCTCTGACCTTGCTGGGGACGATGCTGGGCGAGCTCTTCGCCTCGCAGCGCGGTCTCGGCTTCCTGCTGATGACGGCCATCGACCTGCACGACGTCAAGACGATCCTGGCCATCGCCGTCCTGATCTCGACCTTCGCGATCATCGCCAATGCGGCCCTGCTCGCCATCGACAAGCGCCTGCACCGCGGTGCCGCCCCAGAGGGGGCCGGCAAGCCATGAACCGCATCACCGTCGATCGCGCCCTGGGGGCGCCGCTGCATCACCAGATCTATCTGGTGCTGGCGGA
>JGI26527J51213_1002743_pt1 | contig 10367 bp, 9 predicted proteins | sample ThiBiot_300_biof_FD_51213 | JGI IMG/M metagenome (IMG submission 51213) | reverse complement strand
ATCGTTGATCGAGCAGGCCGCGGGCCCCAGGATCACGACGAACAGCACCGGCAGGATGAACAGGATCAGCGGCACGGTCATGATCGCGGGCAGGCGCGCGGCCTTTTCCTCGGCGCGCATCATGCGTTCGTTGCGGAATTCGGCCGAGAGCACGCGCAGCGCCGAGGCGAGCGGCGTGCCGTATTTCTCGGTCTGGATCATGGTGGTGACCACGCCGCGGATCGAATCGAGGTCGATGCGCTCCGCCAGATTCTCGAAGGCCTGGCGGCGATCGGTGAGGAAGCCCAGCTCGATCGCGGTGAGCTGGAATTCCTCGCCCAGCTCGGGATAGGCCTTGCCCAGCTCCTTGGCGACGCGGTGGAAGGCGGCGTCGACGGTGAGTCCCGCTTCGGCACAGATCACCAGCAGATCGAGCGCGTCGGGCAGGCCCTTGCGGATCGCCGCGCTGCGCTTCTGGATCTTGTTCTTGAGATAGAGATCCGGGAACTTGTAGGCGAGGATGAAGCTGCCGGCGACCAGGCCATAGGCCTTGATCGGGCTCCAGTCGGCGAACATGCTCGTGCCGTAGACGAGGTAGAGCACCGGCCCGCCGATCACGATCGGCAGCACCAGCCGGCCGAAGATCACCGCCACCGCGAATTCCTTGCGGCGGATGCCCGCCTGGAGCAGCTTGGTCTGCGCCTGCTTGACCTGGCTGTCCTGCAGCACCTTCATCGAGGAGAGCAGCGAGCGGATGCGGTCGGTGGTCTCGTTCTTCTGGACCAGCTTGGCGCGGCGCTTCGACGTGGAGGCGGTGATGCCCGCCTTCAGCTGCTCGCGGCGCTCGTTGAGCGACTTCACGCGCTTCGCCATCGGATCGCGCACCGTGGTGGCGGCATAGATCGCCAGCAGCACCGCGAAGGCGGCGACGGCCGACAGGATCGTCGCCACCCAGATGACGTCGACGCCGAGCAGCGTGGGTCCGGAGGGAGGAGGGTTCATGCCGCTAGATCTCGAAATTGACCATCTTGGCCATGATGAAGGCGCCGATGCCCATCCAGAGCAGGCCGCCGCCGCCGGCGATCATCAGGCGCTGGTCCGCGAAGAAATTGGCCATGTAGTTGTTGTTGATGAACCAGACGAGCGCGAAGACGATGAAGGGCAGCGCGCCGACGATCAGCGCCGATGCCTTGGATTCCGACGACATCGCCTTGATCTTCAGCTTCATCTGCGCGCGCTTGCGCAGCACGTCGGCCAGGTTGGCCAGCGTCTCGGCCAGGTTGCCGCCGGTCTCGCGCTGGATCTGGATGGTGATGGTGAAGAACTGGAATTCGGGCGTGCCGAGCCGGTCCGCGGTTTCCTGCAGCGCGGTGTCGAGCGACTTGCCGATCTTCATCTTGTCGCTCACCGCGCGGAATTCCTCGCCGACCGGGCCGTCGACTTCCTGGCCGACCACGCCGATCGTCTCGGTGATCGGCAGGCCCGAGCGCAGGCCGCGCACCAGCAGTTCGATCGCATCGGGGAACTTGGCGGTGAACCGGGCGACGCGGCGCTTGATGAAGAAGCCGACCACGAAATGCGGCAGGCCGACGCCCAGGACCAGGCCGACGCCCAGCCCCAGCAGGATCGGCAGGCCCTGGAGCATGATCAACACGGCGGGCGCCAGCGTGAGCCCGGCGCTGACCATCATGTACTGGCCGAGCGTCCAGGGCTTCCCCGTCATGCTGAGCCGCTTCTGGAGCAGCGCCGGATTGGGGAGGAAGCGCGCGGCGGTGACGTCCATCCGCGTGGCGCGGGCGGCGGCGACGCGGCGCATCTGCGCTTCCATCGCATTGGCGCCGACGGCGCTCACCACATGGCGTTCGCGCATCGACTTGACGCGGCGCGCGCCCGCCCGCTCGGCCGAGGGCCCCGAAAAGGCGAGCACCATCAGCGCGAGCACCACGAAGGTGCCTCCAGCGAGCATCAATACCGGCAGCATGTCCACGCCGCACCAACTCCGCTTGCGTAACCCTTGCGCAGACTAGCCGCGCAATGGTTACTTCTTTGCCTTTGCCGGCATCTTCGCCTTGAACTTGTCGAGCAGCGAGCCGCCACCCTTGGGCTTGTCGCCCTTGCCCTTCGCCTTGCTCGGACCAGCTTCGTCCGCGCCCGAATCGGCGATGCCGGCGATGCGCTGGGCGAGGTCGGCGAGCGGGGCGATGCCCTTGTTGCCCTTGCCCACTTCGGCGAGCGGCTTGCCCAGCTTGGCCGATTGCGAGGCGAGCTTGGCATCGAAGGGCAGCATGAAATCGATCTTGCGCTCGATCGAGCCCTCGAAGTCCTTGCGGCTGATCTCGAGCACTGCCGCCTGCTGGATCTTGTTGGCGACCACGATCACCTGGGTCTGCGGCGCGTTCGACTTGAACCAGCTCAGGATGCGGATCGCATCGCGCGCGGAAGCCAGGGTCAGCTCGGTCGCCAGCACGGCCACCTGCACATCGGTGATCAGGTGCGGATGGTTGACCAGCATCGAGCGCGGCAGGTCGACGATCGTGCACTCGAATGCGGTGCGGATCTCTTCCTGCAGCTGATAGAAGGCCGCGCCGTCGGTCATGATCGGCGAGTGGATCGGCGCTTCGGCGCTGAGCACCGCAAGGCGGTCCGAAGCGCGGACCATCGCGCGCTCGATGAACAGCCCGTCGATGCGGCTTGGATTCTCGATCGCGTCGGTCAGGCCGCGGCCGGGCTCGAGGTCGAGCGCGAGCGCGCCGGTGCCGAAATGCACGTCCAGGTCGAGCAGCGCCGTGCTGCGGCCCAGGCGCTCGCCCATCAGCCAGGCAAGCGAGGTGGCGAGCGTGGAAGCGCCGGCGCCGCCGCGCGTGCCGATCACCGCGACTGCGCAATGCGGCCGATCAGTGCCGGTCTCGGCCAGCTTGGGTGCGTTGAGCGCGGTCTGCGCCTGGGCGAAGGCGTCGCGCAGCGCATCTGGATTCAGCGGCTTGAGCAGATAGTCGTGGATGCCGCTCGCGACGAGGTCGCGATACAGGCGCACGTCGTTCACCTGGCCCGACGCGATCACGATCGTGCCAGGCTCGCAGACTTCGGCGAGTGCGTTGATGTCGTTGAGCGGATCGCCGCTCTCGGAGAGGTCGACGAACAGGATGTTCGGGCTCGCCGAGACCGACAGGGTCTGGACCGCGTTGCGCAGGCCGCCCTTGTTGACCTTCTCCGGCGACCAGCCGAGCTCGACGGCGATCGGGCGCAGAATCTCCGCCGTCGTCTCGTCGCAGACGAACGCAACGAACGGATCGCGATGCCCGGTGCGGGCGGGATTGAAAGGCGCGTTCACTTGGGGCTCCCCGAACCGGCGTCGACCTTGCCGCCGCTGCCCGAAGGCACCGCCGCGCGCAGCGCGCCGATGGCCTTGGATGCGGTGATCGGATCGGCCGTGGGCGACCCCGCGGCGCCGCGGACGAGATCGGCCGGATCCGCGATCATCGCGGCGAGATTGCTGTTGGTCGCACAGCCATAGTTGGAGCTGGTGCTCGCCTCGAACGTATATTCCGCGGGGCGCGAATTGTCGGGGCAGCCCGGCACATTGGCGGTCATCCGGGTAACGACCACCCGGATGGTGCCCGGCGCGATCTGGCCGGTGGTAACGGGCGCGCGATCGGCGAGGATCAGGCCGTAGCGGCCGGCCTCGGCGGCGATTTCCGGGCGGCCGGTGGTGCCGGCGGCGCCGTCGTCGATCGCGACGCGATCGCCATAGCGCAGGCTCATCGCCGACATCCAGCCGGCCAGGCGCTGGCTTTCGCCCGGCGCCAGCGAATAGCCGGTCGTCTGCAGGTCGAGCACATAGTCGCTGCGCTGGACGATCGGCTGATGGACCGATTCCACGCCGCCATTATAGGTGCCGCAGCCGGCGAGCAGCAGCGCCGGGACGAGCAGGGGAGTGAAGCGCGGAAGCACGGGCGATCTCCTCGTCAGTCGCATCGGGTCAGAAGCCGAAGCCGGGGGCCGCGGAGCCGCCCTTCTTCTGCTTGCGGTTGGGTTGCGGGGCGGGCGCCATCTGAGCGGGCGCGGTCGCCTGGCCGGCCGGGGCAGGCGAATAGGCGCCCACCGAAGGCTGGCCGTCCGCCGGCGCCATGCTCGGCTTGGGGCGCTCGCCATTCTTGTCGCGGCTGGAGAGCGCGCCCATGAAGACGCGGTCGAAATCGTTCGGCGCCTTGTAGCCGTCGGTCGGCAGGACGATCTGATTGGCGTTGACCGGCTTCACCAGATAGGGGGTGATCACGATCACCAGCTCGGTCTCCTGGCGCTGGAAGGCGTTGGAGCGGAACAGCGCGCCCAGGATCGGCACGTCGCCCAGGCCCGGCGTCTTGGTGATCGAATTGTTCTGCGAATTCTGCAGCAGTCCGCCCACCACCATGCTTTCGCCCGAGCCGAGCTCGACCGTGGTCTCGCTGCGGCGCGTGCTGAGCGCGGGGATGGTGACGCCGTTCAGCTGCACCGCGCCGGCCGAAGTCAGCTGCGACACTTCGGGGCGTACGCGCAGCGAGATGCGGCCATCGGCCAGCACCGTCGGCGTGAAGGCCAGGCTGATGCCGTACTGCTTGTATTCCACCGTGGTGGTGCCCAGGCCCTGCGCGACCGGGATCGGGATCTCGCCGCCGGCGAGGAAGTTCGCCGTCTCGCCCGAAAGCGCGGTGAGGTTCGGATTGGCGAGCGTGGTCACCTGGCCGATCGTCTCGCCGAGATCGATGGCCGAAAGCACGTCGAGGCCGAACAGCTTGCCCGCCAGGCCCATGGTGGCGTTGTCGGAGCCGCGGGTGATGTCGGCCAGGCCGCTGGCGCGCGGATTGACGAACCTGCCCGTGGAGGGATCATAGGCGCCGGTGATGGTGACGCCGTTCTGCGTCATCGTCGCGGTCGGATATTTGGCGAGGTCCGCCGCCGAGAACGAGCCCGGGCTGCGGCCCTGGGCCAGGCCGAACTGGAAGCCCCCGGTCGAGTCCTTAGTGCTGAAATTAACGCCAATGTTCTTGACGAAGCTGCGGCTCACTTCGGCGAACTTCACCTGCAGCTGCACCTGCAGCGGCGTGGCGGTCCGCAGACGGTTGATCACCGCGATCTTGACCTGCGCATTGGGGTCGTTGACGTTGACGCCAGGGTTGAGCAGCCCGGTTACCAGGCGCTGCGCCTGTTCGCTGTCCTGCGGCGATTTCACCGTGCCGTTGAGCACCGCGATCTGGCCGACCGTGGTCACCTGGACGTCCGCATCGGGCATCGCCACCTTCACCATGCGGTCGATCGAAGTGATGTTCTGCGCCACGCGGACATTGGTGGAGAAGACCACCGCGCCCGAGGCGCTGGTCGCGAACACCGTCGCCTCGCCGAACTCCTTGCCGAACAGATGGATCTGGCGCGGATTGTTCACATAGATGTCGGCGACGGACGGATTGGAAGTCCAGACGTTGGCGACGGTGGCGGGAAGGGTGATCAACTCGCCCTGGCCGGTCGAGAGCAGGATCTCGCCGCTCGGCCGCTGCGTGCCCGGCGGCAGGTTGGCGACGCCCACATTGGTGCGGGCCGGCGCATTGGTGCGGGCCGGCGCATTGGTGCGTGCCGGGTGGGGCCGCTTTGACTTGGCGGTCTGGGCGAAGCCGGTCGCCGGCGTGCCGACCAGCGCGGTCGACACGATCGCGGCGAGCGAGCGCTTCAGGAGAAGCTTGCGAGTCATTTCAGTTCTTGCCCCCCAGAGCAACGGCGGTCTCGGCATTGCCGCGAACGACGGTCACGACCGGGCCGCGCGGAGTCGCGGCGCCGGGAAAGCTTTGGCCGGGCGCGGGCGTAGCGCCGGGGGCACCGGCCGTGCCCATGTCGTGCGGCTTGGTCGGCACGGTGCTGCGCTGGAAGCGCGACACGTCGGCGCCGGTGGCGAAGGTGGTCGCGCCGTCCTGCGGTGTGCGCGCCACCTTGGCGATCATTTCCTTTTCCTTCTTCGGGTCGCTCGGCACCTCGACGTCGCCGTTCGCGATCGCGTCCTCGAGCTCGCCCTGATTGTCGGCGATCGAGCGCAGCGAGAGCGAGAGCGTGCCGATGGTCTGCGCCACCGCGATCTTCTCGGCGATCTTGGGCGTCGCCTCGACCGTGACGGTCGAATAGGTGTTGACGATCGTGTTGCCCTTGTCGTCGGTCTGCTTGTCGGTCTTCTGGTCGGTGGCGAGCACGCGCAGGTTGCGCAGCACCGTCTCGGACGCCTTGAGCGCCGGACCGTCGCCGCCGCCGCTCACCGACTGGGTGAGGATCAGGTCGATGCGATCGCCCGGGAAGACGAAGCCCGCAACCGCGCTCTGGGTCGAGACGGGCACGGTCACCGCGCGCATGCCGGCGCCGAGCGCGGCCGCCAGGAAGCCGCGGTCGCCGGGCTTCACCAGCGCGCCCTGGGTCACCGGCTGGCCGGCGGGAATCGGGAAGCGCACCACGGTGCCGACCAGCTTGGCCGGGTCCGATTCGCTGCGCACATAATAGGCGCCCTCGACCAGTTCCTTGGGCCAGGGGCGGAATTCGAGCGACTGGGCATCCAGGATGGTGCCCACCGGCAGCTCGCGCTTGGCGACGAGCACTTCGGTGGTGTTCTGCGGCTGGACGGCCGCGGGCACGGCGCCGGCCTGGGGCGCGGGCGCGCCGCTCATCAGGTTGCGCGCCATGAACGCGGTGATGGCCGCCACGACGAGCGCGCCGACGAGCAGGATCAGCTTGCGTGCATCCATTTCGCTATTCCCAAGCCTTCTCAAAAGCGCCGGCGTATGTGGTTGCGCCAGCGTTAATTATTCACCCGAACTGGTTAAAAATCGGTTCGCGAAGAACCAGCAGCGCGGCGATCGCGATGGCGACGCCATAGGGGATCTCCAGCGGCCCCCCCGCGTCGCGGCGCAACCGCTTCTCGATCACCATGAGGAGCGTGAGCCCGCCGCCGATCAGCGACATGAGCACGAGCATCCACACCAGCGGCTGCACCGGCAGCCACAGCGCAAGCGCTCCGATCATCTTCACGTCGCCGCCGCCCATCTGCCCCAGCGCGAACGCGCCGAGGAAGAAGGCGAAGACGAGCGCGGCAACGCCGGCCTGCATCGCCACGTCCGGCCACAGCGCCAGTCCGTTCGCCCACCACCAGAGCGGCGCCAGCAATGCGATGGCGGCATTCTTCCAGTTGGCGATCTCGCGTGTGCGCGCATCCTGGATGCCCGCCGAGACGAGCAGCAGCGCAAGTGCTACGAGCAGCAAAGTGACGTACACATCCCCCATGTCGCCAAAGTCCTAGACGGGACGGCTTATCAAAACGTAACCAAGCCCCATGCGTGAAAACCCGGATATCCGCCGCACCATCCCCGCCGGGGCCAAGGTCCATCATTGGACGGCTCCCGACGGCTGGCAGCTGCGCGCCTTCGCCTGGCCCGCCGAGGCCGCCACGCCGCGCGGATCGATCCTGTTCCAGGGCGGCCGGGGCGACATCTTCGAGAAGTATCTCGAGGCCTTCCACCATTGGCACGACCAGGGCTGGACGATCACGTCGTTCGACTGGCGGGGCCAGGGCGGCTCGGGCCGGCTCACCGCCGCGGCCAATTGCGGCGATATCGACAGCTTCGACAGCTTCATCGCCGACCTGCGCGCCTTCTATGCGGACTGGGAGGCGGCGACGCCCGGCCCGCATGTGGTGATGGGCCATTCGATGGGCGGCCACCTGGTGCTGCGCGGGCTGGTCGAAGGGGCGATCCGCCCCGATGCCGCGGTGATCGTCGCGCCGATGCTGGGCGTGAAGAGCGCGCTGGGCCCCTTTGCCGAGCGGGCCGCGCGCATCCTGGGCGGCGTGGGGGACAGCACCCGGCCGGCCTGGAAGAGCAACGAGAAGCCCTACACCACCGAGACCCGCGCCAACCTGCTCACCCATGATCCCGATCGCTATGCCGACGAGATCTGGTGGCAGCAGCACGATCCCGCGATCGTGACCGGCCCGCCGAGCTGGCGCTGGCTGATCCAGGCATTCAAGTCGATGCGCGAGCTGGCGGGCAATCCGAAGCTTCGGAAGATGCCGGTGCCGGTGCTCGCCCTGGTCGCCAAGGCGGATGGGCTCGTCGATGCGAAGGCGGCGCTCCGGATCGTGCCGAAGCTCCCCGACGCCCGCATCGTCAGCTTCGGCAAGGAAAGCGCGCACGAGATCCTGCGCGAGGAAGACCGGGTCCGCAACCGCGCGATCGGCGAGATCGACCTCTTCCTCGCCGCCCGCGCCCAGCGGCGCTGATGGCCCATGACATAGCGATCGTGGGTGCCGGCATCGCCGGTGCCAGCCTCGCGGCCGAACTCGCGCCCCATGTGCGCGTGCTGCTGCTCGAGGCCGAGGAGCGCGCCGGCTATCATGCCACGGGCCGTTCGGCCGCCTTCTGGTCCGAAAGCTATGGCGGGCCCGCCGTCCAGCCGCTCACCACTGCATCGGGCCCGATGCTCGGAAAGTATCTGGAGCCGATGGGCTCCGTCCATATCGGCAGGGCGGACGAGGCCGGGGCGATCGCGGCGTTCCTCGCCGAGTTCGAGGGCACGGGGGTGGCGCTGCGCCCGGTCGATCCGCGGGCGATGATCCCGGGCCTGCGCCCCGAATGGACGCTCGGCGTGCTCGAGCCGAGCTGCGAATATATCGATGTCGGCGGCCTGCACGGCGACATGCTCGCCGCGGCGAAGCGGGCGGGGGCGGAATTGCGGACGCATGCCGGGCTCCTTTCCGCGCGGCGCGAGGGCGGCGCATGGAAGCTTGAGACCCGGGCCGGCGCCTTCGAGGCTGCCGTTCTCGTCAATGCCGCCGGCGCCTGGGCCGATCCGGTGGCGGAGATGGCCGGTGCGCGACCGCTCGGCATTCGGCCCTATCGCCGCACGATCATGCAGCTGAAGACCGATCCGGCGCCTGCACCCGGCAGCCCGATGGTCGCGCATATCGGCGGCAGCTTCTACTGGAAGCCGGAGGCGGGCGGGCGGATCTGGCTGAGCCCGCACGACGAGATCGCGACGCCGCCCTGCGATGCGCAGCCGGAGGATATCGACGTGGCCACGGCGATCGACCGGTTCGAGCATGTCGTCGACTGGCGGGTGGACAGGCTCGAGCACAAATGGGCCGGCCTCAGGACCTTCGCGCCCGATCGCCTGCCGGTCTATGGCTTCGACATGGATGTGCCGGGATTCTTCTGGTGCGCCGGCCAGGGCGGCTTCGGCATCCAGACCGCGCCGGCCGCCGCCAGGCTCGCTTCGGCGCTGCTGCTCGGCGGCGCACCCGATCCCGCGGTCGCGGCTATTGACCCGGACCCCTATTCGCCTGCACGTTTCGGCAGCTAACCTGGGTTAGCCGTTCTAGTTCGGGAGAAAGCCAATGGCACACAAGTTCGTGATCGAGCAGAACAAGGCCGGCGAGTATGTCGCGAAGTTCAAGTATAACAGCGAAATTATCTTCTGGACCGAAGGCTATTCCAGCAAGGCGAACGCGAAGAACGCGATCGAATCGATCCTGAAGAACGGCCCGGGCGCGCCGGTCGAAGAAGGCTGATCTATCCGATTCAGACATAGATCGCGTTGAGAGGGTGTTCCATGGCATGATAATGCCATGGGCGCGCGGATAGGCTCGTCTGAAGTAGATATGGTTATTCGCGCCAATTCTTCGCAAAAGAAAACGGCGTCGCATCCACTCTTTCAGAGAAAGATGCGCCATGTTCGAAATAGATAAGCTTCTCGAAAACCGCATTGTCGATGCGGCGTTCCTCGAGAGCCACATCAAGCTGTGGTTCCGGAGGACGCGAATCCTGATCGTCGTCGATGGCGGCATCCGGATCACGCCCGCTGCCGATCCGACCGATCTGGACGACGCCAACCTGTTCGGTCTCAGTATGGCGATCGCGCATCTGCGCAGCTTCTCGGCCGGCTTCGCGTCCTTCTCGGTCACGCTCGCGACGCGCAACGGCGTGGCCGCGACCAGCGATTCGCCCGGACCCGCCGAGTTCAAATATACCGGCTTCCGCTTCGATCAGGGCGGCCCCGGCGACCCGGTGCTGAACCACTATGACCAGGTCTGGTGCTTCGGTCTGCAGCCCGGCAACGGGCCGGACAACGACCCCAACAGCCTCAACCCGTCGATCGATTCGGTCTTCGCGATGGCGAAGTACAACCCCGCCAGCGATGCCGAGCTCGCGGCGCTGACGCGCTGGATGAACGAGCGGCAGGGCGGGCTGTTTGCCACGGGCGATCATCACACGCTCGGCGCCTCGATGTGCTCGCGCATCCCGCGCGTGAACACGATGCGGCGGTGGACGGTCGCGCAGGGCACCACCACGGTGGAACTCCCGACCCGCTTTGATACGAACCAGCCC
>JGI26527J51213_1002739_pt1 | contig 10379 bp, 9 predicted proteins | sample ThiBiot_300_biof_FD_51213 | JGI IMG/M metagenome (IMG submission 51213) | reverse complement strand
GTCGCCCGCCGGTTCGACCTGCCCGAGGGCACGCTCGCCGAGGCGTTCCAGATCGTCTCCATCGGCTGAGCGGTCGACCACGTTCGACGAGCGGAGATGCACCGTTCGAGTGAACGGCGGTGAACGGACGAATGGAACTTGGCGCAGAGCGTGCGCATCCGGTAGACATTCGACAGTTCGTTCACTCCAAAGGGGGACCCACGCAGTGGCTCAGTTCGCGTCCGCCGGTGGGTCCCGGTCGTCCGCGACCGTACTCACGGTCGCCGACATCCTGCGCCGCAACGCTCCGGTGCCGGTCAAGGCCCACGACAGCCTGGACAGCGCACCCCTGTCGGTGGGGAGCCTGCTGCGCCGTGAGGGCCGGGCCACGCACGCGCTGGACCGCCCGCTGAAGCCGCGCGCCTCGCAGGCGGAGGACGAGACCACCCTGGTGCCCCGCACCGCGCCGGTCACCCGCCGGACCGTGAAGGGTGGGGCCATCGCCGCAGGCTCGCTGCTGGCCGCAGGGTCCGTCTTCGGAGCCACGGTGCTCACCGACACCCCGGCCGACCAGGACTCCGCCACGGGCCCCTACGCCGGCCATGGCATCCTCGACGGCACGGCCGACGCCGGCAGCACACCCACCGTCGCGATCTCCCCGGCCGCCAACACCGGCGGCCTCGACGCCGGCGCCGGGGCACCGTCGTCCTGGGTGCCCGTGGCGTTCCCGAGCGCGCTCGCCGGCAGCTCCGACGGCGCGGCGAAGCCCGGGACCACCGCGAAGGCCCCCTCCACCGGCACCCCGGCGAAGAGCAGCGGCACCGGGAGCCCGACCGGCTCCACCGGTGGCGGCTCCGGCACGGGCGGCACCACCGGCGGCGGCAACTCCGGCGGCAGCGGCGGCACGACGGGCGGCACCCCGAGCAGCAGCGGCGTGGACGGCACCGTCACCTCCCTCACCGGGCGGCCGGTGGCGCGGTGGACAACGTCGGCGGCGCCATGCCCGGCCCGGTCGGCGGCGCCGTCTCGGGCCTCGGCACCACCGTCTCCGGTGCCGGCAAGGCGCTCGGCCCGACGGTCGACACGGTCACCCAGCCCGTCACCTCGGCGCTGCAGCCGGTCACCCAGCCCGTCACGTCCCTCGTGGGTGGGCTGGTCAGCGGCCTGCTCGGGTGACGGGCGGCTGGCCCGCACCCGCTGACACCCCATTCGTGCGCGCGTCGTCCACACGGACCCCAGGTCAGACCAGCGTCAGACCAGGCGCCGGTCCGAGGCCCACCGCGACAGCTCGTAGCGGTTCGACAGCTGGGTCTTGCGCAGCACGCTCGACACGTGCGTCTCCACCGTCTTCACGGAGATGAACAGCTCGCCCGCGATCTCCTTGTAGGCGTAACCGCGCGCGAGCAGCCGCAGGACGTCGCGCTCGCGGCGGGTCAGCAGGTCGAGCTCGGGGTCGCCGGGCGGGGCCGCCCCCGGCCGGTCGGAGAACACGTCGAGCACGAACCCGGCCAGGCGTGGCGAGAACACCGCGTCGCCGGACTTCACGCGGTGCACGGCGTCGGCCAGCTCGCGCCCGGAGATCGTCTTCGTGACGTAGCCGCGGGCCCCCGCCCGGATGACCGCGATGACGTCCTCGGCCGCGTCCGACACGCTCAGGGCCAGGAACACCACGTCGGGCAGCTCGGGGCGCAGCTGGCGGAGGACCTCCGCGCCGCCGCCGTCGGGCATGTGGACGTCGAGCAGCACCACGTCGGGCTTGATGTGCCGGATCCCCGCTACCGCCTCGTCGACGGAGCCGGCCTCGCCCACCACCGTGAGGTCGGGGACGCTGCGGTCGAGCTCGGCGCGCACCCCCGAGCGGAACAGTGCGTGGTCGTCGACGAGGAAGACCCGGATCGGATCGGTCACTGTCCACTCTCCTGCTCTGCTTCCGCCACCGGCATCCTCAACTGCACCTCGGTGCCCTCACCCGGCGTGCTGCGCAGCCGCACGGTGCCGCCGTGCCTCTCCATCCTGCCGTGCACGGAATCGGCGAGGCCGTGCCGGTCACCGGGCACGTCGTCGGCGTCGAAGCCGACGCCCCGGTCCCGGACGAACACGTGCACCTCCCCGGGTTCGACCTCCACGTACACGCTCACCTCGGTGACCTTCGCGTGCTTGGCCGCGTTGACCATCGCCTCGCGGGCGGCCAGTACGAGGGCGCGCAGGTCGTCGTCGAGGGGGCGGTCGCCGACCACGACGGGCCGGACGTCGATGGCGTAGGTGTCCTCCACCTCGGCCGCGGCGGTGGTGATCGCGGCGGACAGGCCGGTGTCCAGGCCCGGCTCCCCGGCCCGCCCGACTCGCCCATACCCCGATGCCCCGTACAGCCAGTGGCGCAGCTCGCGTTCCTGGCCGCGCGCCAGCCGCAGCACCTCCCGGGGCTGGTCGGACTGGCGCTGGATCAGCGCGAGCGTCTGCAGCACCGAGTCGTGCAGGTGAGCGGCGATCTCGGCCCGCTCGGCCTCGACGATGCGCTCGCGACGCTCCTCCCCGAGGTCGCGCACCAGCTTGAGCCACCACGGCACCGTGATCACGCCGACGCCGACGAGCGTGGCCACCACGGCGAGCAGCGCGAACTGCACCTGCCCGAGCTGCAGCTGTCCCAGCAGGAACACCCCGATGCCCGCGGCCACGAACACCGCGCCCGCGACGACCCGCAGCAGCGCGGTGCGGCCGCTGCCCGACATCCCGGTGATGCCCGAACGCGCGCCCGCGGTCCAGCGGCGGCGCTGCGACTCGTCGGCCTCGCGCCAGACCAGCGCGGCACCGGCGGCGGCCACGCCCAGCGGCCCGACGACCCAGCCGACCACGGAGTTGCCCAGGGCGTTGGCGGCCAGCCCGGCCCCGACGCCCAGCGCGGCGAGCCCGAACGCCTGCTGGCGCTCGGCCCGGCCGGCGGTGCGGGCGACGTCGGCCTGTTCCTGCTTCACGAACACCCAGAGCAGGCCGTAGGCGATGGCCCCCGACCCGCTGACGAACACGGTGAGCACGACGAACCCGACGCGCACCCAGAGGACGTCGACGCCGAGGTGGTCGGCCACGCCGCCGGCGACGCCCGCGAGGAAGCGGCCGTTGCGCCGCCGGGCGAGCGGTGGCCGGGCCCGGACGGGCGCGGCGGGTGCGGAGCTGGTCACGCCGTCCATGGTCACACGGGCGGGAAGCCCCTGGCATCGGGGAAAGGTCGGGGGCGTCTCGGGGCCATCCCTGATGGTCCGGGGGTGGCGTGCCCGGCACAGTCGTTCCCATGAACAGGACCGACGTGCACGGCACGCTCCGTGAGATGTGGGAGACGCGGCCCGCACGGCCGCGCGACGACCGTCAGGTGGCCGGTGTGGCATCGGCGATCGCCCGCCGCTACGACCTCGATCCGGTGCTCGTCCGGATCGGGTTCGTGGCCGCGGCGTTCACCGGTATCGGCGCGGCGCTCTACATCGCGGGCTGGATCGCCCTGCCCGAGACCCCCGAGGACCCGGCCGCACCGGCCCACCGGCCCCGGCCGGTCCTCGTGGTCGGGTTGGCCGTCGCCGCGGCGGTGAGCATCGGGTTCCTGTTCGGCGACCGCGGCGGGGTGGTGGTCCCGGCGCTGGCGGTACTGGCCCTGCTGTTCCTGCTGCACCGCAGCCGCGGTGACCGGGTGCCCCGCCCGGTCGGCCCGGTCGCCGATGCGCCGACGGTGGCCACGCCCGGACCGTCGCTGGTGAAGGAGGACGTCCCGGCACCCACACCACCGGCCTGGGATCCGCTGGGGGCCGCGCCGTTCGCGTGGGACCTGCCCGAGCCCGGCCCGGCCCAGCCGCCGGCCCGCCCGGAGCGACCGCGCCGGTTCCCCGTCACCGCGGTGACCCTCGGGCTCGCGCTGCTGGCCGGCTCGGCCACCGCCGTGCTGCTCCTGCTCATGGGCGCGCTCGTCGCGTCGAACGTGCCGCTGGTGCTCGGGGTCGGGCTCGGGGTGATCGGCGCCGGGCTCGTGGTGGGCGCGTTCCTCCGCAGCGGACGGGGCCTGATCCCGATCGCGCTGCTGCTCAGCGCGCTCACCTGGGCCGCCGTCGCGGCTCCTCTGGACCGGTGGGAGGCCGGTGGGTTCGGCGATCTGAACGCCACCCCCACCACGCTCGCCCAGCTGCAGCCCGTCTACCAGCGCTCCGCGGGGGACATCACCCTGGATCTGCGGCAGCTCCCCCTGAGCGGTACCGGCCAGGTGCCCACCACGGCGACGCTGGGCGCCGGGGACCTCACGGTGCTGGTCCCCGCGGACACCGACGTGAAGCTGAACGGCTCGGCCGGGCTCGGCGACGTGTCGCTCGGCGGGCAGAAGGTGTCGGGGCCGGGCGCGAAGCTCGACGTCGAGGACCTGGGTGCCGACAACGCCCGGTCCGGTCAGGAGCTCGTCCTCACCCTGTCGACGGGTGCGGGAGATGTGGAGGTGCGTCGTGGCTGAGTACGACGAGGGGACGGTCTCCCGCCGACGCGGCCCGGACGTGGTGATGCTGCTGGTGGGGCTGCTGGCCCTGGGGATGTCGGTGTCGGCATTCGTCGGCCAGGTGCCCAGCCTCGCGGGGTTCGACCCCCGCTGGCTGCTCGCGGGCGGCGCCGCCGTGATCGGACTGCTGTTGCTGGTCGGGAGCCTCCGGGGGCGGCACACGACCTGAGACGTGCGGGCCGCGAGCTGGGGAGCGCAGCGGCCCGCCGGGGGGAGGAGCGGCTCCGCCGCTCGTGAGCGGATATCAGGGTCGGGACCCTGATATCCGCTCACAGCCGTTTCACTCCCACTCGATGGTGCCGGGCGGCTTCGAGGTGACGTCGAGAACGACCCGGTTCACCTCGGCGACCTCGTTGGTGATGCGCGTGGAGATGCGTTCGAGCACCTCGTAGGGCAGCCGGGTCCAGTCGGCCGTCATCGCGTCCTCGGAGCTGACCGGGCGCAGCACGATCGGGTGGCCGTAGGTGCGCCCGTCGCCCTGGACGCCGACGCTGCGGACGTCGGCCAGCAGCACCACCGGGCACTGCCAGATGGTCGTGTCGAGCCCGGCGGCGGTGAGCTCCTCGCGGGCGATCGCGTCGGCCGCCCGCAGGGTCTCCAGCCGGTCGAACGTGACCTCGCCGATGATCCGGATGCCCAGGCCGGGGCCGGGGAACGGCTGACGGCCGACGATGGTCTCGGGCAGCCCCAGCTCGGCGCCGACCCGGCGGACCTCGTCCTTGAACAGCGCCCGCAACGGCTCGACCAGCGCGAACTCGATGTCATCGGGCAGCCCGCCGACGTTGTGGTGGCTCTTGATGGTGGCGGTGCCCGATCCCCCGCCGGACTCGACGACGTCGGGGTAGAGAGTGCCCTGCACCAGGAATCCCACGTGCTCGTCCTGGGCGACCTCGGCGGTGGCCGCCTCGAACACCCGGATGAACTCGCGTCCGATGATCTTGCGTTTGGTCTCCGGGTCGGTGACGCCTGCCAGTGCCGCCAGGAACCGGTCGGCCACGTCGACGGTGTGCAGCTTGGCCCCGGTGGCGGCCACGAAGTCGCGCTCCACCTGCTCCCGCTCGCCGGCGCGCAGCAGGCCGTGGTCGACGAACACACAGGTCAGCCGGTCGCCGATGGCACGCTGGACGAGCGCGGCCGCGACGGCGGAGTCGACGCCGCCCGACAGACCGCAGATGGCCCGGCCCTCGCCCACCTGTTCGCGGACGGCGGCGATGGTGTCGTCGATGATCGACGAGGTGTTCCAGCCGGTGCCGATCTTCGCGACCTCGCGCAGGAAGCGCCGCAGCACCTCCTGGCCGTGCGGGGAGTGGCCCACCTCGGGGTGGTACTGCACGCCGGCCAGCCGCCGGTCGGTGTCCTCGAACGCCGCGACGGCCGCCCGCTCCGACGACGCGGTGACCGTGAAGCCGGGGGGTGCGCTGACCACGGAGTCGCCGTGGCTCATCCACACCGGGTGCTTGCCGGGCAGGCCTTCGTGCAGTGTCCCGGGGTGGTCGGTGACCGTCAGCTCGGTGCGGCCGTACTCGCGGGTGCCGTCGGGGGCCACCTCCCCGCCGAGCGCGCGGGCCATGGCCTGGAAGCCGTAGCAGAGGCCGAGCACCGGGATGCCGGCCTCGAACAGCGCGGGGTCGACGGCCGGGGCCCCGTCGGCGTAGACGCTGGCCGGGCCGCCGGAGAGGATCACGGCGGCGGGCTTGCGGGCGACGATGTCCGCGACGGAGGTGTCGCCGGGCACGATCTCCGAGTAGACCTGCGCCTCGCGGACGCGACGCGCGATGAGCTGGGCGTACTGGGCGCCGTAGTCGACGACGAGGACGGTGGGCGGCTGCACGGTCCCAGGGTAGTCGGGCCGGCGAACCGCTCCGACCACCACTTCCGTGCGGACTCCCACGCACCCGCGGCGTTTGCGCGCCGGACCTGCCGGCTCCCCCCACACGTTGTGTCGTGGCCTCCGGCGCGTCGAGGCCGTCCGGAGGGCCACCCTGGCCTCGGCCCGGACCCGGCTGCGCACCGGGGAACGCGCGGCGGGAGCCGTGCCCTGGGCCCAGCTGAGAGCGGAGCTCGGACTGCCGGAGTAGACGGCCCGGCACGAAGCGCAGCGACGTGAGCTACTCCATCGACATCGACCCGGCCGCGCAGGACACGATCTCCTCACGACCGCCTCGGGCGCTGATCCCGCTCGCCGAGGCACCAGCCATGGTGGAACCGACCCCGTGGAGCGGCCGGTCGGGCAACCCCGAACGCGACCCCGACGCCGCGGTCCGCAACCCCCTTCGGGGCCGGTGGAATGATCACCCCACCTCATCCCCGACCGCGATCGGCGTGTCGACGTCCTGCTCGCCACCTGGCCGTAGCGCCGCGTGCGGACACTGAGCCCGGGGTCACCTTGCCCCCGACCACGGCCCCGGCCATCCTTCACCTGGTGGAAACACACCCCTGTCGGTCGCCCCTGACGATGGAGCCGACCAGCGAGGAGGGGTTGTCATGACCACGAGGGTCTCCGTGGAGCACCGCACCGCCTACCACTTCGACCGCCCGGTGGGCATCGGTGCACACACCGTGCGCCTGCGCCCCGCCCCGCACTGCCGCACGCCGATCACCGGCTACTCACTGCGGGTGGAGCCGGCCAACCACTTCGTCAACTGGCAGCAGGACGCGCACGGCAACCACGTCGCCCGGCTGGTGTTCCCCGAACCCGCCACCGACCTCACGATCACCGTGAGCCTGGTCGCCGAGATGACGGTGATCAACCCGTTCGACTTCTTCGTGGAGTCCTACGCCGAGCGGTCCGGGTTCGCCTACCCGCCCGAGCTGGCCCAGGACCTCGAGCCCTACCTGCGGCCGGTCGGGGACAACCCGCTGCTGACGGCGTGGCTCGCCGACCACCCCGAGCTGACCGCGCCCGGCCAGGCGATCGTCGGCTTCCTCATCGGGCTCAACCGCCAGATCGCCGGCGACGTCGCCTACTCGGTGCGGATGGAGCCCGGCGTCCAGACGCCCGACACCACGCTGCAGCGCGCCGTCGGCTCGTGCCGCGACAGCGCGTGGATGCTCGTGGCGGCGATGCGCGAGCTGGGGTTGGCCGCGCGTTTCGTCTCCGGCTACCTGGTCCAGCTCGCGCCCGACGCCGTCCCCGGGGTCACGCCGCCCGCGTTCGACAGCGACTTCACCGACCTGCACGCCTGGGCGGAGGTCTACGTCCCCGGGGCCGGGTGGGTCGGCCTCGACGCCACGTCCGGGCTGCTCGCGGGCGAGGGCCACATCCCGCTCGCCGCGACGCCGAGCCCGGGCCGCGCGGCCCCGATCAGCGGCATGGTGGACCCGTGCGAGACGACGTTCGAGTTCTCCAACGTCGTCCGGCGCGTCCACGAGGACCCCCGCGTCACCCGCCCCTACTCCGACGAGCAGCGCGAGAAGATCCACGCCGTCGGCCACGCCGTCGACGACCTGCTCACCGCGGGCGACGTCCGGCTGACGATGGGCGGCGAGCCCACGTTCGTCGCGAAGGACGACATGTCCTCGCCCCAGTGGACGATCGCCGCCGACGGCCCCGAGAAGCGTGAACGTGCCGACCGGCTGGCCGCGAAGCTGTTCGACCACTTCGCCCCCGGCGGCGTCGTGCACCGCGGCCAGGGCAAGTGGTACCCGGGTGAGCCGTTGCCGCGCTGGCAGACCGCGCTGATCTGGCGCACCGACGGCGCGGCGCTCTGGCGAGACGCCTCCCTGCTCGACGTGCCGTCCGGGCCGCCGGTGGTGACGCCCGGGTCGGCCGCCGCCCGCGAGGACGTCGAGCACGTGATGCGGGCCGTCGCCGAGGGCCTGGGCATCGACGCCGCCTACGCCAGGCCCGTGTTCGAGGACCCGCTCACCCGTCTCGCGACCGAGGCCCGGCTGCCCGACGGGGACCCGCCCGCAACCGACGTCGAGGGACCTCTCGCCGACCGCGACGCCCGGGCCGAGGTCGTGGACCAGCTCGACGCCGAGCACGGCGACCCGGTCGCCTGGATCCTGCCCGTGCACCGGACCGAGGACGGCGCGGGCTGGGCCACCGCCGAGTGGACCACCCGCCGCGGCCGGATCGTGCTGGTGGACGGCACGTCGCCGGCCGGGCTGCGGCTGCCCCTGTCGTCGATCTCGTGGACGCCGCCGCCCGGCACGCCGGAGGCCTCACGGTTCCGCGAGCTCGCCCCGCTGCCCGCACCGACCGCACTCGGCCCCGAGGGACTGCCGCTGGTCGACCCGCCGCCCGCCGCCGTCACGCCCGTCGAGAAGGCGCCCACCACCGCGCTGTGCGTCCAGGAGCGCGCCGGGCACCTGTGCGTGTTCCTGCCGCCGCTGGAGGAGTCCGCGGACGCCGTGGAGCTGCTCGGCGTGGTGGAGCGCGCCGCCGCGGGCGTCGGGGTTCCCGTGGTGCTGGAGGGCTACGCGCCGCCCGGCGACCCGCGCACCCGCACGTTGACGGTCACGCCGGACCCGGGCGTCATCGAGGTCAACGTGCACCCCGCCACATCCTGGGACGAGCTGGTGGAGATCACCGGGACGCTGCACCGCTGCGCGCACGAGGTGGGGCTGGCCGCCGAGACGTTCACCCTCGACGGCACGCACACCGGCACCGGCGGCGGCAACCACATCACCCTGGGCGGCATCACGCCGAAGGACTCGCCGCTGCTGCGTCGGCCCGACCTGCTGGTGTCGATGCTGACGTTCTGGCAGCACCACCCGTCGCTGTCGTACCTGTTCAGCGGCCGTTTCATCGGCCCCACCAGCCAGGCCCCGCGCGTCGACGAGGGCCGCCACGAGACGCTCTACGAGCTGGAGATCGCGTTCGCCGAGCTGGCGAAGCTGGGTGAGTGCGAAGGAGCCGGATCCTGGCACGTCGACCGGGCCCTGCGCCACCTGCTCACCGACATCACCGGCAACACCCACCGGTCGGAGTTCTGCATCGACAAGCTGTTCAGCCCCGATTCCGAGCGCGGCCGGCTGGGCCTGCTGGAGCTGCGCGGGTTCGAACAGCCTCCGCACCCGGACATGTCGCTGGTGCAGGCACTGCTGGTGCGCGCGCTCGTCGCGCGGTTCTGGGCGGCGCCCTACACCGGGAAGCTCGTGCGCTGGGGCACCCGTCTGCACGACGCGTTCCTGCTGCCCGCTCATCTGGCCGCCGACATCGCCGAGGTGGCCGCCGACCTGCGCGGGCACGGCATCGGCTTCGACACGGCCTGGCTGGACCCGTTCCTGGAGTTCCGGTTCCCGCGCCTGGGCACCGTCGAGGTCAACGGGATCACGCTCGAGCTGCGCGGGGCCATCGAGCCCTGGCACGTGCTGGGCGAGGAGATGGCCAGCGGCGGGGTCGCGCGGTACGTCGACTCGTCGGTGGAGCGCGTCCAGATCCGCGTCACCGGGGCGCTGGAGGACCGCTACGCCATCACCTGCAACGGCGTGCCCGTGCCGCTGCACCCGGCCGGCTCCGGCGACGGGCTGGTGGCCGGCGTCCGGTTCCGTGCCTGGGCGCCGCCGTCGGCCCTGCACCCGACCATCGGCGTGCATTCACCGCTGACGTTCGATCTCGTCGACCGCTGGAACGGCCGCTCGATCGGCGGCTGCACCTACCACGTGGTGCATCCGGGCGGCCGCAGCTACGACACCTTCCCGGTCAACGCGAAGGAGGCCGAGGCCCGGCGCGGCGCCCGCTTCACGCCGTACGGCCACAGCCCCGGTCCCGTGCAGCTGCCCGCGCCGATCGTCGACAGCGAGTACCCGCGCACGCTGGATCTGAGACGGGTAGCGGTGTCGATGCCGCCTCCGCGGGAGTGAGCACGTCGGCGGGTCACCACGTGACCGTCCCCGCGACCGCCGGTCGCCGCTATACCGCCCCCGGCGG
>JGI26527J51213_1002711_pt1 | contig 10453 bp, 16 predicted proteins | sample ThiBiot_300_biof_FD_51213 | JGI IMG/M metagenome (IMG submission 51213) | reverse complement strand
TGCATCGCCGGACTGCGGCAACCATCGCGAAGATGCAATAGCCTCAATTTTCCGGCGAGCCTCGTCGGGCGCAACAGCAAGCGTGAGCTTGGCTGCCTGCAATTGAACTTGCATGTTGGGATGGCTGTAAAGCGCCATCAGCGCGCGCCGTTGATCGCCCGGACGCCGCTTCAATTCGTCCCTGACTTCTATCATTCGATCAAAGGGACGATTGAATTTCGTGAGTTCGTGGCCGAGAAGCGCATCATCCTGTGCGGTCGTGATTGCCGCAAATCGACCGACCAGTTGATCGACGGGCATCGCATCGAGTCTGATTTTCCTGAAGATCATGGCTTGAGAACACCGCGCAGAATTTTCCGTCCCCATGGCGACATGCGATGCCATTCATCATTCGGGAACATAGCTGCCTTCATCAAGCCTTCTGATAGCCGTTGCAGCCTCTCCGTTCTGTGGCTCGATGCCGGAATCACGAATATTCTCAAGACATTTGCGGGCGGCTTCAGGAAAGAGCACTAGAAGCGAGTGGGCCGCTCGCAATTGAACCTGTACGTTGGAATGTGAAAGCAGCGGCAGGAGCGCTCGACGCTGATCGCCCGGCATCTGCTGGAGTTCGGCTTTTATACGCTGCATTTCGGCAAAAAGGCGATTGTATCTTGAGGTGCTGCCGAGGCTATAGACAATTTCATACTGTTCCAAACAGACCTCGACAAACCGCGTGATGAGACTTCGTACCCGGACGGCGTCCGATTGAACGGAGGTCATCACTTGAGCATCCCATTTTTCGCGCAGGGGTTTTCAGTCTTTGCGGCGATACGCGACCTATTTTCGTCCTGGACCAGACCACCCTCCATCGTAAAGACTGAGAAACATGCCCGCGTGACCGGCCACGGGGTAGTCTCCTGAATCTGCGAGCCTTTGAAGCTCTCGGCGCGCGTCTACGGGAGCAAGGTCGATACATCCCTCGGCAGCATGGAACCGCACCCAGGAGTTGGGGTGTTTGAGGAGCCGCATCAAACCAATCTGTTGGGTATTGGATCTCTTGCGCAATTCAGTCGCGATTTCGAATATCCGCTTGCCTAGTGTTTGTACGCTGGAACCTTCCTTCAATGACTCGAGGGCCTCGCCTTGTTCAATGCACAAACGAACAAACTCAATCAGGAGGTCGTCGACGTTGACCTCTGAAATATCGCGCCTCATTGAATGACCCCATACTGCTTTAACACCTCAAGCCAATTTGCATCTGCTCGCCCCAACTCTTGCCGCGGAGATAGTCGCGTGGCGAAACGCCATCATACTTTGCGTTCGGTGTGGAATACCATCCATTGATGTCCAGATGCCTGACCTTTGGAATCCGCACCGTATTCTCGACACTGTCAATCCGCTGATCCCCGAACTGCAGCCTGTTCTGCGCGAACTGGCCGACAATATGATGGTCCTCGTAGCCGGCCTCGGGGGGCATTTGAGCGCGCGCCTGTAGTTCCTCCAGCGTGGCCGGAGGATCATTAGCCGTTTTGATCATATCGGTCAGGCGCTTCAGATCCTCTGCTTGATCCAGCGCTCCGATGAAAATATCCGCCGCCGGCGACAGGCGGCCGACGACACGCAGCCACCTGACAGCTTGACGAACAAATTTCATCCGTCCTTCGGTGGTCTCGGGTCTTTTCGGTGGAAGCGGCGGCGGGCCGTCGTCCGGCCGCCAATCGCCGGCGAGTTGCACACCATCGATCGTGTTGTCGCGCGGCGTGATCTGAAAGAGGCCGAGACTGCCTCCCCCTACGCCGCCATCCGGACTTCCGGCCGGCACGCGCGGCTGGTCCGGACTGTATTTGCGCGCCAGCGCAGGAAGGCTTTGGCGATATCCGCGCCGGGCGGAAGAAACCGCGCGGCGTCGGGACGAACCCAGCGGGCCGCATCCGGCCGCAGCCACCGCGATTGCTGATGGCGCAGCCAGGCGTCATGATGCGATGGCATAAAAATATATCCTTGAGGAACGACACGCGTTGGAAAGCGAAACGGCGTGCTGGAAGCGCGCCGTTCCATTCTTCTTTGAAAGAAGGATGGCCGGATCATCTGGCGCGAAGACCCGCTTCGCGCTTCTGTCCGGCCATGACCACCTTTTATTCGGCTTACTATCGGCCGGCTCAGCTCGCCGCGAACTTCATCAGCTTGATGGCGTCGAAGTCCTGCACGCCGCCGCCGACGCGCTTGGTGGTGTAGAACAGCACGTAGGGTTTGGCGGAGTAGGGGTCGCGCAGCACGCGCACACCGGCGCGGTCCACCACAAGGTAGCCGCGACGGAAGTCGCCGAACGCGATCGACAGCGAATTCGTCGCGACATCCGGCATGTCCTCGGCCTCGACCAGCGGGAACGTCATCAGCGACGCGCGCCCGCCCGCCAGCGACGGCGGCTGCCACAGATACGAGCCGCCGGTATCCTTGAACTTGCGGATCGCGGCCTGCGTCTTGCGGTTCATCACGAACGCGGCGTTCTGGCGATAACCGGCCTTCAACGCATACACCAGGTCGACCAGCGCATCGGAGGGGTTCGACGTCGCGAACCCGCCGGCGAGGCCGCTGGGAACATAGCCGAGCTTGCCCCATACCCATGAACCATTGGCCACGGTGTCGGATTGCAGGAAGCCTTTCGGCTTGTTGGTGCCGTCGCCGTTGACGAAGGCCGCGCCTTCCTGCACCGCGAAGGTCAGTTCGACCTCCTGCGCGATCCACTCGTCGATATTGACGGCGCTGTCATCGAGCAGCGTCGCGGTCGCTGCCGGCATGGCGTAAAGCTCCATCGCCGGGAAGCTCAGCGCGTCCAGCGTCGGCGACGTTGTTTGCGTGCGCGAGTCGGTCTCACCGACCCAGCCGGTGGCGGGCCCCGCGGTCATGAACGGCTTCTTGTAGACATTGCCCGAGATGGTGCGCACCGATGCGAGCGCGCGGATCGGCGAGATCGCCGCCAGCCGCTCGCCGATGCTCTGTTCGAGTTCGACCGGTACCAGATAGCCGCCGTCGGGGTTGGATCCGCCCGACATCGCCTTGGTCTCCAGGTCCCGCAGGACACCCGCCTCGCCGCCGCGCACATAGGCCTCGAACGCGCTCTTGTGCTCGCGCGACGCCGCATCGCTGGCGATGCGGCCGCGGCCTTCGAGCGCCGGACGGGCGTGCTTCAGCGCCAGTTCATCCATGCGCTTGTGCTGCGCATCGAGCGCGGCGTTGATGCGATCGACCTTTTCCTCCAGCAGCACATCGCCGCGCTTCTTCTCGAGCCGCGCCAGGCGCTCGTCATTGGCCGCCTTGAATTCCTCGAAGGTGACGCGGAAGTCGTCATAGTCGCCGCGGACGGCGACGCCGGATTTGTGTTCCAGCGCGGTGTCGGTGATATCGAAGTCCATTCACATTCTCCTCGGTGGTGGTTGGTTTCACGGCTTTGTCGCCCAAGGCTTGCGCGTGACACTGCGCTGGAGCGTTTTCGAGCCGGGCATGTCCTCGGGCTTGACCCGAGGGATGGATACCGGTTCGCGCGACGAAAACGCGTCACAACAAGAATCTGGAGCCCCGTTCCGATTTCATCGGAGCGGAAATGGCTCTAGAATGACTTCCCGCAACGAGATCACCGTCGAGGCGAAGCCATGCGCTTTCTGATCTTTGTCTGGATAACTCTCGCCGTCGCCGCCGCTGGCAGCGCGTGGTATGCGATGGAGCCATCGCGGCGCGGTCCGGCCCGGTTCTGGATCGCCGCCTGCGCGGTGCTGCTGGCGGCGTTCGCGATATCCTTCGTGATGCTGGGCGGCAGCACCGAAAAATCGCTGCTGTCGATCTCGCTCTATTTCCTGAACTGGGGCATGGCGGCCGGCGGCGCGGCGATCTGCGTCGGCGTCATCGCCGGCCTCTCGCTGGCGCTGGCCTACAAGCGGTGAGAGATATCGGCATCAGCCGGGTGAACGCCGCGTCCAGCGGCGCTCTCTCGATATGGCCGGGATCATGCTCCAGCGTCAGTCAGGTCGCTTCACGTCCTGCGCGCGCAAGAATTCGATCAGGGCCGCAAACTGATCCTCGGTCTCGAGGTAGTAAAAGTCTTGATCGGGATAGCGTTTCGTCTGGCCCACCGGCTCACCGACCAGGCCGCGCAGGAAAGCCACGCCGTCCTTGAACTCGGCCTCGTGCCGCCATGGCAACACCATGCTGACGCCACTGTGAGCACAATAGATTTCGACGCTATATTGGAGTGACATGGCTTTTACCGCCTGCGATCAGAGTTGGTCGGGAATACTCTATCGGAACCAGCCGCGCGAACGCCGCATCTACCGGCCCTCGCGCTTCTCTCGCAGCTCCTTGCAGAAATTCATCAGCTTGACGTACTGCTCCTTGGTTAGATCATACCATTCGATATGGCTGGGATCCTGCCGGCGCTGCGATTCCAGACCGTCGAGATCGGCAAGGAACTTCCGAACCAGCCAGTATTCGTGCTCGTCAGACCACGACAGATATACCTGAAGGCCCTCGACGTAGGCTTCGACTTTATAGTTCGCCATGATCCGCTCTATTCATTCCGGGGAAATGCTCCCTGGCGAGCCGAATACGGCATCAATATCCTCTTTCCGTTTCTCCTATTCGATCGAGTCCCGGATCAGCGTCAGCACCCCGCGTATATCTTCAAAGTCGTAGTTGGCCCCGGCATCTCCCCATATCCGCTGCAACTGCGCGTCCGTAAGGTTTTGCTCGAGCAATTCCTGCAGGAAGCGCTTGACGACCGCCCGCTGCTGTTTGTTCAAATATTTCAGGGCAAACGCAATCCACTCTTCTATGGTGGAGACTTCCTCGTCGCTGCCCTGATAGAAGCATTCGACCAAGCGGTCGAACTCTTTCGGAACCACCATGACCTCTCCTTGCTATTTGCTAGGTTCGTTTCTGGGATAGGCCGTTATCACGCTGAAACCCCTGGCAGCGCGTGGATCGTGTACGATAGATACGCCGACCCCATAGGTGTCTCGGAGGTAAGGCACCGCATCGATGTCTCCCCTGAAAGCCTCGCGGCCGGTCTTGTAGCCAAAACGATATGTTATAAAGTCTTTTGCTGACCGTCCAGTCGCCACAGCCTCGATCCCGATTCTGCTCAAGCGTCCGGTTGACGAAATCGTTTGCACTTTCCATGGAGGCGAAAGATCCGTTAATCTTGCGCGCATATCTGTATGTGACCGTCTGACCACGATCAACCGTCGTGCTCGCCAGCAGTTCTTCATCCGTTTTGCCGACATGCTTGCGCAAGGCGTGGCCGCCTCGGGCTTCCTCCTCCCGCAGGTCGACCGGTCGCTTGTCCAGGTTTTGCGCATACTGTTCATACGGGCGTATCCCCTCAGGGTCGGCATCCGACAGAACACGCGGATCGTTGATGCCGCCGCCACCGCCGCCGCCATCGGTCCACTGCCCGCCGTCCGGATTGCCGGCGGGGACACGCGGCTGGTCCGGGCTGAACTTGCGTTGAAGCGCGGGAAAGACGCTCGCCGGATCGGTGCCGGGAGCGAGAAAGCGCGCGGCGTCCGGCCGGATCCATCGGTAGGCATCGGGCCGCAGCCAGCGGGCGCGCTGGGCGGCTTCGAATAGGCTTTCATGATTTGACATCAGCGTGCTCCCGCCATCTGCGCGCGCAGCGCGCCGTGCAGCGCCGCGCGCCGTGCTTGCCTGCCGCGCAGCGACGCCACCGCCGGGCGCGGGCGGAGCCGCGGCGCCGGTTCATCCGCGGCCTCCGTCATGCTCCGCCAGCCGCGCTCGGCCTGTGTCCGCACGCGCGAGCACGGCGACGGGGGCGTCGCCTGCTTCACGGCGCGGACACGCGCTCCCGCCAGCAGCGGGAAGGTGACGATGGAAATCTCCCACAGGTCGACCTGATAGAGTTTGCGCACGCGCGTGCGCGGCTCGATCCGGCCGCGCACGGTGCGGTAGCCGATCGAGAGCCCGTCCACCGCGCCGGCCTCGACCAGCGCCAGCAGTTCGCGCGCACGCGCCACGTCGGGGATCAGCTTTCCCCGCGCCCACAGCCCGCGAAAATCCTCGCGCAGTTCGAGCCAGATGCCGACCGGCTCACTCGGATCGTGCTGGAACAGCATCGGGATCCTGCGCAAGCCCCTCGCTTTCAAGGTGTGCGCGAACGCGCCGGGCATCATCATGTCGCGCGCCTGGTCGATCTCGCCGAACAGACTGGCATAGCCTTCCACCGCGCCGTCGCCGGAGAACGACAGACGCGGCACGGATGACAACGGGGCGTGCATGATCGACCTCGCGGAATGGGCGGGGAACGGATTGATGAAATTCGAAACGACGTGTGGTGCCCGCCGCGCGCTTGTGGCGGACGCTACTTGGCGATGCTCAGCTCTTGCGGCTGCGTTTCGCCGGCTTGCGCCGCGCCGCCGGCTTCGGACGCGACGATTTCCCAGCCGGCGCCTTGCGCTGGGCGCGATCGAGATGGGCGAGGAATTCGCGGAACACGGTGAGATGATCCCGCGAGGATTTTGTCTCGGTGCTGAACGAGCGCAGTACGCTGTGAAGGTTGTCCATCAATCCTGATCCTTGTCGAAGGTTGCGGCGCGGCGTTGCGCCTTGCGATTGAACCGCTGCAGTTCACGGACGAAATCGTCGAAGCGACGCGAGGCGGCCGACAGTTCGCGCAGCGCGAACAGAAGACCCGCGCTGGCCGCGCTCGCCCACAGAAACAGCGCCAGGTGCGCGAGGTCGCCGCGCTCTGCGAAGATGCGGATCAGGTCGGACATCGCATGAACCCATAGCGGACGTCATGACCGGACTTGATCCAGCCAATCCATCGTCTTCATCAAAAGAGTTCGCAGGGGTGAAACGCGAGTCAGGTCCGACCGGGTCAAGACTTAAGCTACGGATCGGGAAACGTCTCCGGCGGCAGATCGCTATCTGCGATCCATTCGATGCTGGTCGGCAACTCACCGTCGGTCTCGATGAATTCCTTCACCGCTTTCCAGGCGACAGGGAACGGCACGAACAGCCCGACCGACAACGGTGTACCATGCAGCGACCGCACGAACTCGCCGAGACGACGGAGGTCGCCTTTCGAGTTGTACGTCTGCTTGCGCTGGATACGCCCGTCCCATTTGTCGTAAAGAAGAGTTACGCCAAGGTCTGGGTTTCCGGTCATGTAGAAATGGACATTGACCTGCTCCTCGCGCGGCAAACCATCCGTCCCGCAGAGCCCTTGAACGTCCATTCCCCAACTGTCGTTGCCCCCCTGAAACGACCATTCCTGTCCTTTTGGCGCGAGAAAAAATCGCTCAAGCTCGGAAAGCTCCGGCCATCTGTCAGAAGCAAAATTGTCGAAATGAAAGAAACGTTTCATTTCTGTCTCCACAGTAGCCAACTTCCGTTCCGCATGACGCTCGTCATTCCAGTATCAACTTCGATATATCGAACGTAGGGATTGCCCAGTTCCAAAGCAAGTTTTGGAAGCACTGCCTTGCAGCTATTACATATTTCGCGGTCAACTTGAATATCGATCGACCTGTCTGCAAGCAAGCTGCTTTGATCGCGTGCTGCCCTCATCAAAATCGTCGCCTCAGCGTGGTAGAGAGCATCGTTTGGGCGTTGGCCGATATTGTCGGTCCTCATTATGTCCGGATATTTGTTGACGAGGCTCCACCTCCACCCATCAGCCTCAAAACGATCAGCTTCACCATATCCCGGCGATCCGGAATTCACCCCGAAATACAGCTTTCCATCGATCTCGGCAGCGGCAACCGTGCCGTTATCCGGCCGCCACATCGGCTCGCCGAAAAGATTGGGCTCATTGTAGATGGTGCGATAGGCATTGATCCAGCCCTGCCCGTCGAACGGGCGCATCGACGGCAGACTTTCCCGCGGCGGATCAAGCGGCGGGCCCAGATTGCCGCCGATCCCCGACCGAAGCCGATCGAGATGCGCTTCGGATTCCCTGGCGCGCGCTTCGGCCTCTGCGATAGCGCCGTCAATGCTGCCCGGCCGCGTCAAATTCGATTCACGAGGCTTCCAGTCCGGATCGTACTGACGAATTTGCGCCAACGCACTGCTGCTGCGCGCCATCGCTTGATCGAGCAACGACTGCTGCCGAGCGGATGCTCCTGGAAAGACATCGCCGACCGAACCGCCGCCACGCCGGCCACCGCCAACCTCGCGCAGGTTTGCCAGGTCGTCGGCCGTAGCGGCTGGAATGGGCTTGATCAGATCGCTTAACGCCGCAGGCGCGCTTCCCCAATCGTCGGTCCAGCGTCCGCCGCCTGGCTGACCAGCCGGAATCCGTGGCTGGTCCGGGCGGTATTTGCGGACGAGCGTCGGAAATGCATCGGCGAGCTTTATGCCCGGCTTCAGAAATCGCGCGGCATCGGGTCTGATCCAGCGCTCCGCGTCAGGCCGCATCCAGCGCGCGCGCTGATGCGCGAGCCACGCAGATTCGTGCTCGGTCATGACAATCGTCCGGAAAAATCGAATTGATACGCGAGCGCCAGGCGCGTTGAGCGCGCCCCTACTCCAGCCGATCACCACCCTCGATCGGCGCATAACCGACGGCCTCGCGCTTTTCGTTGAGCGTGAGAAACGCCGCGTTGCTGACGCGCTCCCACAATGCTGCGCGATCGGCCGCGAGCGCGTCGATCCTGTCGGCGTCCACCACGATGCGGATGCCCTCGCCGAACTGCGGCGACAGCCACTGCGCGAACGAATTGCCGAGACGCGACGCCAGCGGCAACACGGTCTGGCGGAAGAAGCAGCGGTTGGCTTCCTGGAAATTCGCATAGGTGTTGTCGCCGGGAATGCCGAGCACCATCGGCGGCACGCCGAAGGCGAGCGCGATCTCGCGCGCGGCGGTATGTTTTGCTTCCAGGAAATCCATGTCCTTCGGCGTCAGCGACATCGCCTTCCAGTCGAGCCCGCCTTCGAGCAGCAGCGGCCGTCCCGCATTCACCGCACCCTGATAGGTGTCTGTGAGTTCGCGCTTCAGCCGGTCGAACTGCGAATCCGACAGCACCGCGCCTTCCGGTCCCGAATAGACCAGCGCGCCTGAGGGGCGCGCGGCGTTGTCGAGCAGCGCCTTGTTCCAGGCCGAGCCGGCGTTGTGAGTATCGATCGCAACCGCCGCCGGCTCGATCGGCGCGAGACCGTAATGATCGTCGAGCGGATGGAAGTACGTCAGGTGCAGGATCGGCGGCACGGCGGATGACGCCTGAACGAAGCGGATGCTGCGACCGCCGACCGCGTATTCATAGGCTTCCGCCCAGCCATCAGCGCCAGGCACCACCTTCATGCGATCGGGCCGCAGCGCATGGAGCTCGCGTACCGCGCCGTCGAGCGCGACCGCCTCGACATAGGCATTGCCGGACAGCAGAAGATGCGACACCAGCATCTCGAGGAACGCGCCGCCGTCCTGCCGCGCGTTCGGCCGCGACAGCAGCAGCGACAGCGGATGCGCCTCGCGCTCCTGCGCGCCTTCGAACACGAGGTAGCTGCATGAGGCCACATTCTCCGCGATCAGCCGCACCGCGCGATGCACGATGGCGTTGTTGAGATAACCCTCGCGCGCCAGCGCCGCATAGTCGCGCGGCGTCCACCGCGCGCGGCCGCCGCTCTCAAAGGCAAGCAGCTTCGCCGTGCGACTGGCTTTTGTTTCGGGCGGTGTCAACAAGGCTTTAAAACGATCGAACATCAACGACCCTTTCTTCACCTCTTCCCGGCAGTGGGAAGCGGAAGCTCTTTCTCACAATTCCCTCACCCGTGGCTGGGCGCGCGGCGCGAGCGCCAGCGACGTCACCGCCCACACCAGCGCATCGAGCCGGTCGGGCGAGCGCCCCGACGACAGGCCCGACAGAGCGAAGTCGCACATTTCGTCTTCCAGCGCGGCGAAGCTGCCGGCGTGCCGGACGCGGCCTTGCTCATAAAGCGTCGCCACCGGTTCGGCGCGCAGCCACTTGCCGCGCGTCGCGCGCACGGGGATGACGGGCACCGCGGCATCCACCTCCGCGATCACGGACTTCACCATGTCGCCGCCCTGGTTGACTTCCGCCACCAGCGCATCAGCCTCGCACCGTCGCCACAGCGCAATCGCTTTCGCCGCCCACAGCGCCGGCGTTGCGCCCGCCACCGTCTCGTCGGCGATCACATAAACGATGCCGCCTTCCGCCAGCCCTGCCGCCACGATGCCGCAGGCGTCGGCGCGCTTGCCGGAGGTCGCGGGCGGATCGACTGCGACCACGACACGCTGCATCGGCGGCGCTTCGCGCACGCGACATTTCTCAAGCAGCGCGCGCGACCACAGCGCGTCGGGACGATCCTCGATGATCTCGCCGTCAAGCTCCTGACGCCCGAGCCGCGTTCCGGCGTAGCGCGCCATCACGCCTTGCAGAAAGGTCGGCGCCAGGTTGAAGGCGTTGGCCTGCGTCGGCGCGCGCGTGACCACGCTCGCCGC
>JGI26527J51213_1002700_pt1 | contig 10474 bp, 9 predicted proteins | sample ThiBiot_300_biof_FD_51213 | JGI IMG/M metagenome (IMG submission 51213) | reverse complement strand
AATACGCGGACCGCATCACGATGATCCAGCTCAAGGATACGGCCCCGGCCGGAACGGAGCGCGACGAGGGCTGGACCCCGACCGGTGACGGGATCATCGACTGGCCGTCGCTCTATCCGCTCTTCGATGCGACACGGGCAAACCTGCTTGTCGTCGAGCATGACAATCCGGGCGACTGGAAGCTGCTGGCGAAGCGGTCGATCGACTATATCCGCCGGCTGGTCGCCTGATTACGCGCGACCGGGAGTCGACTCGACGACGATGGCGCCGATGCGCGATTCGCCTGTGAGGTCGAGTGTCGGCGATCACGCACACGCTGCCCCCGGGCGGTGCGCTCCCCGATCACTGCGAACGATAGGCCGGGTCCGACCTCGCCGCGAGAGGCTCGGCGATGTGGCGCAGCTTGTCGGGATTGCGGGTGACGTAGATCTCGGTGATGCGGCCGTCCTCGATGGCGAAGGCGGTTGTCTGGAGGACATCGCCACGCTCGCGGCTAAGATAGCCGGGCAAGCCGTCAATCCAGACCGGCTCGAAGAATTCTGTTCGCACGTCACCCCGTTTCTCACGCGCAACCTGATACAAGCGAAGGAGGCGGTCGAGGCCAGTGATCGGATTGATGAAGGCCGGGACTTTGCCGCCGCCGTCCGACCGCAGAACCGCGTTCTCGGCAAGAAGCTTCTGCAGCGTTGCGGTGTCGCCACTGGTCGAGGCTGCGAAGAAGGCACGCGCGATCCGCTCGCCCTCTTTGCGCTCGATCGGGAAGCGCGGGCGCGCGGCCTGAATGTTTCGGCGTGCCCGGACCGCGAGTTGGCGCACAGCCGCGGCTTCCCGGCCGAGCGCGTCCGCCACCTCGCCAAGCGGCACGCCGAACACGTCGTGCAGGAGGAAGGCCGCTCTCTCCAACGGAGACAGGCGCTCGAGCGCCATCATCAGCGTCAGAGTGAGGTCATCCTCTTCGAGGCTATCATCCTCGGTATAGATCAGTGGTTCGGGTAACCAGGCACCCACATAGGTCTCACGGCGGGCGCGTGCCGACTTCATCTCGTCGAGGCACAGGCGTGTGACGACGCGAGCAAGAAACGGATATGGCGCAGCGACACCCTTTCGATCCGAAGCAACCCAGCGCAACCACGCGTTCTGCACGATGTCCTCGGCTTCGCTGCGTGAGCCGAGCATGCGGTAAGCAATGCGCAGGAGCCGCGCGCGATGTGTTTCAAAGATGGTCGTGGCGTCGTCTTGCTCGTGCATACGCGTTTGCTCGACCGTGGGTTCTGCTGCGCTGCAATGCCGCTGACGAGGCCTGGCGACCAACTTAGCAAAGAAGCTGGCGGGTGGTCCCGCTTCGTCGCCATGATCGTCGCACGGCCCCGGCGGGGGGGTTGGTTATGGCGCCGCCCTTCGTCATGCGGCCTGGCAGACTAGGGTCTCGCCTTAACCGGGAGCCGGAATGGCACGCCAAGCCGATTGAACGCGTTCATCGTCGCGATGACGATCGTGAGGTCCACGAGGTCCTTCGGTCCGAAGGCAGCGCTGGCTGCGGCATAGGCCTCGTCGGAGGCGTGCGTCTCGCTGACCAGCGTCACCTCCTCAGCCCAGGCGAGGGCGGCCCGGTACTGTTCGGGGAAGAGAAGGGGCACTTCGGCCCAGACCGGAACCAGAACCACCTTCTCGATCGGCATCGTTTTGAGCAGGTCGCGCGTATGCAGGTCGATGCAGTGCGCGCAACCGTTGATCTGCGACACGCGCAAGAAGACGAGGTGGATCAGCTCATGCGGCAGGTCGGTGCCGGTGGTGATGTAATGGTGGATGCCGTAGAGCGCCTTAGCCCCGTGCGGGGCCACTTCGTGCCAGACCAGTCGCTTATTCTCGCTCATGTCTCGTCCTTGTGCTAGAGCGCCGGAGATCGACGTTCGGGGTCAGGACGAGCCGGGCCATCCGAATGTGACATGCGAAGCTGCATCCCGGCACGAAATCGAGCTCACGCAGCCGCCGGGGAGCGAGAGGTGCGCTTGCGATCAAGGCAACGGCCTTTGCGGCGACGCGCGGCAAGCGATCTCGTCGAGCGATCGATCCGCCGTCGATTGGGCGTGTTGGCGGCATTGGGCGGGGCGACTCTCGGCCGGCGACACCTCTGCGCTCAACCCGACGAGTCTGACCTCAACCGCGCTTGCTCGAGCGAGTGCACAAGCGCCGCGCGCGCCGGCGACAAGACAGTCCTGCGAGCCCACGATGCAGACGTCACCACTAGATTTCGCCTGGACTATACAATCCGCCAATCCATCAGGGGCGGCCGAGCTGGTTGAGTTCAGATCCGCCGACATCCAGCCTGCCGGCCGCGACCACGGGCAGGCGCAACCATGCGATGGCCCGACATAGCCAGCAGATTACTGCCCGCCAGAGAAGGCCGTAGGGGACCCAGAGCCCCCCAAGGGAGGGATGGGGCTGTCAGGCCTCACAGTGCAAGCAGCCAAACTCTAAAGTCGGGCCCAGATACCAAAAAGCATGTCGTCTGACTTCCGACGGCCGTGGGTTGGAAGAACGTCACTGTTTGAAGCAGTTCTCGCGATGCCAGGTGAGGAAATGCGGATGCGGTCGGTCCGAGGCACGGGAAGGCGCCAGCGCGCGGCCGCTGCGGTTGATGAAGGCCCGAATACCATCCGGATCGTTAGCCTGTCGCGAGACGAGAATCTCGAGATCATCGGCGAGGCTGATCAATCCGCGGTCGAACATCCAATGCGCCGTGCCCGAGAGCGCGAGGCCGTTGCTGATAATGTCCGGGCCGCTCGCTTCGACCGGCCTGATATGCGCGGCATCGACCTCGGCGCGACCGCCACCATTGATGAGCTTCAGCCCGCTGATCGCGCAGCGCTCGTCATAGGCACGTAGCACCACACGGCGGAAAACCCGGTCTCGGAGGATGCGCGAGGTTAGCGACAGACCCCGCTCGCGGGGCTGTTCCAACTGGAACGGTGCCTGCTCCTCCCCAAAGCCGCCTCCGAGCGGTGGCGCGCCGATCCGCGGGAGAAGCGCGTCGCGATCGTCGAGGCCCACCGCGAGGATACGGTCGAAGTCCGTGGGCGAAAGCGATCGGACTGCAGCCTGCGCGCGACCCGAGATCTTCCCTTCCTCGTTGAGCAGTCCACGCTCGACGAGACCGTCTGGGTCGGCGAAGGGCACAGGGTGGGCGAAGTCGAGATAGCTGCCCGGTTCGATCAAAGCGAGGAACATGCCCGGCGCCGTCGGGTCGGGCACGACGCGTTCGATCTTCGCCACGGCAAAATAGCCGCGCGCGCCCATGACCTTCGTCGGCTCATAGTACACGATCCAGTCACCGACCGTTGCCTCGACGCGGCCGAGATACCGGCGCGGAAACTGATACCGTTCAGCCGGGCTGTCGTCGTAGATCGAATCGGTGCGGTGGACGAAGACGCCGTAGGTCATGGGCGGAGGATAGCCTGCGCAGACTGCGGCTGCAGTAGCGACACTTGTGGCGAAAGCGGCTCAATGTTAGCCACTGACGCGATGCGCCCATGTCTACACGCCGCTGTGAACGGCTGCTCTGCGCCCTTACTCCCGCCGTTTGAGGTCGATCTCATGATCGCTCTAGAGCTGCCAATCCGCTGATTGCCGGTTTGGGTGACGGCGATTTCCGACTAGTGACGTCCTCGTGCGGGTCGCGACATGGGCTAGAGATAACGCACGACATCCTCCTCGCTTCGTTTGCGCTCGGCCCGAATGCTGCTCATGAGCAATTCGATTTGCTTTGAAGCCCAATCTCTCACCGCTGGATTCTGGTGACCCACCCATGTCTGCACCAGAGGAACAATAGGTTCGAGGTACGGCGCCAAACCACCCGACCATGACTTGGGATGCAGCCGGGACGTGATAGCTTCAAGGACTCCCGGCGCGTCGCCGAACTCGGCTACGTATGCTTCGAGTTCCTTGTGCCATGAGAGAGTACCGTTCGTGTCTCGCTCTGCTATTGGAAGCCAGTCTACCGCAGTAACTGCGCGTTTGCCGGGCTTTGCCCTGACCCATTCAAGGAACTGTGCCGCTGGGATATCAATGCCCAGCCCCCGTCCCAAGTGATCCCCGTCAAAGCCGTTATGTATTGCTAATAGGTTCCTGACATAGAAGCGAGCGTGCCAGGATCTGCTTGCAAGTTTCTTCGCGATCCCGTTCCAGACGGGTTGGGGATGCAGTGGCAGCAACAAGCTCAGCACTTTCCGAGCCGGATCGCCTAACTGATAGAATACCCGATCGGCGTCCTCTCGACATATTCCAAGCAGTTGCTTGCTCAACTGCCGCGCGTCCGGCGCGCTGATCGCTCCCACGCCAATTAGCCGCTTGACGTGGTTCTCAAGGTGATGGCCGTCCATGTTGTTGCGAACGGCGTCAAGCAATTCGGGTGCAACCAGAACGCGCTTCACTTCGTCAATCAAGTCCTCGGTTGCCTTCCTCGTGCCCCCTAGAGATACATGTCAATAATGTCGAGGATGGTCCATAGTCCGTCCGCTCCGTGGTTCTCCAACTCGCTTAGCAATGGCATCAACGCTTTCACGTCAGCGCGCGAGAGACCGAGGTTCTGACACTCCCATGGCTGGATATCGCGGCTCTGAAGCAGCGAAATCACCATCGAGATTTCGTCGGATTCCAGGCTCCCAGATCCGATGATCGCAATTGCGTGAGAGCGAAGCTTTGGTGACTTCAGCGCTTGCTTCACGAGAGATTTTCCGAGAGCGGGATCACGCTCATGCACGTCTGATACGAGTCCCCCCAAAAAGCCGCGATTGGGCTCGCCGGGGGAGGCCTCCACCATCGCGAGGGCGTGATTGAACACTGCCTTCGGGTCGGCCACCTTCCTCATTGATGCATTTGTGAACACGGAAATGCCGTGTGCTTCTTTGCAGACCATTCGCTCGACTGCGCGGCGAGTCAGGGTCTTGTCTTGCGCGATGGTATCGGCAATCGCAATCGCTTGCCGCATTGAGTATTCAAAGTCATGCTTCGCTCTATGCTCTCGGGCATAGTTAGTGTCGGGATCGTGCAAGTCTGTCTGCCAGCCATGGGTATAGAGCACAGCCAATTCGATTGGATCGGCAGGCAGAAGATCGGAGTAGAGCTGGCGTACCTCTCTTGCCCTCTCGTCGGGCGCGCCTTTGCTTCGATCAAAATAGAGCCAGTCAGAGACTGCGGTGATCGCCTCCGGCCAGAATCCTGAGTGCGATGTCACAGCCTCTATCATCGCTCTAATTTCTGCCACCGGAAGATGACTAAGTAGGCCGCGAATGTGCGCCGCGAGGTGGCTACGAGCAGTTTCGGCATGTACGTCATTGCTCGTCGCAATAGTGGTCAACCGGGACATTGCGGCACGATAGAAGTCCCAGACCTCTCTGTAAGTCCGGGGACGCCAGTCTTGCATCGCCTCGGCGCTGCCGATCTGCTCCACCCCTCCGGTTCGAGTGAAATGCCCGTCTGTCAGCATGCGCCCGAGCGCGTCCACGCAAATCGTGCGCTCTGCGCCATTCGGGGACCTCAGGCCCTCGTCAAGAATCACTAGGCGAGCCACCGGACCAACTTCTGTCCCGCTGAGGTAGAGTTAGTAAAGCTGCTGAAATGTCCCGGTCGCATTGTTCGAACAACCTTCGTTCTCTGCGACTGCCGACTTTAGAAGAAGTCTGGCAGCGCTGTCGAACGACTGCTTGCGGAATACCAGCTTGGCAAGCGACCAGACCTGGTAACGTCGCGCACCTTCAGAGGCCCTCAACTCGTCGACGGTGAGTGAGCCGAAAACTCTTTCGATTGTGCGGACAGCCGCATCCGGTACGATGTGAACAAGACAATCGAGCGCTTTCGAGCCAGCCTTAGTATTCAAAGCCGCGCAGCTGCCCAAGAGATCTGGCTCCAGCAAGCGCTCTGCAAAGGCGGTCGCTGTCGGTGAAGTATCCATCCATTTCAGTCGGCGAAGAATGCCTGCCCTTAGTTCCTCGGGCGCCTGACTGAAGAAATCGAGGAGCTTGTCTGAGGTCATCACTGCGAGTCGGGCGAGGCCGAGACGGGCCGCGAGCGGAACAGGGCAAACCTGAAGGAAATCGCCGCGGCGGGTTATGATGCCGCGCGCTTCGCGCAACGGGCGCTTGCGTAGTTCACGGCGGCAAGCGGCACCAGCCAAGAACATGGTCCGATTCGATCACGCGGCAGCGTCCACGAATGTCGAGTTCAGTCGGGCACGGCTGCTTGCCGCCATCGCCGGCACTGTGCTACCAACTGTGGCACTGCTGTTGGGTCATCGACTTGCAGAATCAATCGCTTACGGGGGCGGGACCTGGGCAAGGTCCAGTCCTCTTCTGGGCACCAATGGCAACCTGTCGGACCAGAAAGTTCTGGCTGTCGCCAAACTTGTCTTCTGTAATCTTCCGCTGCCGTTCGACCGCATCTGCTATGTCGTATGAGTGACCGCCGCTTGAACGTATTCGAAGGATGCTGATGTGTGGCTGTGGCGCAGCTTTTGTGCTCCGATCAATAACCAGGCTTAGTCAGGAGTAACCTTCGCGTTCAGGGCCCCGGAGGAAAGGCGGCGGAACGCCGATGGAGACGAGCCGGTGAGGCGCCGGAAGGTTGAAGAGAAATAAGCGCTCGATCCATAGCCGCATTCGAAGGCGATATCCGTCAGGCTCATGTCAGTGCGCGTATGCAGCAGGAGCTTCGCCCGTTGCAGGCGGAGCGCCGATAGATAGGCATGCGGCGTGTCGTTCAGTATGGACCGGCAATGCTCGACGAATGCGCTGCGCGAGACCCCGCATTGATCGGCCATGTCGGCGAGCGTCCAGTCATAGGCGAGATGCTCGTCGAGCCGCTCCAGGAAGATGCGGACCGTCTCGCGCGCGCTGTCGCGGCCAGGTAGCGAATAGTCGTCGCCGAGATCGAGCGTCTTGAGAAGCGAGACTAGGATGCTGTTCACGGCGAGCTTGGTCTCGGTCTCGGCGCGCGCCGGGTCGGCCTCGGAAAGGAGACCGATAAGGCGCTCGAAATGCGCGGCGAGCTCAGCTCCGTTCCACATCGTTTGATCGGTGTTCTGTATGATGTGCGCCAACCGCCGACGCTCCGCTTCGGAGAGCAGTATCCAATCCGGCCAACGCCAATCCTGGTTCGGGCGGCGGACATTCAGGTCGATGATGATCCAGCCCAGCCGGCTGGCGCTGATAAACGGATCGCCGACCTCATGGATCTGCCAGGGCCTTGTCACCGTCACGTCGCCGTCGCGCAGGATGTAATCGCGGTCATCGGCCGAGAAAGCGAGGCTTCCGCGGCTGAGATAGGTGATCTCGAGCCCTTCGTTGCAATGTTCGCCGAGGCCCCAGCTCTGCTGCGCGCGCGCGTCCCAGACGCCGACGGAGCATATGCCGGGCAGCACACGGGGCGGCAGCAGCGTCCCGGGATAATTGCCGCGCGCCCAGCCCTGAAAGCCCACATCCTCGCGCTTGATGGCCGCCTTCAGCGGCTCGCAGGTGTCGGCGCGGAAGATGCGGCCGGCGTCTTCGAAGACTCTCGGTACGCTCATTTCTCTCTCCGGTGGAGACCTTTGCGCGCCTAGCCGCGGCTTGCAAGCCTCGGCCACCGACCAGAAGCTTGGCACGCGCCATGCCCGCCGACTTTCGAAATCATCCCAGCCCGGAACCGAAAGACGCCAGCTTGGCCTGTCGCTATCGATACGGCAACAATGGGAGGACCACATGAAAGTCGGGTGCTTCGCACTAGTCGATCCGTTCAGCGTTCTGGAGCATCAGCTGGCCCGCATCGCCGGGCTCGGCTTCAAATATGCCGACGTCACGGATAATCACCCGGGCGGCCTGCTCGGGCGGGAGTTCGGCTTCAGCGCCACGGCGAGCCTCGACGACAATCCCCGCGATCTCGCCGACATGTTCGCGCGGCACGGCCTGACCGCGACCAGCGTCTGTGCCCACGCCAATCTCCTCGATGCGAGCGCGCCCTCGCGCTATGGCAACACTGAAGTCACCAAGGCCGTTCAGCTTGCCGCCGGCATGAAGGTCCGCGACGTCATCACCACCGAAGGCGAGCCGCGCACCGATTGGGGCCATGCCCTGACGCGTGAAGAGCAGATCTTCGTGTTCGCCGAGAAGCTCTACGAGCCCGTGCGCCTCGCCGCAGCGCTCGGAGTCAAGATCCTGCTCGAGCCGCACGGGCCCGTCACCGGGACGATCGACGGCATGGCCGCGGTGCTCGACCGGCTCGGCCATCCCGACACCGTCGGGGTCAACCTCGACACCGGCAATTGCTGGCTCGCCGGAACCGATCCGGTCGAGATGGCGAAGGTGTTCCGCGACCGCATCTTCCACGTCCATTGGAAGGATATGTCGGCTGACTGGGAGCCGAAACGCGGCACGGTGTTCGGCTGCGGCATGGCGGTGATCCCGCTCGGCACGGGCGTGGTCGACATCAAGGGCGTCTATGACGTCGTCAAGGACAGCCCGGCCGAATATTCGACGCTCGAGATCGCCGGCGACGACAATGTCCGCAGGAGCTACGCGCTGCTGCAGTCGTTCGGCGCCCAATAGCGGCAAAAGCCGCCGAAATTACAACAGAGGGAGGAAAGAATGAGGAAGCTCGTGCTTGCGGCTGCTGCCGCGGTCGCACTGTCGGGCGGCGCCCAGGCCGACCCGATCACGCTCAGCGTCTGGGGTATTGACAACCAGACCGGCAGCGGCAATCCCGGCTACACTCAGATCATGGTCGACGAGTGGAACGCCAAGCATGACGACGTGAAGCTCGAATACCGCTTTGTCGCCTTCGACGACGCGAACAACGACTTCGCGCGCGCGATCGCCACCAACAGCGGTCCCGACATCTTCATGATCAACACCACCGACACGCAGTTCTATGCGGCGCGAGACGTTCTGGTCGATCTGACGGATCGGATCGCCGCGTCGAGCGTCATCAAGCCGTCCGACATCTTCCCCGGCTATCTCGCCGCGATCACCTATAATGACCGAATCTGGGAGGTTCCGAAGGCCGCAGACACCATCGCGCTCTACTACAACCCGGACATGTTCAAGGCGGCCGGCCTCGATCCGGACAAGCCGCCGCGCTCCTGGCAGGAGCTGCACGACTATGCCAAGGCGCTCACCAAGCCGGATCAGGGCGTGTTTGGCATCGCCTTCAGCGCCAAGAACGGGCAGGAAGGTCCCTGGCAGTGGTTGCCCTTCGTCCGCATGACCGGAGAGGACTGGACCAATGTCGATACGGACGGCGCCCGGCGCGCGCTGACGCTTTGGAAGACCTTCGTCGACGAGGGCCTGGCCTCCAAGGAAGTCCTGGTCCAGGCGCAGAGCGACGCTGCCGACATGTTCCGCGCCGGCAAGGCGGCCATGGTGCTGCAGGGCAACTGGGACCTGCCGAACATGGAAGGGCTGCCCTTCAAGTATCGCCTCGCGCTGCTGCCGCCGGAGAAGGAAGGCGGGCTGCAGGTCTCGGCGGCCGGCAATTTCACCTACGGCATCAACAAGCAGTCGGCCCATCCGGACGAGGCCTTCAAGTTCATCGAGTATGTCTACTCGCAGCAGGACAGGAACTGGAACGAGTTCGGGCTGCTGCCGGCCTATGCCTTCGAAGCCAAGGACCCGAAATGGCCCGATGCCTACAAGGTGTTCACCGAACAGCTGAAGTTCGGCCGCGTCCTCGGTCCGTCGCCGCGCTGGAATGACGTGTCGATCGCCTTGCAGACCGCGATCCAGTCAGCGCTCTCGGGCCAGAGTGATGTCGACTCGGCCTTGAAGCGGGCTGCCGCCGAGATCGAGACGATCAAGAACGAGCAGTAGTTGCAGACCGGTCCACCGCCTCTGGCGGTGGACCTCTCCCGAGGCTTTGATCATGAACCGCGCCCTCGACTTCGTCCGCGACCGGAGCGGCTTCGAGATGATCCTGATCGGGTTGTCGGCCGTCTATCTGTTTCTCTTCGCCGGCGCCCCGTTCGTGTTCAACGTCCTGATGTCGTTCCAGAAGGTCGACCTCTTCAACATCGCGAGCATCGACCGGCCGTTCGTCGGCTTCGCCAACTACCAGAAGATCCTCGCCAATCCGGATTTCTGGCTGATCGTCCGCAACACCGTCGTCTTCGTCGCGCTATCCTCCGTGTGCCAGCTTGCCGGCGGCTTTGCGCTGGCCCTGTTCTTCATGCAGGATTTCGCCGGAGCGAGCTGGCTGCGCGGCCTCTTCCTCGCCGCATGGATCACCCCCGGCTACGCAATCGGGCAAGTGTGGAAGTGGATGCTGGCCGGCGACACGGGCATCGCAAACTACTTCCTTCGGTCGCTGCACATCATCGACGGCCCCGTCTACTGGCTGTCGGATCCGAGCCTGGCGCTGCTGACCATCACCTTCGTCAATGTATGGCTCGGCATTCCCTTCTATCTCCTGCTGATCTCCGTCGGCCTCTCGGCCATCCCGCGCGACCTCT
>JGI26527J51213_1002698_pt1 | contig 10476 bp, 10 predicted proteins | sample ThiBiot_300_biof_FD_51213 | JGI IMG/M metagenome (IMG submission 51213) | reverse complement strand
CAGGAACCCTCGCCGCGAAACGATGGTGATCTGCCCCGTATAGCCGCTCTCTCGCATCTGCAGCAGCCGGTCGACGACGCGCAGTCCGCTTCCGAGCAGGATCGTATGCGGTCGTGACACGAGACGACGAGCGCGCACGGCCGTCGGAACGGTCACAAGATCGCTTGCCTGCGTTTCCTGATCGGCAACGCCGTAGCCGGTCGCCAGCACCACCATATCGAATGGCGCATTGGCGGCGCCATCGCTTTCCACGACGAAGCGGCCACCGCGAACACGTCGGAGTGCGAAAACCGTCTCGCTGCTGACCTGCACGGCAACATCACGCCGCGAGGAGAAGGCTTCCGAAAAGCGCTGGTAGACATAGTCGCTGAAAATGCTCTTAGGCACGAAGATCTGCAGGAAGCCGGGTATTGCCGCCGGAACGGCACTACGGAAAGGCGCGTTGCTGGAAAGCCATTGATTGAAGTCGTCGGGATCGCCGGCGGAGACGGAAAGATCGCGAACGCGGCTGTTCAAGATTTCGCTGCTATGACCGGAGGCCAGTGCCTGACCACCACTGACGCTGGAATTGGGGTCGAAAAGCTGCAGATGGAAGGGAAAGCGCACCGTCTTCATCAGGGCGATGGCCATCATCATGCCGGAAAAACCACGACCGATCACGGCGATGCGCGGCATCGCATAGGGCTGCGCCGTCGCGTTCGTCCTCGCGGAAAAGAATCCCTGAACCGTCATATCAACTCCTGAGTCAAGAGGTGGTCGATCATGCCTTTCTTGGGGCTTGCTCACTCTACGGGCCCAGAAACACAAACTCCGATTTCTGGGACTCGGCAATCTCGGAACCGCGGCCGGCAGAATGCATGAAAGCGGCTTCAGTTCTCAATCTTCGCCGCGTGTCTTCAATCCGGAATCCTCTTCCGCAATCAAAGATGCGACAGGCAGGTCCAACTCCGATCCAACACCAGATGCCTGCAATCGGCCGCCGATGATTACTCTTCAAAAGCCATCCGGCGGCAGGATTATTGCCATTGTCTACTTATTTAGTCGTATATGAAAGCGCGAAAACGCGCCGCTAGCAAGTGCTTTCTTGGCGGGACGAAACCCGATCGATGACGTCGCGTCGCGACAGATGCCGGACTATCGGCTACCTCCCGGCCCTCCGCGCTCGCTTCTGCCGATGAAAAAGGGAAAACAAATCCTAGCCCTGGGGCCAGCCTGCAGAACCGCTTCCCGCATTGAAGGACGACCAAGGAGAGGTCGTGAGATTCCCTCTCCCGATGCGGGCCATGTCGGATTTGGAGCTTGCGCTTTCAGCCGCCCCCCCGCCAGGACGAAAGGCGGCACGCGAGCTGCCAGGAAAATCGATTGTGCGCCCCATTTATAGAAATTAAGATCGCAGCGATTTGCCGTGCCTGAGAAACGCATCTGGCGCTGGCCGAGGAGTAGTCAATGGGGACTGTTTCGCAGCTGCACGAACGCATCAGGCCGCCCGCGCATCGCGTTCAAAGCGAGGAGGAAGCGCTCGATATCGCGCGGTCGCTCGCCTTGGGTTTCGTACAGCAGGCAAGCGATCGCGATATCAACCGCATCCTGCCCTATGACGAGGTCGAAGCCCTCTCCCAGTCGGGCCTGCTCGGGATTTCCGTGCCTTCGGAACACGGCGGCATCGATATTTCGAACTGTGTTCTGGCCGAAGTCATTGCCATCCTCGCCGAAGCCGATCCTTCCATCGCTCAGATACTGCAGACGCATTTTCATGCGCTGGAAGCGATCAGGATCGGCGGCGGCGAGGATCAGCGGGCGTCCCTCTTCGAACGCGCCATCACTGGCGATCGTTTCGGCAGCGTTCTTTCCCCGCCCGCAGGGAACGGCGCGGATCAGGATTCCTTGCATCTGGCCGCGGACGGGCTCGGCTTTCGCCTCAACGGCCGGAGCTTGCCTTCCGCCAGTATTCTATTTTCCGACTGGATCGCGTTGTTCGTCCCCGACAAACGAAAGGGACTGATGGCGGCCGTCGTGTCCAGGAATACCGAGGGCATCCAGCTCATTGATGACTGGGATGGTTTTGGTCAGAGAACGTCCGGAAACGGCACGGCCATTCTGCATAATCTCTATCTCAACACCGAAACCGTGCTCCTGCACCGCGAGAGGCTGGCCGAACCCACAGTGATCGGCTGTGTGGACCAGCTCACGCGCGCCGGGATCAATCTCGGCATTGCCCGCGCCGCGCTGACGGCGACCATGGAATTCGTGCGAGCTCGCTCCCACTCGACAGACAATGACAGCGAGACGCGAACTCAGAGTGATCCGCTGATCGTCACAAGGATTGGCGAGGTTGCCATTCGCATCGAAGCCGCGACAGCCATGGTCGAGCGTGCCGGCGGCAAGATCGACGCCGCGCAGATCAATCGCACCGAAGATCACGTCATCGATGCCGTGCTCGCCGTTGCGGCGGCGCAGACGATTACGGCTGATATTGCGATGGAAGCAGCCGACACGCTCTTCGAACTTGCCGGCGCGGCTTCGGCGCGCATCGGGCTCAACCTCGACCGCCACTGGCGCAACGCCCGCATCCATACGCTGCACGAGCCCGCCCGTGGTAATTTCCACATCGTCGGCAACTATCACCTTAATGGTGTAAAGCCACCGAAGAGCTCATTGCCCTGATGGGGTCGGAGTCTGGAAAAGATCAGGCAGTGTGCGAAGTGCGCAGGTCTTCCCGTTCTGGACCTTCGAGATCGGCGCCACCGGAAACGAACTGTTCCAGCGACATGTTGTCGAGAATCTCGGCAATCGCGTCGCGCACCTCGGTCATGGAGCGCCGCACCTGACAGCGCTCCGGATCGGAACAGTCGTCACAGGCCTCATAGGCCGTGCGGCTGGCGCAGCGGATCGGCGCCAATGGGCCGTCCAGAGTGCGAATGACATGGCCGATGCGGATCTCCGATGCGGGGCGCGACAGCGAATAACCGCCACCCGGCCCCTTCTTCGAACGCAGAACGCCGGCATTTCGCAATTCGAGCAGGATAGTATCGAGAAACTTCTTCGGAATATTGTTGCGCAACGCGATATCGTTGATGAACGCGGTTTCCCCCGGGCCGAGGCGTGCGAGATCCACCAACGCCTTCAGTCCATACTTTCCTTTTTTCGTAAGCATCGCCGTCCGCTTTACTGCAAAGTCGATTGTTGAAAACCCGGCGTGGCTCGAAAGAGACTCAACCGGCCGGTCCTGTCAGCATGAGTTGCGGAAGTAACCCCGCAGCCCCCTACGAACAAGACAGTAACTCACAAATTGTATAGTTTATATGAGTAAATTTAGGCAATTGTATCGTCTAAGCAACGAATTTGCGGCTTTTCTTGGATTTAGGCGGCGCTACTGTCCAAATACGCCTTCCCTTGACCACGACAATGGTCTGTAATCGCGACCGTCAGCTGATCGGCCACCAGAACCGCATGCTCGATCACTTCAGGCAATCCCATCAATTCGCCAAAGGTGCCACGGGCAAGCGGCCCCGAGATAAACAGCGACGGGACGATCGTTCCGTCGACCGCAAGAGCCCGCGATTGCATGTCGCAGAAAAATCCTAACCGCGCAGGGTCCATCGCAAGATGCCCAGCCTTCGACATTTCCTCAATCCAGCGCTGTGATGTGAGAATGCCGCGATGCCCTGGACCGGTTGTGACGACGACCGCATCATATTGCCTTGCTACCGAACGTTCGGAGCGGCTGAGCCGCAGCGTGCAATCGATGACACCATCGGCAACGCCGATCGTCGCGACCGAAGCCGCCAGCACCTCAAGCCGACCGGCCGCAAGCGCCCGTTCGCTGACGGCCTCGACCTGCGGCGCGATGCGAAACCGGTGCACATCCCAGAACGGTCGCAAATGCCTGACAAGGCGGCGACGTTCCGCGACCGACAACGCACGCCAGATATGGCCACCTTGCGCCCTTACCTGATCGATAACCGCATGCCAGCTGCGGCCCTCTCCTTCAGCCTGACGAATAGCGGCGCGCACGCGATGCAGCAAGCCTAGCGCCGTCGTCGACGGCTGACTGGCGAAATCGCCAAACAACTCCTGCTTTACCGCCGCGTGACCGCGCGAGCGCTGGCCGCGTCGGGATATTGCTGTGACCGGTCCCTTGTGCCCCCTGAGTTCGAGCGAGGCGATAACGTCGGCCGAGGTCAGGCCGTTGCCGACGACAAGAACACGATCCTCGGCGCGGATGACCGCAAGCGCGTCCGGCCCGGTCGGATCGGCAACGAAGCGCTGATGCCCGGCAAGCGCATCCTGCAACGACTGCGGCGGCACAGGCGACGGATGGCTGGTAGCAATGACGAGAATATCCGCATCCACGCGCTGCCCTGCCGCACCGGTGACAACCCAGCGATTGCCCATCCTCTCAATGCGCCCGACATTTTGCCTGATATGCACGAGCCGCCCGTCCTCGATGGAAGGCCGGATCATGCTGTTGATGTAATTTCCAAAAACGGAGCGCCGCGGAAAGAGGCTGCCATTGGCGGCAACCGCCGCCTCATCGTCGGCGAGCGCATCCTTCGCCAGCAGCCAGCGTTGAAAATGTTCGAGGTCTTCTGGCAGCAGGCTCATCTTCGCCGCCGGCACATTGATGCGGTGAGCGGGATCCTGCGTGTCATAGGCAAGCCCTGCCCCCAGACGCTCCCGTGGCTCGAATATGAAGAGTTGGCCGACCCGTAAAGACCGTCTCTGCAGCAGATGGAAGGCAACCGCCGTCCCGGAAACGCCCCCACCGACAATGACGATGACAGGCAGATCATGCGCTTGATGGTCCGAGCCAACGGTCAATAGCCAACTCCCTCCTGATCGATCGCCACGCAAGCTCCGCGAACCTTGAGCAACCGCAATTATCATTAGCGATGATGATATACTCTATAAAATTTATTGACAACACGATCGCAGACCGCGCCGGCTTCCTTCACAATCCGCAAGCGGCCGACACGACGCTGATATGCCTTTGCAAACAAGCGGTTGTTTGTGCCTCGCACAACATTGTTTTTGCACCGCAGGATGTAAAAAACTTGGCATACGCCTTTTGGAGGAACATACTAGCGGTTGTTCTGGTTCGTGTTCTCTGTGGGAGGAGAAACTTCATGGAACTGCTTCGTCTGCTCACCGCCTTCGACTATGCGCTGATGCTGATTCTGGCCGCCATCTTTGTGTTCAGCGTCATGGAAGGCGGACATAAAAAGCACTGACAGCACGCTGTCGAAAGAATGATTATTTGCGTCACGCGAACATGCTGGGCGCCGTTTGAAATGCGCGACAAATCCGCCAATGCGGCCGGAGCGAATGTACGTGGGCGTAGTCGCCTATAGCAATCGTAAAATCTGCCGATGCAGATAGGTTGCCGCGTCGCGCGCCTCGCCCCGATAGGCATTCCGAGCAAGCTCTAACAGCGCTCGCGTCGAATGTTCAGGCAAACGCGATATGACCCAATCGGCAGCCGCGTCCTTGGTGACAAATTCTCCTGTCTCAGCCGTTCTCCACATGCGCGCAAGTGTCAGCAGGACATTCCGCTCATCTCCGTGCAAATTGGCAAGCAAGGCTGGCAATGCCTCCCGCATGGCGCGCCCTATGTCCCGCAGCGGAATTTCAGCCAGAAGATCGTCAAGATCCGGCCCGAACAGCGGCTGGGACTGCTGCCGCGCCTGAGCCAGACCAAGCGTGATTTCAGGATCGCAAAGAGGCTCGGGAACTTCGCCGGCCTCGAAACTGTCGCGCAACCATTCGCCATAGACGAACTCGCTGCACGCCGGAAAGGCCGGCGCAGCGAGATGATCCTGCAGAAACACCATAAGTTCGATGCAGCGGGGAGCGCCGGATTTGATCGGATGACGACCGGAAACCTCCAGCAGACAAGAAAGCAGTCGCCTGCGCATAGAGCCGGTCATGGGATGATCGATGACAGCCAGAACATCCACATCGCTCTGCGACTGCAACCCGCCCGAAACCGCCGATCCGTGCAGATATACACCTCGAAGATGATCTCCGAAGATATTTTTGGCAATGACCAAGGCCGTCCGGGCCTCTACCGGAACTTCCGTCATTGCCAACCGCTTCGAACCGTCCATCGCCATCATGCGACCATAGCTGCAAAACCGCTCGTTTGCAGGCGCTTAAGCAAGGGCTCCGAGCCCGAGCTTGTGAGGAGAAACGACGCCATCATTCCAGCAATCCAGAGCATGGTGCAACGCCACATACTATCCCGAAAGTGAAAGGAGTCAGACGGCCGAAGATGAAAGTGGAACGCAGATATTTCAGCATAGGATTGCAGGAAATTGCATTCACTCTCAACGCCGAGTAACGCAACTGTTCCGCAAGCCTCGCACAAACAATCTCAAAGATACTCCCTTGAATTGAGAATAATCACCAAGAGAGGCGGATATACTTATGGGTTACGATTGGGATGGCATCAAGACGCGCCGGATGCGACGGCTGAAATATGGGCTTTCTTTCCTGCTTTTCACAATGTCCGTCACTGCGCCAACCATGTTCCTATTGCACCTCCGCTGAGCAGGCGTGGCTTTCCCGTTGATGGAACGGGCCCAAATCGCTTTGCGGAGAGCTCCATCGCGAGGCGGAATCCCGCGATCCCCATTTGAGCATCCCGGACCATTCTGCTGCGATGGGGAACCAAAGCTGGCCGCCGGTCGTTCCTAAGGGCGCTTTCCATTACAAAGGAGAACACGATGGCCGACGCCTCGCTGGACAAGGATATTAACGCTCAGATCGACGAACTCCGCAGTCAGATCGACAAGCTCTCTACCGAGCTGGCAAAGCGAATCGACAGCGCTTCGGAACGAGCCGACGAGGCCCTTTCTTCAGCAAGAACAAAGGTTGCAAGCATTGCGGACCATGCCCGCTCGGAAGGCCGCAACGTCGTCCAGGCAGCAAGGGAAAACCCGACGGCCACCGGTTCCGTCCTGGTCGTGACGGCTCTCCTCGGGGTGTTTGCCGGCCTTCTCCTGGGCAAGCTTTCGGACTGATCCAACCTCTCGTAAGCGAGATGGCAGCCACCTGTAACCCAATGGGCGGCACATCACAGCTGAGCCCGTCGTTCAGGTGACGGTGTTGGCCTGTTGGAGGCGTCAATCGTTTCGTAACCAGATCTCGAATTCGCCTTCCGTTCCCGCATCGAAATACGACAGGTGTCGTATGTCTCCGCAATGCCTATGCGCTTACGCCGAGGTTCGCGCGCCTGTTGCGCGTGGTTCGAACCCAGGAGAATAGCCATGAAACTTGTCATTGCCGCTCTAGCGTCGATCGCCTTTGCAGCACCGGCATTCGCTGCCTTGCCATCTGCGCCGCTTAGAGAAGCTGCCGTCAAGACCAAGCAATCCATTGAGCTGGTAAAAGGCCAGAACAGGAACAACGGCTTCGGAACCCAAAGCAAATCCAACCCGTATGGAAGATCGTCATAAGACGATTCCTGCAGCAATTGAGGGGCGGCTCAGGCCGCCCTTATCCGACATTGCTGCGTGCAACGGGGCCACTTCCATTCGAAGCTGGTCGGCGCCTGATATTCGCATCGGCGACGAACGCAATGGAACTGGTAGAAGAACGGAAAATGAATGGGAAACGGTTTGCAATTTGCAGAAAACCGCGCAGCCGAAAACCCTTGAGACGTTTCGAATTATCTAGCGTTATCAAGAGGTTTTTGGTGGGTGATGTAGGGCTCGAACCTACGACCCGCTGATTAAGAGTCAGCTGCTCTACCAACTGAGCTAATCACCCGCACCGCTTGCTGGCGGCGTGATCGGGCATATAAATAGGATCGGTTTGATTGTCCAGCGGCCAGATGAATTTTCTTTGTTTTTTTGTCAAAAAAATTTCAGAGGCCGCCGAAAACTCAATAAAATCAAAGCTCAAGAATTCCCGACGCAATACGCACAGCTTGGCCGCCGATACGGGCATTGGCGATCTGACCGCCATCGACGTCAAGGTGAAGATGAATCAGCGACGGCCGTCCCATCTCTATGCCCTGCTCGATGATAACAGGATGATGCCCATCCGGCAGCGCGTCAAACTGGTTGATCGCGCCCGACAGCGCCGCTACCGCGGAACCCGTCGCCGGGTCCTCGACAATACCCATTCCCACCGGAAACATGCGCGCATGAAACTTGGCGATATGATTGACGCCGCCGCGGCAATAGATGAAGGCCGAGGCAAGCGCGCCATCGACGAACGGCACCGTCTTTTCCCAGAGCTGCAGATCGAATTCCAGTCGCTCAGCCGCACCGACATCATGCACGGGCACCAGAAGGAACGGCACGCCGGCGCTCCAGATGGAGGGAACGTGATTCTCGAAGCCGATCTCGGTAATCTTCAGGCTGAGTGCATTGGCGATATCGGCCTTGTCGAGCGGCAACAGGATCTGCTGCGATTTCCTTGGCAGATCGAACTCGGCAAAGCTCGCCTTGTTCTGCCGCAGCTTGATGGCGCAGCGCACCGGCCCGACGCGCTCGTCGAGGACGGAAACGAGATCAAGATCGCCGCCATGGCTCGCATGGGCTTTCTCGGCCAAGGCGATCGCCGTGCCGACAGTCGGATGACCGGCAAAGGGCAGCTCACGGCCGGGCGTGAAAATACGCAGATTCGCGGTATGCGCCGGATTTTGCGGCGGCAGCACGAATACCGTCTCGGAAAGGTTCATCTCCCTGGCGATCGCCTGCATCGCCGCGTCGCTCAACCCCTCGGCGTCGAAGATGATCGCGAGGGGATTGCCCGCCAGTTTGCTGTCAGTGAACACATCATAGACACTATAGCTGCGCGCCAATCCGGCCTCCATCCATGCTTCCAGACTCAATTATTCATAACGGCAAGCGACTCCAGCGCAAGCCCAAGCTATTTCTCCCCGCCGAAGAACCAGGCAAGGATCGGCAGCATCGCGACATTATAGCGATGCGCTGTGGGATCGGCCGAGCGAATGGCGACCACGCCATCGACCTCATCCTCTTCGGAAACCAATATGTGAGCCTCGATCCGTCGCAGCATATCCTCCGCCGTCCATGGAAAACGAAAGACGCGGAGAAGCGTGACTGAACGGTTGAGATGCGTGGCGTAATATCCGGGATCAGCAGCCGCTTCGTTCAGATCCAGGCCGATTTCCTCCAACACCTCGCGGCGCATGTTGCCTTCAACATCGGCATGGCCGTCGACGATATCATTCTCATCCACCGNCCCGGCTGCGCAATAGACCTGGCCGGCATTGGCAGTATGCGACGCCATCCGGATGGCAATCATCGCGCCATCGGACGATATAGCCACCGGAAATGCGAAAAGATGGGAGCCGCCCTGCCGCTCCCTTTGCTTCCGCCACCAGAGGAAGGTGGAAAAAGGCGTTACATAAGCTTCCCCTTTCACCACGCCGTCTGCAAGCGAAAGCCGGCGTTGAAAGATCATGCGGCCGTCGTAAAGCGCCGGATTGGCGGCAATTTCCCTCTCCCAGTTCTCCCGCGCGGCTTCCAGCTCCTGAATATGGAACGGATGCTCGCCAGGAAGCACGGCAAGATCGATGCTGGAGACAGGGAATACGGTATTTTCCGGCGGCCAGCCGGCCATGTCATTCTCTTGTGAAACGGTCATATCAGATCCAATGTCATAACGACGGGGCAATGGTCCGAGGCTTTCGGCCTGTCCCAGCCGACCCGCGGATAGCGCTCCACCTCCTGCCCCGGCGGAAATATGGTGCGGAAAGGCTGGCCGGACCGCACGATGTCCGGAATGCGCGAGGCATTGGCACGCGCAAGAGCCGGCGACAGCCAGATATAGTCGAGCTGGCAAAGCCGCTGCTCCTGCGGCCCGCGCGCATGATAGAGCGTCCAACGATCGAGTTCGTCGCGCCGGTGCATGATGTTTTCAACGAAACCATCATGGCTGAAGACATCGAGCGCGCTGCCCTTCTCCTCATTTCGCGGCTCGAAACGATAGCCGGTGCGGCGCGTGCCGATGACATCGACCCATTCCTGATAGTCGTTCATGTCGCCGCAGATGGCGAAATTCTTTGTTGCCGTATGACCTGCGCCAAACCGATCTTCGATGATGCGACGCACCGCCATCGTCTCGGCGCGACGGATCGGCATGGTCGCATGCCGTCCATCCATGCCCTCACGTGCCGGCCCCATCGATTTCAGGTGGGTGACATAGAGCGAGAACGGCACGCCGCCGATATGAAGATGCAGCTCCAGGCAATCGCGCTTGAAGATCTTGTCTTCGGCATGGTGGCCAAGTTCCGCCAGTTCGTCGTTGAAGAGCCCGAAATCGCCATAGGTCACCATGGCGTGACTCTTGATGTCATTGAGCACGATCGGCTGGCCGTCACGCGTCTCCTCGCGCATCATCACGGCAACATCGATACCGCGGCTGTCATTGCCTTCGATCAGGTACTTCTGGCGATAGCCGTTGCCAACCATGCGGTAGAGATAGCCGTATTCGAAGGCC
>JGI26527J51213_1002691_pt1 | contig 10484 bp, 10 predicted proteins | sample ThiBiot_300_biof_FD_51213 | JGI IMG/M metagenome (IMG submission 51213) | reverse complement strand
GCCGCGCGACTGCAGCGGCGTGTAGACGGCGAAGTCGGCGAGCTCGGACAACAGGAAGGCCGTGGCCGAGGCGATCAGAAGCTGCGGCGGTGCAATGGCGCCGGAGAGCGCTGCGCCGGCGACGATCGCCATCAGCGCCACGCCGCGACCGAGCCGGCGCTGCACCATGTCGCGCAGCACCAGCGCGAGGCCGATCATCAGCACGCCCGAGGGGGCCATGATGGCGTGCCCGCTGGGACCCCAGGCGGGGGCNACNGGNACCAGGCAGGGGCCCTGCGGCACGCAGACNGTGCCGACATGGCCGATCATCCAGTTGGCGAGGGGAATACAGGCGATAAAGCCCAGNAAATAGGCCAGGGCCTCGAGCTTGCGCCGGGGGACGGGAGTCATGCCGGCGCTCCTAGCAGGTCCCGGCGCGCGNGGAAACCCGAGGGAAATACCATGGGGAACTCGACGAAAAGGCGAGCGTTTTCATGACACACACCATGGAGAATTCGATGCTTGCCCGCCGTTCCGTTTTGTTCGCCTTGGCCGCCGCTCCCCTGGCGGCCCACGCCTCGGCCGTTCTTGCCGTGGATGCGCTTCCCGACGCCCGGTTCGTCGGCTTCTGTCAGACGGTGAACGATTTCGAGATCGCCTCCGGTCGCCTCGCGCTGGCCAAGTCGGCCAACGAGAATGTCCGCGGCTATGCCTCGCGCATGGTGGCCGAATACAACGAGGCGGCACAGTATCTGGTCAAGGCACGCGCGGAGGCCGGTGTCTCCTATGCGCCCGACCCATCCAACCCGCCGAATACGGTGGCGGTGCTACAGCGCCTCAACAACCTCACCGGGCCGGAATTCGATACGGCCTATGCCAATTCCCAGCTCGCGATCCAGACNGAGGCCAATGCGCAATACGGTGCCTTCTCGCAGAACGGCGAGAACGGTGCCCTGCGCCGCTATGCCCAGCGCATGTTCCCGATCTCCGAGCAGCACCTGGAATATGCCCGCCGGATCGCGGGAGGGCGCTAGCAGCGGTCGCCTTCACCGGATCGCGGGCCTGGAGGCCCGCGATCCGGTGAGCTGCGTCTTGCCAATGGTGAGCTATGAGCTTTTTGCCGCGGCAGCCTGCGTCGCCGGGACGCCCAGCGAGAGCATCAGCCGGTTGGCCCAGTTGAAGAACGAGGCGGCGCCGATCAGGTCGGCGATCGCCGCGTCGTCGAGGCCGACTTTGCGCAGGCGCTCGACATGCTCCTTGCCGAAGGTCANGGGGAGCGCCGTGAGCGCGACCGAGGCCGCGACGATCGCCTCCCAGCGCTCGTCGAGCTTGGCGTCGACGCCTTCGTCGAGCAGGCGCTGCACGTCGTCGACCCGCTTGGAGTAGGTGGCGGCAAAGCGGGCATGGACCGAAGCGCAGTAGATGCAGCCGTTCAGCCGCGAGGTCGCGGCGGCCGCGAGTTCGCGTTCGGCGCGCGGCAGGCCCGCTTCCGGATTGTAGAAGATGTCCTTGTCGGTGCGGGTCCGCGCTTCGAGCACGNCGGGATCGCGCGCCAGCAGCCGGAAGTAGGGTGACTTGATGCGCGCCGCGTCGACCAGGCTGGCGACATGCCGCTCCGTCATCTCGCCTTCCGCCAGCGGCTCCAGCCAGGGCAGCCAGTCGAGCATGTCGCGGGTGAAAACCACCGGCTCGGTGTGCGGCGGCGGCGTCAGCGTCTTCTCTGTCGTCTTGGTGCTCATAGTGTGCTCGCAAGCGTGCTCAGGCCGGCAACGACCCGAATCTGGTAGGCCAGGAAGGAGACGAGCTGGGAGACCGTCACGACATCGGTCGTCGACCAGCCGGCATCCAGCAGCGCCTGCAGCGAGGGCGCCGAGGCATCGCGCGGATGGAAGACCAGCATGTGCGTGTGCTCAAACGCCGCCGACAGACGGGCGCCCAGCGCCTTGCGGCCGGCCTCGCTCACCTTCCAGGTCGGACCCGGCGCGTCTTCGCTCGAAAGCGGCCCCTTGGGAAAGAGGCCATAGGGGCCTTTGCTTCTGGCGGCGGCGACTTCGGCCGCAACGGCAGCGCCCAGTGCCGCGGGCAGCTTGGCGGCGTAGAAGGCGCTGGTCTTGGGCTCGCCATGCAGGCCTGCGACAAACGCCGCGATGGCATGGCGTTCGTCGGCGGTGACGCTGCCCTGGTCCTTTGGTTCGAACAGAGACGCGTAGCTCGCCTGGGCGTGCTTGCGCGCCTCGGACCGCTGGGCGCGGATCGCATCCAGCTTCGAGCCGGGCGCGATGCCCACCAGCGTGTCGATCACATCGGTCATGCGACTTGTCGTGCTCCCGTTTCCTTGTGGGGCGTCCAGCCCAGGGCCGGCGCGACCTTGCCGGCGAAGAGTTCGATCGAGCGCAGGATATAGGGATGCGGCGGATCGATCGAGTGAACCTGCATGGTGAGGTCGGTGGCGCGCTGCAGGGTGGAATCGCCCTGCAGCGAGGCGATGACTTCGTCGGGCGTGCCGATATGCACGTCCATGGCGGCGATCAGGTCGCCCACCAGGTTGCCCGAGGAGAGGTTGCCGGTGGCGGCCAGCCGATGGCGCATGCGCGACAGGCCGACCTCGGCAAGCCGCATCGCCTCGTCGTGGTCGTCGGCGATGAACACCGTGCGCGAGGCGAGGATGCGCGGTTCGCAGCCCTTGGGCAGGGCCTCGAGATAGGCATCGAGCATCGGGTTCTGGATATCGGCCAAGGAGGCCTGCGGCGCTTCCGGCGGCCGTGGCTGGGTCCGCGACAGCATCAGCCCGTCGCCTGCAGCGCCGGCACGTCGTGCCCCGGAGACGGTAAACGTGGCCTGCCAGATGCGGTCGACCAGGCTGGTGCTCGCCGGATAGAGCTTGTCGCCGCCGTCGAGTTCGCGTCCTGACCAGGCGGTCTTCAGCGTCTCGAGATGACTGTCGAAAAGCTTGTGACGGTCGTTGCTGTCGAGGCCGAAGGCCGTGAAGGCCGTCAGATTGCCGCCCGGGCCAACGCCGACTTCGAGGCGGCCGCCACTCAGCAGGTCGGTGACGACGGCATCCTCGGCGACGCGGATCGGCAGCTCCAGCGGCAGGGTGACGATGCCGGTGCCCAGGCGAATGCGCGAGGTGTGGGCCGCGACATGCGACAGGAAGACGAAGGGCGCGGGCAGGCCGCCTTCTCCTTCGTGGAAATGATGCTGGGCGATCCAGGCCGAATCGAAGCCGTGCTTCTCGGCGTGGACGATCTGTTCGGTGGCGAGTCGATAGCGTTCGGCGGCTGTCGTCTGGTCGAGCAGGCGGGTGAAGAAGCCGAGGCGCTTGATCGGGAACGTCGTCATGGGGTCAACCTTGCGTGAAGAGCGGGTTCGGAAGCAAGGGCCGCGGCTGCAGGCATGCTGCGGCCGGGGATGGCGTCGATCAGCTCGCGCGTATAGGCACTGTCGGGCCGGCCGAACACCGTCTCGATCGGGCCGCCATCGACCTGCCGCCCTTTGTGCATGACCGAGACCGTGTCGGAGATCTGCCGGACTACGGCGAGATCGTGCGAAACGAAGAGATAGGTGAGGCCCAGCGTCTTCTGCAGCTCGTCGAGCAGGGCGAGGATCTGCGCCTGCACCGTGACGTCGAGGGCCGAGACCGCTTCGTCGAGCACCAGCACCCGCGGATCGAGCACCAGGGCGCGGGCGATCGCCACGCGCTGGCGCTGGCCGCCCGACAGGGCGCGCGGAGGACGGTCGAGGAAGCTCTCCGACAGGCCGACCCGGTTCAGCATGTCGCGCACCTTGCGGGCGCGGTCGGCCGCCGGGATGGGCTCGAAGTTCAACAGAGGCTCCTCGACGATACGCGCGATGGTCTGGCGTGGATCGAGCGAACCGTAGGGGTTCTGGTAGACGAGCTGGATGTGCTTGCGGAAGCGCCGCAGGGGCTCGCCCTTGAGCGTGGTGAGGTCGACGCCGTCGACCAGGATGCGGCCGGCGGTCGGCTTCAGAAAGCCGACGACGCTGCGCACCGCCGTGGTCTTGCCCGAGCCCGACTCGCCCACGATGGCGTGCGTGCTGCCGCGGCGGACCTTGAAGGAGACGCCGTCCAGCGCGCGGAAGGTCTTGGCCTCGCCGCCGGTCAGCGGAAAGTCGTGGCTGAGCCCCTCGACGTCGATGGCGAAGTCCTGGTTGTCGGTGAGGATGCGCACCGGCCGCGGCTTGCCGAGCGACGGCGCGTCCGAGAGCAGTCGGCGCGTATAGGCGCTGCTGGGCGCGGCCAGCACCTCCTTGACGGCGCCCTGCTCCTGGATGCGGCCACCCTGCAGAACCACCAGCCGATCGGCGCGGTCGGCCGCGACGCCGAGATCGTGCGTCACCAGCAGCACGGCCGTGCCGTTCTCGCGGCGCAGCTCGTCGATCAGGTCGAGGATGCGCCGCTGCACGGTGACGTCGAGCGCGCTGGTCGGCTCGTCGGCCACGATCAGGGCGGGATTGAGAGCGACGGCAATGGCGATCAGCACGCGCTGCCGCATGCCGCCCGAAAGCTCGTGCGGATACTGCTGCGCGCGCATCTCGGCCGGCGTCAGGCCGACGCGCTCCAGCAGCTCGATCACCCGCTTNTGGATCGTTCGGCGGTCGCCCCGCTTGTGGATCTGCATCACCTCGGCNAGCTGCGAGCCNATGGTGCGCACGGGGTTGAGNGAGCTGCCNGGATCCTGCGGGATCAGGCTCACCACTGCGCCGCGGATACCGTCCAGCCGCTTCTGCGACCAGCGCGAAATGTCCGTGCCGTTGAGCCGGATGACGCCGCCGTCGACCTTGCCGTTGCCGGCCAGCAGGCCGANCACGGCCTGCGCCGTCGTGGTCTTGCCCGATCCCGATTCGCCCACCAGGGCGACCACTTCGCCCGGCATGACCTTGAAAGAGACGCCGTGGACCACACGCTGGTCGCGATCGTTCGTGCGGTAGGAGATGGCGAGGTCGTCGACCTCGAGAAGGGGTGTTGTNCTCATGGCTCGGTACGGCCGATGGCCTTGGAGATGCGGTCGGCGGAAAGCACGACCAGGACGACGACAAGGCCGGGCGCTGCGGTGAGCCACCAGGCACGCGAGAGATAGTTGCGGCCCTCGGCGATCAGCAGGCCCCATTCCGGCGTCGGTGGCGGCGCGCCGTAGCCCAGGAAGCCCAGGGTCGAGATGGCGAGGATGGCCGAGCCGAACTGCAGGGCGGCGAGCGCGATCACCGAGGTCAGCGAATTGGGCAGCACATGACGGTAGAGCACCGCCCAGAAGGTGCCGCCGCTGCCGAAGGCCGCCTCGACATAGTCGCTGCGCCGAACGCGCACGACCTCGGANCGGGCAAGGCGNGCGAAGCGCGCGATGGAGACCGCGCCGACGGCAATGGCGACGTTCACCGTGCCGAAGCCCAGGATCACGATGATGCTGAGCGACAGCAGCAGCGACGGGACGGCCAGCAGGGAATCGACCAGCCGCATGATGGCGGCGTCGAGCCAGCCGCTGCGCGCCCCGGCGATCAGGCCGAGCAGGGTGCCGAGCAGCAGGCCGACGCTGACGGCGACGAAGGCGCCGGTCAGCGAATGGCGGGCACCATAGACGATGCGGGCATAGAGATCGCGGCCGAGACCGTCGGTGCCCAGCACATGCTCCTCGCTGGGCGCTCGCAGTTGNGTGCCCGGNACGCCTTCGGTGCCGCTGTAGGAGGTGAAGGCCGACGGAAAGNCCGCCCACAGCAGCACGATCAGCACCACTGTCCAGGCCAGCGCCAGGGTCGGCGAGAGGCGCTTGATCCGCGAGACCCAGCCGACGGGGAGGTCGGCCGAGAGCGAGGCGCCGGCGCCGTTTGCGGTTTCGCTGCTCATGCCGTGGCTCCGACTTTGCTGCCGAGCCGTGGGTCGAGGACGGGGTAGAGCAGGTCGACGATCAGGTTGATGGTGACGAAGGCGAGCGCGGAGATGACCACGATGGCCTGCAGCACGGCCGTGTCGTGATTGCCGACCGCCTGGTAGGTGAGGCCGCCCAGTCCACTCAGGCCGAACACCGCTTCGGTGACGACGGCGCCGGCAAGAAGCTCGCCGAACAGCACGCCCGCGATGGTCAGGGTCGGCAGGAGCGCGTTGCGCGCCACATGCCGCCACAGCACCCAGCTGCGTGACGCACCCTTGGCGCGCGCGACGGCAACGAAAGGCTGCGTCAGCACCTGGTCGATGTTGCGCATCAGGATCTGCGCCAGCGGCGCAGAGATCGGGATGGCAAGCGTCATCACCGGCAGCACCAGTTTCTCGACGGGACCGGGGCTGATCACCGATACCAGGCCGAGCTGAAACGAAAAGATCTGGATCAGCATGATGCCGAGCCAGAAGACCGGCACCGAGATGAAGAGCGACGGCAGTGCCTGCAGGCCGGCGCGCAGCCAGCCCATCCCGGTCATGTTCGAGGCGGCAGCGAGGAGGATCGTCAGGATCAGTGCCGCCGTGAAGCCCAGCGACGCCAGCAGCAGGGTGGACGGCAGGTTGGTGAGCAGCAGCTTGCTCACCGGCACGCCGGCCTGGATCGAGTAGCCGAAATTGCCGGTGAGGAACTGGCCGACCGTGCTGAGATAGCGTTCCCATAGCGGCAGGTCGGCGCCGTAGGCGGCGCGGATATCGGCGATCTGTTCGGGCGTCAGCGCCATTTCCGGCGCCATGAACTTGATCATGATCGCATCGCCCGGCAGCACCTGCAGCAGCAGGAAGGCCGCCGTGAAGGTCAGCGCCAGCACCGCCAGCGCCTGCCCGAACCGGCCAAGAAGGTAGTGGACCATCAGTGATGCTCAGGCGATCGTATCGTCAACCGCGGCCCTGTCATTTGGGCGCGATCCAGGTCGAATAGAAGCTCGGCCGGCCGACCGCTTCGAAGGTGAAGCCCTTGACCCGCGGCGAGGCGGCGAAGGCCTGCGGCTCCTCGAAGACCGGGATCGCGTAGCCCTGGTCGATCACATAAGCTTGGACCTCACCGACCAGCGCCAGGCGCTTCACCGGGTCGGTCGCGACGGCGATGTCCTCCAGCAGCTTGTTCAGCTTCTCGTCGCTGAAGTTCTGCACCTTCTGGCTGACGCCGCCCTTCTGCAGCAGCACGTTGCGCGTGGTGGGATAGTATTGGCTGCGGATCACGTCGGGATCGGCGCGGCCGACCATCGCCGGTGCGACCGGCGTCTTGGCCGGATCGAGATTGTCGGCAACGCGGCTGCCGGCATCGCCCGCCAGCACGTTCAGCTTCACGCCGACCTTGGCCCATTGTTGGGCGACGAGCTGCAGGGTCTCCTTGTTCTGCGGCTGCGGCAGCGACTCGTAGGCGGTGAGCACGAGCTCCTTGCCGTCCTTCTGGCGCAGGTTGCGCGGCCCGACTGTCCAGCCGGCCTCGTCGAGCAGCTTGGCGGCGAGCGCCGGGTCGTAGGCGAGCTTGCCCGAATTGTCGACAAAGCCCTGCGCCGTCGAGGCGATGATCGACTTGGCCTGCGGATAGTTCTCCGAGAACAGCGTGGCCACGATCTCCTTGGTGTTGGTGGCGTGCAGGAGCGCGCGGCGCACCCGCACGTCGGACACCAGGGGATTGTCGGGGCGGAAGACGATGCTGTTATTGATGCCGCGCGTCGAGGGGGCATAGATGATGAAGCCCTTGGACTGGACCTGCTTCTCGTCATAGGCCTGGACCTGGCGGATGACCTGGGCCTGGCCGGCCAGCAGGGCCCCGATGCGCACGCTGTCCTCCGGCGTCACGACATACTTGATGCCGTCGAGATGGGCGCGACCCTGGTGCTCCAGGTTCTTCGGACCCCAGGCATAGTCCTTGCGCGCCGTCATGGTGAGCTCGCGGCCCAGCACTTCGTTGGTCACGACGAACGGCCCGGAGCCGATGATCTTGGTGGCGTCGCCCAGCGCCTCGAACGGCAGCGACAGGGTCTTGAGCGAGACCAGGCCGGAGCCGATCACCGAGGTGCCCTGCAGGAAGCCGACCGACGGTCTGGAGAAGAAGAATTTCACCGTCAGCGGGTCGACGACCTCGCTCCCCTTGTAGTTGGTGAGCACCTCGGAGATCGGCAGCTTCTGCGCCTTGTTGCCGAGGCCGTAGGTGTCGAAATTCTTGGCAACCGCNTTGGCGTCGAGCGGCGTGCCGTCGGAGAAGGTGACCCCCGGCCGGATCTTGAAGGTGAANTCNGTGGCGTCGGCGTTGACCGTCCAGCTCTCGGCGATCCAGGGCTCGATCTCGAGCGTCTTGGGATTCTGGTAGGTGAGCTTGTCGGTGATCTGGTTGAGCACGCCGCCGTTGGGATAGAAGCCGCCGGCCGGCGGGTAGAGATTGTCGTGCGGCTGCTGCTCCAGATAGATCAGCACGCCCCCTTTGACCGGCGCCTGGGCGAAGGCGTTGCCGCTGCCCAGCGCCAAGCCAGCGAGTGACAGGGTGGCGAGCGACGCGGCGGCGCCGATGATGAAACGCCGAGACTGGANCTGGAACACGACTTCTCCTCTCTGCCGTTCGGCACAGGAGTCGCCATGCAGTAATTGGACCGAAGCTCGCCCGTGCGGGCCAGAGATATGGTCAAATAACTGCGTCAGTTACACAGAGGAGATTACCAAATTCGCAAACGGCCAGAAGGAAATTCTGCTCCAATTCTAGGCAANTGCAGAAGATTTAGCTCCTTTGGTCTGGCCGGCGCGGGCGAGTGTCCGGGCATTCAAGGTCAGGATCCGCAGCAGGCCTTCGGCGTCGTCGTGGTCGAACGACCCCTCCGCTTCCATCGATCCATCGGCATTGAACAGGGAATGCACGACGTCGGACGCCGAGACGAAGCGGACCGTGCCGCGATAGAGCGACATCGTGATCGTNCCGGTCATCAGGGCNGCGCTTTCGGCGACGGCAGTGCGGGCCATGCGTGAGCCCAGGTCGTGCCAGTAGCCCTGATAGAGCTGGCGGGCGAGGTATCCCGATAAGGTCGCGNAGAGCTCGGTCGCCCGGCGGTCGAGCACGATCTGCGTCAGNAGGGCATAGGCGGTGGCCAGCAANTCCATGCCGGGCGCCTCGTAGACGCCGCGCGACTTCACGCCGACGAACCGGTTCTCGACCATGTGCAGGCCGATGCCCACGGCATGCCGGCCGGCCAGCAGATTGAGGCGCCGGAAGACATCTGCGAGCGGTAAGGCCTCGCCATCGAGGGCGACCGGCCGGCCTTTCTCGAAACGCAAGGTGACGGCCGCTGCCGTGTCGCGGGCCGCTTCCGGCCACTGGCCCATCGCCGGTACGACGAGGTCGGCGGGCGTTGTCAGCGCTTCGAGCAGCCCGCCTTCATGGGTGAGGCCCAGCAGGTTGGCGTCGGTGGAGTAGGGCTTGCCGCGCGTCGCCTTGATCGGAATGCCGTGCTGCTCGCAGTAGTCGATCATCTGTTGGCGACCGCGGAAGCGCTGCAGGAAGGCCGGATCGCGCCANGGCGCGTAGACTTCGATCGCGGGATCGAGCATGGCGGCGGCGATCTGGAAGCGGACCTGGTCGTTGCCGCGACCCGTGGCGCCGTGGCTCATGATCGTGAGGCCGCGCTTCTGCATCTCCGCGACCACGCCCTGGACGATGGCCTGCCGTCCCGCGCCCGTCGTGTTCCAGTAGCGGCCTTCGTAGCAGGCCTGGGCCTGCACGACGTCGAGGCCGATTTCGGCGAGCGTCTCCTGCAGCGGCAGGCCAACGAAGTCGGCCGCACCACTTGCCCGCATGCGGGTTTCGATCTCCTCGAAGCTCGCCTCGTCGGGTTGGCCGAGATCGGCGGTCATGCAGACGACATCGACGCCCTGACGGGCGAGCCAATGCGTGATGGTGCAGCTGTCGAGCCCACCGGAGGCGGCGAAGGCAATCTTTTTGCCCTTGAGGTCCTGCACGTTCATCACGCTTCTCCGCTTCGTTCGCCTCCCTTCTTGGTAGCGGCGCGTTCTGCCGGCTTGTAGGTCGCAATGCGCCGGGCGTCGGCCTTTCGACCGGCCATTGTGCTAGTGTTCCGGCAGATCGCCGGTTTGGAGTGCAATCAGTGGGCAGCAGGCAGCGGGATGGATTGGACGGCGCCGACCGGGAGCTGCTGCGCTTGCTGACGGTGGATGCCCGCGAACCGGTCACGACCCTGGCGCGCAAGCTCGGGCTCGGCCGCGCCACCGTGCAGGAGCGGATCGATCGGCTGAAACGCAACGGCGTCATCGCGAAATTCACGGTCGCCGTCGGTGCCGGCACGGCCGGGCCGCAGATCACCGCCTGCGTGTTCGTGAAAGTGAACCTCAAGGCCAGCGCCGCGGTGGGGCGCAGCCTGTCGCGGATCAAGGGGATCCGTGAGCTCTACAAGACGGCCGGCGAGAACGACGACTTCCTGGCCATCGTCGACGGCGCCGACACCGCTGCCATCGACGCGACGATCGGCGAGATCGTCGCGGTGTCGGGAGTCGAGCGGACCTCGTCCAAGATCATGCTGGCCAAGATCCGCTGACGCTTCGT
>JGI26527J51213_1002677_pt1 | contig 10534 bp, 8 predicted proteins | sample ThiBiot_300_biof_FD_51213 | JGI IMG/M metagenome (IMG submission 51213) | reverse complement strand
AACCGCCACAGCTCGGATCCAGCTTGTCGGCAGCGCTGGCGCAGCTCAGGAATGCCGCGGTCAAGCCCGCGACGGCGAGTAAAAGCCCTTTCATATCTGCTCTCCTTTCGATGGGACTAGGGCGCGGGCTCGCCCTTGAGGGCAGGGCTCTCGTACATGCCGAACGGCTTTTTCATCGACTCCTCGTAATAAAAATCAGGCACGAACTGTTTGTTCTTCCATTTATAGAAAGCCTGGTCCTTCACCGGGATCTCTTCGTATTCGATGGTCGTCATCATGCCGCCCATCGGCGTACTGCCGTTCACCGTGTGCTTGTCGATGTGATCGTGCACCATCCAGATTCCGGGATTGTCGGCGCGCAAGATCAGGTCGTAGCGCTCCCCCGGCCCGAACAGGATCGTGTCGGCGAGATAGGGATTGGCAAGCGGCCGGCCGTCCTTGGCATAGACTTCGAAGTCGTGGCCATGAATGTGGATCGAATGCATTTCGTCGCCAGCGCCGATCAGGCGGATGCGGACGACATCACCCTCCTTGATCCGCAATGGCTGGGTGTCGGGATAAGCCTTGCCATTGATGGTGAAGAAATCCGGCACGTCGCCGGGGATGCCGCCATAGCCGGGCTTCTTCGCCCAGGCCGACGCCCAACTGGAAAACATCATGATGTAGTCTTTGGTGACTTCCTTTTCGACCGCCGGCGGATCTTTCGGATCGACGATCAAGGGACCCCACATGCCGCGCATCGCGACATGCTCGTTGACGTTGACATGGCAGTGGTACCACATGGTGCCGGACGGCTCGGCCTTGAAGCGATAGGTGAAGGTCTCGCCGGGCGGGATCGCCGGTTGCGTGACGTCGGGGACACCGTCATTTTTCCAGCTGCCGCGTTGAAACATGCCGTGCCAGTGAATCGTGTGCGGCAGCGTCGTATTGTTTTCGACTTCGATCTCGACATCGTCGCCCTCCTGCACATGGATCAGCGGACCAGGCGTCTGGTTGTTGAAGGAGAAGGTGTGGAAGGTCTGCTTGTCGACCAGCTTGAGGATCGTGTCCTCGACGGTCATCGAGAACTTGCGCGTTTCCGCAGAAGCCGTCGACGGACTTGCGACGAAGACAGCAGCGCTTGCGGCAACGATGAATCTGACGAGAGGCGCGCGCAGCGGACTGGATTGCAGGATCATGGGCATAACATGCATTTCGGATTGATGTTTTTTGATAAATTGCTATCAGAGTCGTTTCAAAGCGGGCGGATTATTTATCCATCCGGCACGCGTTGACGCCGATGATGCTGAATAACCCCGATTGTCATGACGCCAACCCCAGCCGGCAAATCTGGTGATTTCGTGCCATCTTCCGAGTCATAAAGCAATATATAAAATGCATCTTTTTTACCAAAAACCGCGTCGCCATTTGAGCCTTGCTACATTCCTGCGGTGCAGAGAGCCTGCAGCGTAAGCTCGTTGATGCCGACCTCCTGTGCAGCCGTCGGCATCACCATCCACAGCCGATCATTCCAGGTCTGATCGCTTCCCACCGTCCGCATCAAGCCCACCCACTTGACCAATGCCGGCTTTGCCTTGCCGTTCTGCAGCAACCAAAGCCCCATATAGAATCGCGCGATCAGATCGTTGGGATCATTCTGGAGCGCGAACTCGAATTCCGCCTTGGCGCGATCCGAGATCAGACCCTTATCCGCCAGCGCGAGCGCCTCTCCCAACGCCACGTGAAGCACGCTGTTATCCGGATCATTCTTGATCGCCCGCTCCAGCATCGGGACACTGAACCGGGCAAGGCCAACCTGCAGCAGTGCGCCACCCGCGATGGCCCAGGGTTGACCCGCATCCTTTGCGGTTACCAGCTTCGGCAAGTCGGACAGGCCTTCGAGCGGCACCGGCGGCGTGGTGGCCGCGCTATTCAGCGACACGGTGACGCGGTGCGTCGTCAGGGGCGACAAATGCGTGAACCAGATCGCAACCGCTATGCCGACCGCAACTCCGACGACGGAGGAAGCGATATACAGCTTCGACCAATTCCTGGAACGCTGCTTCTGATTTATAACTGCTTTCCTCATGCTCACCGCGAACAGATCGAATTGCGCGCGGAAACATGCACTGCAAATGTATGTTTGTACAGTCTATAAAATCGGTGAGCGGCAATATTCACCAGCGCAAGTGCTGCGACGGCCACATCGTTCGTTCTGCATGCGGGGGCTCAACCGGTTGCCGGATCAAACGATTCGACTGCGGCTGTTTGTCGTATCACCGCACAATGCCTGGAGCGCGTCACGCCGCCGGCGGAATCCCGAAGTCCTTCGGGCTGAGGATCAGGTCGGCGAGCGTATAGCGATCGAGCGTCGACGTGAATGCGGCGAGTGCTTCCCTCAGGGGTGAGCGCAGCCGACAGCGCGCCGAGATCGGACAGCGATTGTTCGCTGAAAAGCATTCCACGAGCGCAAAATCCGGCTCGGTTACGCACAAGACATCCCCGAGCTTGATCCGGTTCGGCTGCTTGGCAAGCATCAGTCCGCCCGATCTGCCGCGCACCGCTTTGAGATAGCCCGCACGCGTGAGCTGATTTGCGACCTTCATGAGATGGGTTCGGGAGATGCCGTAGACGCCCGCAGTCTCTTCGATGGTAATCAACCGGTCACTGTGGGTGGCCGCATACATCAGCAAGCGAAGCGTGTAGTCGAAAAAACTTGTCAATCGCATCGGAGTTCCGCCGGCGGCAAATCGCGTAGCCTAAATCTGGGTATACCGGGAAAAGATGAACTTGTCCGGTGGCTTTAGCAAGTGTGTCCGGCTCCAAAGCGAGGTCACCTGTTTGTGTGAATACCGATCAAACCGCCCGGTTGCCGCAGGATTGCAACCGCCAAGCCTGATGGCAGACGTCATTCGACGCAAGTTAGCCGAACCCAGGACCGCATCCCGGCAACAACCAGCCAGCTTTGGGGTTACATCCGGGCGTGCATAGCAGCCCCACGTCGGCGGGGCCTAGACAGCAGGCCGCAATCTTGTTTGAGGGTAAATCCCCTCAGGTCTTCAGGAGCACGACTGGCTGAACACATCTGGCCGAGCACCTGATCACCCGACAACGATGTTCACCTTATCCTTGAGGGACCATCGATACGGACGATGCTCCGATGACTTTGCAGCGAATCCGCGGATACTGCGCGCTGTGCATCTCGCATTGCGGATGCATTTCAACAGTCGAAAATGGCGTTTTGACCAAAGTCGAGCCGGATCCGAACCATCCGACCGGCGGCAATTTCTGCATCAAGGGCAAGGCGGCGCCCGAACTCGTCAACAGCCCGGACCGCCTGTTGACCCCCGTTAAAAGGACCCACCCCAAGGGTGACCCGGACCCAGGCTGGCAAGCTATTTCGTGGGACGAGGCGCTGAGCTTCACCGCCGGCCGCATGAAAGAAGCGGCGAAGCGGTTCGGCCCCGAATCTGTCGCCTTCAGCGTCACCACCTCCAGCGGTACCGCCATCAGCGACGCGATGCCGTGGATCTACCGCCTGATCAATGGCTTCGGCAGCCCCAATGCGGTTGCCACGGCCCATATCTGCAATTGGCATAAGGATTTCGCCACTGCCTTCACTTTTGGCGCCGATAGCGGCATGCCGGATTTCAAGCGTACCGGGTGCCTGGTGCTATGGGGCTTCAACCCGACAAACTGCTGGCTGGCGCAAGCCTCGGCAATTGCCGAAGCGAAGAAGCGCGGCATGAAGCTCATCATCATCGACCCGCGACAAGTAGGGCTGGCGCACAAGGCCGACGAGTGGTTGCGGGTGCGACAAGGCACCGACGGCGCCCTCGCCTTGAGCATCGCCGGCCTCATGATCGAACGCGGATGGTACGATCATGATTTCATCTCTCGCTGGAGCAACGGCCCGTTTCTGGTACGGGATGACAACGGACGTTACCTCGCCGAATCCGATCTGAGTGCGGACGGACGTGCAGACCTCTACATAGCATGGGATGGGTCGGCCGGACGCCCGGTGGTCTGCGCCCGGGGACCACAACAGGATGCGTCGTCGCGTCAACTTTCGCTCGCCGGCAAATTTGAAATCGCCACATTGCACGGCAGGATCACCTGCCGGCCGGCATTCGAATTATATGCAAGCTTGTGCCGGACCTATTCGCCGGAGAAAACGCAGCAGATCACGGGGGTGGCGGCCGAACAGATTCGACGCGTCGCGGAATTGCTGCATGCATACGGCCCTGTATCCTACTACGCATGGTCCGGCGTCGGGCAGAGCACCAATGCGACGCAGACCAATCGGGCGATGTGTCTTCTCTATGCCCTCACCGGTGACATCGATGCACCGGGAGGCAATGTCTATTTCGCCAGGCCGAAACTAAACAACGTCTTCGGTCGCAACCTCATCGCTCCCTCGCAAACTGCCAAAACCCTCGGATTGACAGAACGGCCGCTCGGTCCGGCAAAGAGCGGATGGATCACGACGCGCGAGATGTATCGGGCCATTCTCGATGAAAAGCCCTACCCGATAAAAGGACTGGTTGCCTTCGGATCAGGCCTTCTGCACAGCCGCCCCAGTCCCGACGAAGGCGTGCGCGCGCTCAGAAAACTCGACTTCTATGTCCATTGCGATTTGTTTCTCACTCCGATGGCTGCCGAAGCCGACGTGGTGCTCCCGGTATCATCGGCATGGGAGCGTGAGGGCATCGCGGACGGATTTCGCGTCAGCCCGGAGGCCGACGCGCTCCTGCAGTTGCGCAAGGCTGTGGTATCGCCGCGCGGCGAATCCCGCTCGGACACATGGATTGCTTTTGAGCTGGCCAAGCGGCTGGGCCTTGAGAACCAGTTTTTCGGCGGCGATATCGATGCGGGTATTACGTACATGCTGGAGCCGTCAGGCGTGACGCTGGAGACGCTGCGGACGCGACCGGACGGTGTCGCGCTCCCGCTCTCGACGGAACCTCGAAAATACCTGCAGCATGGCTTTGCCACGCCGACCGGCCGCGTTGAAATCTATTCGCAGGCTCTCCACGACATCGGTCAGTCGGCTTTGCCGGATTACGTGCCGCCCGCCGCCAGCGTGGAACGTCATCCGGAATGGCAAAGACAGTTTCCATTGCGACTGACGTCGGCCAAATGGATCCCGTTTTGTCATAGTCAGTTTCGGAATCTCCCAAGCCTGCGCAGCAAAATGCCGGAGCCCCTTGTCGAGGTGCATCCCGATACGGCGAGAGAGCGCGACATCAACGAACTCGACTGGATCATCATCCGCTCTCCCCAGGGTTCTATCCGCGCACGCGCAAGATTCAACCGCACGCTCGGAAAGGATGTCGTTTGCGCCCAGTACGGCTGGTCCGACCGGTCGGATAACGCGGGACGCGTGGATGGCGTCTCGCTGAATTTCAGCAAGCTGATCAGCAACGCGTTTTATGATCCCGTCAGCGGGTCTTTCCCCTTGCGCGCCTACGCCTGCCAACTGGAACGGATCGCCCCTTCCGATTGATCGATCGCGGTTTTTGCCGCGTGAGTGTCATCAACGCGGGCACGCGCTGCGCGTGGCGGAAAGCCGCATCGCGTGGCGCTTCTTCTTAAAATCCAACACTATCGCGTGCTCGTCCCGGCTACGACAAACGTGGCGACAACCTTCCGGCCGCCACCAAGCTCGCCTCAATCCATAGCCGGTTGCGGTTTTCGATTTATCCGGATATGCGCCTGCCGACCGGCAACATCACCACTTCAGGCTGTATTCACTTCTCGACTCACTGCCCCGGAAAAGGGCATGATCCGCCCAACTCTACCGCCCTCCCCGCCTTCACATGCGAAAGTCTCCGATGGACGTCATGAACAACCCCGACAAACTGAGCGTTGTCACCGTGACCGCTTCGCGTCCGTTAATCAGGCCGGATGGCCGCTACGCGATCGAACTGGCGACGGCCGAACTGGGCGCCATCGCGTTCGAGGTCGACGAGGTGGCGCTTTTCGCCTTGCGCCAGGCCATCGGCGAAATCGAGACCGAGATGAAGCGGAGGCCCGGGAGAGCCTAGTGGAGTGAATTTGACATTCGCTACCCACTTTGCAGCAAACCCGTCAGGCGAATGTCAAATTCAAAACTCCACTAGAACCCTGATAGTTGCTAGTGGTCCTTTTGATTGTAACATTTGCAGGAACTCCCTGCGCAACGGGATGCAAATGTTAGAATCGGACCGCTAGAGCCCTGACGGAATCAAAACCGGCGCTCTATGATTTTGATTCGACGCGTTTTTCTTCACGCGCACCGGAATGCGTCCGCGGGTCAGGCCCGGGAACACGTTCGAAAGCCCGATAGCATCGCCCGCTTATTTTCGTTTATCCGGCATGAACCTTTTTGGCCTGCCGGAGACATATCGATGACCGGCGTTACATTCTTTCTCCTATCAATTCGACTCCAAAACCGGCAGGGCCGTCCTATTTGACGGCCCGTTTCTTATTTGGTGTCGGTAACAAACCGGTAGCAATGAAACCACTTTGCCTGGCCCGCGAAATCCACCTGAAACATTTGGCGGGCTATCATCCCCGAAAAGCATAAGGGGAAGCGTCATGATGGGAACTACAATCGCCGCGCTGCTAGTCATCAGCGCCGCAGTATTCCTTGCTCACGCATATGATGCCCTTCAAAAGGATTGATGGCGCGCCACCGTTCGGCTCACAACGCCGAGGACGGCCGTCCGCCTGACCGCGAAGGTCTTGAAGGTCCGCGCTATTCCGGTTCGCGACGCCGCCAGCGGTGCTCGTTGCCTGCCGCCCTGTCCAAATCCAGCCCTTTTCCGGTCGCCTAATCGTCCATGGATTCTTTCCCTGCCGTTTTCTGTTGCGGGAGACCATCTTGCTGGAACGGCGAAAAACACTCCGACACCGGGCGTTCAAGGGCGCCTCGATCGAGTTCCGCGGCGGTGCGATCGACTGCACGGTCCGGAACCTCTCCGAAAAAGGGGCGACGCTGGACGTCGCAAGCCCGGTAGGAATTCCGGACCGGTTCAGCCTCCACATCAGGGGCGACCATGCGCGTAAGTGTCGTCTGGTCTGGCGCAAGGAACTTCGGATTGGAATTGAGTTCGATGAGCCGGCCGACCCGCAGGGTTAAGCAACCCTGAGATTATCTCCAAAGATGAACGCATAACGAACCCGGCCCGCTGTGAGCAAGGCAGCCACCGGCGGACCTCATTCGATCACCAGGCAACCGCTGATATCACCGGTCTCGCACGGCACCTTTACCGGTTGTTCACCTGACTGTGCGAAGCTGTTTTCAACCCGAAAGGGCCATAGTATTGCGTACAAAATCCCGCTGCCGGCTCACCCGGCGGCGGGTTTTTTGCGTATGCGGCATGGTCCTCGCGGGCTTGCCGCAAAAAAATTAAGGACCGGACCACACCGACCGTCGGCCATGCACCGGTATTTTACAACTCATTAACAGTCGCGGCGCATCTTTCCTGGTAGGTATCTTTGTCCGGTTTCCGCGATGAATGAATTAGAGGACATCCCGCCGACGCTGCGGCAAGCCTATTCCAGGCTCGCCGCCTGGGTCTGCCGCACGAACCGGCCTCCCGCACACGCGCGGACCATGGAACCCAATCGGCATCCCGAAAACCCGAGAACGATTGTCCCGGGCCGGCAGTCGGAGCCCGATCGTCCGGATTAATGCCGGCAAAAGCGCGCGCCGCGGTTCCTGCGTCCGACTTGCGCAAGCAGTCAATACGCGCGCTCCAAGAGATGAACCGTCGCGATCCACCGACATCTGCACCCGGAAGATACACCGCGAAGCCAGAGTCTGTTTCAACTGCCTTGAATCAGAGTCGTCGCTTGTCTTTTTGGCTGAGCATGATTTTGATTGAGCATGATCTTTTTCGAAAACCGTTTCCACTTTTCGGGATCATGCTCTGGTCGCAACGGCAACGGTTTCCAGCGGTTGTCGTACCTGAAATAACCTCAGGATCGCGAAGCAGGCGGCCGCCGCAGCTAAATGCTTCAGCGTGTGACCGCTCAGAATTCCAATGAACGAATAAACCTCATGATCATAATGCTCCAGCAGCTTGGCTAATGCGTAAAGCGCCGCGGCGGCGCCCCAGTAGGGTGCGCCTGTGAATTTCGGCGGAAACAGACTCAGAATCAGCACCAATGCTGTAAACGGAAAAAACTGCGCCCACGCATACAGTCGCAAATCATCGGTCCACCGCCATAGCAGAAGACTGAAAATGCCGATCGCGAGCAGCGGCCGCAGCAATACTGCGCCGGCCTTCGCATCCACACGCTCCTCAACCACTGCGGAAAGAATCGCGGCGAAGCAGAGCGTCATCGGCAATCGATCCCAAAACAACGTCTGGTCATTCGGATCGAGATGATAGTAGGCTGAGCCGAATCCGGTCAGAAAAATTCCGCCAAACAACACGAACGTCATCGCATTGCGCCGAAACTGCGCGAGACCGATCGCCCCCACGGCGATGAACGGAAGGTTGGACACGACATTCCAGAAATTCGGTATGCCGAAAAATTCGCGCTGGTCGGCAAACTGATGATAGTTCTGGTTTTGCAACAAGGGTGGAATCGGGAGCAATGCCACAAGCGTAACAATCATAAATCCGTACAGAAACGGGACCGGCCGATCTCGGACTATTCTGCCAACTTCCATCAGCGATGTGCCTTTAAGCGATATGCCTTTAAGCGATGTGCTATAAGCGATGTCGAACCATCGCGACGCTACAATAGTCGAAGGTATACGTTGAGTTGAATGGTAGCGCAAAAGCTGCCAGCAGCAAGATCTGAACAGGCTCCCTCGCACCACGGCGATCTGGCGAAACGCCTGGCAAGCAGGATCTGACCGCAAACAAGATCCGGTCGGCATCCGTTTGCTGCCATGCCGTTGATCATGATATGTGCGCAACCTTGCGTTCAGTGCTCCTGACAGTTCGACGACGGCAGTGGAAGAGACCATGAGTGTGCTTCGCAGATTTCTGACCACGTCCTGGCGCTGGCTAAAAGCCACTCTCGGCTTTTTCTGTCTCGCCCTGCCCCTGACCTGGGCTACTCTGGCGATCTACTATTCAAATCTGCCATGGGCCGGATTGCGCATCGCGCTGGCGATCGTTTTTGCGGCATTCGCGGTTTGGGCCGTCTGGTTTTCGCATCAGCGGCGCATGTTCGCGATAGCAGCCCTGCTGTTCCTCGGCGTGGTCGTATGGTGGATAGCTATTCCCCCATCGTTTGATCGCCCCTGGCGACCGGAAGTCGCGGTGATGCCGCGAGCTGTCATCACCGGCGACAATGTGCACCTCACGGGCGTCCGCGATTTCGATTACCGCAGCCGAAACGACTTCACCGTCCGCTACCAGGAGCGGGATGTCCAGCTATCGCACCTGACCGGTCTCGATTTCTACGTGGCCTACTTTGCCGAGGGGCCCGTCGGACACACCTTTGTGAGCTTCATATTCGACAATGCCGAGCCGCTCAGCATCTCCATCGAAACACGACCCGAGGTTGGCGAAGGCTTCGCGCCCGTCGCCTCCCTCTTCAAGCAATTTGAGCTCATTTATGTGGTCGGCAGCGAACGCGATCTCGTCGGCGTGCGCACCAACCACCGACACGAACCGGTTTACCTCTATCGCCTGAATACCTCTGCGGACGACGCGCGCCGACTATTCCTGGTGTACCTGGACCGGATCAACGAACTTGCCGACAGGCCGGAATTTTATCACCTGCTGACCAATAGCTGCACGATCAATATCATCCGTTACGCAAACGCTGCAGGCAGGCAGGGCCGGTTCAACATCCGCCACCTGCTCAACGGCCTGATCGACGGCTATCTTTATCAATCGGGCAGGGTGGACACGACGCTGCCGTTCGAAGAACTGAGACGACGTTCTCTCATCAATGAGGCTGCGCAGGCGGCCGACGGAAAATCCGATTTCTCGGAGCGTATCCGGGCCAATCTGCCTGCCCCCCATGAAACCACACGCTCCACGTCGTTGACCCAGCCCGATTTTCCGCAGGCGCCTGGCGTCAGCGAAATCCATCCTTGACCCGAGCCTGAGCTTTGTTTGTTTAGAGCGTTTTTGAACGACGCAAGCCTCCGGGACTCGCTGGCGATGAACCCCGGTTCGCGTGAAGAAAACGCGTCAAAACAAGAAACCAGAATCTGTTTCAACTGCGTGGAATCAGACTCGTCGGTTATCTTTTTGTTTGAGCATGATCCTTTCCGAAAATCGTTTCCACTTCGGGATCATGCTTCAGAGCGGTTTTCGACCAAATCGGATCGCAGTGCGGCGGGGTTTACCTCTCCCATGGGAAGAGGTCGGATCGCGAAGCAATCCGGGTCAGGGGATTGGCTTGTCGAGAGGTCCGATCCCCCTCGCCCTACCCCTCTCCCCACGGAGAGAGGGAATCGCTCTGCATCTGCGGTTGGTCCCGTCCGGGCGAAAAAGGCTCTAGGGTCGAGACTCAATTGATCCACCAAGTCAGGGTAGCGGCCAAGAGGATTGTAGAGAGGAAGATATCGGCCCGCTTGTCATAGCGGGTGGCGATG
>JGI26527J51213_1002653_pt1 | contig 10606 bp, 10 predicted proteins | sample ThiBiot_300_biof_FD_51213 | JGI IMG/M metagenome (IMG submission 51213) | reverse complement strand
CCCGCAAGCGGGGAGAGGGAGAGGCGTCATGAGCACCGCACCGCCGAACAACAAGTTCCGCACCGGGCCGAAGGAAGCGCCGAGCGAGCCGTTCAAGCGCGCGGTGGCGTCGTGTCTGCGCGCCATCGCCAGGCGGCCGGAACTCGAGGTGACGTTTGCGGTCGAGCGGCCCGGGCTGTCGCCGGGCAAGGCGCGATTGCCGGAGCCCGGCCGCAAAATGAGCAAACGCGACGCGGCCGTCGTGCGGGGACACGCGGATTCCATCGCGCTGAAGATCGCCTGCCACGATCCCAAGGTGCATCGCAGGCTGATGCCCGGCAATCCGCAGGCGCGCGGGGTGTTCGACGCGGTGGAGCAGGCGCGGGTCGAGGCCATCGGCTCCCGCCGAATGACGGGCGTCGCGAAGAATCTCACCGCGATGCTCGATGACCATTTCCATCGCGGCAAGTATGACGAGATCACCGATATCGCCGACGCGCCGTTGTCGGATGCGCTGGCGATGATGGTGCGCGAGCGGCTGACCGGTCTCGCTCCGCCCGCTGCGGCGCGCAAGATCGTCGATCTGTGGCGTCCGTATCTGGAAGACAAGATCGGCAAGCGACTGGATCAGCTCAGTCGTCTCACCGAGGATCAGGCGAAGTTCGGCGACGTGGTGCACGACCTGCTGTCGGAGCTCGATCTCGGCGACGACACCAACGCCGAGGCCGACAAGGAGGAGAATCAGGAGGACAACCGCGAAAGCGAGAGCGATCAGTCGGGGGCGGAGGGTTCGCCCGACAGCGACGCCGTGCAGGAGATGAGCGCGGATCAGGCGCAGGAGGCCGCCGACGAGATGTCGGACAGTGCGGTCGAAAGCGCCCAGGCTTCCGCGAGCGATACTTTCGATGACGGCGAACTCGGCGACGACGAGACGCCGGGCGAGGCGACGCGGCCGAACGCCAGGGGTGCCAACGAGCCTCGGGGTCCGGAATATCATGCTTTCGCGCCCAGGTTCGACGAGGTGATCGCGGCGGAAGACCTCTGCGATCATGACGATCAAGGCCGATGCCGAGGTGGTCCTGCGCCGGGTCAGGCGTCGCGCCGATCGACCCCTGCTGCAAACCGCCGATCCCGCCGCGACGATCAGGCGTCTTATCGCCGAGCGCCAGCCCGTCTACCAACTGGCTGATCTTACGATCGCATCGCGCGACGTGCCGTATGAACGGATCGTCGATGAATGCATCGGCCTGCTTCACCACCGCCTGACCGCCGCGGACCGGCGGAACTGAAGCCGCCCGGACCCCGACGACCGACCGAAAGACTTTGACACCAAAGGACTTGATCCAACGCGATGACTGCTCCGCTGAAAACTCCCGACCCGGTCACGGTCGATGTCGCGCTCGGCGACCGTTCCTACGACATCGTGATCGGCCGAGGCATTCTGCCCTCGCTCGGCGAACGAATCGCCGCGCTACGGCCCGGTGCGCGGGTGGCGATCGTGACCGACGAAAACGTTGCGACCCATTGGCTGCGGCCGACGGAGGCGGCGCTGCAAGGCGCCGGCATCGCGACATCGCGGATCGTCGTCGGCGAAGGGGAGGGGTCGAAAAGCTACGAAGGCCTCGAGTTTGTCTGTGAAGAACTGATCAAGGCCAGGATCGAGCGCAACGATCTCGTTGTGGCGCTCGGCGGTGGCGTGGTCGGCGATCTCGCGGGCTTTGCCGCCGCGATCGTTCGCCGCGGCGTCGATTTCGTGCAGGTGCCGACATCGCTGCTGGCGCAGGTGGATTCATCGGTGGGCGGCAAGACCGGCATCAATTCCCCGCAGGGCAAGAACCTGATCGGAGCTTTTCATCAGCCGATTTTGGTGGTCGCGGACACCGCCGTTCTGGACACGCTGTCGCCGCGCCAGTTCCGCGCCGGCTATGCCGAGGTCGCCAAATACGGCCTGCTCGGCGACGAGCCGTTCTTCGCGTGGCTGGAAACCAACCATGCCGACATCGTCACGGGCGGGGCGGCGCGCGAACACGCGATTGCCGCCAGTTGCCGCGCCAAGGCTGCTATCGTTGCCCGCGACGAGCGCGAGACCGGCGAGCGGGCGCTGCTCAATCTCGGCCACACCTTCGGTCATGCGCTGGAGACCGCGACCGGGTTTTCCGACCGGCTCTATCACGGCGAGGGCGTGTCGATCGGCATGGTGCTGGCCGCCGAATTGTCGTGCCGGCTCGGGATGATCGCGGAAACTGATGTGTCCCGCATCCAGCGGCATCTGGCGGCGGCGGGCTTGCCGACGCGGTTGCAGGACATCGCCGGTTTCAGGCAGGAAGGTCTGGCAGACGCGGACGGACTTATGGCGCTGATGGCGCAAGACAAGAAAGTGAAGCGCGGCCGCCTCACCTTCATCCTGCTGAAAGCGATCGGCCGGGCGGTCGTGGCGTCCGACGTCGAACCGGCGATGGTTCGCGATTTTCTTGCCGCCAAGCTCGCCGTCGCGCCGGCTTAGGACTTTCGGAATCAGAGAAGTTGGAATCAGCAGCGTGGCTCTGTTCTGACAGGACGCTTTTTCTTCGCGCGAACCGGTGCCCACTTCGCACGAAGACGTTATAGTCCGGCATGGTTATGGGCCCCCGATGAGTTCGACGCTCCTCCAGATATTGCTGGCATTGCTGCTGCTTGCCGCTAATGCGTTCTTCGTTGCGGCCGAATTCGCGCTGGTGAAAAGCCGCGGCTTCCGCGTCAAGGCCATGGTTGAGCGCCGCGCATTCGGCGCGCGGCTCGTGCATGACATTGTCGGCAACATCGAGGCCTATCTCGCCTGCTGCCAGCTCGGCATCACCATGGCGTCTCTCGGTCTTGGCTGGGTCGGCGAGCCTACGGTGGCGGCGCTGCTCGAACCCTTGCTGCGGCCGCTCGGCATGCCGGAACCGGCGCTGCGCCTGACCTCGTTCCTCACCGGCTTCCTGGTGTTCTCGTCGCTGCATATCGTGATCGGCGAACAGGTGCCGAAGACGTTGGCGATCCGCCAGCCCGAGCCGGTGTCGCAATGGATCGCCTATCCGCTTCACGCGGCCTATCTGCTATTTTTTCCGCTGAACTGGCTGCTCAATTCGGCGTCGCGCGCCATCCTGCGCGCGCTTCGCGTCAAGGAAGTCTCGCAGCATGACGTCTTGACCGGCGCGGAGCTGGAGGGACTGGTCGGCGAATCCGCCGAGCACGGCGGGATCGAAAGCGGCGAGGCCGAATACATCCAGAACGTGTTTCGCTTCGGCGATCTCGCGGTGTCCGACGTGATGGTCCATCGCACGGCGATGGTGACGATCAATGCCGACTTGCCGCCGGAGGAACTGGTGCGCGAGGTGCTTGCGAGTGAATACACCCGTATTCCGCTCTGGCGCGACAAGCCGGAAAACATCATCGGGGTGCTACATGCCAAGGATCTGTTGCGGGCGATCCTGGCCTCGGACGGCGACCTGTCGCGCATCAACGCCGGCGCCATCGCGTTACCGCCGTGGTTCGTGCCGGAAATGCGCCCGGTGTCCGATCAGCTCAAGGCGTTTCGCCGCCGCAAGACCCATTTCGCGCTGGTGGTCGACGAATACGGCGAAGTCGAGGGCATGGTGACGCTGGAAGACGTTCTGGAGGAAATCGTCGGCGACATTTCCGACGAGCACGACGTGGTGGTGGCCGGGGTCCGGCAGCAGGCCGACGGATCGGTGGTGGTGGACGGCTCGGTGCCGATCCGTGATCTCAATCGCGCCATGAACTGGCATCTTCCGGACGAGGAGGCGACCACGATCGCGGGACTGGTGATCCACGAGGCGCGCTCGATCCCCGAGCGCGGCCAGAATTTTACGTTTCACGGTTTCCGCTTCCGGGTTTTGCGCCGCGAGCGCAACCGCATCACCGCGTTGCGCATCCAGCCGGTGTCGCGCGAGGCGGAAGCGATGGAGAACAGACCGAGGCAGGCGCGAATGGCGCCTTAGGCGTTTTGAGACCGGTTCGCGTGAAGAAAACGCGTCAAATCACAATCATCACATCACAATCAGAGAGCCCCGCTTCTGATGCCCTCAGAAGCGGAAAGGCTCTAACGGTCAGGACGGCTTGCAACCTCCGGGAAGGCACGCAAAAGCGAATGCGCCCGATGTGCGGGCAAGCGGCGTTGTCGGTTGAAAGCGAAGGACGATCGCGGATTCCGGCCTGTCACGAATCGGATCTGGCGAGCGCGCGACCTTTCTTCTTCTTGCCGGTATCCTTGTCCTCGACGAACTTGACGCCGATCTCGTCGCCATTGATGCGGACGAGTTCGCAACGGCGAAAGGCCAGCCCGGTCGACGATAGCAGCAGGAAGAATTCCTTGAGGTTCAGTCCCTCGATCGAGTCTTTCACCTGAAGCCGCGCGCCGCTGTTGGAGATGTCCAGCAGGGTGCATGACCGTTGCCATGTTCCGTCGATTCCCATCATCAGGACGGTATAGCCGGTGGCGAACGTCACCCGATCTGCTTTTCGGTTGCCCCAACTCACGGCTCAGATGTCCGAAATGGCGACCGCCGTGTTCGGCGCATCGGCTTTCCTCGCCGAGCCGCGCGCCGACCAGAAGCGGATCGTGCGTTGGGCCGACGACAGTGAAAGCGCGTCGAACACCTCCCGGCCGTTCTCGAAGTCCTGCTTGTTCAGCGGACGGCAATGTGGCCGATTGCGCAGGATCATGCTGGTGGTTGACCAGTTGAGCCGGGCGGCCTTGCATGCGACGATCAGCCCGTCGGGACGCGGATTGCCGATCAGCGGCTCGATCGCTTCGGTTTTGACGGAATTCAAAAGCGAAAGCGCTGCGATGATGTGATTGTATTCGCCCTGCATCGCAAACCGGTTGATGGTTTGATCGCCAAGCTTTCCCGCCCGGTTCAGGGCAAGGACCATCGATTCCGATTCGGTGTAGTCTTCCGGCGCCAGCGCAGGTGATGCGATCTGTTCGACGACCGCGCGGATCGCTTCCTGAATCTTCGCTCGCATCTCCGGCGGCGCGACCTTCAGCAGGCGGTCGCGGACGGCGGCGCTGGCTCTGGAGAGAAGTTCGCGCAGCACCTTGAGCGGGATATCGATCCGCAGCCCCAGTTTCTCGGCAAGCACATCGTCCTTTTCGGAGCTTTCAACCAGGGTAGCGTAGCCGAATTCGGAGAAGCGGGCGCCCGCATTCTTGGCGAGCGCGTGGGAGACCTGCTGGTCGCCGCGCCGGAGCAGCACGTCGGTTATACCCTCGCTCAGCGAGTCACGGTGCGAGATGGCCAGCAGGTGCTGCGGCCCCCGCAGATTGGCGATCTCGATCAGGTCGCCTTCCGACAGCCGGGCGGATTTCGTCAGAACCGGGGCTGCGACGGATACTTCCTCATGATAGGCAAGCTGACGGACGGTTTCCCTCGGAGCGGTTTTCGAACCCGAAAGCGTGGTGCCGAGCTGCGCCAGCGCCCGCGTTTCCATCTGCTCCATGAGACGGACAAGGACGTCGTCGAAGACGCCGATCTGGTTTTCGTTCAGCCTGTCGGCATCGGACAGGAACAGATCGGTGACCTGGCGAAGCATCTGGAGCCGCCGCTCCGACGAGCCGCCCTTCACCGCACTTTCCAGTTCCACGATCAGCGCCGTTGAGGCTGCTTCGGACATTACACGATCCCAGCTGGTCAATCCCGGCGCGCCTACGCTCCATTGCGTTCGCGTTCTACCGTACGACGGCGGTATTTTGCTCCGATGTTCTGAGTAGCGGGTTAATTTCCCATAAAAACAACGTCCAAATTTATCGGCGGAAATGCTCGCAGGCCGTGCGTAATCGATTGCAATATTTCTAAGAAACCGGATGCGGGCGGAAAGCCGCCAAAGACTTTACTTGTCCCCGCTCCGGGGTGCGCCGCATGCGCAAATCGCGAAGGATCGGTTTGCCGGCGCGAAGGCGGGGCATTCATTAAGTCATTCATTAAGTATTGTAGGCGCGAAAGGCGCGAGGCAGGCCGGTTTCGTTGGAGTCCCAGATCCCGCGGCGGGTCGTCCGGCCCGTTCAGTGCTTCTGTTCGTCCGGCGCCAGCGCCCGGATCGCCAGCGCGTGGACGCTGCCCGCCAGTTCCTCCGCGAGCAGCGTATTGATCATGCGGTGGCGATCGACCCGGCTCTTCCCTTCGAACGCCCGAGACACGATATTAACCCGGAAATGCGTTTCGCCGCCTGGCCGATGGCCGGCGTGCCCTTCGTGAAGATGTGATTCGTCGGCGACGTCGAGGCTCTCCGGCGTGAAGGCCTCGTTCAGTTTCCTTGCGATGCTGTCTTTGACGCTCATGGCGCGCGACTTAACGCTCATCGCTCTTGTCCGTCAATGGCGCGCGCCTGACGGAATAAATGCGATGTCAAGACTTGAAGCGTAAAGCGTTGCGGTGTCAAAGATGGTCATGCCGATCGATACATCAAAATTCTTCGACAGCATCCGCATCAAGCCCAGGGCCGGCCCGAAGGCTGGTGCGAAGCAGCCGCGCGCGCGCGAGGAAGCGGCCGCTTGCGAGTGGCCCGGCTGCGAGAGCCGGGGATCACACCGCGCGCCGAAAGGCCGCGGCAACGAAGGTGGGTATTTCCATTTTTGCCTCGATCATGTCCGCGCTTACAACCAGTCCTACAATTTCTTCCAGGGCATGAATGCGGAGGCGGTCGCGCGTTACCAGAAGGATGCGCTGACCGGCCACCGTCCGACCTGGAAGATGGGCGCCAACGGCACCCGTGGCAAAGGCAAGACCGACACGATCGATCTCGACGGCACGGCCGATCCCTTCAGCATGCTCGGCGAACTCAATGGCCGCGGAAGGTGGCGGCCGGGCCCCGGGGCGGGGTCCGAGGCCAAACCCGAGACGCGCAAGATCTTCAACGCGGAGCGTAAAGCGCTGCAGGTGATGGGGCTCGGCGCCGACGCGACGCTCGAAACCGTCAAGGCCAAATACAAGATGCTGGTGAAGCAGCATCACCCCGACGCCAATGGCGGCGACCGCTCGACGGAAGATCGCCTGATCGAGATCATCAAGGCGTACAATTATCTGAAGACGGTGGTGCGCGGCGCCTGATGTTGGGCATGCCCTGACATCGGCTCTACTTCTTCTCCAGCATCAGCGTGCCCTTTTTCTGGATGACGCTCTGAATTCCGTGGGCCAGGCTGTTGAGCAGCCACGGCAGCGTCACTTCGAGACGGACATGATCCTCGAACACGTCCAGGAGGCCTGACACCTGCTGCTTCATCGCGGTGACGGAAAACGCCAGGCGGTCGCCGCTCCACACTTCCTCGTTGACCTGGATGAACTGGGCGTATTGCGTCCGGGCGCCGTCGAGTCCCGCCTTCATCCGGCGCAGCGCTTCATCCTTGCCGAGGCGATGCGGGATGGAAATCACGAGAGGTTTCGTCATGATTGATCCAATGTTAGCCGGTTCGTTCAGATGCGGTTTTGGCGGCTAAGTTAATGCCGCGCCGGCGGCGCCGCCACCATGTCGTGGCGCCGACGATCGCGGCAATGACGATCACCGTGGGGATCCAGATGAGCTTGCCGATGTGAGTGTGGTGGGGCAGTCCGCTATATTCATGCAGCGCCGAAACCGCCAGCACGCCGGGCAGGACGTGCGCGGGAGCCCAGAGCAGGACCGCCGGAATGTTCACCGCATAAAATCGCGACGGCGGCATCGCCAGCGCCCCGGCCGTGATCGGCACGAAGGCGCGGACCGGCGGCACGAACCGCGCGAAGAATACCGCGAGCGTACCCCAGCGGTTGAAGAACCCTTTGCTTTGCGCGACCACGCCGGGGTACCGGGACATCGGCCATGCACTGAGAATTTCATGTTTGGAGCGGTGGCCGATCCAGAACGCCGTCCCGTCGCCGAGCACGGCGCCGGATGCGGCGGCGGCCAGCACCGCCGCCAGTCGGAGGTTGCCGCCGGGAATCAGCGCGCTCAGCGCGAGAATGATGGTCGAGCCGGGCACTAGCGAACCCAGCACCGGAACCGCCTCGAGCAACGCCGCGAGAAATATCGTGAGATAGGCGAGCCAGGCGTGGGCCGAGACGAACGCAACCAGTGGGTCGATCAGTGAACTCACGAAATTCCGCTTTCAGCGTCCCGGGGGACCGATTTCCGGCTCCTTTAGCATACTCTGGGAGGGGTAACGCCCCCGATAGTTGAGGGTTCGGTCCGGCAAGACATCCGCGCAGCTTCCGCTGATTCGCCGGGCAGCCCTTCAAAATCCGCCGCCGGGGCATATCTTGATGATATCAAAAAGGAACTTTGATCGCGCAGTGGGCTTCTGCCGGCTTCCGCTCTCTGCTAAATTTCGTGCGACCCACTCATCCGCAAGCCACGCGCAGTTCTGGTTTCGGGAGCGCGCCCGAACCTCGGAGGATTGATGACGACCGCCGCTATGACCAAAACCGAAACCTCCGAAGGTTTGCCGGACATGAAGGTCTCGGTGCGGCAGGTGTTCGGGATCGACAGCGATCTTGAGGTCCCTGCCTATTCCGCAACCGATCCGCACGTACCCGACGTCGATCCGGACTATCGCTTCGATCGCGCCACCACGCTCGCCATTCTGGCCGGTTTCGCCAGGAATCGCCGCGTCATGGTTACCGGCTTTCACGGCACCGGCAAATCGACCCATATCGAGCAGGTCGCGGCGCGGCTGAACTGGCCCTGCGTGCGCGTCAATCTCGACAGCCACATCAGCCGGATCGATCTGGTCGGCAAGGACGCGATCGTGGTGAAGGACGGCAAGCAAGTCACCGAATTCCGCGACGGCATCCTGCCGTGGGCCTACCAGAACAACGTGGCGCTATGTTTTGACGAGTACGATGCCGGCCGCCCGGACGTGATGTTCGTGATCCAGCGCGTGCTGGAATCCTCTGGCCGGCTGACGCTGCTCGACCAGAGCCGGGTCATCAAGCCGCATCCGGCGTTCCGCCTGTTCGCAACCGCCAATACCATCGGCCTCGGCGACACCTCGGGCCTTTATCATGGCACTCAGCAGATTAACCAGGCGCAGATGGATCGCTGGAATATCGTCACCACGCTGAACTATCTGCCGCATGACAACGAGGTCGAGATCGTTCTGGCCAAGGCCAGGCACTATCGCACGCCGGAAGGCCGCGACATCGTCGGCAAGATGGTGCGGCTCGCCGATCTGACGCGCAACGCCTTCGCCAACGGCGATCTGTCCACGGTGATGAGCCCGCGCACGGTCATCACCTGGGCGGAGAACACCGAGATCTTCGACGATCTGGGCTTTGCCTTCCGCGTCACGTTCCTCAACAAATGCGACGAGCTTGAGCGGCCGCTGGTCGCTGAATTCTACCAGCGCTGTTTCAACGTCGAGCTGGCGGAATCGGCTGTCAATGTGGCGCTGAGCTGATTTTCCCTCTTCCCCGCCTTCGCGGGGACGACCGGTCGGGTTGTCATGAGCACCGCACCACCGAACAACAAGTTCCGGGCCGGGCCGAAGGAAGCGCCGAGCGAGCCGTTCAAGCGCGCGGTGGCGTCCTGCCTGCGCGCGATCGCCCGGCGGCCGGAACTGGAGGTGACGTTTGCCATCGAGCGTCCCGGCCTGTCGCCGGGCAAGGCGCGGTTGCCGGAGCCCGGGCGCAAAATGAGCAGGCGCGATGCGGCCATCGTGCGGGGACACGCGGATTCCATCGCGCTGAAGCTCGCCTGCCACGATCCGAAAGTGCACCGCAAGCTGATGCCAGGCAATCCGCAAGCGCGCGGCGTGTTCGACGCGGTGGAGCAGGCCCGCGTCGAGGCCATCGGCTCGCGCCGGATGACGGGCGTTGCAAAGAATCTGACCGCGATGCTCGATGACCATTTTCATCGCGGCAAGTATGACGAGATCACCGATATCGCCGATGCGCCGCTGTCGGATGCGCTGGCGATGCTGGTGCGCGAGCGGCTGACCGGGCTTGCGCCGCCCGGCGCTGCGCGCAAGATGGTCGATCTGTGGCGTCCCTATCTGGAAGACAAGATCGGCACGCGGCTGGATCAGCTCAGTCGTCTGACCGAGGATCAGGCCAAGTTCGGCGACGTGGTGCACGACCTGCTGTCGGAGCTTGATCTCGGCGACGACACCAGCGCCGAGGCCGACAGGGACGAGAACCAGGACGACAATCGCGAAAGCGAGAGCGACCAGGCCGGGGCGGAGGGTTCGCCCGACAGCGATGCCGCGCAGGAGATGAGCGCGGATCAGGCGCAGGAGACCAGCGACGAGATGTCGGACAGCGCGCTGGAAAGCGCGCAGGCTTCCGCGAGCGATACCTTCGACGACGGCGAACTCGGCGACGACGAGACGCCGGGCGAGGCGATGCGGCCGAATGCCAGGGGCGCCAACGAGCCGCGGGGTCCGGAATATCATGCTTTCGCGCCGAAGTTCGACGAGGTAATCGCGGCGGAAGACCTCTGCGATCATGACGAACTGGAACGGCTGCGCAGCTATCTCGACAAGCAGCTCGCGCACCTGCAGGGCATCGTGGCGCGGCTCGCCAACCGCCTGCAGCGCCGCCTGATGGCGCAGCAGAACCGCGCCTGGGAGTTCGATCTGGAGGAAGGCATTCTCGATCCGGCGCGGCTGTCGCGC
>JGI26527J51213_1002645_pt1 | contig 10631 bp, 8 predicted proteins | sample ThiBiot_300_biof_FD_51213 | JGI IMG/M metagenome (IMG submission 51213) | reverse complement strand
TCGTCGCGGATCAACCTTGCAAGCCCCCGAGCGCGAACCGGCTCGCCCGGGACCAGCCGTGCCTGTAGGAACGCAAGAACCTCGCCGTGGACCTTGTGGGGGCCGTGGGGGCCTGGCCTCTTTGGGACCAGTCCCGCAATCCCTGCCGCATCGAAGTTCGCCTTCGCTTGGTAATAGGTCGGCCTGGAAACGCCATACTCGTCGGAAATGTCGGTCACCGAGGCGTTGTCGATGGAGACGCGACGCAGCATCTCGTACTTGACCTGCACGGCGTCGTGCGGATCGAAAAACTCGCTTCCCTGAAACTTTGGATCGCGCACCTTCTCGGGCGTCGGATTGAGCGTGCCGTCCTCGAGGAGGGCGTCGGTCTTCGAGCGCTTGCTGTCGTGCTTCGCCGGCACCGTCCGCTCCGAGCGCGCGAATCATTCGCGTAATTAGATTTATGCCGCAAAATGTGCAGATGTCAAGTCCGCGACAGCCGTCGATGGCACATAAGACGCCAGATTTTTGGGGAACGATACAGACATAAGAAGATTGTTGCGGCATTAATCACCTTACATGTGCGGCGTAATCATCCTTACGGTTTGCGGCGCGATCGCGAGGCTGCTCTGTCGGAAAGGCGCTTCACCAAGCTGGCTAGCTCCATCAGGTCGACAGCACGCAAAAGTGCCCGTCCGTGACCGATGACGATCTCTGGATCCGGGCTCGCACGATCGGTCCATTGCGGAGGAACCGACCATACGGTGGCGCTGTCGCCCTGCAGTAAGAGGCGTTCGCCATACCGGTTGTATCGTTTGCCGACGCAAGGAAGCTGCCGCCCGAACAGTGGGTGGAATGGATGCATCACCTGCACAAACTGCCGCGCTGCATTCGAAGAGTCTGCATTCTCAGTTGAGGTACAAGCGGCTCGAGCGCGGGCGCTTTGTCTGGCCTCAGGCGAAGGACGGTGCGGTGACACTGACGCCCGCGCAACTACCGTCGCGCACGTGGCAGCCGGAGATGGCGGGCTGAGCTGCGGCTTTGCGTTGCGGCGACGCGGAAGAATTCGGCACGATCCGCGTTGTGATTGATCTCTCCTCCCTCCCGAGCGACGTGCGCGCGCTGATCGAAGCGCAGGCGGCGACGATCGCGCGGCAGGACGCGGAACTGATCGCGCAGCGCGATAGGATCGCGGCGATGCAGCTGCAACTCGAACGACTGCGGCGTATGCAGTTCGGCCGCTCCTCCGAGAAGATCGCCGCCGAGATCGCACAGCTGACGCTGGCGCTGGAGGACCTCGAGGCCGGTGCCGCTCGGAACGAGGCGTTGACCGGTAGCGCGCGGGTGACTCCGGCCGGTGCCTCGCACGAACTGCCGGCGCGGCGTCCGCTGCCCGATCATCTGCCGCGGATGACGGTGACCCATGAGACCGCGTGCACATGTCCGCAGTGCGGCGGCGCGCTGCGCAGGCTCGGCGAGGATGTCACGGAGGTGCTCGACTACGTGCCGGCGTCGTTCCGGGTGATCCGTCACGTCCGGCCAAAATTCTCCTGCCGGACGTGCGAGGGCATCAGCCAGGCACCCGTGCCGGACCTGCCGATCCGTCGCGGGCGCGCCTCGCCGGCGCTGCTCGCCCACGTGCTCGTCGCGAAGTTCGCCGATCATCTGCCGCTGTATCGGCAAAGCGAGCTCTACGAGCGGTCAGGCGTAGACCTCGAGCGCTCGACGCTGGCGGATTGGGTGGGCCAGTGCAGCGCCCTGCTGCGCCCGCTGATCGATGCGCTCGAACGCCATGTCATGGCGGGCGAGCGGGTGCATGCCGACGACACGCCAGTGCCGGTGCTGGCCCCGGGCGCGGGAAAGACCAAAACCGGTCGCCTGTGGGCCTATCTGCGCGATGAGCGGCCCTATGCCGGGGCGGCCGCACCTGCCGTGCTCTACCGCTACAGCCCGGATCGCCGGGGCGACCATCCGCGCAGCCATCTCGCCGCGTTCAAAGGCGTGCTGCACGCGGATGGCTACGCTGGGTTCAACGGGCTCTACGATGGGGGGAGCATCGTCGAAGCCGCGTGCTGGGCGCATGTGCGACGCAAGTTCTTCGACCTGCATGCGACCGGCAAAGCGCCGCTGGCGACCGAGGCGCTGAACCGGATCCGGGGTCTCTACGCGATCGAGGGCGAGATCCGCGGCCGGCCGCCCAACGACCGCCGCCACGCCGCCAGACGAGAGCCGGGCCGCTGCTCGCGGACATAAAGACTTGGCTGGAGGCAACGCTGCGGCGCGTTCCGCAGCGCGGTGATCTCGCGGCCGCACTCCGTTACGCGCTCGCCCGCTGGACGGCACTGACACGCTACACCGATGACGGCACCATCGAGATCGACAACAACCCCGTCGAACGCGCGATCCGGCCGATCGCCTTGGGTCGGAAAAACTGGCTGTTTGCGGGATCCGACGCAGGTGGCGTGCGCGCTGCAGCCATCGCTTCCCTGATCGCAACTGCGCGGCTCAACGATGTCGAGCCGGAAGCCTATCTGCGCCACCTCCTCGAGCGCATCGCAACACATCCGATCAACCGTGTCGCCGATCTGCTGCCCTGGCATTGCCGCGACCTCATCAGCGACAAATCGGAAACCCTCGCGGCCGCCTGACACAGCAGCGTCAATCTCCCACAGCCGCGCGTCAGACCGGACGGTTACCGACCAGCGCACGGCTTCGACCTACATCTTCGGCGCCATCTGCCCGCAGGACGGCAAGGCGGCCGGGCTCATCCTGCCATGGTGCAACGTCGAAGCGATGGACCTGCACTTGGCCGAGATCTCGGCCAAGGTCGCGCCGGGCCGCCACGCGGCGCTGCTACTGGGACCAGGCCGGCTGGCACATGTCGGAGCGGCTTGCTGTGCCGCCCAACATCACCATCGTGCCGCTGCCCGCCAAATGCCCGGAGCTGAACCCGCAGGAAAACGTCTGGGAGTTCATGCGCGACAACTGGCTCTCGAACCGAGTGTTCGCCTGCTACGACGACATCGTCGACCATTGCGCGGACGCATGGAACAAACTCGAGGACCAACCCTGGCGCATCATGACCCTGGGATTGCGCGACTGGGCGCACGGGTTCTGATCACAGAGGATTGGTATTAGGCCGCGACGACGGTGATCGTCTTGACGTCTGGGGTCGCCGCCGGTTCGTGACCGAAGCGGAATTCCGCATCGTCGATCCACATACGGTGCAAAATTGTTGCGAGTTTGCGACCGACCGCGACACGCGGGCGCGCCATTCCACGACGTTTGGCGATCTTCATGCCCATGCCCGCAAGGCACCATTTCTTGCTGCGAATGAGGAGCGAATGCGCCGCTTCGTAGAGCGCCGTTCGCGTCAGTTCGTCGCCACATCAGCTGATCCGCCCTTGAAGATCCGTCTCGTGGGACTGGTAGCGTCGTGGGGTGAGCCCCAGATGAGCGCCGACGTCCCTCGATTTCCTGAACCGCTCGGGCTGGTCGATCGGCGCCCGGAACGCGAGCGCCGTCAGTGGACCTGATCCCACGCCATATTGCTCACTCATCCCGCAGCGGGGGGGGGGGCCATGGCCAACATCCTGATGTTTACCATGGTGAACCACATTCCCCCGCGTCGGGAATCCCTCACATGAGTCAGCCACCCCGCAGGTTGGTATCAGCCAAGAGCGACGCAGTTGCTCGCCCGATTTCCGACCCGCCGCCAGTGACGATCGCTACTTTGCTCGCGATATGTTGTTTTGCCTCGCGAATTCGTCCGGTTGGAACCACGGGCGACAGCATGAGTTTGCCGACGCCCGCATCGAGAAGAAATCACTGTGCGGCGATTTCTTCGGCATGCTTCTTGACAAGCACGAAGTTGGGAAAGCCCTTGTCCAACTCCTCGTACAACGCGGCGCGATAGGCCGGCTGTCCGCCGATAAATGGCTGGATCTCAGGCCGTTTGCCCGGAACATTTGCTGCCATGTACCACGATTTCGCCTTTACAAAGAGGCTCATTTCGCCTAGGTCATGGCAGCGCTTGCCCCATGCTTCGGCCGCGTCGCGACTAGCCTCGAATCGGCGGATGCCCATTTTGTCCATGTTCTCAATGAACTTCACCACCCAGTCGCCCTCGAGTTCAGCGCCAGTCGGCCCATTGACGAAGGCCGAGGGGGACTGAAGCGCGTAAGTGTAGAGCAGGTTTGGATAGCCGGGCACTGCCTTGCCTAGATACGTCAGAGACTGCTCTTTCCACAGATCGCCCACCGTCCGGCCACGCGCATCCTTGATGTCGACCGCAGAGATAGCGCCGGTACATGTGTCGAAGCCGATGGCATAAACGATTATATCGACCTCGTGCTCCTTGCCTCCGGATACAATTCCTTTCTCGGTGATCCTCTCGATCGGTGTGGCCTTCAGGTTAACGAGATCGACATTGTCCTGATTATAAAGGTCGAAATACCACTGCTGGAGGCAGGGGCGTTTCGTTCCGAAGGGGTGGGGCGGCTCGGTCGGGGCCAGAACCTCGATTAAATGTTCCTTCTTGATCAGCTTGCGCGTCTCGTCCCGCCAGAAGTTATAGTGCGCACGATTGCATTCTTCATCGAAGAATAAATCCGCCGGCGCGGCGAGCCAAAAGGTGAAGCCTTTCTGATCCCAGTTAAAGCGCATGATTTTCTGGCGCTCATCTGCGCTCATCTCATTCCACGGCTTGTAGATCAAATCATAGGCAAAGCCGGCAAATGTTTGCTTCGTTCTCTCCATCACTGGCGGGAACATCGCCTTAAGTTTCTCGTATTCCTCCCGAGTATACTTCTCCTGCCCCATCGGTAGAGCAAGGTTCGGGGTCCGCTGGTAGACGGTGAGATGCTCCGCCTCGCGTGACGCTTCCTGGATGATCTGCACGCCTGAAGCACCCGTCCCGATGACAGCAACTCGCTTGCCTTTCATCGAGACGCCGTCGCGCGGCCAACGTGCCGAATGATAGGATTGCCCCTTAAAAGTCTCCGCGCCGGGGAAGGACGGCGTGACCGGCTGCGTTGTCGATCCCATTCCAAGCACAAGATATCGGGCGGTCAGGCTCTGGCCGTCGCTCGTCCGTACCTGCCAAACACCGTTTGCCTCGTCGAACGTCGTGCCGATGACCCTGGTCTTGAAGGTCATGTAGGGACGGATGCCCCATTTGTCCGCGACATAGTTGAAGTAGGACTTCAGCTCCCTCCAGCCTGGGAATTTCTCCGTGAAATAATAATCCTTCCAAAGCGCCGGGTCGGTGTACTGGTAGACCCACACCTCCGAGTCAACGCGTGCCCCGGGGTAAAATGGTTCTTATCCCAAGTTCCTCCAGGCCCCTCACCATCGTCGAATAGATGGACCTTGTAGTTTCGTTTCACCAGTTCATGCAGGATGTAAAGGCCGGAGAATCCAGCCCCGACGACCAACACATCCAGATCGGCTGCCTTCTTGACTTGAGCGTCCATGTTCGTTCCCCTCTTATTATGTGATGAATATTTTTGTGCACTCCCTGTCCCCTGGCGAAGGGCCTGGGCACGGGTAATTCGATTCCAAGAGAGCATCGTCGCGGAGCACAGACTTGCATTCATCCGGCTCGCGCGATTGCTGCATTTCTCCCTGTCGGAATCAGCTCAGACCAAGCTTCGGGCGAACCCACTCGGCCATGCGCTTAATCGCATCGTCGGCTTCAGGCGCAGTACCAGCGAGAAACTGGAAGACGTGCTGCATGTCGGGGAAAACATCGATTCTAACGTCCACGCCCGCTTTCTTCGCTCGCTCCGCTATCCGCCGGCTGTCGTCGAGAAGAGTCTCGGCGTCTCCGACCGTGATGTATATCGGTGGGAATTTCGAATATTCAGTGTAAAGCGGATTTGCCAAAGGATCCTTTGGATTGCCCTTCTCACCGATGAAAAGACTACCTAAGCCCGTGGTGGTGTCTCGAGAAACCAGCGCGTCCCTGTCCTTGTTCGTGTCGTACGTTTGGCCCGAGGTGTCCATTCCGGCCCAAGGGGACATCGGGATGGTTGCCACCGGAAGCGGCAACCCCTTATCCCGCGCGGCGGCGATTGTCGTGAGCGCAAGCGCACCGCCGGCTGAGTCGCCCGTCAACGCGATATGTTGCGGTTTCAACCCCTCCCGTTCCAGTAACCAGCGATAGGCGGTGACCATATCGTTGACGGGACCTGGATGCGGATTCTCGGGGGCGCGCCGATAATCGACGATCAGCGCCCGGCAGCCGACCGCCTTGGCGATATGCCCAAAGAGCTTGCGGTGGGTGTACATCGAGCCGACGACATAACCGCCTCCATGCGAGCAAAGCAGAACGCGATCACGGACAGCACCGTGGGGCACCGCCCACATAGCCGGAATCCCTTCGACCTCGATCTCCAGGTAGTCGACGCCCCTGGGATCGGCGGTCACGTCGCCCCAATGGCTGAACAGACGTCGGATCTCGTCGAGGCCCATGTCCGGCTTGGCCGTCATCGCGGCGACCCATGACCGGTAGAGATCGGCGAGCTCTGCGGATTCCTTGCTTGGCATATCGGTGCTTCCTTCCCTTGGTGAGCGGAGGTATTCGGTCCCCTCCACGTATGGACACGCGGCAGTTCCCTTCACGGAACGAGGCTTGCGCGCAGCACGGCGCGCCTGTCCGCCTGAGCGAAAGCCTCGTTGATCTGGTCCAGCGGAAATTTGGCGCTGAGCAGCTGGTCGAGCGGCAGCCTGTCGCGGTTGCGCTCGAGGAAACGAAGCGCCTTGCCGAGCGTGTACGGCTCGTAGAGCGCGACGCCGAGCATCGACTTGTTGGTCATGACGAGGCGCGACGGATCGAACGGGTGGCTCTGGCCGGCGTTGATGTTGCCGATGCCCACATAGCGGCCGAACTGCGCGAGCATGCGTATGCCCTCCGGCACCACGTCGGCGCGCCCGACCAGCTCCATCACAATGTCGGCGCCCCGGCCATCGGTAAGCGCCTTGACCTGATTCACGCGCGACTTTTCGTCCGTCTCCTCGGCGATGTTGATGGTGACGTCCGCCCCGAACCGCTTCGCCATCGCGAGCCTGTCGCTGATTGCGTCGAGCACGACGACGAGCCGCGCCCCGAAGGCTTTCGCGACCGCCGTCGCATAGAGGCCGAGGCCGCCGGCGCCCTGGATCACCACGGTCTCGTCGAAGGAAAGGTTCGCCCGCTCGAACCCGGCGATGACCTGCGCCAGGGCGCAGTTCGCGCCGGCGACGATTTCGAGGGGAAGCTTGGGCGGCACCTTGTAGATGGTCGAGCCCGGCTTCACGTAAAAATACTCGCCGTAGCCTCCGACGAAATGCGGCCATTCGGTAGCGTCGCCGGTCATCGCCATGTCGATGTGGTCGCAGGCGGCGCGGCGTCCGCGCAGGCAGGAAGGGCAGTGACCGCAGCCGGTGAAATAGGCGAAGACGACGTGGTCGCCCTCGTGAAGCGGCTCGCCGTTGCTGTCGCGATCCACGTCCCGGCCGAGCGCGGCGATTGTGCCCGTCATCTCGTGGCCGAGCACCGTGGGCAGCTTGCCGCCGAGGCCAGCAAGCCGGAAGTCGCCGCGCCATGCATGCAGGTCCGAGCCGCAGATATTGGCAATCCGCACACGCACGAGGACCGCGCCGGGCCGGGGCTCCGGCACCGGCATTTCGGCCATATCGAAGGGCTGTCGTGGCCCCCGGAACAAAGCGACGCGGCCGGTAGCAGACATTTTAGAGAGTCCTCCTAGTCTGGAACACGAGCGGCATGCGGATGGCATGGACGGTCACAGGGCGAGTCCCGCCGCGCGCTCGCGCAGGGTGCGCTTGTCGACCTTGCCGACACCGGTTTTCGGCAGCGCCGCGACCACGACGAAGCGGTCTGGTATCCACCACTTCGCGAAGCGGCGCGCGAGCCACGCGCTCAGTATGTCTGGGTCGAGCTCTCCACTCTCCTGCAAGGGCACAACAAAGGCCACTGGCCGCTCCTGCCAACGTGCGTCCGGCATCGCCACGACCGCCGCCTCCAAAACGCCGGGACAGGCAGCGAGTTCGTTCTCGAGATCCACTGAGGAGATCCATTCGCCGCCGGACTTTACGAGATCCTTCGCGCGGTCGACGAGGCGGATCGAGCCATCGGAGCCTTGCGTCGCAATGTCGCCGCTTCGCCACCACCCATCGGCGAAGCTGTCGCGGCTGCGCTTATCGCGGTAGTATTCGGTGGCGATCCAGGGACCTCGCACATGCACCTCGCCAGGGTGGCGGTCGTCGCGGGGCACGGGTTTTCCGCAATCGTCCAGCACCTTGAGTTCGACTCCGGGTACGGGAATGCCCTGCCGGATCCGAACCTTGATCCGCTCTTCCGGTCCGGCCTCGAACACGCTGCGCCGCACATGAGTGATCGTCGCGAGCGGGGCGGCTTCTGTCGCGCCCCAGGCGGTGAGGATGGGGACGCCGTACTCGTTGTGAAAGCGCTTCATGAGCGCCTCGGGCGTGGCCGAGCCTCCGAGCATGAGGCCGCGCAAGCTGCTGATGTCGCGCGGCTTCTTCTTCAGCTGCGCATAGAGTTCGACGCCGATCGTCACTGCGGCGGCGCAGAACGTGCCGCGCTCGGCCTCGATGAGATCGAGAATGTCCGCGGCAGTCGGATGCGGGCCTGGCAGCACGATCGTCGCGCCGACGGCGACCGCAGCGTGGGGCAGTCCCCACGAGTTGGCGTGGAACATGGGCACGACCGGCAGCACGGTGTCATGCTCGCTGATGGCGAGGACATCGCGAAGGCAAAGCGCGAGCGTGTGCAGGTAGAGGCCGCGTTGGGTGTAGACGACCCCCTTGGGATCGCCCGTCGTGGCGGACGTGAAGCACATGCCGCAGGGGCTGTTCTCCTCGATCTCGGGAAACGCGAAGTCCGGATCGCCTGTCGCGAGAAAGCTCTCATAGTCACAATCGCCGAGAGGCGCCGGCCGATCGTCCATGACGATGATGTGGCGGAGACTGCGCACCGAAGGAGCGACTCGTTCCACGGTCGGCAGGAGATCCGGATCCACGAAGAGGACCACGTCTTCGGCGTGGTTCATGATATAGGCGATGTGCTCGTCGGTGAGGCGGATGTTCACCGTGTGCAGGATGGCGCCAAGGCACGGAACGGCGAAGTAGAGCTCCATGTGCCGGTATGTGTTCCAGCCCAGCGTCGCGACTCTGTCGCCCGGCTTGACCCCGAGCCGAGCCAAGGCGCTCGCAAGCTGTCGAGTACGCCGACAGTAATCGGCATAATGATAGCGAAAAAGCTGGCCGTCGGCTTGTCTCGAAACGATCTCGTTCTGCGGTAGGAAAGACTCCGTGCGCTCCAGGAAGGTCTTCAGAGTGAGCTGCATCGCTGTCGCCCTAAAAATCATACCTGCGGTCTAGACGGAACGCCAGTTGACACCAGTGACGGAGCTGGTGCACGAGCGTACAGCTCGGCAGGCCGAGCTTCCACCACAACGATGCCGCACGGTCCCGGCGCGGCTTTTGCATCAACACCTACTAACTGAGTCTTCATTTAGCCCCGTTCCCCCTGAACTCGGCCCGAACTTCACGCGTGGGCGCCATCCAACCTCGATGAGCGGAGAGTTTATGCCTCGGCCTCCGGGCAGTCTTTAACATTCAATGTGGCCATATAGAACAATCTTGCTGGGTCGTTCGGTCGAATCTTGGCCAGGCCGAGCGGGGCAGCTCCGCTTTCAGGGCGCTGCCATCACTGCCGCATGGCCATGTGGCGGCGGTAATAGGGATGATGCACAAGCTGGAGAGCCCGCGCCTGCTTGGGCGCCGGGGTTCGCGTGCGCACGATCTCGCCTCGGCGCTGATCGCGAGCCGGGTGATCGCCCGGGCTGGAAACTCTCGACCCTGCGTGCGCTGCCCCGGAGACCTGAGACAGGTGCGCGGGCTCGGCGCCATCGTGGCGTGCGAGATCTATGCAGCGCTCGACTGGGGCGCACACCAGGGTGGATCGAGCCGGTCCCGCGTTCGCTGCCATGGCCGCTGTAGCGCACTCCGCCGAAAGTGGACACGGGAAGCGCAAGGCCAAAATGTTTGATGCTCACCATGCCGGCCTGAAGAGCTGCCGCTGCCATGTCGGTCCGTTCCAGCGAGTTGGTGAAGATGTAGGAGACAAGACCGAAGGGCAGGCCGTTCGCGCGTGCCAGGCCGTCTTCGTTGCCCCGGAAGGGCGAGACGACGGCAACCGATCCGAACGGCTCTTCGCGCATCAGCGCGATGCGATCATCGGGCGTGTGCACGATCGTGCGCGCGTAGAAGCTGCCGACATTGCCGATCCGCTTGCCCCGGTCAGCACTTCGGTGCCGCTTTCGTGCGTCGGCAACCAGCTTTTCTGTCGCCGGCGCGCGACCGGCATGCCAAAGCGGTCCTTCTGGGTGCCATCGTTCAGTCCACCCCCGACCCTCACCGTTTTGAAAGCCGAAACCAGTCCGGAGAGAAAGCGGTCGAGAATGCCCCCTGGATGAAGAAGCGCGTGAGCGAAATGCAGTCCTGAATGGCATTGCACAACGTCTTGGCCGCAAGCGCGCGGGCCGCGGCCTCTGCATCGGCATCGGCATCGTCGAACACAAGCACGGGGTATGTCCGCCCAATTCCGTCGATGTGCGCTTCATGTG
>JGI26527J51213_1002583_pt1 | contig 10820 bp, 8 predicted proteins | sample ThiBiot_300_biof_FD_51213 | JGI IMG/M metagenome (IMG submission 51213) | reverse complement strand
CGCCACTGGCGGATTGATCGGATTGGCAAAGACATGCAAGCGCACCGAAGCCGGATCGGGCTCGGGCGAATTGCGGGCGAAGGTTAGCGCCTTCTCGACGACCTTCTCGATGCGCGCCTCGATGGCCGCGAGCGCCTCGGCGTCGGCCACGCCGTAATCCTCGACCAGCTTCCTGCGGAACATGTCGATCGGATCGCGCTTGATCCAGGCGTCCAGCTCTTCCTGCGTGCGATAGGTGCCGATCACGGGATCGCCCTCGTGATGGCCGACGGTGCGATAGGTCTTGGCCTCGATCAGCGTCGGCCCCTTGCCGGAGCGGGCGCGCTCGGTGGCTTCCTTCATGGCCAGCCAGACGGCGAAGACGTCGTTGCCGTCCACGGCGACGCCAGGCATGCCGTAGGACGCGGCCTTGGTGGCGATCTCGGGATTGAGGGTGATGGACTTCAGCGGCGTGGCGGTGGCGTAGAGATTGTTCTCGCAGACGAACACGGCGGGCGCGCGCTGCACGGCGGCGAAGTTGAGCGCNTCGTGGAAGGCGCCGTGGTTGGCGGCGCCATCGCCGAAGAAAGCGACGCCGATGTCGTCGCGTCCCTGCAGGCGCGCGCTCATGCCGATNCCGACCGCATGGCCGATGCCGGCCGCGACGATGCCGTTGGTGCCGAACAGGCCCACCGAGCGATCGTAGAGATGCATGGTGCCGCCCCGTCCNCCGCAGATGCCGCCGNCCTTGCCGAACAGCTCCGCCATNACCCGGCCCGGATCGGCGCCCTTGGCCAGCGCATGGCCNTGGCCGCGATGCGTCGAGGTCACCCAGTCGGTCGGGCGCAGATGGGCGCAGACGCCGGCGCCCGTCGCCTCCTCGCCGATATAGAGATGCAGGAAACCAGGCGTCTCGCCCTTGCGGCAGGCGATCTGGGCCACGCTTTCGAACCGGCGCAACAGCACCATGCGTTCGAAGAGATCGAGGAGGATCTGCCGGTCGGGCAGATTCGGCACCGCCCTCAAAGCCTCGTGCCTGCGTGCCGCTGAAACTGCCACCAAGTCCTCCCGGTCCGTCCATGGCCGGCGTTTCGAGGTACCGGCGACGAGCCTTTCCGTGCCGCTCGCTGGCCGGATAATATATTATAATAGCATAATGTCTACAGCGCTTCTCACAGGCCTTGCGGACCAGCACGGTGCGTTTCGCGACCTGGCTGGCTGCTAGAGCCGGCTGACCCTGACCGTCGCGTCCGGGCGCTGAAAGACCTCGGGCCGGAGAGAAAGGCCCAGGCCCGGGCCTTCCAGCGGCGAGACATGCCCGTCGGTCACCGGCGGCAGGTCGGCGACGATCTCGCGATACCAGCCGGTGAAATAGGCGCGCACGGCCTCCTGGTAGTTGACGTTGGGCAAGGTCGCCGAGAGCGCGCAGCTCGCGGCGTAGACGATGGGGCCGGTACAGTCGTGCAGCGTCACCGGCAGCTCGCTCGCCTCCGCCATGTTGGCGATCTTGCGCGCCTCGGAAAGACCCCCGCACCAGGCGAGGTCGATCATGATCACCGAGGCCGCGCGCCGGTCGATCAGTTGCTTGAACATCTGGCGCGAGGCCAGCCTCTCGCTGGCGGCGACCGGAATGGAGGTGTGGCGGGCAAGCTCTACGAGCGCGTCGAATTCATTGTAGCGGATCGGCTCCTCCAGCCAGGCGACGTCGAAGGGCTTGAGCGCCTCGGCGATGCGCAGCGCCGGCGGCAAGGTCCACAGCCCGTGCAGCTCGACCATGATCTCCATGTCGCGGCCGACCGCGTCGCGGATCTTGCGGAACGGCTCCAGCGCCTTGTCGAGATCGACGGCCGAGATGCGCGTGCCGTTGGATGCTTCGGCGGCGATATCGAACGGCCATATCTTCATGGCGCGGATGCCTTCGGAAAGAAGACTGCGCGCGAGATCGCCGGCGTTGTAGCGCCAGGCGAGCAGGTCCTCGTAGGGACCTTCGTTGGAATCGCCCGCCTTGAGCGACCAGTCCTCGCCGCGCTCGAACAGCGCGTTCTTCCTGGTGGCGCGGACATGCTTGTAGCCGGCGCAGGTGTTGTAGATCGGCACGCTCTTGTGGGTGCGCCCGCCCAGCAGGCGCCACACCGGCTCGCCGAGCGCCTGGCCATAGATATCCCATAACGCGATGTTGACGGCCGAGTTGCCGCGCACCTCGGCGCCGGAATCGCGGGCGCCGACATAGACGCTGCCCAGCGTGCGGTCGTGCAACTCGATGTCACGCGGGTCCTTGCCCAGGAGATAGCCCGCGACATTGTCGTGGATGTAGCTGGCCACCGGGCCGGGCGCCCAGAAAGTTTCCCCGGTGCCGACGATGCCGGCATCGGTGTGGACGCGCAGCCAGAACAGGAACGGAAATTCGGCGAGTTGCAGCGTTTCCAGCGCGACGACTTTCATTCTTCCCTCCCCTTTCGGCGTCATGACGCCAGAGCCTAGCATGAGCACGCCGCTGACATTCATGCCCGTTGACAGCCATTTATGGTACCGGTATCAGTTACGTCAAGATGGCCTGGCGGATCGGGGTCGCCATCCCGCTTCCACCCCCCGATTCAGCCACATCCATGCGACGCCAGGTGGAGCCATCTGGCCACGATAATTCCATGCTCTGGGAGGGCGCTCTATTGCCTGCCGAAGTCACCAACAACACACGTCGAAGAGCCCTGGTCACCGGGGCGGCCGGAGGCCTCGGGCGCGAGGTGGCTTTGCAGCTCGCGGCGCGCGGCTGCGCCGTGGCGATCACCGATATCAACGCGCAGGGGGTGCAGGAGACGGCGGCGCTGCTGCGCGAGAGGACTGGTGACGTCGAGGCGATCGTCGGCGACTTCACGATCGAGGGGGCGCCGGAGGCCGCGGTCGAGAAGGTCGTCGCGCGCTGGGGCGGCATCGACATTCTCGTCAACAATGCCGGCTACGGCGTGATCGAGCCTTTCCTCGACGCGACGTTCAAGGCGTGGACGCGCACGCTGGCGCTCAACGTCACCGCGCTCGCCATGGCCTGCAAGGCGGCGGGCCGCGTGATGCGCGAGCAACGCTCCGGCCGCATCGTCAACATCACCTCGCCGGGCTCGCGCATGGCGCTGCCCGACTACACCGCCTACACGGCGAGCAAGGCGGGCGTCGATTCCATCACCCGCGCCGCCGCCGTGGCGCTGGCGCCCTATGGCGTGCTGGTGAACAGCCTCGCGCCCGGCATGATGGACACGGAGATGCAGCGCTCGACCGAGATCGATCTCGCCCGCGCCGCCGGCCGCAACGACCTGCAGGCCTTCCTCGACGAGCGCACCCGCCGCATCCCGCTCGGCCGCCGCGCCGAAATCTCCGAAGTGGCCGAGGCCGTCGTGTGGCTGTGCCTCGACTCCCCGGCCTACATGACCGCCGAACGGCTCAACATGTCCGGCGGCCTCGACAAGGACTGAAACATCCCATGCTGAGAAATTCTCCTCCGGACGAAGCCGATATCGGCGCCCTTCGACGCCGCGCGACACGGTTGCGCCGCCACATGCTGACCATGGCCAGGGGCCAGGGCCAGGGCTATATCGGCCAGGGCCTCGGCATCGCCGATGTGCTGGCCGCGCTCTATTTTCATGAACTGCGCTACGATCCGCACAATCTGGCTTGGGCGGACCGCGACCGCTTCCTCCTGTCGACGGGACACTATTCCATCGCGCTCTGGGCGGCGCTGGCCGAGGCCGGCATCATTCCGGTCGAGGAGCTTGCCACCTATGGCGCCGACAACAGCCGGCTGGAAATGTCGACACTGGACACGACGCCCGGCGTCGAGATGATCGGCGGTTCGCTCGGCCACGGGCTGGGCCAGGGTATCGGCCAGGCGCTCGGGCTGCGGCTGGACGGTTCCGAAGCGCGCGTCTTCGTCGAGCTCTCGGACGGCGAGATGCAGGAAGGCTCGACCTGGGAAGCGGCGATGTCGGCCAGTCACTTTCGCCTCGACGGGCTGGTTGCGCTGATCGACTGCAACGGCATCCAGGCCGACGGCCCCGTTGTACTCGACATGGAGCCGGTGGCCGACAAATGGCGCGCCTTCGGCTGGGAGACCTCCGAGATCGACGGCAACGACATGGCGGCGGTGGCCGACGCCCTGGCCGACGCGCGCGCCCGCAACGGCAAGCCGAAGGCCATTGTGTTGCGCACCTTGCCCGGCAAGGGCGTCCCACGCATCGAGACCAGCGAGAAATCACACTTCTTCCGCGTCGACGTGGCGCAATGGGACGGCATCATCGCCGAGTTCGAGAACAGCGTGGGAGCGAGCCAGTGAGCGGCGCGGCAGTGGAGGCGGGCCGCACGCTCGCCATGGGACAGGACGAAGCGGTCGGTTCCGGCCGGTCGAGCGTGGACGCGCCGTTCGGGCGAGCGCTGGCGCGGCTCGGAAAGGCGCGAAGCGACATTGTCGGGCTGACCGCCGACCTCGGCAAATACACCGACATCCTGCCGTTCCGGGACGCGTTTCCGGACCGCTTCTTCAACGTCGGCATGGCCGAGCAGAACCTGGTCGCGGTCGCCGCCGGGCTGGCGCGCAGCAGCAAGGTGCCTTTCGCCACCACCTACGGCGTGTTCGCCACGCGGCGGGCCTACGACTTCGTCGCCATCGCGCTCGCCCACTCCAATCTCGACGTCAAGATCGTGGCCGGCCTGCCGGGGCTGACGACCGGCTATGGCGGCACCCACCAGGCGATCGAGGACCTGGCGCTGATGCGCATGATCCCCGGCCTGACCATCATCGATCCGTGCGACGCGACCGAGATCGAGGCCGCCACGGAAGCGATCGCCGAGCATCGCGGCCCGGTCTACATGCGGCTGCTGCGCGGCGCCGTGCCGGTCGTGCTCGAACCGGGCTACCGTTTCGAGATCGGCAAGGCGCGCCGGCTGCGCGAGGGCACCGATATCGGCATCGTCTCGACCGGCTTCATGACCGAGCGTGCGCTCGACGCTGCGGACGCCTTGCGCAAGCAGGGCATCTCGGCCGGCGTGCTGCACGTGCCGACGATCAAGCCCTTCGACGCCGAGGCGGTGGCCGAATTCGCCGCGGGCGTCGGCCGGGTGGTCACCGCGGAGAACCACGTCGTGGTCGGCGGGCTGGCGAGCCTCGTCGTCGAGGCCCTTTTCGACCGGGGCATCGCGCGCAAGGTGACCCGTATCGGATTGCCAGACCGCTACATAGAATGCGGCGCCGTGCCGACGCTGCAGGCGAAATACGGCCTCACCACGCAAGCGATGATCCAGACGATCGCCGGATCGGAGACCGCCGCATGAAGATCACCGAGATCGAGACCTTCACCGTCGGGGCCGGCTGGAAAAACTGGCTGTTCGTCAAGGTCCATACCGACAAGGGTATCCATGGCATCGGCGAGGGCACGCTCAACGGCTTCATCAAGACGACGGAAGCCGGCGTGCACGAGCTCAGGCATCTCGCCATCGGCCAGGACCCGCGCCGCATCAACGCGCTGGCCAAGCGCCTGCTGGACAGCGTATCGCTCGACGGCGGCCATATCCATCGCACCGTGATCGCGGCGATCGAGGTCGCCTGCTGGGACATTCTGGGCAAGTCGCTCGGCGTGCCGATCCACCAACTTCTCGGCGGCCAGGTTCGCGACAGCGTGCCTGGCTACGCCAATGGCTGGTATCGCACCGAGCGGACGCCGGAAGCCTTCCTGGAAGCGGCCAAAGCGGTGCTGGCGAAGGGCTTCAAGGCCTTCAAGCTCGACCCGTTCGGGACCGCTCAGGGCTTCATCTCGCGCGAGGAGCTCGACCTGTCCTACGCCATCTGCCGCACGCTGCGCGACAAGCTGCCCAGGGACACGCTGATCCTGATCGACGTGCACGCCCGCTTCACCGAGATCGCCGCGCTCCAGGCGGCCCGGAAATTCGCCGATCTCGACATCTACTGGTGGGAGGAGCCGACCTCGCGCGACCGGCAGGAGACGGTGCACGAGGTGGCGCACCGCTCGCCCATCCCGGTGGCGACGGGCGAAATGTACGATACGGTCGGCCAGTTCTACACGCTGGCCGCCGGCGGCGGCGTCAACATCTTCCAGCCGGAGCCGATGTCGCTCGGCGGCATCGCGCCCTCCATGCAGGTGGCCAATCTGGCGTTCGCGCATGGCAGCCACATCGCCCCGCACCAGAGCGGCGGACCGGTAGCGACCGCCGTGTGCCTGCAACTGGCGGCCGCCGTGCCGAACTTCCTGATCCAGGAGCATTTCGACGCCTTCAACGACCCCTGGACGCGTGAGCTCGTGACCTGGCATCCAACGGTCGATCCGGCCAATGGCCATCTGTCGCTGCCGCAGGCGCCTGGCCTCGGCATCGACCTCAACCTCGACGCCATCAAGGCGCATCCATACGACCCGAACGCCTATCTCAACGTCCATGCGGAAGGTTGGGAAAAACGTCTCGGCCGCCGTGAAAAGACCAAGGGCAAATCCCGGAAAGGATAAGCTGAGACGGTGGTGCGCCGGCTCAGGCGCTCTCGCGGTCGACGATCTCGAAGCCGAGGCTGGTGATGGTGGGAACCTTGGCGTTCCCGCCCAGCCTTGCCAGCAATTGCCGCACAGCGCGGCGGCCCATCTCGTACCGATTCACCTTCACCGTGGTGAGCGGCGGGAAGAGCTGCGCGGCAAGATCCATGTCGCCATAGCCGGCGATGGCNATCCTGCCGGGCACCGCCCAGCCGCGCCTATGGCATTCCTGCACCGCGCCNATGGCCAGCGTGTCGCTGGAGAAGAAGATCGCGTCGATGTCCTTGTGCCGCGACGTCAGCNTCACCAGCGCTTCGGCGCCGCCNTGCGCGGTAATCGGCACCTCGACCTCCATATTGTCGTGGTTCGGAATGCCGAGTTCGGTCAGCGCGGCGTGGTANCCGGTCCGTCGCTGCTGCAGGCGGTCATTGCCATGGATCGGGGTCGAGACGAAGCCGATGCGCTTATAGCCCTTGGCCGCCAGATGCATGGTCATGGCATAGGCGGTCTCGAAGTTGGAGATGCCGACCACCATGTCGATGGGCTTGCGGCCCTTGATCTCGGATATCTCCACCACGGGCGCGCTGCTGTTGGCGAGCAGCGCCCGCGCCGCTTCGCTCTGCACGAAGCTCTGCAGGATCATGCCGGCCGGCCGCCAGCCGAGCAGGTTGCGGATGGCGCGCTCTTCCGCCTCCTGGGTGAACTCGCCCTGCACGAGCAGCATCGAATAGCCGCTCTCGTGGCATTCGTCCGACATGCCCTGCACCTGGTCGGCGATGCCGGAGTTGATNAGCGGAGGCACCACCGTGCCGATCATGCGGCCGTTGCCCTTCATGCTCGACGCCAGGCGGTTCGGAACGAAACCGGCCTGCTCGATCGCTTCCAGGATCCGGGCGCGCGTCTCGGGCGACACCATCTCCGGGTTGGAGAGCGCGCGCGACACCGTCATCGGCGCGACGCCGACACGCTTGGCGATCTCGCGCACGCCCAGTCGCTTGCGCCCGCCTGTGTCGTCCTCCGCGCCATCCGTCATCAGCCACTCCACCGAGGCCGCGGGCTCGCTTCAGGGAAACGGCCGCGCGGGAATTCGCAAATCTATAGCCGTTGCGATACCGGGTTACCAGCAGCCGCGAACGCTTATGGTTCCGGTACCATTTTTGTTGACAGCACCCGGCGTTGCGGTAGCTTCGGCGTCAGAAAGCGCCAGCGACGGAGCCACGGCAAAAAACACAAGCCGGACGTTGACAAGTTATAATATTATAATACTCATAGGCGGAAGGAGCGCGCCGGCATCGGGCGCGTCGGTGGATATGTTCGCCCGGAGGAGCCCGGGGCGGATGCCACCCGAGGAGGAAAACGATGAACAGCGCGGCAGAGGCGAACGCGCGGCCGGGGGACGTCCAGTCCCTGCGGCGGCGATTGATCGGGTTCATCGCGGTCGGCGAGGTCGGCGTTCTCGCCGCCATGGCGCTGCTGGTCGCGTTCTTCTGGCTGCTGGAGCCGGCCTTCCTGTCGGAGCGTAACATCCGCGCCATCCTCAACGTCGTCTCGTTCGTCGGCATCATCGCGATCGGCCAGACCGTTCTGCTGGTGGCGGGAGAGTTCGATCTCTCGGTCGGCTCGGTCGCCGGCCTTTCGGCCGTCGTCTCCGCCAAGCTGATGACGGCGGCAGCGCTGCCGGTTCCGCTCGCCCTTCTCGGCGGCGTCGGCGTCGGCGCGCTGGTCGGGCTGGTCAACGGCCTGATCGTCGTCAAGCTGCGCATTCCCGCCTTCATCCAGACGCTCGGCATGCTGTTCATCGGCCAGGGCCTGATCCAGGTGGTGACGGGCGGCTATCCGGTCTATCCGCTACCGCCTGCAATCAGCACGATCGGCGGCGCGGACCTGTTCTTCGGGCTCGGCTGGAGCTTCGTCTTCTTCATCGTGGCCGCCATCGTCGCCGACCTGATGCTGCGTCGCACGGTGCTGGGGCGCAACATGTACGCCACCGGCGGCAATCAGGAAGTGGCCCGCCTCGTCGGCATCAACACCGATGCCTACAAGATCGGCGCCTTCATCGCCGTCGGCGCGCTCGCCGCGATCGCCGGCATGTTCGTGATGGCCGATCTCGCCAGCGGCGGCACCTCGATCGGCAGCGGCTGGGAACTGACCGTGATCGCCGGCGTGGTGGTTGGCGGCGTCAGCCTGTTCGGCGGTGCCGGCACGGTGGCCGGCGGCGTCATCGGCATCTTGATGCTCAAGGTGGTTCAGAGCGGCCTGGTGGTCGTCGGCGTCAACGCCAACTGGCAGCAGATCGCGGTGGGCGTGATCATGGTGATGGCCGTGGGCCTCGACATATTGCGCCGCCGCTACTTCACCGCCGGCGCTTAGGCGCGGATCGCTCGGATCGTGCGCCGGCAAAGCGGATTTCCGCCAGGCAGATCTTAACCAGGCCAGATCTTAAACCAGGGAGGTACGACATGAACATCCATCTTGGAAAAAGGCTTATCCGCGCCGCGCTCGGCGCGGCGGTAATTGCCGGCTCGCTCGCCTCGGTCGGCATCGCGCGCGCCGACGGGGTGCATCTCTTGTGGGTGCAGCCGATGAAGGACCATCCGGTGCACCGGCTGATGCAGGCGGGCTTCCTCAACAAGTGCAAGGAGCTCGGCTATACCTGCGAGGTGGTCGGCGATCCGAGCGCCACGAACTGGGATATTCCGGCGACGCTGCCGCTGGCGGAAGCCGCGCTGGCGCGTACCAAATACGACGCCATCGGTGTCTACGGGCCGGACCCGGCGATCTTCTCCTACATCGCCAAGCTCGGCAAGGAAGGCTTCCCTGTCGTAACCTGGCACGTGCTGCCGGCGGAGGGCTCTGTGCAGGGGCTGAAGGCCGCGACCGGCGAGGACATCGCCAATGCCGGCACCAATGCCGCCGTGGCGATCGGCGAGAAGCTCGGCGGCAAGGGCACGGTGGCGCTGACGCAGGGGGCTTCCAACGACACCGAGAACGCCATGTCCGACGCCTTCCGCAAGACCATCGCGGCGAAGTATCCGAACATCAAGGTGCTCGACACGCAGATGGAAGGCTTCGAGCCGTCGGCGGCCGAGGCCAAGGCGGTGGCCATCCTGCAGGCCAACCCGGACGTGACGGCCGCTTTCGGCACCACCGGCAACAGCATCCAGACCTGGTCGGGCGCGGCGCGCAAGGCCGGCCGCGACGTCGTCATCATCGGCATGGACTACATCAGGCAGAATCTCGACCTGGTGAAGTCAGGCGCCGCCTACGGCATCGTGGCGCAGCCGCTCTACGAGGAAAGCGCAAAGGTCGCCGAGCTCCTCGGCGCGCTGGCGCAGGGCAAGAGCGTGCCCTACCTCAACCCGCTGCCGGCCGGCGTCATCACCGCCGGGGATCTCGCCCCCTACTACAAGATGCTGGACAGCGCGGGCCAGTAACGTTCGCCTTGCCGGGGCCGCGCAAGCGGCTCCGGTCTTTCCGCATTCGCATCGACGCGGCCACATGGCCTGCGGGATGCCTGAAGGAACCCGCCGTGCCCGAGATTGACCAGCAACCGCTTTTTTCCGCCGTCGGCATCGCCAAGAGCTTTGGCGGCGTGCAGGCGCTGCGTGGCGTCGACCTCGATGTCTCGGCCGGCGAAATCCACGCGCTGCTCGGCCAGAACGGGGCCGGCAAATCGACGCTGGTGAAGATCCTCAACGGCGTCCATCCGAGCGGCTCCTACAGCGGCACCATCCGGCTCGACGGCCAGCCCGTCGCCTTCGCCTCGCCCGCCGCGGCGCGGGCAAGCGGCGTCGGCTACGTGCCGCAGGAAATCGAGGTGCTCGAGCAGCTTTCGGTGGCCGAGAACGTCTTCGCTGGCCGCACCGGGCTGGGCGAAGGCATGCTGGTCAGCCAGCGCAGGCTGCAGCGGCATGCGGCCGAGATATTCGAGGAGCTGGGCATCGACATCGACCCCAGGGTCTACGTCGCCGCGTTGACGTCGGCGCAGCGTCACCTCGTGATGATCGCGCGCGCCATCGTGCTGCGGCCACGCGTGCTGATGCTGGACGAACCGACGGCCTCGCTCTCAGGCACCGAGGTCGACGCGTTGTTCGCCGTGCTGCGCCGCCTCAAGGCGCAGGGCGTCGCCATGATCTACATCACCCATCGCCTCCCCGAGGTGATGGCCATCTGCGACCGGGCAACGGTGCTGCGCGACGGCAAGGTGGCGGTGCAGATCGCCCGCGAGGACTTCGACGCCGAGACCTTCATCTTCTCGATGTCGGGCCAGCGCATGCAGCGGCTGTTTCCGGAACATGCCGCGCCGGTCGGCACGAAGCCCGT
>JGI26527J51213_1002555_pt1 | contig 10934 bp, 10 predicted proteins | sample ThiBiot_300_biof_FD_51213 | JGI IMG/M metagenome (IMG submission 51213) | reverse complement strand
CGCCGTCAGCGTGGTGCGGGGAACGCACCGGCGCCGTGGCGGATGACGACGAGGCCATCGTCGACGAGCTGGCGGTAGGCGCGTCGGACGGTGTTACGGGAGACGTCGAACTCGGCGACGAGGTCGGCTTCGCTCGGGAGGGGCGTGGACGGTGAGACCTCCCCCGATGCCAGCCGTTGCCGGAGAACTTCTGCGACCCGTTCCCATGCAGTGGTCGGTGCGCCGGGGCCGGCCTTACCCACCACCCGCCGTCCTTGCCCCGGGACGACCTCGATCAACCCCTCGTCAACGAGCAGTGCGAGCGCCGAACGAACCGTGCCACGGGATACAGACCGCTCCTCCGCAATCGTTAGCTCAGAGGGCACCATCGCGCCGGCCGCCAGGCTGCCACTGCTGATGCGCACACGTAGATCGTCCGCGATTTGGCGATAAGTGCCGCGAGGTGCCACCTCGACGCTCTCCTCTCGATCCACTCAGGTCAGCACCGTACTGCTTCCACCTGCGTCTGTGATCCGCGCGCTTCCATGTCAAGGCGGATCCAGCCGCTCCACAGCAGACATCCTGTGCTGTCGGTGTCCCGCTTAGGCTGGGAGTTCGCCGAAACCGTGTCATCACGCATGAAGGCGGGCGCATGCAATCTGAATCACACCGACCCCGGCCCATAAAGCGCCTTGTCAAACGCAACAATTACATTATAGTAGTAAGTTGACTCACTATTGTAGTGTTCGAGGACGCCAATCAGTTCGCTTCTTTCGAGCTTGTCGAATAAGAGGCGTGCCGCAGCGATTCGCACACCCTGATCATCGTCATGCAAGGCAGTGAGGACTGCATGACGTGGAATCTCGGATTCGTCTGCGCGAAGCAACGCCCTTAGGGCAACAATTTTCTGATCGGTGTCACCCGATGAGATGACTTCCTCGGCGAGGTGGAGCGGCAGAAGATCCGCGAGTCGGTCTGCAACTTCGTCACGGTGAAGGATGCCATCGTGCGAATCGCGAATCTCTTCAAGAAGATTTATATTCTCAGCTTCTGCATGCTTCAGAATCTCCAGGACAACCTCTTTCCGAGTGTTCCAGCTATCCCGTCTGAATTCCGCAGCGAGAAGCGGGAGAACCTCCTCCTTCACATCCACAGTGGGATCTGCGGCCAGCACTCGCAGCGCACCAAGCCGAACCGACGCCTGCAAGAATTCGCGAAGAACCTTGTATTCCTCTGTATCAATATCTGGAATAGCTTCACCTAAGGAAGCTCCATCAGTTCGGAACACATCCCTGGCTTGACTAGCCAAGCTTGTCGGCGACCGCAAAGAAAGTGCGACCCATGCGTCAACTCCACTTAGCCGCTGATCAAGCATCTCAAGAAGGTTGTTCGATGGCAGGAGGGCGGCTAAGATTCGAGGGTAAGCACCAGATGGAAGATTACTCTTGCCGATCTCACTAACGGCATTTGCCAGTTCCAGGCGAATCTCGGGCGGCGTAGTACTGTTAAAAGATTCCAGAACACGTTCCAGAAGGCCCGTGTTCTTCGTCTGAATAATCGCGCATAAATCAGACTTATTGACTTCTCCTCGAGCAATCAGCTCTCTACTAGCTACCTCGACGAGTTCTTCGATGAGTGGATCCCGGGTAAGGATGCTGCGTAGTTGCTCGACACTCATCGATTGTCGTGCATCCTCGATCTTTGAAACGAGCCACGCCGCGGCAGGCAAGTAGCGATTTGTAGGCAATAGAGCAAGCCAGCCCTCTGCTCGACCATCCATTCCATCGAGCAGACTGCGTACGGCCGTCTGAACATCTCGAATTCGACACAGTTCCGTTGCAGCTCTGAGGATTGGCTGATCGGCTTGCACAGTAACGAGAGAGAGGTATTCTAACAGGTCTGATAGAGATTTCTCAGAGTTGTCAAAGATGCGAGTCCAGCGGTCGACGTGCTGGCCCGAACTTTCCGGTCCACGTTCGCAATTTGTCGACCACAGCTCATCTGGTCGAATATTGTATTCTACTAGAACGCGGAGCGCCCCAATTTGGACCAAGTCTTTATCCTCGTGCAACATTTCTGCGACCAGGGTCCAGAAGACAGATGCGTGATCCGGATCGTATAAGGCTCGCCAGCCAGGCACTACCGAATCTTGGGCTCGCGCGCGATTCTGGCCAAGACTGGCCAGGAACGTTGTGAGCCACGCCGCGTGCTCTCCACGCGCTAGAACTATTTCCTTGCTTCGCCGATACAGTCGATTCACAACATGCACCGGAATAGGCCCGGCATCGGGAGTTACCCCGTGGGCGACCATGAGGAGCCGGTCATGGTCTGTTTCTCCATCGACTGCGTCGCCGGCAACGAAGGCGCGAAATCGTCCAAAGAGGTCGGCAATCTGAGCCCGTGCTTCATCGGTTGATTCGCCTTGAGCGTCGGGTGAGCCAGTCTCTCTATTGGCAACGGATTGCTCGGAACCATCCGGCTGATCGGATGCGGCGCTCGTCAAGAGATCGGCCAGGTAGAACTGGAGTTGCAATGCGAATTCTGCCGTGTCCGTGAACTCTCGATACAGTGAGGTGTGCTCCTTCTCGATCTCCTGGCGGAATGCCATGACTCGATTCAATTGAGGCCCGGCATCGTCCAGATATGACGGGTCAACCCGCTTGAAGAACAGGGCGATCCTAGGTGAAGTCGACTGCTTGCGGCGCGCGATTGCGCGGTCGTACTCTTCTTTGAAGCCAGAGGACGCCTCGCCAGTATCTGACCCCCATCTTCTGTGAACTAAGCAAATAAAAACATCACAGTCGTCGACCAGCGGGTTGATCGATTCTTGAGGTCGACCGAAGCTTGGCTGAACGTGACTACCAACTGAAAGCCGGATTCGCTTGGAGAGATTCAGTCCAACAGTTGCATTTGTAGACTCGACGACCTTCCTTGCAGCATCTCGCTCCTCCTCTAGGTCGCCGGGAGACGCGATGAATACGGACCACTCAGAGGCATCAGAAGGCACGTCTGCTCCTCGAAGGGACGCGGATCACTGGTTCAAAGATCTCAGGAACGACCGCACCTCAAGCATGTTAACCGCATCAGCATCCCTGGGGGCTATAACAATCGTAAGATCCCGAGTCGGAACGCTTCTCTTTGCTCGAAGTACGAATGCGAGCGAGATCAATCGAATAACGTGTTCCGGCGTCAATCCGTGAACTCTGGCTAAGTTTAGACCAATAAGCGGGATAGCTACCGGACCAAGACTTGACCGCTCCGAGACTCTGTCCCAGAGTCGATTTAGTCCTGTAAATAGGTCTTCAAGCGAGGACTGTGCCGTTAGGTCGTCTCTCATGTGACTGTAGGCAACCCCGAAAATATTCCGATTTGCACGGCCCCTCAAGACAATTGACGTCCCAATTGGATATCGCACAAGGCGTCCGAGGGACTTCTCTGACCGGTCTGCGGTCCCAATTGCGGTAACGGTAGCTAACTGCTCGTCGATCTCGCGGTCTAAGTCTTCTTGACGATCCTCAAAGACCCTCTTCAATAACTGCCCTTGAACGCTATTGGAATTGATAACCCGGTCACCCGCAACCTCCGTGTCGAACGTATCCGTAAATCCAACGACTAGGTCCGCTGACTGAAGAAACAGGTCGCCAGTGACAACGGAGATCGTGACTCTCGGATGCGTCAAGACTACTTTTACATGTGAACGCGGCCAGGCCCTCATCAATCCATACGCCACTGCAATAACCACGACCGCAACAGTCGTAGCTAGTGGATATGGCAAACTATCCTTCGGAACGAATACAGCGTTAGTGAACTGTACCACTGCTGAGATAAGTCCAAAAGCTGCCAGACTATGGACGCCAAGCTGAGACAAGCCTCGGCGCGTCAAAAAGACGACGTGCGCAGAATTCACGTGACAGCTAGCCTCCGCAGTTCGATTACCAAGACGGCAGCCTATCTCGATTCCCAACTGAACGGAACATCGCGGGGCGTGTTCCAGCTTGTTGGCAGCTAGGTCTCCCCGGGCGAGGACCGGCCGGAAGCCGCAGGCCCCCGCGGACAGCGCCGCAGGCGCCCTGGATCACGAACGAGGACCTGAGCACGTTTGGTCAGCTCCTCGCCCGACGAGACGCAACGAACGTCAGAAGTGGCGCGATGTCGCCATGGTGCGTGACGTCCAGCTCGTACTCGGCAAGGTCGCCTCCGCCCGCGCGTCCAACAGCGTCGACGAGCACCTCATGGAGCTCGACCGGGTTGGTGGGGTCGGCCACTGAAGTGAAGCGCGAGCAGACAGCGCCCTGTCGTCGGAGAACAAAGCTCAACATGCTGAGGCCGTTTCCCGCCTCGTCAGCGGCGGCCTTGGTGGGATGCGGGATCTGCGCCGGCTGCGCTACTGACGCCGCGACGACGAGCTCGTTCCGGTTCAGCCGATCGAGCAGTCCCCAGTCTGTCAACAGCACAAGCGATCGCTTGGCGGTCGCCAGCGACACCTGGTGCTCGACGGCCAGATCTGTAGCGGACGGCGCCGACGCGCCCGGAGCCAACGAGCCGGACTCGATTCGCGTCGCCACCGCCGCCGCGACGACCTGGTACGGATGCCGGGGCTCCGCGAGGGCCTGCGACACCTCATCGAGTTCTGGCGGGCGCTGTGGCATTCCAGCTCCCAGCCCCCGCGCCGCACGCTGGTCTGACTCCGATACCCAAGCTGTGTACGTCCTCAGTGTGGTCGTACCGCCGCCGCCGTGACCAAGCCGGCCGGCCACCGTCCGCGGGTCCACACCCGCCGCGATCAGCTCTGTGGCCGAGTAGTGCCGGAGCTTGTGCAGCGTCGTGTCGATGCCCAGCCGCGTCACCATGCGGTCGTACCGCTGCGTCACGCTGTCCGGCGTCGGGAACGTCCTGCCGTCGGGTTCGATGGAGAACAGGAACGCGTCCTTCGGCCACTCGATGCGCAGCGCGGCGGCTCGGCTCGCGCAGCGCTCGAGGTGCTGGCGCAGGACCGTGACCGTCTCGGCGTCGAGCGCGATACGACGCTGCTGGTGCGTCTTGAGGTCGCCCTCTACCCAGCCGGCCCCGGGCTCGCGCCGGATCGCCCGACGGAGCCAGATCGTCTCGCGGCCCTCGGTCAGGTCGACCGACGAGCGCCGAATCGCGCACAGCTCGCCGCGGCGCACGCCAGTTGTCATGGCGACCCACACGAGAGTTCCCCAGTCCGGATCGCGCCACGACGTCGTGACGATGCGTGCGGCGTCGGCGGCGCTCGGCGGCTGCGGGTTGGGCTTGGGCGCCGGCGGGGGCTCGGCCTTCGCCGTCGGGTTCTCTGCGACCCATCCCCACCGCACTGCGCGCTTATAGGCGCCGGAGAGGATGAAGTGGATGTGCCGGATCGTCGTCGGGGCCAGCGGCCGGCAGCGGTGCGGCTTGCACTTCTCGTTGCACTCGTGTGGGCCGTTCACGCGGTGGTCCGTCTTCCGGCCTCGGCCCGAGCAACGGCTGCGGCAGCGCCGCAGGACGCCGTAGAAAGAGTCCAGCGTCTCGGCGTCCAGCCGGCCGGCCTTGAGGTGACCCAGGCTCGGCGAGATGTGATTGCGGACGTGGGTCCGGTAGAGATCGAGCGTGGTCGGTGAACCTCCGAACCCGTCGAGGTACTTGTCGAGCAGCTCGTCGACGGTCGCGTTCGTGCGCGGGGCGCGGCGCTCCGCGACCTCCTGAAGGAGGCGGGCGCGGATGGCCTCGGCCTCGTTCCACGCGTTGCGGCCGGCGGCGACCGTCTCGGTCAGGTAGTGCCGCTTGCCCGTGAACGGGTCGACGCCGGCGTACACGCGCACGCGAAGAGCCCCGCTCCGCAGCGTCTCGATACCGCCTCGGGCGCGGGCCCGTCCCGTGCCTGGACGACCGGTCACGGGAGCACTGTAACCACGACTCGCACCACATGTGATGCCACGCGAGCTGGCTCAGCGATCTTGCTACCAGGATTTCCCCTGGTCAGACGTGGAGCGGGCGACGGGAATCGAACCCGCGTAGCTAGTTTGGAAGACTAGGGCTCTACCATTGAGCTACGCCCGCATGCTCCGGTCACCCGGTGCACGGTTAGCCTACCGGACCCTCTGAACGCTCCCGCCTCCCCGTGCGCATGCACCTCCGACAGTGGAGGCGGCGGATGCGGTGGGCCGTGCGTACCAGGCAGGTACCCACCGCGGACGGGACGGGCGCCACCGCGACGGCGGAAGCCGGAACGGTCGCACACCCGCTCACGACCGCGGCCGTCCAGACCCCGACCAGCACGCCGCGCGTTCCGCGGACCGGCGCGGGCGGCACCTCGACCCCGCCCATGTGTCGCCGCTCCCTTCCGGGTTCGGGAACGCCAGGCGCGGCGGGCCGGCTTGGCCGACGGCCCCCTCGTGGATGTGCGTGGCCGTGCGCGCGGGGCTCTGGAACGGCGGGGTGACCCCGGGCAGGGTGATGTCGTAGCAGATGATGTCGTCGGTGCTGTTGATCCGGTAGTTGGACGTGCCGGTGGCGCCGGGCTCGCCGGGCGTGGGGACGCTGTCGGCGTCGAGCACCAGGTCCGGCGTCCCCATGGCGGTGAACATGCTGGTGAACGGGGCGGGCTCGGCCACCTCGGTGTTCGGGGTGGTCTGGGCGGACGCGGGCGGCGGCGAGGCCGACGGTGGCCACCGTCAGGGCGGCCACGGCGATGCTGCGGGTCGTGCGACGCACGGAGATCCTCTCGAAGGTCCGGTATGTCCGTCTCTACGGGCACCGGGCCTTCCGCGTTCACATCTCGTTCGCGCCAGGCCCTAGACTGCGGCCGACGGGGTGTAGCGCAGCTTGGTAGCGCACTCGCTTTGGGAGCGAGGGGCCGCCGGTTCAAATCCGGTCACCCCGACCACGTGACGTCCCCGGACGTCGGGGTCACTGGACCGTCTTGAAGTACTGCGCCGTGGTGCCGTTGCACGTCCACTGCTGCACCTTGGCCCCGTTGGCGGTGGAGTTCCCGCTGACGTCGAGGCACTTGCCGCTGTTCAGCGAGATCAACGGCAGGCTGTAGCCGATGTTGCCGCTGCCCCACCGCCAGAACTGGTTGCCGTCCTGCGAGCAGCCCACCACGTCCACCTGCGCCCCGTCGGAGAACGACGAGTTCCGCACCTCCATGCACAGGCCCCCGGGCGCCTTGCTGACGATCTGGAAGTAGGGGGCACCGGTGCTCGTCGTCCCGACCCGGTGGATGGCCCACCGCTGGTTGGCGGAGCCGAAGCACTGCCAGGTCTGGACGCGGGAGCCGTTGCCGCCGCCGTCCTCGGCCTTCACGTCGAGGCACTTGGTGCTGCCCAGGCCGACCAGCTCGTAGTACGTGGGCGTGGCGGCCTGCGCGGGCGCCACGGCGAAACCGATCATGGCGGCCGCCGCCAGGCCTGCAGCGAGGGCGGTGCGGGCGATCTTCGTGGGGAGGGACATCGGAGGCTCCGATCGTGAGGCTGGGCACGCTGGCTGCGTGGGGACCAGCATCACGACCGGGGCGCGGTCGTGCGCTCGCGTCGGCGTCAGGGCTCCCTGCGTTACGGCGCAGGCTTTCCTTACCGTCCAGTGAGGACGGTCTGGCGCGGCACGAGTGCCGCGACGCCCAGCGCGAGCGCCATCACCACCCAGCCGGTCCAGCCGAGCAGGCCGGTGGTGGCGTTGTCGATCGGGTGGCCCGCCGCCGCGAGCACGATCGGCAGGCCGGCTGCGGCGTTGACGAAACCGTGGCCGATCGCGCAGGGCCAGACGCTGTCCGAGCGCAGCCGCAGCCAGCCGAGCAGGCTCCCCGTCGCGACGCAGAAGCCGACCATCAGCAGCACCCGCAGCGGGGCCGGTTCGAGCGGGAAGTTGTAGCCGAGCAGCACGATCGGTGCGTGCCAGAGCCCCCACACGACCCCGACCAGCAGGATCGCGGGCCAGCGCCCCAGCGGCAGCAGCGCCGGCAGCAGCCAACCGCGCCAGCCCCACTCCTCGGCGAGCGCCGGGATCACGTTGATCCAGCCGACCACCAGGACCTCGGCGATCTGGATCAGCACGAGGGTCTGGACCGGGATGGCCGAGCGACCGCCCAGCACCTCCCGGAACGCGGAGAAGCTCACGAGATCCGCGTGGAAGACACCGACGGCCGCGCCGAGCACCAGCGAGAGCCCGACCAGCACGATCGGCCCGAGCCACGCGAGCACCGCCCACGGGAGCCACGACCGGACCCCGCGCTCGGACGTGACGCCGGTGAAGCGCAACGTGCCCGGGCGGCGGCGCAGCACCCCGACGACGGCCAGCGTGCCGAGCGTCGGCGCCAGCATCATCGCCACGAGGATCACGCCGGCGCCGGGCGTACGCAGGCCGAGGCCGCTGAACCGCAGCGGCGAGGTGATCAGCCAGGCGGCGCCCGACGTGACGACCAGGAAGGTGACCACGGCCGGCGCGTCGACCCGCTCGTGCGCGGAAATCCGGGCGGGAACACTGTTATCCGCGCACGGCTTCATCGTGCCGCCGCCTCGGGGTTGAGCACGAACAGGCCCGCGACCTGGCCGTCGGCCGCGAACGCGACGCGGCCGGTCAGGCCGCCCGCCTCGAACGCCAGGGGCACGTCGACGACCGTGTGGTCGCCCTGCCGCCGCACGAACGGCTCGCCCGGCCCCTCGTAGGCGCCGACGGTGCCCACCACCGTGGCCCAGGTGTCCGCCAGTTTCGCGGCGGGCAGCGCCGCGGCCATCGTCGCGTCGAACCGCCGGAACACCGCGTCCCACCCGCCCGCGGCGAGCGCTGTGAAGATCTCGACGGCCCCTGCATCGGCGCCGTCCAGTGTGGCCCGGTCCATCTGCTCCCCCGTCCTCGGATCGATCGGTCGTCCGAAGCGCTGGAACGCGGCCTGCCGCGTGGTGCCGAGGGCGTCACCGATCTGCTGCCATGTGCCGTCGGCCTCCCGGGCCGCGTCGACGGCGGCCGCGAGTACGCGGTCGGCCCGCCGGCGCACCTCCAGGGCGTCGTGGATCCGGGCGAACGCCGCGGCCTGCCCGTCACCGGGGAGGTCCGCGCCGGCGAGGTCGACGCCGGCGGCCAGCCCGCGCACCGCTCGGTCGAGATCGGCCACGGCGGCTTCGAAGGACGGCACGTGTCAAGGCTAGCTTTACAAGCAGTTCTGTCAAGCTCAGGTTTACAGCCGGCGCGCGCGGCTCTCGAGGTAGTGCCGCTCGGGCAGGCTCGACGTCCCGCGCGCGGCCAGCCGGTAGGCGGCGCGCGCCGCGTCGAGGTCGCCGGCCCGCTCCAGCAGGTGTGCGCGGACGGCGTCGACGCGGTGGTGACCGCCGAGGTCGACGCCGTCCAGCTCGGCCAGCCCGGCGGACGGGCCGTGCACCATCGCCACGGCGACGGCGCGGTTCAACGTGACCATCGGGCCGGGGGTGAGGGACGCCAGGAGGTCGTAGAGCGCCAGGATCTGCGCCCAGTCGGTGTCCTGCGCCCGGCCCGCCTCGGCGTGCACGGCGGCGATCGCGGCCTGCAACTGGTAGGGCCCGATCGGGGCGCGGGCCAACGTCGTGGTGATCAACGACGTGCCCTCGGCAATCATGACGGTGTCCCAGCGGGTGCGGTCCTGCTCCTCCAACGGGACGAGCGAGCCGTCGGCGAGGGTGCGCGCGGGGCGCCGCGCGTCGGTGAGCAGCATGAGCGCCAGCAGGCCGGCCACCTCGCCGTCCTCGGGCAGCGTGCGACGCAGCAGCCGGGCCAGACGGATCGCCTCCGCCGTCAGCTCCACCCGGTGCAGCGCCTCGCCGGAGCCGGCGGTGTAGCCCTCGTTGAAGATCAGGTAGAGCACCTGGAGGACGGCGCCGACCGCGTCCGGCGAGGCCGCGAAGGCGACGCCCCGGATCCGCGCCTTGGCCCGGCTGATCCGCTGCGCGATCGTCGCCTCGGGCACGAGGTAGGCGCGGGCGATCTCGGCGGTGGTCAGGCCGCCGACCGCGCGCAGCGTCAGCGCCACCTGTGACGCGCGTGTGAGCGACGGGTGGCAGCACAGCACGAGCAGCGTGAGGGTGTCGTCGGTGTCGGGGACCGGCGCCGCCTCGGGCCGGAAGGCCTCCTCGCGGCGACGGCGCGCCGTGTCGCTGCGCCACGTCTCCGTCCGCCGCCGGGACGCGACGGTGATCAACCAGGCGCGGGGGTTGTCGGGCACCCCGTCGCGCGGCCACTGCTGCGACGCGGCGAGCAGCGCCTCCTGCACCGCGTCCTCGCACTCGTCGAAGCCGCCGTGGTGGCGGACGACGGCGGCGAGCACCTGGGGCGCGAGCTCGCGCAGGAGACCATCGAGTTCCCCGCTGGACCAAGTCATCCCTCGAACGCGGACAGGTCCATCAGCGGCCGCACCTCCACGACGCCGAACGACGCCTCGGGCACCTTCGCGGCGATCTCCACGGCGCGCTGCTGCGAGTCGCACTCCAGCAGGTAGAAGCCGGCCAGCTGTTCCTTGACCTCGGCGAACGGCCCGTCGGTGGTCATCGTGGCACCGTCGGCGACGCGCACCTGGACGGTGTGCTCCGGGTAGGCCAGCGGGCTGGAGACGATCTTCTCGCCGGTGGCGTCGAGCTCCTCGTCGAGCGCGCGGTAGGCGGCGAGGCCGGCGGCGCGCCGCTCGGCGGGCAGGCTCAGGAAGACCTCGCGCGAGGCGGGGTTGTCGTAGATCAGGACGAGAAACTTCACGATTCCTCCGCGGGGCATGTCGAGAACGTCGATCCGGCTCCTACGTCTCCCCTGCCAGCACCGACACCGGAGGAGTCATCATGGACCGCACCGCCTACATCAGCCTTCCCGTACGGGATCTCGACGCCGCCACCGCGTTCTTCACCGCGCTCGGGTTCGCGTTCGACGCCCGGGTGCGGGACGAGAACACCGCGTGCCTGGTGCTCGGCACCGGCGCGCTGGTCATGCTGCAGAAGACGGCC
>JGI26527J51213_1002527_pt1 | contig 10997 bp, 12 predicted proteins | sample ThiBiot_300_biof_FD_51213 | JGI IMG/M metagenome (IMG submission 51213) | reverse complement strand
TGCCCGTCATCATGTGCACGTCGGCGGCGGACGGATCGGCGAAGAAGCGCGCGCCGTAATCGACCGAGGAGGCGCCGACATAGACGCCGGTATGGCTGCCGGCCAGGGTCGAGGGGCGGATGCCGGCATGGGCCAGGGCATCGTGGGTGATTTCGAGCAGATGGCGCTGCTGCGGATCGACCTGTTCGGCCTCGCGCGGGCTCATGCCGAAGGCCGAGGCATCGAAGCCCCAGACATCGTCGATCAGGCCGGCGGCGAAGGTGTAGGCGCGGCCGGGCTGGTCGGTGGAGGGATGGTAGTAGGCCCCGGTGGGGAAGCGATCCGGGGTGATCCAGCTGACCGCAGAGCGGTTGTCGCGCAGCAGGCGCCAGAAGCTTTCGGCGTTGTTGGCACCGGGCAGACGGCCGGCATAGCCGACGATCGCGACTTCGTCATGCACCTTCATCGACGTTCATGCCCCCCAACCGAACGCCAGTCGCCCCCTCTCCACCATAGGTCGGCACTCGCGAACGACTTGATGATCAATCTCTCTACACAACCAGTTCAGTTCAGCCGCGGGCTGGCATTCACCATACTGAACGTGGCAAAATCGTGCAACTGCTGCACTGCACAATAGAACCCCGAAATCGCGAAAATGTTGCCCGGCNCCGCGAAAAAAACGTGAAAAATCAGTCCATTGCAGAAAGTATGAAGCGCATCGCCTTCTGTCATCTCGAAAGCCTGACCTGCCTGCCGGCCCTCAATCGCCTGTTCGAGACCCATGGCGACCGGATCGGGCTGGTGCTGGTATCGCGCCGTTTCGACACCAACCATGGCGGCTTCTTTGCCCAGCTGACGGCCAGTGTGCGCAAGTCCGGCGTGGGGATGACCTTCTGGCTAGGCTTCGACCTGATCTCGGCCCAGGTGGTGGCGGGCCCCGTCGGCAAGGCGGCGCGGCTGCTCTTCTGCCTGGGCCGCCGGCCGGCGCTCGAGACCCTGCCGGCACTGGCCCGGCGCCATGGCGCGGTCATCATAGAGACCGGCGACATCAACGCGCCGGCCACCCTCGACCGGTTGCGCGCCTACGCGCCCGACGCCCTGCTGGTGATGAATTTCGACCAGATCCTGAAGCCGGCGGCGATCGCCGTGCCGCGCCTGGGGGCGCTCAACATCCATCCCTCTCTCCTGCCGGCCTTGCGCGGGCCCTGTCCCGTCTTCTGGGCTCTGGTCGAGGGGCGCCCCCGCAGCGGCGCCACCCTGCACCGGATCGAGGACGCGAAGATCGATGCCGGCGCCATCCTGCGCCAGGCCGAGCAGCCGATCGACCGGCGTCAATCGGTGGCCGAGATCAACACCCGCCTGTTCCTGGCCGGCGCCGGCGCTGTGGGCGATGCGCTGGATGACCTTGCCGCCGGCCGGCCGGGCAGGCCGCCCGGGCCGGGCCAGTATCGCGGATTTCCCAGCAGCGCCGAGGCGGCTGCGGCGCGGCGGGCGGGGGTGCGGCTCTGTCACGTCTGGTTCGCCGTCCGGCTGATCGCGGCGACCTTGGGGATCGGTCGCGGACCGCAGGCGGCACATCGGAATTGATAGGCAGCGGAGCGTTGGCGGCCGCTCTGCGACAACTTCGCCGGATTCGACAACTTCGCTGGATTCACAGGCTCCCGCCTAGGAACGCGGCGGAGATTCGCCTAACGTCCGGCCCGTTATGGCATTGGACAGAAACGCACCGGGCCTCGCGGCATCGGCGATGGAAACGGGGCACGGCGCTTACCTGCGTGCCTTCCCCTCCGTACTCCGTAAAGGGATCGGCCTGGTCGTCTCGGCTTCGATGGCGGTGAGTTCCCTCACCGCCTGCTCCGGCCTGCCGGCCTCCGGCCCGACCACGGCCGAGGTGACGGCGGCCTCCAAGCCGACCGCGACGGGGGAGACGCGCTTCGCCCTGATCGACGTTGACCCGAACGTGGTCGCCAGGATGGAGAAATGGTCGGCGGTCTCGCTGATGGGCACGTTCGGCAAGCAGGGCGCGGTCTCGACCCAGGCCATCGGTCAGGGCGACTATGTCCAAGTGACGATCTGGGAGGCCGCGGCCGGTGGGCTGTTCTCAGCGCCGGTCAATGATCGAGGCGCGTCAGGGTCACGTACAGCGAGCATCCCCGAACAGGTCGTGGGGCCCGACGGTGCCATCACCGTGCCCTATGCCGGCCGGGTGCGTGTCGTCGGCCGCACGCCGCAGCAGGTCGAGGAGGCGGTCGTCGCCGCCCTGCAGACCAAGGCGATCGAGCCGCAGGCGCTGGTGACTGTGACCAAGAACATCGCCAACACCGTGACGGTGGTGGGCGAGGTGACGGGCGGCGCCCGCGTGCCGCTGACCACGCGTGGCGACCGCATCCTCGATGTGATCGCCACGGCCGGCGGCACCAAGGCGGCGGCGCACGAGACCTTCGTCACCCTGGTGCGCGGCAGCCAGTCGGTGCGCATTCCCATGCAGGCGCTGCTGACCAGCCCGACGGAGAATGTCTTCGTGCGGCCGGGCGACGTGATCAGCGTCGCCAAGGAGCCGCAGACCTTCACCTCGGCCGGCGCCACCGGCCAGAACTCCGTGGTGCCGTTCGACGCCATCGGCATCACCCTGGACCAGGCAATCGGCCGCACCGGCGGTCTCAGCGATAGCCGCGCCGATCCCGGTGGCGTGTTCGTGATCCGCTACGAACGGCCGGAGGAATACGACCAGCTCGGCTTCCGCCGCCCCGATCCGGGGGCGCTGCAGCAGGTGCCGGTGATCTATCGCGTCAACATGCGCGACCCCAACGGCTTCTTCCTGGCGCGGAGCTTCCCGATCCGCAACAAGGACATCGTTTTCGTCTCCAACGCGCCGGTAGCCGAGATGCAGAAGGCGGTCGGCGTGCTTATCGGATTCATCGGCGCCGCTGCGACGGTGGTGGCGGTGGCCGCTGTGGCGAGGTAGCGCGGAAAGCACGGCAACACCGCTTTGGCTGATACGAATCAGCGAACACACCAGCTTTTGTTCGACCTATTTTCGACAAGTGTCGCAGTGATTGGATGCTGGTGCGCATCTGTAGGAGAGTCCATTGGACGAAAGGTTGATCGACGGCGTGGGGTTATGGTGCGAACGTCTGACCTCGGCTCACGCTAGTGGCCGGCCTGTTCTATTTCTGGACCGAGATGGTGTGATCGTCGAAGAGGTAGGTTACCTGGCACGTCGCGAAGATGTTAGGATTGTAGATGCGGCAGCGGTGGCAATCCGACGCGCAAATGAACTCGGCATCTGCGTTGTCGTCATCACCAACCAAAGTGGGATTGGTCGAGGTTTCTTTGGATGGGATGACTTTGACCGCGTGCAGCATCGGATTTCGGAGCTGTTAGCTCTTAAAGATGCTCATCTCGATCTCGTTGTAGCGTGCGGGTATCACCCAGATGGCATTGGCGAGTTTTGTCGAGCTGATCATCCTTGGCGAAAGCCAAACAATGGCATGGTGATGGCTGCTGCTAGCTGTCTGAAAGCTGATCTGTCTTGTTCACTTATGGTTGGAGACAAGGTTATTGATCTTGAGGCCGCGAGAGCCTCAGGGATTGGCACAGGCATCTTAGTCCGTACGGGGCATGGCGCAGCGGAAGCTCACACCCTCGAAACAAGAAGGCTGGAGCCTATGAAAGTTTCAATATGTAATGATGCCAGTGCGATTGGGCTGTGGCTTAATGAGATTTCTTGACTCCGCTTATGCATGCTATTCGATCAGATAGTTTCAATTGTAGTATAGAAGCGCATCCTAGTGCACTTGTTTGAGAAGAATGGATACACCTAGTACAACCGTGATTTGTGGCTCAGATCCCCGACTGCAGTCTCAGTATGGCACTCGAGAAGGCTCTGGGTTGCGGATATCAGGCGTGCCTGGTGTGGGGCACCGAGTGCTTTATGGACCGCACCTTTCGCTTCTTCCCGGCCCTTATCGATTTGAGTTGTTGTTCAAGCTTGACGCTCTCGGAGAGGGGCTAACTACTGTTGACCTTACCAAATCAGGCGGGCATCGAGCGTTCTATCTGCGTCGATGTTTTAAATGGGAACTGGAAAGGGGGCTTATTCGAGTGTCTTACTCGCTCGAAGATCCCATTGAAGCGTTCGAATTGCGTCTCTACGCTGGTACTGGTTTCTCCGCTGTGATCGATTGCTTGAATATCATTTCCTCTCGGAGAGCTTAGATAGTGTGGTTGATGGAATTATTTGTTTGCGATTAGTGCCGTTACGCCTAATAGTAAGTGCTACATTTAGATATGAAGATTGTGCTCTTTGGCAGTCATGCCGCTTTGGCCTGGGTTCACACGTTTCTTCTCGGTGCTGCCTTTGAGGCAGAAGTAGGCCCTGAAATTTTGGCCATTCGGGAAACGCCAACCCCAGAGCTTCTTTCCTCGCTTTTGGCTGCTCCTGTCGAAGTATTCATCTTGGCTGATCATCGATCAGCGCTCGGACTTTCCTCAGGAGATGCCCTGCTTCCTGCCGATTCTGTGAGGGAAGCAGCTAATCGAGCAGTCTTTGCTTTGGAGCTTGCTCGTCATTCGTCGCGAACACTGGAGTTGAAGGCAGAAGATTCGGACCTTTGGGCTGCCATGTTAGCGACTGTAGCTCCAACGCCTCGTGCAGAAACGAATGTTGAGCCGTATCACGGGACGCCAGAGACCTCGATGGTGGATACACTTCTTTCACCGTATTTAGTGGCTTTGTACAACGCTATCGAGAAATCCGAGTTGCTTTGTGTGACTTGGCCAAGAGAAAGCTTTCTTGATGGGGATGCTCCTGGGGCCATGTTGCCTGCGACAGTCGAGGTCGCCGGTCGATCGCGCATTTTGGCCTACGGTCCCTACCTTCCCTTGCCAACCGGAAAATGGCGCGTTGTTGTTCTACTGGGCTTCAGCGCTGATATCGGTAGGTTGCCGTTTATGATCGAAGTTGATACGGGGGCATCTATCGAGCGCGGTTTCTTTGAAGTGAACGCAGGAGGCATATTCACGTTGGCTATGGAGTTTCGGGTAACTGAAGTTATGCATCCAATTGAAATGCGTCTTATTAGTCAAGATTCGGCATTAGAAGGCCAAGTCGCTTTGATAGAAGCGAAGTTTTTTGATTGTTCGCAAGCATCAGGTTGAGTTGCTCACCTACAATAGATTGCCGAAGATGGAAGGCATGGTTCGAAATCGTTCAGCAGTGAACTAGCACAAGAAAAAGTGACTGTGACAAGTGGCTTGACCGGACGGTCGCCTTGTCACCGAAATGCATGGGCTGTTCATGCATTCGATAAATCGTTTAGCCACTTCTCTCGGCATTGGCGCAGTTGAGCAACGCCCTTAGTAAATTGTAGCCCACGACCTCTCTCCCTCTCTCCCTCTCTCCCTCTCTCCCTCTCTGCGCAATGGGAATGCAGTTGAAATATCGTTAGCATGTACCGATTATAGGGAATGCTGACCACTGAATGTCCGATCTGCCATAGCCCGTCGCTCCTTGTAGTTCGACTTTCTGCTGCCAAGTCGTGCAGTTCCCTTTATAACATTAAATCGCACGGCTCGAGCGATCTGGCGTCTTACTACAAATGCACTGTCTGCAATTTTTTGAGAACTGACTATTTCGATCAGTGGTCAAATGATGATTTTGCTCAGCGCATCTACAATGATGAATATCATCTTGTAGATGGTGACTATTCGGGCAATCGAGCCAAGGGTATCGTCAATTATTATCAGCATATTTTCCGTGACGTGCTTGGCAAGGAGGGTCAAGCTATCCTTGACTACGGATCAGGGTCGGGCGCGTTCGTCAATTTCATGAAAGAGCAAGGCTATAAATCTATCCGTGGCTATGATCCTTTCAGTAACCCGGACGCTCAATTCGATAGAAAAGCTAATGACGTTGTCACCTGTTGGGAGGTGATTGAACACGAACGCGATCCACACCTAATTTTCGGGACGCTGTTGGATGCGGTTCAGGATGAAGGTTTAGTTGTCATCTCGACGCTGCTGATCGGGGATAAGCCTGCGGAAGTAATCTATGGCCACTGGTATGCAGCTCCGAGAAATGCACATCTATCTCTCTACTCAGTGGGAGCCTTTGCCTATTTGTGCGGAAAACATGGTCTCAGTCTGAAAACAGACGGGCAAGGGAAGGTGGTTTGTTCACGTCGTGATCTCACTCTTCCAGACCTCTATGGGCCACAAGATCTGTCGGGTGAGCCCTATAGACGGGCCATCAGCATCGTGCCCGAAGGACACAATTACTGGCTAGAAAACGATCGTGATCGAAAGTTCATCTGGTTCGACGCTTCGCCAATCACGACGTATTACATCTATTCAGAAGATCCCGATGTGTCGGCAAAGGTAGGTGCCAAAGTCAACGTGCGAATGGATTTGTTACTGCCATTGAGTGTCGTTGGAACAAAGGAAGCAAGAATCACCATAGCTGATAACAGTCAGGTACTTTTTACGACAACTGTAGCCAAGGAAGGCTGGACTACTGTGGAGTTTGTGGCGGATGTGCCTTCCGTCGATGGCGTGTTGTTCCAGCCTTTCCGACTTTCGATCGAGACCGTGGAAGGCAGGTTGTTTTCGGCATTGGCCGGAGATCGCATTCTGTCTTACGCAGTCGCCAATCTTCAGGGGCGAGTCATTGCCATTCGGGACCTGTAGCCAAGGCTGTCCTAGGCAGTTGTACACTTAGTAGTCCTTTGGCCATGCCTACACCGAAGCTGTAACAGGATCTCATCATAGCGGAATTTGGCTGAAATAGTGGAGGCGCGTGTCCATGACAATGCGACTTGGCGTTTATACCTCTGCCATCCTAGCCATCCTGCTATTGACTTGTGGCGCGTTAGTTGCTCTTGGCATCGAGAGAGCACATCGTCCCGAACTGTTGGCGCTCCAAGAGCCCACCATCAACGTAGGCGACAAGTGTGGATATCCGACGCAAAACGAACCTTGCATCAGTGGCTCGAAGGTTAAGGGGCTTCGAACCGGTCATGTCGCGATTGGAAATAATACTTTCGGCACAGACGCTTACATTGGCGTCTGGGGCGATGAACTCTATGAAAATCCCAACCAAGAGATGCGCGGTCTAAGTTATGCGTTGCGTGCCACGCGGTCCGTTCCGGATGAGCAATCGCTCGGCTGGGATGTCATACCCATCGTCGCTGCATCGGTGATAGAGGCATCGAACACTCAGAAAATCGTTGGCAACGTGAAGTCGTTGGTTGCCGAGACGCATTTTGTTGCACCGTCCGCGGGAACGTATCGCGTTCGTAATAGCTACAATTTGCAGTCTACTTTGGTTACGCTTGGCAGGGGCGTTACGTTGGAGCATTGGCAAGGGCTTATTGTGAGTCCGACGCCGACTGGTGGCGGCACCATCGACAAAGGCTATGGCGTAGAGATCGGTGCTGTTACAGCTGAGACAGCGGCGGCACTAAAGCTCGATGGTGATGGCAACGCTGGACGCATTCTTTGGACTAATTGGAGCATAGCAGAGAGGAATGATACGAGCCTGCATTTTCAGTTGGGTGGCAATGATGTGGTAAAGCTAACGCCGACATCAGCCGAATTCTCGCGTCCTATCATCGCGACACTGGAAGACGCAGGGCAGGCGAATGTTGTCTGCTACGACAGTTCAAGTGGGAAGCTCACTTACCGTTCGTGGGCAACTGGTTGTACTCCTTCGTCTCTTCGCTTTAAGGAAGATGCTGAAGCAATTCAGAATGCCCAGGCACTCGATATCGTTGTTGGTTTGCAACCCAAGCGCTATCGCTTCAAAGAATCAATCGACATGGACCGTAGGAGCCACATTGGCTTGTTAGCTGAGGAGGTGGCTGTGAATGCGTCAGAGCTTGTTGAATATGAGGCTGATGGCACTACGCCCCGCGCAGTTAAATACCAAGAGGTCATTCCGTTGCTCGTGGGGGCAATTCGGGAACTCAAGGCAACGAATGAGAATCTACAGCAACAAATTGAACAACTTAGGGGGAATGGCCACTAGAGTCTCAAGGAAGCTAGGAACGGAAAAGGGTTGCCCTTGCAGGTGGAATCTACTTCATGATGCCTGCTCGAGGCGAGGGTTAACCTTGAAGACAGGCTGCCATGCTGCAGCAAAAAGCAGGCGGCCTTCGCTTGATCGATGCTCTGGTGGTTCTCCTTTTGAGCGTTGTTGTTGGCGGAGATGCGTTTGCAGAGCGCGCGAGTTGGCGCCAGAGATTGCCGTATCTGATCGACTGTCGCGAACTAGGTCTCGCGGCCTTTGGCGTGGAAGTGCTCATCGCCCTTGCCGTTGGACTGCGGTCGGCGGACCTTGGTCTTGCGACGTTCAATGCCCTTGAACTGGAGGAGCATCTCGTAGTGATAATGATTGAGTTTGCCAGATAACTCTCGGCATTGCCTAACTGCATGACTTTGATCGACATGTCGTTTTCCCGAAGGAGGGCGCCACTTCGGTGTTGAGCTTAAGCTTCCTTCTGAGTCGACGGCCAATCAGATTGGCGAAGTGGTGGGTACGGCGAGCACGTCGCGAACGTTTCACGGAGGGAGTTCGGTGAAGCGATTGACCAGATAATCGACAATGAGAGCAGGACGTGGAGGCCTGTCCTTCAAGGCGGATCACAAAGCCAGTGCACGCTGGTCGGAGCCACGTGATCAACTGCAGCGGCATTAGACTGTGCCGTTCCGCATCCTGACTTTCAAGTTCTCGGCCATGGTCGCGGCGTATTGCTCTGCATTCCATGATCGTCGCTGGCCTGCGTTGACGACAATTTCCTGCCACTGGACTACATTCTTTGAATTTTCTGGGCTCCTTGCGGGCGCGGAACCATCAAGTGACTCTGCTCCCAAATGATTCTATTGGGCCTCGGCCTTGATCAGAGATGTTGAACGCGGGCGTAAATTTCACTGCCCACTTGCTACATTTGGCGGTGGGGCATTTGACTCAAGGTCTTCTGCATCGGCCCTCGCATACGAGAACGTTCGTCGCCAAAGCTTCGTTCCCTCGTGTGCTTCTAACATCTCCCTGTGACGCTCTGCAAAAGTGGCTGTAGGGCGGCGCCGCCGTTCGACTGGCCAAGGGTCAACGACAGAGGAGGCGGCAGTTAGTGAGTGTTCCGTCCTGTCTGGAATTCCTAGGAAGTCGAATAAGGCGCCGAGGGTCGCTTGACGCGTCATTGGCATCCATAGCTGTTCAGCTCTCAAGACATGGGTAGCGATCCCCGCTTCTTGAATGGCCTCAAATGCAACTGCGGATGCTCTGAGAGACTGGCCAAAATAGGGAATCCATTGATCTAGATCTTCATTTGATAGCCATGGCATTTGCCAATTAGACTTCGCGCAAGCGACTGGATCCCGAATGCAGTGAACATATGAGAATTCTAGTGTGGACTTGAGCGCCAAAAGATTGATCTCTGCGTCAGGTGTCTTGCAGAAGAGAGTACGTATCTCTTTAATAGATTTGCCTAAGAGGTAACGTGTGTGGGTCGTACTGGCGAGGCTCGCGACTATCAGAGCAGTGAGGCGTGGTCTATCTTCTTCCGCTCCGTATCCTCGCCAGTGATATCCTTGAGCGTCTGTCCATATATTTCGCTCGAACGTCATTGTCTTGTCTATCGCACTCAAAAAGTCAGCAAAAGCCGACGTTTTCAAAGGCATAAACTCCTGGAAGCACAGAATGGATGGGTGAGCCTGAAGAACTGCCTCAGCGTAGGTGGTCCCGCTACGCGGCAGGCCGCCCCCCCTATTGTAAACTTAACATCCCCGCGGAGACAGGCTGGAAGGTTAAGGAGTGCGGAGAGATCCATCGCTTGGATATCAAGCCAATGACATGTATTTGGATTCTCTCTGTAGCTGCTGCGATAGCTGGCTGCAACTCTCCCAATATCATCGCAAACTTTTTCAGATCGGCTATGACTTTTACCGCCAGGTAAGGCGCCTGCGCTTGAGAGGGTCTGCTCTTTGGCTCTGGCTGAGGAACAAATGGATATAGGCAGAGCACAATGTGCGATAGATACACATGTCTCAGTTTGGGCAAGGCTGGTATAGTGTCAGCATCTGTAGTCAAATCTATTACTTTTGCGCTTTAAATTCCTGTATTGGTCTTTCCGACTAGTAGACCTACGATAAATGTTGCTGTAGTCGCGCTTGCCGGCACAAGAACTCGATGAATCAATTCGAGGCTCAATTACGTCCAGCAGCCATTCACTGAATTTTCGACTTGCGCTTTCATGCACCCCAAAACGATCGGCCACTCAAAGAGCCTGTGATGATCTCCTATTTAAAGGGGCTGCGTCATAGGCTTGCGTAAATTCGACCGGCGAGAGACAGATCACTAAGAATTCTGCCTCGCCCATCTTTTAGCAGAAGCGCGCTCTGACAATACTCTTTGATAACGCCTGCATCATGCACGGCCATAATCATTCCGCAATGCTTCCGTCTCCCGAAGAGCTCATCATGACATTTTAGCTGGAAACGTCGATCTCCAACTAAGATTACTTCATCGATCAAATAGCACTCAAAATCCATCGCCAATGAAAGAGCAAACGCCAGTCGCATGCGCATTCCATCAGAATAGTAGCGCACTTGCGTATTCATATGTTTGCCTAGCTCGGAAAAGTCCGCGACGTAGTCGTACGTCGGTGCAAATGGCAAGCCATACAATCGGCTAAGAAAACGCACGTTGTCATAGCCAGTAAGTTGTCCCTCGAAGCCGCCCCCCAGTGCGAGAGGCCAAGAGAGTCTCAATCCCCTTTTTATCTCTCCTGCAGTTGGAAGGAGTATGCCCGATAGAATCTTGATAAGTGTCGACTTTCCGGATCCGTTTGCTCCAAGAATTCCTAGTCGCTCTCCGATGCCAACGCGAAAGGAAACCCTGTCGAGTGCACGGTGACCACCGCGTTGACCTTCGAAGATTTTAGTAATGTTAATTGCTTCGACGTAAGCTTTCGTATCAGTGGCGTGCGTCTGCATCAGAGTCACTTAGAAAGCTCATCGTA
>JGI26527J51213_1002506_pt1 | contig 11049 bp, 6 predicted proteins | sample ThiBiot_300_biof_FD_51213 | JGI IMG/M metagenome (IMG submission 51213) | reverse complement strand
CAGCTTCGCGGCGGTCGCACCGCCGACACCGCATCCGCCGAGGACCGCTATGACGCGCTCAAGAAATTCGCGCGCGACCTGACGCAGGCGGCGCGGGACGGCAAGCTCGATCCGGTGATCGGCCGCGACGAGGAGATCCGCCGCACGATCCAGATCCTCGCGCGCCGCACCAAGAACAACCCCGCGCTGATCGGCGAACCCGGCGTCGGCAAGACGGCGATCGCCGAGGGCCTCGCGCTGCGCATCGCCAATGGCGACGTGCCGGACACGCTCAAGGACCGCACGCTGATGGCGCTCGACATGGGCGCGCTGATCGCGGGCGCGAAATATCGTGGCGAATTCGAGGAACGGCTGAAGGGTGTGCTCGACGAGGTGAAAGGCGCCGAAGGACAGATTATCCTGTTCATCGACGAGATGCACACGCTGATCGGCGCGGGCAAGTCGGACGGCGCGATGGACGCCTCCAACCTGCTCAAGCCCGCCCTCGCGCGCGGCGAATTGCATTGCGTGGGCGCGACGACGCTCGACGAATATCGCAAGTACGTCGAGAAGGACCCGGCGTTGCAGCGGCGCTTCCAGCCGGTGTTCGTCGGCGAGCCGACCGTGGAGGACACGATCTCGATCCTGCGCGGCCTCAAGGATCGCTACGAGCTGCACCACGGCGTGCGCATCACCGACGGCGCGATCGTGGCGGCGGCTACCCTGCCGAACCGCTACATCACCGACCGCTTCCTGCCCGACAAGGCGATCGACCTGATGGACGAGGCGGCCAGCCGCATCCGCATGGAGGTGGAGAGCAAGCCGGAGGAGATCGAGAACCTCGACCGCCGCATCATCCAGCTCAAGATCGAGCGCGAGGCGCTGAAGAAGGAAAGCGACGCCGCCTCCAAGGACCGGCTCGCGCATCTGGAGGAAGACCTCGCCAACCTGGAGCAGCAGTCGGCCGAGCTGACGCAGCGCTGGCAGGCGGAGAAGGAGAAGATCGGCGCGGAGGCCAAGCTGAAGGAACAGCTCGACGCCGCGCGCACCGCGCTGGAGCAGGCGCAGCGCGAGGGCAACCTCGCCAAGGCGGGAGAGCTGTCATACGGCACGATCCCGGCGCTGACCAAGCAGCTTGAGGAGGCGCAGGGCGCCGCCAAGGGCGCGATGCTGCGCGAGGAGGTGACGGCCGACGACATCGCCAATGTCGTCAGCCGCTGGACCGGCGTGCCGGTCGACCGGATGCTGGAAGGCGAGCGCGAGAAATTGCTCCGCATGGAGGAGGTGATCGGCAAGCGCGTGATCGGCCAGGCCGATGCGGTGCGCGCCGTCTCCACCGCCGTCCGCCGCGCGCGGGCCGGGTTGCAGGACCCGAACCGGCCGCTCGGCTCATTCCTGTTCCTCGGCCCGACCGGCGTGGGCAAGACCGAGCTGACCAAGGCGCTCGCCGAATTCCTGTTCGACGATCCCAACGCGATGGTGCGCATCGACATGAGCGAGTTCATGGAGAAGCACAGCGTCGCGCGGCTGATCGGCGCGCCCCCCGGCTATGTCGGTTATGAAGAGGGCGGCGTGCTGACCGAGGCGGTGCGGCGGCGGCCCTATCAGGTCGTGCTGTTCGACGAGGTGGAGAAGGCGCACGGCGACGTCTTCAACGTGCTGCTCCAGGTGCTCGACGACGGGCGATTGACCGATGGGCAGGGCCGGACGGTCGATTTCTCGAACACGCTCATCATCCTGACCTCGAACCTCGGCAGCCAATATCTCGCCAATCTCGGCGAGGACGAGGATGTCGCGAGCGTCGAACCGCAGGTGATGGAGATCGTCCGCGCTCATTTCCGCCCGGAATTCCTCAACCGGCTGGACGAGATCATCCTGTTTCACCGGCTCGGTCAGGCGCACATGGGGCCGATCGTCGATATCCAGGTGGCGCGCGTGCAGAAGCTGCTCGCGGATCGCAAGGTGACGCTGCACCTCACCGATGCGGCGCGCGCGTGGCTGGGGCGTGTCGGCTACGATCCCGTCTATGGCGCACGGCCGCTGAAGCGCGCGGTGCAGCGCTACCTGCAAGACCCGCTCGCCGAGATGATCCTGCGCGGTGACGTGAAGGACGGCGCGACCGTCAACGTCGACGAAGGGGATGGCAAGCTGGCGTTGTCGGTGGAGTGAGAGATCGCTCTGGCGCATTAACGGTTGCGCGGGCACAGAACGCGGATGATGAACGAGGAACTCAAAGAGTATCTGGCCAAGGGCGCAGCAGCATTACGCGCTGGCGAACTGTCGGCCGCAGTGGACGCATACCTCTCTGCGGTCGCAGTCCGCAATAATCTTCCCGATGCGTGGTTCAATCTAGCTTGGGCTCAGCGCGCTCTACGACAATTCCGACCGGCCCTCACATCCTATGCACAAGCCATCCGCTACGGCGTCGAACGGCCAGAAGAGGCCCATCTCAATCGAGCGGCGATTCTTTCAGATCACCTCTTCCAGTTGGACGAGGCCGAACTGGAGCTTCGTCAAGCAATTGATATTAATCCATATTTCATTCCGGCATGGCTCAATCTCGGGCATTTACATGAGGACCGAGGCTTGGCCGATGCGGCGCGAAAAGCCTATATGGAGGCATTGGCTATCGACGCCCGCAATGGTCGCGCCCATGCCCGTCTGGCCGTGATCGATATTTCCGAAGGACACCCCGGCCAAGCCATCACAAATCTGAACCGTGCACTGGATAATGTATCCGATGCGCGCGGCCGCGCCGATATTCTGTTTGCCATGGGCACCGCACATGATGCGCGCGAAAACTATGATGAGGCCTATCTTGCATATGAAGCGGCCAATTGGCTTTCCCGTTCGGTTTCGCCGCACCGCTATGATCGCATCGCGCAAGACAGACTGGTGGAGCGGTTGATAGCCGCCTCCCCGAAACGTGCTGCGTCAATCGCCAAAAGTGATCGCGCCGCTCCGATCTTCGTCGTTGGCATGTTTCGTTCCGGATCAACGCTGGTTGAACAGATCCTTGCTCGTCACAGCAAGATCGTCGCGGGCGGCGAGTTGGAATTCCTTCCAGCTTTGACGAGTTCGTATGGCGACCAATATCCAGAGATATTACAAGAACTTTCTACTAGTGACTTTGAACGGCTGCGCGATCTATACTGGTCCGATATACAGATTGATATAACACCAACATCAATTATCACCGATAAAAGATGCGATAACTTCATGCATATTGGATTAATTAAGAGTATATTTCCTGACGCCAAGATGATTCATACTCACCGATATCCGCTCGACAATTTCGTATCTCTGTACGCCACCGATTTTGATCATGATGTTCCTTATAGTTATGATTTTTGTGATATCGCGCATTATTATCTAACTTATCTCCGGATCATGGAATATTGGAAAACACTGTACCCAAAAGATATATACGACATCAATTACGATCTGTTAGTTGCAAGTCCGCGGAGAGAAATAGAACGTGCAATCAATTTTCTTGGGTTGAATTGGGAAAATCAACTTGAAAATTCCTCATATCAAAGTGATGTTGTTCAAACTGCGAGCCTCTGGCAAGTTAGAAAACCGCTCACCCTTCGATCATCGGGTCGTTGGTTGCACTATGCGAAGCATTTGACGAAAGCACGCGAACTGCTTGGATTGAGCGAGAGCGGCGTCAAAATCGCCTGAATGGCGATCACACCGATTATCTGGCGCTGGTTGTCACGATCCCACGATCGACGATCGCGAACAAGCGTTCAAGATTCGCCCGTTCCGCTTCGGTCAAATGAGGGTTCCAGACATCGAAGATTAGGAGAACGCGGCGCTGATTGCTATCATTACGCGCTTCGTGCTCGATCGTATCGTCGAACGCGAAAGCTTCCCCTTCTCGCCAATGTCGCGTTTCTCCGCCAACGCGGAAGGTGCATCCGTCCGGCACGACTAATGGTAGATGAATGATCGCGCGCGTATTGGTGACGCCGGTATGTGGTGGGATATGAGCGCCTGGCCTCAGGATCGAGAAGAAAGCGTTGGGCGCCTTACCCGGAACATGGCTCTGCGGCACTGCCGCCAGCGCTGCTGCCGTTTCGGGACAGAGCTCGCAAACCGCCTCATTCTTCCGGCCAAATTCCCACAGGAAGCAGGCGGACCAGTCAGGATTGTTGTCAAGCGGAGACCATTTATTTTCCGGCGCGCCCGCGGGTTGGCTGACATATGGCCTTATCGCCTCACTACGATTGGTGAGCATCGCAAGAGCTTCTGCACGGATAGCGCCGGTTTTGGCCTCAAGCTCGGCAAACCATGGAAAGAAGGAGCGATCGAAGAACTCATCGGCGGGCAAGAATGGATAATGCAGGCCCGCACATTCATTGTGATAGATTTTGCGGCGGCCCAGAATATGATCAACAGCCGCGCTAAACCTGTGCGCCGCCGGATTGCCTCCTTCCCCGATTCCGATATTCTGATCAAGCAAAGCGGCAAGGGCGCGATTGTGTTCAACCAGATGGCCCTCCGCGCGCGCCCTTATCTCGACCATGGCGGGCGGTGGATCCTGCATGCCGCCGGCAAGTTGCGCCACCGCGCTCCAGTGTGGCGCAGCTTCGGAAATTCGTCCTTGTCGCTGGAGTAACTCAGCCAATCTAAGTTGCGCCATGAAGTAGCGCTGATCGATATCGAGCGCTGCCAGAAGGCTGCTCCGCTCGCCTTCATCGTCTCCCTGGCCGCGATAAGCGGTTGCGAGGTTGAGTCGCAGTGCCGGCTCGCGCGGATCCAAGTTTGCCGCAGCTTGGAAGCCTTTGACTGCCCTATCAAAATCCCGGTCGGCCATGGCTCGCATAGCGCGAGCATTATGCGAGCGCGGCTCATCCGGATAATACGCGACAGCATCGTCCAAATGCGCCAACTCTTCCGCCATTCGTCCCGCCTGCCGCGCCTCTGCAGCCGCACGTAGCAGCGATTCCAATTCTGTTTTTGCCCGCCTCATGGAGGGAATATAGGCGGTCTACCGCCAGCGGCAATCGGCTTGATCCCGCAACAAAAAGACCTACTCATCACGCGATGACAAATGTCTCTCAAACGGTTCTCCGGCCAGATTGGCTTGCGCACCGGTATGACCCCGATCACGACGCGGTGCATTTTGTGATCGCCGACCGCGAGTTGCGACGTGAAGCGCCGTTCCTCATCGACGAATTCCTGCCGGATGCCGGATCTCCGATCATCGTTCGTCGGACGGACGCGCTCACGGCAACTAACGCTGATAGCACACGGATCGGCTTCATTTTCCACTCGGCTTATTGTTGCTCCACCTTGCTCGCCAATGCCTATGACCGGCCTGGAGTAGCGACGAGCGTGAAGGAACCAGTTCTCCTAAATGATCTGACGGGATGGCGGTTGCGCGGCGGCGCGCCGGATCGGATCGGTGCGATATTGGGCGACGCACTTACTTTATTGGCACGCCCCTTCGAGCCGGGTGAGACGACGATCATTAAACCATCCAATGTCGTCAACGGCTTGGCGCCGGCGATGGTTGCGGCGCGTCCGGAAGCGGGCGTCCTCCTTATTCATGCACCGCTGGAGATTTATCTCGCCTCAATCGCCAACAAAGGGCTGCGTGGCCGCCTTTGGGTCCGTGAACTGCTGAGCAAGCAGTTGAAAGAAGGATTAGTCGATTTCGGATTCACCGGCGACGATATCTTCAAGCAATCCGACCTTCAGATCGCGGCGCTTGGATGGCTGGCGCAGCAGCGGCTGTTCACCAGAATGGCGAAAGCCTGGCCCGACCGCGTACGCTCGACAAGCAGTGAGACGCTACTTGCCCGACCGCTGGAATCGCTGACTGCGCTCGATGGATTATTCGGTATCACCTCGGATGCGAAAAGTCGCGGCGTGATTGTCAACACGACCTTCCGCCGCCACGCGAAGTCGGGAGAATCCTTCACCGTGGACAACCGCCTTGCCGAACAGAAGGTAGCGACCGAGCTGCATGGCGATGAGATAACGCTGGTCTACGACTGGGCCCAACTGATCGCAGAGCAGAGCGGCTTGGAATTCACCCTACCCAACCCTCTCCTAACCAATATTGCCAGCTAATCCCCGAGCACAAATGTTCGGTGAAAATCGTTCTTGATGGTGACTCTCGTAGATGTTCATCATTACCGGGAATTGCGGCGGCGACTATCGAACTGAATGCCGGCGATATAGCCGCGTCATAACGACGCAACCCAAAAAAAGAGGCGACCGAATTCGGCCGCCTCCCAGTTAATCCAGGTTTTGTTGCTCAGAACTTGACGCGAGCCGAAACCGAGAAGCTCCGGCCAAGCGGATCGTAGGTCGACGGGAAGGTGTTCCCGCTGTTGGCCGTCGTGGAACCGGCCTGACCACCGACGATCGGCGGCTGTCGGTTGAACAAGTTCTGGATACCGATCACGATCTGGTAGCGCTTTTCAATCTCGAACTGCGCGGTCAGATCGAAGTAATCATATGCCGGAATACGGTTAAAGTTAACCGTCTGCCCAGCCAACGCGTAGTTAATCCCCGAGGCGTTGGTAATGACACCGTTGAACAGCGGAGGCAGGCCCGGCTCATAACGAACCGGATCGATATGACGCCACAGCAAAGAGAGGCTGCCCTCGCCGAGCGAGACCGTAGTCCGTTGCTGCCAGGACAGCTTCGGCTGGATCTGACCGAGCGCAGGACCGCAGTTAGCGCTGTAATAGCCGACGCATTCGCGATTGACCGACGAAGGCGCGGCCTGGAAGCGAAGATGGTTCGTCCAGTTGCCGACGAAATTCAGGTCAAGCCCGAAATCGCCGAATTGTCGATTATAATTGGCAGTCAAATCGATGCCGTCCGTCGCCAGACGACCGAGGTTCGTTTCAAGCAGCAGCAAGCCCGGCGTCGTGGCCGAGGAACCGCTGAGACCCCCGTTCGCCGGATTGCGGCGAATGACCGTGCAAGCCGGCGAGGTCGCCGACGCGGCGGTGATGTTCGTGAAGCACGCATCAATTGCGTCACCCGGCGTCGCGAACGTGATCGCGTTGTTGATGATGATGTTATAATAATCGACCGACAACGTGAAATTGGGAATCACGCTCTTCGGAGTGAGGACAACGCCAACTGTAAACGTGTCCGCCTTCTCCGGCTTCAACGTCGTACTAGTGACGAACGTCGCGTTCACCTGACCGGAATTGGGCTGCGGAATCACCCCGATCGAAGGCGCCGGCGCGCCCTGTGCCAAGCAGACCGCAGTCAGATTGGGATTGCCAAGCGGCGCCGTCCCCTGACACGGATCCGTAGTCAGGTTCGTCAGGTTGGTGGAAGTCGGCGCAAACAACTCGTTGATGTTCGGCGCCCGAACGGCCCGCTGATAATTGCCACGGAACCTAATGTCGTCAGTCGGCGCCCAAGTAAGTCCGCCCTTATAGGTGAAGGTATTGAACGTCGGATTGCCCGGCGCCTGAATGTTATACGCCGAATAACGTGCACCTGCTTCGAGCGTCAACTCATGGAACAGCGGCTTGTCGCTGACAAGCGGTGCGATCAGTTCGCCGAACACTTCCTTGACGTCATATCCACCCGTGAACGGCAGGATGGCTCCGCCCGCACCGCCAAGCTCACCCGGGCTTTGTGCGAAAGCATCCGGAATACGCTGGTAAGTATACTTACGATACTCTGCGCCAAGCGCGAAATTGACCGGCTCGCTCGCCCCCGGCAAAGTAAGACCGAAATCACCCGAATAAAGCGCATGAAGCTGGGTCAGCTCGGTGTTAATTCGGATCGTGCTCTGGCCCTGGATGAAGGCCACCTGCGCCGGAGTGATGCTGCCAGCCGGGCCAAACAAATTGAGCGGGACGCAGTTGTTCGTCGTGACAGTACAACTTGTCGTGTTGGTAGCGTTCAACGCCTGCTGAACACGCGAGTTCAGCACATAGCCAGACTGAGTCTGCGTCTGCTCGCTACGACCATAGGCCGCACCCACATCCAGTTTTGTCGAGCTGCTGACATCGTAGCGAACACCCGCACGGAAATCATATACGTTGTTCTCGAACGTGCTGACGCGCGGCCCAAGCTCAACGAGACGCCGATAGACGGCGGGAAGCGGAATCGCTGGATTGTTATCGCAGGTAGCGCCGAGTGCAATGCCGTTCGCAGTACAAAGCTGATCGCGAATCGTCGAATTCAAGTACGGATTATTCCCCGGAATCGTCTTCGGATCACCGAAAATCCCCGACGGCGCAATGATCGACTGGATGACGGTCTGCGAGAACATGCCGCGAGCATAGACCTCGACGCCATCCGCAACTTCATAATGAGTTGCAGCATAGACGCTCTTACGCGTCAGTGGAGTCTGGAAGATGTTATAGGGGTTGAAGTTGTATCCCTGATAATAGGGAACAAGGCTCGTTCCAGTCGGATTGATTTGATACGAGGTGCCGCCAACGTCGATCCGCGTCGGCACGGTAGTGCCCGACGAACCAGATGCGCGACCGGACTTGCTGTCCACCGTGAAGAGCGCGAACGGGCGATTCTGATAGACCGGCTTGATATCACTGTAGCCGAAGCTGATCACCGCATTACCGCGGCCATCGGCGAAGTTCGCACCCAGTGTCATGTCCGCGCGGAAAGCGGCGCCGTCACCCTGCTCGGAGATCTTGTAAGTGCTACGAAGATCGAGACCCTGGAAATCCTGGCGGGTTACGAAGTTCACCACACCCGACACCGCATCGGCACCATAAGTGGTCGAAGCACCACCGGTCAACACGTCGACGCGCTGCACCAGAGCGAGCGGGATCACGTTGAGATCGGTAGCGCCATTGGCGAGGGTCGGCACGACCCGATTGCCGTCGAGAAGCACGACATTGCGTTGGGAACCCAAGCCCCGGAGGTCGATCGTGTTGACGCCATTCGCGCCATTATTGACCTGCGAACCGATGCTCGGCGACACACCCGGCAGGCTGCGCACGAGTTCTTCGACAGTGCTCGGCGCGCGCTTCAGAATTTCCGCATCATTGACCACATTCACCGGCATCGACGCGGTAAGGTTCGGATTGCGGATCAGCGTGCCGGTGACGACGATGTCCTTGGTGGCGTCAGCGGCAGTTTCCTGCGACGCAGCCGGCTGCGTATCGGTCTGCGCGAACGCCGGCATCGCGGCAAAGCCCGCGATGATAGTCGTCGTGCAGAGGAAACGCCGAGCGTTAAAGTTTCGCATTACGAAATCCCCTTTATGCCGTTCTCGGGAATAGCCCCGGACGGCCATGCTATTCGGTGGCAAATGCCACACTGTCCGAAGGATTACAGCGCACCCATGCCATGTCCAAGGCACATCGTCGCAGGAGTTACGTTCTCTCGATTGCTGTGTCGCGGCGGCAACACCCACTATTACGAACGTAACTAAGCATTGCTGCCAGAATCTACATTTCTACGGGCGCGTCACCGCCCCATATCCCCCGCCACCCGCATCGGGTCGATCCTTTTCCCGCGCCACATCATCGCCCAGTGGAGATGCGGCCCCGACGCGCGCCCGGTCGCGCCGACGCGGCCGATCTCCTGGCCCTGGCGGACATGATCGCCGACCTTCACGTCGATCCGCGATAGGTGCAGGAAGGCGCTGTTCAGACCCATGCCGTGATCGAGCATGAGCAGATTGCCCTCCAGCGTGAAGGGCAATGATGCGGCGAGGATCACCACGCCGTCCGCCGGGGCGATCACCGGCGCGCCGGCCGGCTTCGCCACGTCGACGCCGCCGTGATAGGCCCCCGGCTCGCCGCGATAGATGCGTTGCGCGCCGAACAGGCCGGAGATGCGGCCGGCCGCCGGCCAGATGAAGCGCTGACGCCAGCCGTCGGCGTCGGTGCGCATCTCGCGCGCGGCCTTGATCTGCTCCAGTTCGGCCGGGCGGCGGCGGGCGAATTCGGCGCTCGGCACCGGGGTCTTGGCGACGGTGTCGAGCCGTTCGAGCCGCCAGTCGCCGGGCGCAACGTCGAACACTTTCATCGCCTGACGTCCGTCGGCGAGTGTGGCCAGCAGGGTCGCGCGCGGAGCGGCGTCGCGGTCGAAGGCGATCAGGAAGCGACCGTCACCCGCCACCTCGACCGGCATCCCGTCCAGCGTCAGCGTGGTCGTGCCCGGCGGCGCGGTGCCGAGCATGAGATTGCCCTGCTGCGGCGTGCCGGAGAAAACACCGAACGTCGCCGGCGGCAAGGGGCGCGGCGCGGGCATTGGCGCGGGACGAGCGGCGGACGCAGGCGCTGACGGCGGTGCCTCAATCGCGGGCGGCACGCAGCCGGCCGCCAGCGTCGCGAGCAGCGCGATCCCGGCCCACCGCCCCGCGCGGCTCATTGCGGCGAGAGCGCCTCGGTCGCCAGCGTCGCGGAGGCGAAGGCGCGCTGCCCCATCACGTCCCAATAGCGCAGGTCCTCCAGCGGGATGCGCGCGCCGGACACCGCGCAGACGACATGATCGCCCGGCGTCAGCACGCGGAAGCCGTTGGCGAGATAATGCAGCCGCGCGGGCCGGTCGGTATTGGACATCAGCATCGTATCACAAACTCATAGCAGGGAAGGCTGTTCGGGTGTGGCGGGAGCATAAGCGCGGGGCTTCGCGCCCTCAACCTTCGCGTCGACATTGCCGTCGCGGAAATGGAGCGTCACCGCCCCCACGCCGCGCGCCGCCGCCGCCGTCGTCAGCGTCGCGCCGCCGCGCGCGGTGACGCGGGCATAGCCGCGCTGAAGCGGCGCGTCGGGATCGACCGCCGCAAGCAACCGCCCGAAATCGGCGAGCCGCTGCCGCGCCGCTTCCAGCCGCCGGTCGAGCGTCGCGGGACGCAGCGCGCCGGCGATGCGGTCGAGCTGGCCGCGCGATTGCGCCACGCGCCGCTCGAGCGCGCGGTCGGCGCGCAGGCCGGCGTCGTCGAGCCGCTGGCGCTGCGGACCGAGCAGCCGGTCGCGCGTCGGCAGCAGCCGCGCCTGCGCCTCCAGTCGCTCGCGCCCGCGCTCGACATAGCGGCGTGCGCACCGTTCGGCGCGCTGGGCGTGCGCCGCGACGGTCAGCCGGATATCGGCGAGCACCGGCACC
>JGI26527J51213_1002490_pt1 | contig 11108 bp, 9 predicted proteins | sample ThiBiot_300_biof_FD_51213 | JGI IMG/M metagenome (IMG submission 51213) | reverse complement strand
GTTGGAAGATGGATGAGGGAAGATGGATGTTAATTATTATATGGAAAAACTTCCAGCATCTATCTTCTAGCTTCCATCTTTATTCGTATTTCAAATATTTAACTAAATTCACTTTCGTTGCCTGATAAGCTTTGATACTTACGACTGCAAAAGTCAGTATCAATAATAAAATCAAACTCAGGACGAATGGGAAAACCGGCATATCGATTCGGTAGGCGAAATCTTTCAGCCATTCGTTCATCAGATAATAACTGATCGGAATACTTATTAAAACTGCAATTAACGTAATCCAAAGAAATTGCTTCGTCAAACCAAAAATTAAAGTTCCGTCTGATGCGCCCAACGTTTTTCTAATCGCCACATCTTTCAGTTTCTGCTCAATCATTAATGAAGACAAAGCGAATAATCCTAATAAAGCTACCATCAAAACCATTGCGTTCAGGATGGTGAAAAGTGTCTGCTGTTTCTGATAAGTTTCAAAAGTTTTGGCAAATTGCTTATCGATAAAATAAGAATTGAATGGATAACCCGGTTCTACATTATTCTGCCAATAGGTTTTCAATCTTTTTACAGTTCCGTCGATATCGTCTGCTTTTAATTTCAATTGAATATTACTTACATTGTACCGTTTCCAGGAAGTTTCTCTGTAGTGGAAGAATATCATCGGCTCTACTTCGCTTTTCAAACTTCTGATGTTGAAATCTTTCACAATTCCTATAATGTGATAAGGTTTGTTATCGAATCCCGGTCTGATTTCCCTTTTCATTGCCTGTTCATTGGTCCATCCGAACTTTTTCAAAAATGCTTCATTGACCAATGCATTGTCAATTGTATCTGATGATAATTTAGGATTTAGAAAACGTCCTTTCAGAAGTTTAACATTCATAAACTGAAGATAATTATAGTCTATAGAACCGTGTCGCGCCTGAATACTGGTATTCAGATAATCCATATTAGAACTGCTTTGATTGTTGCTTCCCGGAGGCGCTTCTGAAAAAGATATACTTTCTACACCGGGTATTTTAGCCATTTCTGTTCTCAGTCTTTCATATTTCAGCCAAGGTTTTCCGTTATTGAATTCATTGAAATTAATCTGAAAAATCTGATTTCCATTGAAACCTAAATCTTTGTTCATCATATGTTTTACCTGCTGGTTGACAATCAATCCGCCGATGATAAAGAATGACGAAATGATTAATTGCAAAGTCAGGATTCCGTTTCTGAGCCAAACACCGTTTCTGCTTCTTGCAAAGTTTCCTTTCAGGGTTTCTATGGCTTTGAAATTGGATAAATATAAAGCAGGAATAAGACCGGAAATTACCGTAACCAAAACCACCATCACCAATGAATAGAAGTAAATATGCCAGTCGTTCATCACGATTTCCTTGTTATAAAACTTATTAAGACTTGGCAAAAGAATTTCTGTGAGCGCTAATGATAAAAGATAAGATGCAAAACAAATCAGGAAAGTTTCCATCAAAAACTGCAGAACCAGACTGGATTTTGTACTTCCAATCGCTTTTCTAACCCCAATTTCTTTCGCACGTTGAGAAGCCTGCGCTGTTTTAAGGTTAATAAAATTAATGGCCGATAAAATCACAATCAGAACAGATAAAGTAAACAGAATCATCAACGATTTGAAGTCTGGTTTCCCGAACCAAGTTGATTCTGAATGCAGTTTTATCTTATCAAGCGGTGTTAGCAATGTATCTGTCGGCCCGTAAGTATCAATAAACTGCTGAGGTGTCATTCCGGAACCTTTAGAGTTTATTTTTGCCCGAAGCATAATAATATCCAGGAATTTTTTCTCAAAGCTTCTAGGATCAGCGCCTTTTTTCAGTAAAAAAAAGCTGGCATAATTGAAGTTTCCCCAAGCTTCTTTATCATTTTTGATTTGCTCAGCAGGTTTGTAAACAAAATCAGGTTTCATTTGGCTGTTTCCGGCCGGCAGTTCATAGACTGCTGTAACAATATAATCTGTGGTGTTAATTTTTATCGTTTCGCCTGCGACATCCGTTTTTCCGAAAAGATTCTTTGCCACAACATTAGAAATAGCAATGTTGTTATCATTTTTGAGAACGTCTTTATAACTCCCGGCAACTAATTTGAATGGGAACAAGTTGAAAAAATTCTCTGAGACCGACATCCCGCCTTTCTGATAAGCCGTCGTATGTTTGGTGGTCATTTTGTAGGACATATCAGAACCATTCATCAAAACATAATCTTCGACTTCCGAGATTCGTTTCAATGCATTTTCTGCCAAAGGAATTGAGATAGCACCTCCATAAACATTATCTTTTTTGTAATAAGTCTGGAAATAATAGATGTCATCCTTTTTCGGATTCCATTTTTCAAAGGATTCTTCGTCATTCCAGTGCATCAGGATGAGCATAAATCCTGTCAAACCGATGGTTAAACCAAACAAATTAATGATGGTAGACAACCAGTTCTTTTTATAATTGATGAAGGCGATTTTGAGCCAATTTTTAAACATAATTATTTTTTTGTTGCAGGAAGAATGCTGGATGTCGGAAATTTTTCACCTAACATCCATCATCAGACATCCTTATTTAACAATTATTCGAAGTTTTTTGCATCCGCTTTTTCGAAAACATCCTTTCTCTGGGAAGAGTGTTCTTCGGAGAAAATTTCACCATCTTTCATATTCACGATTCTGGAAGCGTAACCTGCATCGTAAGACGAGTGCGTTACCATTGCAATTGTAGAACCTTCTCTATGGAGTTCTGCAAGGAGATTCATTACTTCATTTCCGTTGGAACTATCTAGATTTCCGGTTGGCTCATCGGCCAGAATTAATTTTGGTCTAGTCACCAAAGCTCTTGCAACCGCTGCTCTCTGTTGCTGACCGCCGGAAAGCTGCTGTGGATAATGTTTTGCCCTGTGAGCGATATTGATTTTCTCCATAATCTCTTCCACTCTTCTTTTTCTTTCTGAGGAGGAAACACCGTTGTAAATTAATGGTAATTCGATGTTTTCATAAACTGTCAATTCATCAATCAGATTAAAATTCTGAAAAATGAACCCGATATTTTTCTTTCTTATGTCCGATTTTTTCTTTTCAGAAGTTCCGATGGTTTCAACAGATTCAAATTGATATGAGCCGGATGAAGCGCTGTCCAGCAATCCCAGAATATTAAGAAAAGTAGATTTTCCGCAACCGGAAGGTCCCATTATCGCAACGAATTCGCCTTCTTTGATTTGCAGGCTTACATTGTTAAGCGCATTGGTTTGAACATCTTCTGTTTTATAGACTTTTGAAAGGTTTTGAATGTTTATCATTGTAGTATATTTTTTTTAATTATGATTCCGAATTTTTTATTTTTAAAGTCAATGACTATTGTTTTATCAAGGAAAAAAACATTTCCCATTACTCCGTCTAGCCCCTGTTGTTCAAAGGAAAAGTAATCTTCGTCTGTAAACCAAAACTCCTTGGTACTGAATGTCGATTTTCCGATGATCACATTTTTATTGGTTTCTATTGCTTTTACAACCAGAGGATTATTAAAATTTCTGATATTAAAGTTTTCAATAATTTTGGATGAATCAATTAAGTTTTGAAAATTCTTTTTATAAGAAACTATTGGAAAAATACTTGCACCCGTATCATATTGAAAATGATACACTTTACCATCAATCTCTACAGGAAGAATCGGTTTGTTATTAATAATCTTGATGTCAACAAAATCAATTTTTTTAGTGGTTTTTAATTGTTCACTTACAGTTATTTTTTGGTTAGGAAAATCAATAACCAGATATTTATTTTGAAACAAATCTGCTCCCACAACACCGCAAGCTTCCTCCTGTTCGAAGTTCAAAAGCCCGTTAAGTTTATAATTCTCAATTTTTAATTTTCCAACACTGAAATTCTGATGATCAACAGTGAAAACTTTGTGTCCAGCTGCTTCCATTGCTTCATCTACTTTCTTATTCTTAATAAACTCTGTTTTTTCAAAGCATTTATCATAGATTAAAGTCATATTAGCACCTAAATCAAATTGAAACCGATACGTTTTGTTTTCGATAGTGAAAGGCACGCTCATTGCGATTTTATCAACTAATTTTCCGTTAATAGAATCTTTTTCCCATTTAAAGTCAATACTTTGTCCTTTAACAAAAAGACCTATAATGACTGTGATTAAAAACAATAATCGGTTTTGCATTTTAGTTTATTGATTGTTTAATTATTGTTTCCAGTTTTTCACCGTGTAATTCAGACTTGTATTTTTATCCAGTGACAAAGAAACATCTTTCCCTTCTTCGATTCCGTCGATTTTCCCTTCCGTTTCCCAGTTTCCTTTGGTTAATTTGAATTTCAAATCAGGATAAGTTTTGAATGTAATTTGTCTGGTTGTTTCACCTGTTTTATTAAGTTTAATGACGTTAGGATTCCAATTCCCGATGCTTGACTGATTACCTGTAATATAAACATCACCGCTGTTTTCGGGAACATTTACCGTTAAATTCACTTCGTATTTTACATTAGATAAACCCAATTTTGTTCTCACTTTTTCTACACTGGTTTCATCCAAAACATTTAGCAATTCAGGAACAAAATCTTTAAACGACTGATATTTTTTACGGTTGTTTTCATATACTTCCATTTTCTTTTCAAATTCAGGAATCAGAACAAAGGAATAGTCATTCATATGCTGTTTTCGTAAGCTTTCAGCCAATTTCTGATTGCCATCAGCCAGCGCAATTCGGATTTCTCCTGTTCTTACGATATGCTCGGCAACACAAGACGGCCAGTAAGAATAACCGTGCATCGCCATCTTATCAACAAGAGCCTCAGACATCAGATTACTGCTCTTGTTAATCCTGTCTTCATATGGGCCCAAATGCTGATTGACAAACGAATGACCAAACTCGTGCGTGATTAAAAAATTGAGCGTTTCCGGATGATTGAAACCAAATTCTTTATAATCCCTGATATTATTTTTCTTTTCCAGCGGAAGATAAGGACTGCTGATCATATTGGCAATCTGCCCTTTGTCAGACTTAATCATTGGGCCGTTGCCGTGCCAGAAGACCGGAATGTTAGGCATAATATCCAACGGATTAATCCAGAATCTGTAAGCCAGAAACTTCTCGCCATAATATTGCTCCATTTTAGCCATATAGCCAGCCGGAATATTTTTTCTGACCTCATTCTTTGCGCCTTCTAAAAAACGGTTTTGGTCTTTGAAGAATTTTCCCAGATTTCTTTCGATATAAAACTCTCTCAACTGTTCGGCGAATTTTTCCACTGCTTCTTTCTTTGCATTATCATTTTCCTCAATCTGGTAAGCATAACCTTTTGCCGGAAAAATATTGTGCTTCAGTAAAACCTGATAAGTCAAATCCTGTTGCTGGCCGGCAACCTGCAGATAATCCTGCATCGCTTTGATGATTTTCGAATTATCATATTTTTCCATTTCCCTGTTCGCCAAATCTGCCAAAGGCAAATGACCAATATCTGCTCTCCCGTCGATGTAGAAAAGTCTTCCCTGATGCTTCGCTACAAGATATTCGACAATGGAATACGTGGCGATATTGGGATTGAATTCCACCTCCACTTTTGATTGAGATTTCAGATTCACCGCCAATAAAAACATCATCAAAGTCAAAATGCTTTTATTAATCATCTTTAAGGTCTTCATTTAATCTGAGTTTTCTAAGTTTATAGTTTATTATTTTAAATAGAATCGATTGTTCCTCCAGAACTTCTGCTTGCAGAAAATTTAATTCCTGACAATGTTTTATATCTGATTTTAGCTAATGAACTTGCAGAAGCGGTTAATTCTTTTGAAACACTCAAAGTTATCGATGATGTCGCACTTGCAGTTGCTATTGCAGTTTGAATATTCATATTTTTGGCATCCACAGAACTTGCACTATCCACATTGATTTTCGCATGATCTGCAGAACCGCTGATTTTTACCGAACTTGCAGAATTAGCATCAACATTCAGATTTTTCGTATTGATTTTTCCCGAAAATCCACCTGCACTATCGGTATTGATATTAACAACCGAAGCTTTAGAATCCGCAACAATTCTTCCGCTTCCATTGCTTTCAAAAGTTTGTTCAGCAGTTTCAAAAAGGCTTTTCACTTTTATAGAAGAGGCATTTCCGGCTTCTGCTTTTACAAGGTCTTTTGCATAAACAACCACTTTTGTATCGGCATTCTGAAGCGAAACATTAGGTTTGTATTGGATGTAAAGTGTTTTATTTTTCACTTCGATTTTAAGTTCTGACAAATGCGTGCTTGTCGCAACCGCTTTTTCTTCGTCTGACTTTACAATTTCCACTTCAATCGCCTGGGAAGTTTTCAAAGCATTGAATGAACTCAAATTAAAAGTCTTTGTTTCTGATTTCTGAATCCCATTCGAAAAATCATTTCCTTTCAATCTCGTAGAGGTCAAAAAAAGACCGATAATCATTGTTATTAATAGTAATAATAGTTTTTGCATTGTTATATTTTTTAGTTTTATTTAATAATCAGGCTCTGACTGTTATTTTTGAATATCTAATAATTCGTATTTTTTCAATTCAGAATAATCCGAAGTAATAACCGATTCACCTTGCTTCAGTCCGGAAACGACTTCATAATACAGAGGATTTTCTCTTCCCAGACTGATGTTTCGCTTTTCAGCTTTATTATTTTTCACTACAAAAATCCATTTCCCGTTCGTGTCTTTGTAGAAATTCCCTTTCGGAATCATCATACTTTGCGTATCGGCAGATAATTTCAGTTTCACTCCGAAAGTCATCCCGATTTTCAGGGTTGAAATTTTTGCATCAATGAAATTCAGTTCCACAGAAAACTGTCCGTCTTTCACTTCCGGAAGAATCTTCGTGATGATAACTTCATATTCTTTTCCATTGTTGTCAAGCGTTCCTTTGATTCCGTTCGTTAATTTATTAATATAATATTCATCCACTTTTGCGACCAACTTGTAACCTCCCATCAAATCGATTTTCCCGATGCTTTCTCCACTTGTCAGATTTTGTCCGAGAGAAATATTGAATGAGGACAACCTTCCCGAAGCCGGCGACATTATGAGGAAATTATTTTTGTTAGAACGAAGAATATTCAAACTTTTTTCCATCTGATTAATGGAATTATTGATGGCTGCAAACTGAGCGTTTCTCGAAACTTTCTCATTGGAAGCTCCTTTTTCAACAATTTGTTTTCTGTCTTTCTGATAATTCAAATTTTGTAAAGCAATATCATAATCGGTTTTCTTTCCGATTTCCGCATCGTACAATCTTTTCTGAAGATTAAAAGCCTGCAACGCCGTATTATAATCATTCTGAGACTGCAATAATTCTTTATCCTGACTGAATTCCTGATTCTTTAATTCTAAAAGCGAACTTCTCATCTGGCTGATCTGCTGCATAATTCCCGTTTCCTGATTCAGGTAATTGAATTCTGTATTCGGATTGTAAACTCTTGCGATGGGCTGCCCTTTGGTCAGCATTTGTCCGTCTTCCGCAAAAATTTCTTTTACAGCACCACCTTCCAAAACATTCACAAGAGAAGAATTAAGAGATTGCGTCTGCGCAGTTACCATCAACATATCTTCGAATTTTCCATTGGTCACTTCATCAATCGTGATATCTTCTGACTTTACATTATAAGTTTTTTTCTGATTCAAAAAATACCATCCGAAAACCGAAACCGTTAATGCAGATATGATGATAATTGAGACAAATTTTAGTTTAGATTTCTTTTTTACTATTTTCGTATCCATATTTAGATAACTGTTTTACATACAGACAATTACACAATGCGGATGCCACAAATTTATAATCTTGTAACACTCTGTAAATGTGATTAAATATAATTTTATTAATTTTAAAACTGTTCATTATCGGACACTTTTTGTACGGAAACGGACATATTAATTATAAATGATGAATTATAAATGATAAATTATTTTATTTTAGGGAAAAATTGATAACTTAATTGTCGTTACACTGTCACGACAATCTATAGAAAATAGGAAATAGTGTCGCCACCGGCTACACAATTGACGTTATGTAGAAATTAAAATTGTCGTTCCACTGGCACGAAAATTCGATTTTTTAAACAAATATGCATTAATATCAATAGGAATGGGCTTTAGCCCATTTAAAAAGTGGACAAAACAAAAAGGCTTTAGCCAAAACTTAAATTTTAAATGCGAAAAAAAGAAGCTCATATTTTAATTGTGGATGATGACGAAGATATTTTGTTTTCGGCGAGAGTCTGGCTCAAAAAGTTTTTTACGGAAGTAAGCTGTCTCAGTCAGCCCAAGAATATTCTGAAATTTTTATCCGAACAGCAAGTGGATGCGGTTCTTCTGGATATGAATTTCCGGAAAGGTTTTGAAAACGGACAGGACGGATTGTATTGGATGCAGGAAATCAAAACGCTGGAACCTCAGCTTCCGATTATCTTGATGACGGCTTACGGTGAAGTGGAATTAGCCGTTGAGGCCCTGAAAAACGGTGCTTCCGATTTTATTCTAAAACCCTGGAATAATGAAAAATTATACGCTTCCGTAAATTTGGCTGTCGATATTTCCCGAAAAAATAAGAAGCTGAATCAATGGGAAAATGTCAGCATCAAAACCAATCAATATCAATTGGAAACCCAATCGTCGGCAATGCAGGAAGTGATGGATCAGATTTCGAGGGTTTCTGCAACCGATGCCAATGTTTTGCTTTTGGGAGAAAACGGAACCGGAAAATATGTTTTGGCAGAACACATTCACGAATTGTCGGAAAGGAAGAATCAGCCTTTTGTTCATATCGATTTGGGAAGTCTTTCGGAAAATCTTTTTGAATCGGAATTATTCGGTTATAAAAAAGGAGCGTTTACGGATGCGCATCAGGATTATGCCGGAAAAATCGAAAATGCCGAAAACGGAACCGTTTTTCTTGATGAGATCGGAAATCTTCCGCTTCATCTCCAAACTAAATTGTTGAGTTTGATTCAAAACAGAAAACTTTCGAGAATCGGAGAAACTAAGGAACGAATGTTGGATGTGAGATTTATTTTTGCAACCAATGAAAACCTCAAAAAAGCCGTTGCTGAAAACCGTTTCCGAAAGGATTTGTATTACAGAATCAATACAGTTGAATTGAATATTCCGAGTCTGAGAGAACGGATTGAAGATATTTCAACTTTAGCTGATTATTTTTTAGAAAAATACAAACAAAAATATCACAAACCTGATTTGGCTTTAAATGAAAATTTAATTTCTGAATTAACCCATTACTCCTGGCCTGGAAACATCCGTGAGCTCGACCATTGCATCGAACGAAGCGTAATTCTTTCCAACGAGAAAAATCTTAAATTGCTGATGCCCCAAGATGAAGAATCAGAAAATACAATCGTGAATCTTAACATCGAAGAAATGGAAGAAATCCTGATTAAAAAAGCATTGAAAAAGCATCGGGGAAATATTTCTCTGGCGGCGGAAGATTTGGGATTGTCAAGAGCTGCGCTTTACAGAAGAATGGAGAAATTTGACTTGTAATATAATTAACCACAAAAGTCACAAAAGATAATTATTCCGTTAAAAATAGAAGTTCAAAAAAGAAAATGAATAACTTTTTGAACTTTTAAATAAATTGATCTACAAAAACTTTGTGCCTTTTGTGGTTAATAAAAAAATAAATGAAAAAACAACAAATATTCTGGATTATATTTATTCTATTGGCAATTGTCAGCGGAATTTTTGCTTTTGATTTTTATTCTCAAAATAAATGGATCAATTGCGTTTTGTTTTCATTGGTCGGTTTGGTCTGCATTATTTTGGCGCAGACCTCGGCTTTGTCTTACATCCAGAAAACGGAAAAACTGCTTTTGGCAATTCAGAAAAAGGATTTTTCATTGTTTCCAAAAACTGAGGAAAACGGCCTGGTTGATAATGCTGTGAAATTGTATTATCAAAGTAAAGAAGAGCATCTTTCGTTATCATCTTACCAACTATTATATGAGGAAATTTTGAATCAACTCGAAATAGGTTTGATGATTTTGTCAATGAAAAATGATGATTGGGAAGTTTTTTATGTGAATCCTATTTTTCTTGAAATTTTAGAAATCCCGAAGTATAATTCGTGGAATCTTTACGAAAATAAAGCGCCCGATTTCTACCAAATCATCAAACAAACGAATTACGAAAACTCTCAGGAATTTTTTGATATTTCGATTAATGAAAATACAAAACAATCGTTTTCATTAAGGACAAAAAAAGTTCAGAATGTAAAAAACCGCTTTTGCATCATCAGTTTAGAATCAGTTCAGAAAATTATTGAACAAAAAGAAAAATTAGCCTGGAATAACCTGATGAAAGTAATTTCTCACGAACTTCTGAATACTTTAACACCTGTTAACAGTCTGATTCAGAATCTTGAATACATTGCCAATCAGGAAATTATCGAAAAGGAAGACCAGCAGGATATGAAGGAAAGTCTGATGATTATCAATTCCAAATCAAAACAATTATTAAATTTTGTAGACGATTACCGTCAGGTTGCCGAACTTCCGAAACCGGTTTTCAAAACGATTTCTATATCTAATATTGTAGAATCTTCACTCAATTTTCTTAAGCCTGAATTTGAAAAAAAACATATCACCATTATTAATTCATTGGAAAATAATTTGATTTCTGCTGATGAAAAAATGATTGAAAGATGTTTAATTAATCTTTATCTCAATGCTATTTACGCTGTTTCCGATAATGTTGAAAGAACAATTAAAACCGAAATCAAAACTCACAACAAACGTATCATTCTAAGTGTAGAAGACAATGGAACCGGAATCCAAAAGGAAATCCAGGATAAGATTTTCCTTCCGTTTTTCACGACAAGAAGTAATGGTTCCGGAATTGGTTTAACGCTCAGCAAAAGCATTATCGAAGCCCATAAAGGCTACTTGAATTATAAACCTCTGGAACAGGGAAGCCGGTTTGAGATTTGGTTTGTGGAATAAAAGAAAAAAGACTTTAGATTCGAAAAAAATTATCGCAAAGGCACAAAAATTTATTAAATTCTAAGTTTAAAAGACGCAAAGATTTTATCTTCGATAAAATTCATATTGGAAACTTTGCGATA